>TARA_R110000751_G_scaffold8041_3_pt1 | contig 102531 bp, 90 predicted proteins | sample TARA_R110000751 | Tara Oceans TARA_R110000751 (sample SAMEA4398001) | marine metagenome | biome: Polar Biome; feature: [MES] marine water layer (ENVO:01000295) within the mesopelagic zone...; material: water (ENVO:00002006), including particulate matter (ENVO:01000060) such as...... | reverse complement strand
ACCAGACACTTAAAAGAAGCCCGGCAGTCACCTGCCGGGCTTTTTTGCGTCCAATTTCCGCATGAACGGGACTGTCTGTGTGAAATGGGTCACCTGTCTGCCCGGTGGCAACAGTGGGTGAGCGATCGACAGGATGAACCGCAGGGGATCCGGCATAAGTCTGTCGGCGATTTTGTGGGAAAGCAGTCCGTTCAGCCTGACACGATCCGGGATGGGGACGCGCGTTAACAACATTTGGCCGCATGGATGCCTCGTCGAAACCGTTCACAGCAAAAAACCGGCCTCGACAACCGGTTTTTCAATCTTCAAAATGTAGCATATCGATCCTTCAGTGCTTTTCACGAACCAAACCGTCAATGCATGGTCATCCATTCGCGCGCCGAGCGGAGTGCTTCGGCCAGATCGCTCTTGCTCATGCTCTGCGCCAGATCGGCGCGCAATGCAGCCGCCCGTTGCGAGCCCTTGATGGCGGCAATGTTCAGCCATTTGTGGGCGGAGACAAAGTCCATCGGACAGTCGCGCCCGGCAGCATACATCAAACCCATTTCGCAGAATGTATCGGCCTCGGTGTTGCCGCCCATTGTTGCCAATTGATGATCCAGAATTTCAAATCGTGCCATTTTCTAATCCCCGTTCGATTGCCTGTTGTCTAACCTGTCAAGCTTCCAAGAGCCTTGATTTCCACCGGTTATTCCGATGTTGTTTTGATGAGCCGAGTTTGCCCGTTTGGTTTGAATCCGAGGTTAAATTGCATGCTTAATTTCCCGCAAATAAAGTGCAAATGATTGGTAAAATTGAACTTTTGTTAAACATCCAACAGGCCTGAAACCGGGCATTCAGACGCAATTTTAATCAAATTTTAGCGTCTGAAATTCAACCATTTGATAACCACGGTGACGGATGGACAATTTCGCTGCATCATTTATCAGATGCAAAATATGCGCTTGCTCAAAGATTTCTGATGAAATGTTGATTACCTTTACGTAAACTGCAGACCACGGCGCCAATTGCGCCACATACAGGAGGAACCATGTTCAAACAGATCATCATGACAGGCGTCATCGCAGCAGGCGTCATTTTGTCAGTCCCGGCCGGCCAGGCCTTTGCGGCCGATCCCATCGTCGGCAATTGGCGAACCGAGTCCGGTGAGACTGCCAATATCGCACCGTGCAGCGGCAATAAATTCTGCATCACACTCAGGACCGGCAAATATGCCGGCACAAGAATAGGCTCCATGGCCAATGTCAAAGGCGCCTACAAGGGCAAGATCACCGACCCTGCCACTGACAAGACCTATTCAGGCAAGGCGAGCATCGCCGGTACGGCCATGAAGATGAGCGGTTGTGTGCTTGGCGGCCTTTTTTGCAAGTCGCAAAGCTGGAATCGCAAATAGAGCACAACCCATGCAAATCTGCGGCCCGTGTATTGCGGGCCGCAGACGCTTGCTGTGGCGCAGCTTAGGCCATACCCTTACAAGAGATGCCCCCTGGACAGTCATGCGCCCTCGTCCGCTGCTTGCGGATTTTGAAACGTTTTTCAGAAAATTTGACCAAAAGTCTTCACCATGACGCCCCTGCCGACAGTCATTCTGTCGGCCTGGCAACGCATGAGAGCGTGATAGATTCAGAATGTTGTGCCTGTCCGATTTGCAGCCCGGACAGTTTCTCCCGCGGAACCAGAATTGCCCAATTGGACCTTTGATTAACACTTGTGAACGCTGGATGAACGTCTCTCTCAGGGTGCATTCAGGATGGCCAGCGCATAGTCAGGCTGCATCATTGAGCATGCGGGGCAACGGGGGCCTGAAAATGACAACATTTGTAACAAGACGCTTCTGCCTGATCAGCCTGATTGTGGCGCTATTGGCTGCAACTTTGGCCATTGCCATTGGCAATCAGCCCCCCATCAGCCGCTCATGGACAAAGCCACAGGTCATTTCCTGCAACCCGGATGCAATGGCCTGTCTTTCGCAGCAGATGGGGGAAGGTTGAAAATGCAGCGCCTTGCCATCCATTATCTTTGCGCCATTCTGCGCATCACCATTCTGGCATCGATCTTCCTCGGACCGATCGCTGCCATTGCTGCCAATCACGTCGGGCAGGATCGCACCGAACCGGGTGCACTGGGACTGGTTCTCTATTTCAGCCTGCGCTGAGAGCCATGATATGATGTGCGGTGACCGGACTGCGCGGAAAAGTGGCTGTCACAAGCGTCATGGTCGTTTTCATGTCGCATGTGCGTGACTATATTAGCGCATGGACACACGAATCAGACGCCAAAGACCCGCAATGATCATCACCCCGCCTGACGTGGCGGAGGAATCCTATTCCAGCGCAGCAGAGGCCTATGATGCCGTCATGCGGCTTTATCAGCGCAATACGGAATTTCTGCGCGACAAGCTCATTGCCGTGGGCAACGGTCAGGCCGAGGCCAACAGCCGTTATCGCGCCTTCTATCCCGAAGTGCGCATTTCAACATCCAGCTTTTCGCACATCGACAGCCGTCTGTCCTACGGGCATGTGACCGCACCGGGCACCTATACGGCCACCCTCACCCGGCCCGACCTCTTCAAGGATTACATTGAGCGGCAATTGCATCTGCTCATCCAGAACCACGGGGTTCAGGTCGTCGTTGCGCAGTCGGAAACACCGATACCGTTGCATTTTGCACTGGGTGATGACGCCAGCGTCGAGGCCAGCGCCGCCAAGGCGATCGCCGTGCCGCTGCGCGATGTCTTCGATACGCCGGATCTCAACATTACAGACGACATGATTGTCAACGGCACCTATGACACCGAATCGGGCGTGCCGTTGCCGCTGGCGACTTTTACCGCACAGCGCGTCGATTATTCGCTGGCTCGGCTTTCGCACTACACGGCCACGCTGCCGGGACATTTCCAGAATTTCGTCCTGTTCACCAACTATCAGTTCTATGTGGAAGAATTCTGCGTCTATGCACGGGCGCTGATGGCGGCGGGCGGCGGCGGCTATGAAGCCTTCGTGGAGCCGGGCAACAGGATCACCTATGCCGGTGAAAGCCATCCGCAGGATGACCCGGGCGCAATCAAGCTGCCGCAGATGCCCGCCTATCATCTCAAGCACAAGGATCATACGGGCATCACGATGATCAATATCGGTGTCGGGCCTTCCAATGCCAAGACGATCACCGACCATGTCGCGGTGCTGCGGCCGCACGCCTGGCTGATGCTCGGTCATTGCGCCGGTCTGCGCAACAGCCAGCAATTGGGTGACTATGTGCTCGCCCATGCCTATGTGCGCGAAGACCATGTTCTGGATGATGACCTGCCCATCTGGGTGCCCATTCCGGCGCTGGCCGAGGTCCAGGTGGCGCTGCAGGAAGCCGTTGCCGAAGTGACCGGTCTGGAAGGTTACGATCTCAAGCGCATCATGCGGACGGGAACCGTCGCGACGATTGACAACAGGAACTGGGAATTGCGCGATCAGAGCGGCCCGGTGCACCGGCTGTCGCAATCGCGGGCCATTGCGCTCGACATGGAATCGGCGACCATTGCCGCCAACGGCTTCCGTTTTCGTGTGCCCTACGGCACGCTGCTATGCGTATCGGACAAACCATTGCATGGCGAGTTGAAGCTTCCCGGCATGGCCACGGAATTCTACCGCACCCAGGTCAACCAGCACCTGAAGATCGGTCTTCTGGCACTGGAAAAACTGGCCGCCATGCCGCCGGAAAGACTGCATTCACGCAAATTGCGCAGTTTCTTCGAACCGGCGTTTCAATAGCGCGCGACGACACAACTAGGTCTGCCTGTTTGGCGGATTACATGTTGGGATAAACAGGCCCTTCGCCGCCCTGCGGCGGCACCCAATTGATGTTCTGGTTGGGATCCTTGATGTCGCAGGTTTTGCAATGGACGCAATTTTGCGCATTGATGACAAATGTCGGCGCCTTGCCCTCCTCCTCGATCCATTCATAAACGCCTGCCGGGCAATAGCGGGTCGACGGCCCCGCATAGACATCATGCTCCGAAGTTTTCTGCAGTTGCGGGTCCAGCAATTGCAGATGAACCGGCTCGTCTTCCTCGTGGTTGGTGTTTGAAAGAAACACCGACGAAAGACGGTCAAAGGTCAGTACGCCATCGGGCCGCGGATAATCGATCTTCCTGTGGCTCGATGCCGGTTCCAGCGCTGCAGCATCGGTCTTGCCGTGTTTCATGGTCGAAAACGGCGACCAGCCGCCCGTCAGCGTATTGATCCACATGTCGACGCCACCAAGCATGACACCGCCGATCGTTCCAAGTCTGGACCACAAGGGTTTGACATTGCGAACCCGTTTAAGGTCCTTGCCGATCTCGCTGCCGCGCCATTCGGCTTCATAGCCGGCAATCTCGTCACCGGATCGGCCCTGGCCAATCGCTTCGGCCACGTGTTCTGCAGCCATCATGCCGGAGAGCATGGCATTGTGCGACCCCTTGATGCGCGCCACATTGACAAAACCGGCGGAACAGCCGATCAGCGCACCGCCGGGGAAGGTCAGTTTCGGCACGGATTGCCAACCGCCTTCGGTGATGGCCCGGGCGCCATAGGAGATGCGTTTGGCGCCCTCGAAGGTCGGGGCGATGGAAGGATGTGTCTTGAAGCGCTGAAATTCCTCAAAGGGCGACAGATAGGGATTTTTATAATTGAGATGCAGAACAAAACCGACAGCGACCAGATTGTCTTCCAGGTGGTAGAGGAATGACCCGCCGCCGGTCTTCCAGTCCAGCGGCCAGCCGAACGAATGCTGCACCAGCCCCTGCTGGTGGCAGGCTGGATCCACCTCCCACAATTCCTTGATGCCAAGTCCAAACTTCTGCGGATCGCTGTCCTTGTCCAATGCAAAGCGCGATATCAACTGCTTGGCCAGAGAACCGCGAACCCCCTCGCCGATCAGCACATATTTTCCCAGCAGCGCCATGCCGCGAGCGTAGTTCGGCCCAGGCTTGCCATCACGCCCGACGCCCATGTCGCCGGTGGCGACACCGACCGCCGCGCCGGCGTCGTCATAGAGGATTTCACTGCCGGCAAAGCCCGGATAGATTTCCACGCCCAGTTCCTCGGCCTTTTCACCCAGCCAGCGGCAGACATTGCCCAGCGAGACGATATAATTGCCGTGATTGTTCATCAGCGGCGGCATCATGAAATTCGGCAGCGTGACGGAGCCCGCTGGTCCCAGAACCAGAAAACGATCCTTTTTGACTTCCGTTTTGAAGGGGTGCGCCGGGTCATCGCGCCATTGCGGCAGAAGCTTGTCGATACCAACAGGATCAACAACCGCACCAGACAATATGTGAGCGCCAACTTCCGCGCCCTTCTCCAGCACCACAACCGTGAGTTCCGGATTGAGCTGCTTCAGTCGAATGGCCGCCGACAGGCCGGCAGGACCGGCGCCGACAATGACCACGTCGAATTCCATGCTTTCGCGTTCGGGCACTTCGAATGTGTCGCTCATGATCCAACTCCTCTAAAAGTCGCGGTAACAGGCCGCCATCTCACAGTCTTATCGCCAATAACCTCTCAGGAAAACAGGTGCAATGGCTTAGAATGGTTCTGTCCTGTTCCTTTTATTAACATTTACGTAAACGTCAATTAACCGGATTGGTTTCCTATTAAAAAAGATTCGATGCTGTGCACAATGTATTTCGGTGCAAGCCGCTTCAATTCCACCAATCTGTGCTCTATCATCGGCGCATGCAATTGGATGGTGACACGACCCAGCAGGACATGTCCGTCGGCGCGCTTGCCGCCGTGCTGCATTATTATGCCGATGCGGGTATCGACTGCGCCCTGGCGGACAATGCCATCGACCGCTTTGAAGAAAGCAGCAAGAAAAAGTCCGAACCTCAGAAGCAATCCGGCACTGGGGTTGCGCCACGGCCTGCTTCGAGGGAGGTGGGAGCGTCTCAGGCCAGCGCCCCTCAAAAACCCTCCAATCCGATAGCCGAGCGCACCACGATACCCGATGAGACCGCAGTGGCGAATGCTCGCGAGGCGGCCGGCAGCGCCGCCACACTAAAGGCATTGCAGGATGCGCTTTTGTCTTTTGAAGGTTGCAATCTGCGTTTTGGTGCACGCCAGACGGTTTTTGCCGACGGCAATCCGCAGGCCGACATCATGTTTGTCGGTGAAGCGCCTGGCGGCGACGAGGACCGACAGGGCATACCTTTCGTCGGCCGTGCCGGGCAGATGCTCGACAAAATGCTGTCAGCCATCCGCCTTGACCGGTCGCAGGTCTATATTACAAACATGATTCCCTGGCGCCCGCCGGGCAATCGGACGCCCACGCCGCTGGAAATAGAGCTGTGCCGACCATTCATCGAGCGCCATATTCAACTGGTCAATCCGAAGGTCCTGGTTCTTCTGGGCAATGTCTCCACAAAGGCGCTGCTTGGAACAAATCGCGGAATCCTGTCATTTCGCGGCACATGGAGCGAGTACAACCTTAATAGCGACACAATCATCCTCTCCATGCCAACGCTTCATCCGGCCTATCTGCTGCGCAATCCGGCACAGAAGAAACAGGCATGGGCCGATTTTCTGAGCATCCGAAAACGGCTCGATGAACTCGGCCTGCCGAGCGAACCCGGGACCTGATTTTTCAAATCGGGGATTTGCTTCGCAGAGGCGTTCAATCGCAGGAGAGGATGTCGCATCTGGAACCGCATTGCGGCCCTTCCTGTGGCATCAGCTGCTGACAATCAAACACATCACCCAGCGACACCCCAACCGGGTGTCCGGGGTATGTAACATCAAAACACCACCAATGGGTGTACAGCCTGACAACGGCATCCCTTCCATGGGGCAACGTCGATTCTGTCGCAGGGAAATAATCAGATGACGAGCAGTATCGTGCCGATTGCCAGCCTGTTGATGTCAGCCTTCCTGATGCTGGTGGGTGGCGGGCTTTCCGGCTACCTCATCCCCTTGCGAGCGGTGCATGAAGGCTGGTCGACCTTCGATATTTCGCTGATCGCCACGGGCTATGCCGTTTGCTTTACCGTGGGTTGCCTGGTCACGCCCCGCCTGGTTCTGCGCGTCGGTCACGTGCGCGTCTTCGCGGTGCTGACAGCCCTGATGGCCGTCTCGTTGCTGATGCATGCGCTGGTAATCAACAGTATTGCCTGGATCCTGTTTCGCGGTATTGCCGGGTTTTCAATTGCCGGCGGCTATATGGTGATGGAAAGCTGGCTGAACGAGCGTGTTTCAAATGAAACGCGCGGAACCGTGTTTTCCGTCTATATGGTCGTATCAATGCTTGCGCTGATGGCCGGGCAATTCATCGTGCCGCTGGGCGATACACAGACAGCCACATTGTTCATGGTTTGCGCCATCTTCTATGCTGTGGCCTTCATACCCACCGGCCTGTCAAGCGCGCAGTCGCCACAACCTCTCACGGTGGTTTCCGTCGATCTCAAGGGGCTTTATCTCAAATCCCCTGCCGCCGTGGTCGGATCATTGCTGGCGGGGATCATTTCCGGTTCCTGGAGTAATCTGGGCCCGGTGTTTGCACAGCGCAACGGCCTGTCCACCACGGAGGGCGCAACCATGCTGGCCCTGGCCATGATTGGCGGCGCATTCTTCCAGATCCCGCTGGGGCGTCTTTCCGACCACTACGACCGTCGCCACATCATGGTCTTTGCCGGTGCCGTCGGTGCATTGATGTGTTTTGCCACGCTGCTCATCGGCATGGACAACATCTATATGTTCCTTGCATCCATGTTCCTGTTGGGTTCCGTGCTGTTTCCGATCTATTCGCTCAACGTCGCCCATGCCAATGATTTTGCAAAGGCCGACGAGTTCGTGCCAACCTCCAGCGGGTTGCTGATCATCTTCGGTGGAGGGACCATGCTCGGCCCGCTGATTTCGGGCGCGCTGATGGACCGCGTCGGCAGTTCTGCATTGTTCATGGTCATCGGCGCATCCTTTGTGCTGTATGGCGGCTATGCCTACTACCGCACATTCCGCCGGCCCTATGTCGCCGAAGCTGACCGGGCGGACTTCCAGGCAATGCCACTGACAAGAGCACTGACGCCACAGACATACGAACTGGATCCGCGCGGCGACCAGACCCCTGCCGACAGCGAGAACCAGACTGAAAGCCTGATTTGAAGCGAGTTGCGGGCGATTGTTGAAGGCGTCCGCAGCCTATCCGCTCTCGATTTTATGAAACTCTGCAACAGGCTCTATTCCTTTAGCTTGGCGAATTTGACAATTGCGGCCTTTTGAGCCGCCAAGCCAAGCCCGGACTTTCCTTGTTGCGCTATCGAAACGCGGATGTAAGCTCCTGCTGTTTCCGTCGCCATTGCTGTGTTCTTTCGCGTCGTGTAAGGACACCATACGATGGTAAGCATTATTTTGCGTTGAGGCATTGGCCATTGGGGCGAAAGACAGTTCACGCAATCCAAAGGGGCACGACCTATGCAAAAGATCATATTCACCGCTGTCGCCGGCCTGCTATTGATGGCATCCGGATCATCGCTGGCCGCGGACAAGTGCGCGCAGTTGACGATCACTGGCCATCCCGAATACGCCCCGATCGCCTACCGCAACGGCGATGAGATCGCCGGCGCAGCACCTACTTTGGTCGAGCAGATCGCGGCGAAGCTCGGCGTGCCCGTCCTATCGAAATATACCGGATCGTGGGCAGACGCACAGATGGCTGCCCGTGACGGCACTGCAGACATCATCTTCGGCATATACTTTAATGACGAGCGTGCGATGTATCTCGACTACGTCCAGCCGGCCTTTATGCTCGACCCGGTGGTCGCCATGGTGGCCACAGGCAAGCGCTTTGCGTTCAAAGGCCAAGACGACCTGATCGGCAAGAAGGGTGTGACCAACATCGGCGAGAGCTACGGGCCAGCGCTCGACGCCTTCATCGCCGACAAGCTCACCATGACCCGCACATCGGGCGTCGACAAGGCCTTCAATGCCGTGATCTCAGGCGAAGCGGACTATATGATCGCCGGCCTCTACCCGAGCATCACAGCCGCCGCGCAGTTCGGCGTGACCGGCCAGCTCGATCCACTCGATCCACCGCTGCTGACGGCCGACATGTTCATCGCCTTCTCCAAGAAGTCGCCGTGCCTCGGGTTGATCGAGCCTTTTTCGAAGGCGATCACCGCGATGACCGCCGACGGGACCTATGCGACCGCGCTTAAGGAAGCAATCACGACCTGGACGACCTGGATCGCCAAGAACCAGTGACCCAGGCCGAAGCGGCGCCCAGAAGCGCAAGGTCGACTTCCGCCAACGCCTTGAAGCGTCGCCGGAAGCGATCCGGATCAGACCACCTGAGCGGTTTCTGTGTTCACCCCTGAGGCGTGGTGAACCGCCTGGCGCTTCTTCGTTCAAGACCCAGGCGGTGTTCACGGATGATGATGAAGACACCGGAGCCGACGACAATGGCAGTCCCCAAAAGCATCGACCATTGGGGCACGTCACCAAAGAACAGATAGCCAATCACCAATCCCATGATGATGGAGGTATATTCAAAGGGTGCGATCACCGAGACATCCGCATGGCGGTAACTCTCGGTCAGGAAAATCTGCGCAATACCGCCGCAAATTCCGGCAGCGACCAGCAGGCCCAATGTTGACGGGTCCAGAGCCACCCAGCCAAAGGGGATTGTCGCCAGGGAAATCAGCGAGGCTGACAATGAGAAATACAGAACGATTGTCGGTGTCTTTTCGCTGAGAACCAGCTTCCTGACGAGGATCATTGCAAAGGCGCCCAGCACGGCGGAGGCGAGCACCGCAATGACACCCTTTGTATGATCATTCTGCCAGGGCTGTCCGTCAAAAATGGACAGCAGCGGCCAGGAAATGATCACGACGCCAATGAAACCAACGAGAACAGCAGTCCAGCGGTAAATGCGGATCGTCTCGCCCAGCAGGATGGAAGCCAGAACGACCATGATCAAGGGTTTGGCGTAGCCAAGAGCAATTGCATCGGGCAGCGGCAGTCGGGTAAGACCATAAAATCCCGTTGCCATGGCCGAAACACCCACCAGGCCACGCCAGAAGTGGGACATCAGATTGCTGGTTTTGAAAGCCGTATGCAATTGTCCTCTGGCTGCCAGAAAACACAAGACCGGAATCATCGCCATGGAGGAGCGCAGGAAGACGATCTGACCTGCGGGTACCCCATCCCCGGCGGCCTTGATACAGGCAGCCATTGCGACAAAGATCAAAACAGAGCCGATCTTGAACGAGATTCCCAACAAGGCGCCGGAGCGACCATCGTTGTTGTCTGCATCACTCACCCGACACCTCATTCCTATTGATCGGCAGAACATGCGTCCTGCAAAGATTAACCTGTTGCACTGATTCAATAAAACCATACAAGCTGCTGGTTTCTCATGCACAAAAGCCAACAACCGTGTGGCGTCAGGCGACAGCCGCAATCGGATGGATCGCGGCTGGCTTTTTGCGTTGAGGGCAATGACAGGGCTGAACAGCGTTAGTTCTTTGCTGCCTCTTGAATAGACGACCAGATGCGCTGGGGTGTCGTCGGCATGGCAATTTCACGGATGCCATAGGCACGGTCGAGTGCGTCTATAATGGCGTTCAAGATCGCCGGACAGGCACCGATCGTTCCCGCTTCGCCCGCACCCTTGATACCCATGGCATTGGTTGTGGAGGGAACATTGCGTGTCTGGAAGTCAAACGAGGGCATATTGTCGGCCCTTGGCATGGCATAGTCCATGAAGCTGGCGGTCAGCAATTGTCCGTCCTCATCATAGGAAACGCCCTCAAGCAGACATTGCCCGATGCCCTGAACAACGCCACCGTGGACCTGCCCCAGCAACAGAACCGGATTGACCACCACGCCAAAATCATCCACCATCGTGTAGGCAATGATATCGAGATGTCCGGTTTCGGGATCAATTTCGACCTCGCAGATATGCGTCCCATTGGGATAGGTGGCTTCATCCTGCTTGATTTCACCGACGGCCTTGAGCTGCTCCTTGTCGACCGCTGCAGCCGCCAGATCAGCATAGCTCAATGCCCTGTCGGTTCCCACGACACGCGCTTCACCGGCGACCAGTTCAATATCACCGACGGCTGCTTCCAGTTCACTGGAAGCGATCTGCTTCATCTGGGTTGCCAGAATATCTCCTGCCTTGTCGACAGAGACACCGCCAAGCGGGATCGAACGCGAACCGCCCGTACCGCCGCCGGCGGCAAGCTCATTGGTGTCACCCTGACGCACGATGATCTTGTCGAAGTCGATGCCGATCCGGTCGGCGATGAACTGGCTGTATGCCGTGGCGTGCCCCTGGCCGTTGGTCTGCGTTCCAATGAAAAGGGTCAGGGTGCCATCCTCATTGAGCTGCAGGAAGGCCGGTTCGGAACCGGCGAAGGCACAGGCCTCCACATAGACCGACATGCCCTGCCCTCTGATCTTGCCACGCTGACGCGCCTCCTCGGCCCGCGCTGCGAATCCAGCCGTATCGGCTTTGACAAGCGCCGCGTCCATGTGGCCTTCGAATTCGCCGACATCGTAGAGGCGCCCGGAGGCTGTGCGATAGGGAAATTGATCCGGCTTGATGAAATTGCGACGCCGCAATTCCGCCGTGTCCATGCCGATCTCGCGGGCGCAGGCGTCAACCAGACGCTCAATCAGCAGAGCGGCCTCCGGTCGTCCTGCGCCGCGATAGGCGTCAATTGAGGTGGTGTTTGTATAGACACCGGTTATTGACAGGTCATGCAGTTGAATATCGTAAACACCTGTCGCCATCATGGCGCCCAATGTCGGCACCATCGGTCCAAAGCCGCTCAGATAGGAGCCCATATTGGCCTTGATGTCGATCCGCAAAGCTTCAAAACGCCCATCCTTGTCCATTGCCATGCTGGCCGTGACCAGATTGTCGCGGCCATGGGCATCAGCGACAAAATGTTCCGAACGGTCGGATACCCATTTGACCGGCCGATTGAGGCGGCGCGCGGCTTCAAGACTCAGCGGGTATTCCCGGTAATTGTGAAAGCGTGTTCCAAAACCGCCGCCGGTATCACCCGAGATCACCCGGATTTTTTCCTTTGGCATTGAAAAAATATGTTCGGCCAGCGTGTTGCGAATATGGTGCACGCCCTGTGAACCGGTGGTCAGCGTAAACTGTCCGTTCTGTGCATCCCATTCGGCAAGCGCGGCACGCGGTTCCATGTAGTTGGAAACGAGCCGGTTGTTGACGAAGGAAATTTCGGTGACATGGCTTGCCTTGGCGAAGGCGGCATCCGTTGCATCCTTGTCTCCCTGACCAAAAAGAAAGGCGCGATTTGTTCCCAGATCCGGCCAGATCAACGGAGCATCGGCCCCCAGAGCGGCCTCCATGTCGACAATGGCCTCGGTCGCATTCCATTCTATATCAATCAGTTCCGCAGCATCCTGCGCCAGCTCGGTGCTGTCAGCAACGATAAAGGCAACGCCGTCACCAACATGGCGCACCTCACCGTCACACAGCAAAGGCGCTTCACGCACCTCACAGGTACTTCCATCAACCTGCTGGACCGGCGTGAAACAATGCAATGTGCCAAGATCCGGAATATCCTTGGCGGTCAGCACGAGATGAACGCCCTGGGCCTGCCTGGCGTCCTCAAGAGAATTGATCTTGAATGTCGCAGCGGCATGGGGAGAGCGCAGCAGGTGGCCATAGACCACACCGTCGCGATGAGAATCATCGGAAAAGCGGCCTTTTCCCTGAATGAGAGCATCGTCTTCTTTTCTGAGCGCGGATGCGCCAACGCCGAATTTCGGTGTCGCAATATTCATGAAAATACCTGTACCTTGAAATTCCGAAATGGGCAGCGGATCCACCCGATGTCATTTATAGAGGCAATGGGCAGGCCTGTCATCCAAAACACCGCAAAATTTGTTTTCGGCCATCAGCAGGCAGCAAGAAATTCGGGGTTCAACCTTTTCCGGTTGAAGAACGCACCATGATCCCTTTAGTGTGCGCGGATTCTTGCCAGACAAGATCAACATTGAAATCACTTCACCGCACGATAGAACAGACAGAACAGGTCAGACATGAGAACCGAAACCGGACACGTCGTTCGCCTCGAAAACTACAAACAAACCGATTTTGAAGTGACCCATGTTGATCTGACTTTCCGGCTGGACCCGGACAGCACCATCGTCAAAAGCCGCCTGTCCTTGAAACGCCGTCCAGGCGCAAAGCCTGGCGCATCATTGGTGCTGGCTGGTGATGAACTGCGTTTCAAAGGGTTGAGGATCGATGATGTCGATGCAGATCCGAAGCGCTACAAGGTGACCGCGCAAAGACTGGAGATCCGCGACCTTCCGACACGTGATGCTCTCACTGTGGATATTACAACTGAAATTGCACCCAGCCAGAATACGAAACTGATGGGCCTTTACCGTTCCAACGCGGTCTATTGCACCCAATGTGAGGCGGAAGGCTTCAGACGCATCACCTATTTCCTTGATCGACCCGATGTGCTGGCGATCTATTCCACACGGATCGAAGCAAAACGGTCCGAAGCGCCGCTGCTGTTGTCCAATGGCAATCCCGGCGAACAGGGGGAATTGGGCGACGGATGGCATTATGCCGTGTGGCATGACCCACACCCCAAGCCCAGCTATCTGTTCGCTCTCGTGGCTGGTGATCTGGCCAGGGTATCGGACAGTTTCACCACACGCTCTGGAAAGCCGGTTGAACTTGTCATTTATGTCGAACACGGCAAACAGGCACAGGCAACCTATGCAATGGATGCCCTGAAACGGTCGATGAAATGGGACGAGGACAGGTTCGGGTGCGAATATGATCTGGATATTTTCATGATCGTTGCGGTTTCCGACTTCAATATGGGCGCCATGGAGAACAAGGGCCTCAACGTCTTCAACGACAAATATGTTCTGGCAGATCCGGAGACCGCAACCGACGCCGATTATGCCAATATCGAGGCAATCATCGCGCATGAATATTTTCACAATTGGACCGGCAACCGGATCACCTGCCGCGACTGGTTCCAGCTGTGCCTCAAGGAAGGGCTGACCGTATATCGCGATCACGAATTTTCTGCCGACATGCGCTCACGGCCAGTCAAACGCATTGCCGAAGTACGCCTTTTGAAGGCCCACCAGTTTCCCGAGGACAGCGGCCCACTTGCACATCCTGTGCGGCCCGTGCGCTACAGTGAAATCAACAATTTCTATACGTCCACAGTCTATGAAAAAGGTTCCGAAGTCATCCGGATGCTGGCCACCATATTGGGACCGCAGGACTTCAAGAAGGGCCTCGATCTCTATTTCCACCGCCACGACGGCCAGGCAGCGACGATAGAGGACTTTATCACCTGTTTTGAAGATGCTGCCAAGATCTCGTTGGCGCAATTCTCACTGTGGTACCATCAGGCGGGAACACCCGTAATCACGGTCGGCTCGACCTATGATGCCAAATTGCAAAAACTGACTGTACAGCTTGAACAATCCATCCCGCCAACACCCGGCCAAGCGAAGAAAAAGCCGATGCATATTCCCCTTCGCATGGGATTGATCGGCGAGAATGGCAAGGAGATGGTGGCCTCCGCAATCAACGGCATTGAAAGCAGCGGTGATGTCTTGCATATCCGCAAGCGCAAACATCAGGTTGTTCTTGCGGGCATTGAATCGCGCCCGGTGCTGTCGCTCAACCGCAGTTTTTCCGCGCCGGTCAATATCCACCTTGAACAATCATCAGAGGACCTGGCCCTTCTGGCGCGTTTTGAATCCGACCCGTTTTCACGCTGGCAGGCACTCAACGATCTAGCAACCCGTGACCTGATTGCGGCAACCAACGCTGTCAGGGCAGGAGACGACGTCCAGTGCAATCCCGCTCTCGTTGACAGTATGCTTGCCACTCTTGGTGACGACGCGCTGGAACCCGCCCTCAAGGCGCAGGCGCTGACAATGCCTGGTGAGAGCGATATTGCCCGGGAGATTGGCTCAAACATCGACCCGGATGCCATTTATCTCGCCCGCCGGCGAATCATCAAATTTGTTGCCGAAGCAGGCGCCGACCTGTTTTCAACCGTTCTGTCTGAGACCCGAGCAACAGGACAATTCATGCCGGACGCCGAGGGTGCAGGCAGGCGCGCGCTTTATCTGGCAGCGCTCGGTTATCTGTCCCATGGCCAGATGCCGGCAGAGGACATTCTTGCGATTTATGATGCAGCGGACAATATGACCATCAGGAGCGGCGCCCTGCTCGTCCTGGCCCATGAATACCCGGAAGCGGCGGCGGCCAAAAAGGCATTGGCCGATTTTGAAACGCGCTTCAGCGACAATCCGCTGGTCATTGACAAATGGTTGGCAATCCAGGCAACCATTCCAGGACCGCAGTCCCTGGATCGCGTGTTGCAACTCATGGCCACTCCGCATTATTCCGTGGAGAACCCAAATCGTATCCGGGCACTGCTCGGCAGCTTCATTGCAGGCAATCCGACCGGGTTCAATCTGGCAGATGGAAGAGGCTACAGGTTTTTTTGCGAGCAGATCATCGCGCTTGATCAGCGCAACCCCCAGGTTGCAGCCCGCCTGTTGACTGCCATGCGCTCCTGGCGATCGCTGGAACCGATACGCCGTGAGAATGCCAGAATGGCGCTGGGCGAAATTTCAGCACAGACAACCCTGTCGCCTGATGTCAGAGACATCACCGAACGCATTCTGGCCTGACGGGGCGATTGAAACAATCACGGGAACCAGACCGTTCCCTGGCAGCTTCAGCTGTCTGAAGGAATATGGCCCCGGGAATGCGAGTACACAAGTGCCACAGAGGCATTTTCCGCGCGCTGCCGACCGACGCAAAAACCTGACAATCGGCGGCAACGGCTCAATATGCTGCAACGCACACTGCACCCATTGCATGCATTTAAATAAAATGATCAACGATTATATATGGTTAATAAAGAATTAAATTTGGCTCTGGACAAGGCGAATCACCTTTGATTCATTAGGGCAGATTCGGACACGCGGCTTTCGAATCACCTAAAGTTCAAAGGTGGGACATATGGCAGAAGCGCAACACACACGCGCTGCTGGGGGGGAGACTCTATCCGGCATTCACGATGCCCATGATTGGCGTTCAGATCTCGCAGGTCACGTGAAGCTTATTGCCAAACCAGCCTACAGCAGATTGCTGAAAGTTGAGCCCTATCTCAGGCGATCAATTCCAGCGCTGATTGTGGCGTTTCTGGTGGTGGTAGCCGCTGCCAGGTTCATGGACCTTCTGGAAGAGTACTCACAGATCGAAGCCAATGCAAAACAGGCAACAGCGTTGACTGCGCTTGCCAGCGCCGCTGCCCTCGCGAGGGAAAAGAAAGCCTTTGGAGCACAGCAACGCGGGGATGTCGAAGTGCGCATTGGCAATGCGCTCCCGGCGATGCTGGTGACAGACGGACGTTTCGTGCTGATTTCCAATCCTGAGGGCAGCATTTTTGCAGCGACCTCCATCGGTAATGATTTTGTCGGACGCAACCTGGAGCAGGTCTTGGCGGGTTCTTCGGAACTTCGGCTGTTTGGATTGCGCGCCGGTGTTCAAAAGTTTCGATACAGAAATATTTCCTACTTTGGATCAAAGGCCGATCTTCCCGACGGCATGGGCAGCGTCACTGTGTTGACGCCGACCGCTCAGGTCTTCAGCCCGTGGAGACAGGAAGTCTCGCTCAATGTGACACTGTTTGCAGCCACATCGAGCATTTTGCTGGTCATTCTCTACGCCTATTTCACTCAGGCGTCCCGCGCCCGGGATGCAGATGATATTTACCTCGAGGCGCACCACCGGGTGGATACGGCTCTTTCAAGAGGCCGATGCGGATTGTGGAACTGGGATTTGAATCTGGGACGCCTTTACTGGTCGCGCTCCATGTATGAAATCCTTGGCCAGCCGCCGCGCGATTGCGTCCTTTCCTTTGGTGATGTCAATCACCTGATGCACCCTGACGACAAAAGCCTTTTCGAGGTTGCCCGGTCCATCATGCGTGACAAGGTCAAGGAGGTCGATCACCTCTTTCGCATGCGGCATGCAGACGGTCATTATGTTCTGCTCAGGGCACGCGGTCAGATTACCAGTGATGCAGCGGACCAAAGCCATCTGATCGGCATAGCCATGGATGTAACGGAGCAGCATCGCCTGGCGCAACGCTCCGTCGAGGCCGATCAGCGGTTGCTGGATGCGGTGGAGAGCACCTCGGAAGCCTTCGTGCTTTGGGACAAGGATGACCGCCTTGTCATGTGCAATTCAAAATTCCAGCGCATTTTCGGCTTGCCGGACGACGTCACACAACCGGGCGTTCCGCGCGAAAAGGTACTGGCTGAGGCCAAGCGTCCGATTGTCAAAACCCAGATGCCCGGTGGCAGCGGCAGCAATGACGCCAAGAGCATGGAGGTGCAATTGGCGGATGGGCGCTGGCTGCAGATCAATCAGCGCAATACACGCGATGGCGGGTCGGTGTCGGTGCATACGGATATCACCCAGTTGAAAAGACATCAGGATCGTTTGCGCGAATCCGAAAGACGTCTGATGGCCAGCATTGGTGATCTTTCAGCGTCACAGGGCACCCTGGAGAGGACGGCCGCGGAACTCAGCGAATTGAATGCCAAATATCTGGCGGAAAAGGATCGTGCCGAGGCCGCCAACAAGGCCAAATCGGAATTCCTCGCCAATATGTCTCATGAATTGCGAACACCGCTCAATGCCATCATCGGGTTTTCCGAAATCCTGCAAACCCGGATGTTCGGCCCTCTTGGCTCGGAAAAATACAGCGAGTATGCCGACGATATCAACAGCAGCGGCAAACACCTGCTGGGTGTCATCAACGATATTCTCGACATGGCCAAAATCGAGGCCGGGCGCCTGCAACTGGAATATGAAACCATCGACATTGCACCTTTGATCGAGGAGACCTTGCGGTTGATTGCGATTCCGGCCCGGGACAAATCAATTCTGCTGGAGGCAAAAATATCTGCTGGATTGACACTGTCGGCCGACCGGCGAGCCATCAAGCAGATCCTGCTGAACCTGCTGTCGAATGCCGTTAAATTTACCGAGAATGACGGGCGTATTTCGGTGCGCGCCCGCAAGCACTCCGGTGCCGTCACACTGACGATCGAAGACACCGGCATCGGCATATCGAAAGCCGCTCTGAAGACAATAGGCCAGCCCTTCGAGCAGGTTCAGAACCAGTTTTCCAAGAGCCGTGGCGGCTCCGGTCTGGGCCTTGCGATCTCCCGCGCGCTGGTCACCATTCATGGCGGCGCCATGAAAATAAGATCCACCAAAGGTGTGGGCACAATCGTGGCGCTTCGCATGCCGGTTGCTCCAGCCGGGGAGGTGGACCCAGAAACAAGCTGAAGACCCTCAAGGCCTTTGCACAGATGAAAAGCAGCTTTTCCAACGAATTCAAGAATGCCCTGCGGCAAACTCGGGCACTGGCCCACCCCGGATCTTCGTTGATCCGGGGATTTTTTTGGCTGTTTTGCCCGCGCCATAGCTCTATCGGATCACGAAGGCATTTCTTCTGACTGCTGCAGCGTACGTACCAAAATTTCACGGACTGATCCGGAAATCGATGCCAAGTGGGCTTCCAGCGTTGACAGATCGGGAAAATCGACACGCCTGAGCATCAGGTCCACAAAGGCTTTGGGTGATTTGACAGGATCAAATTTCCCATCGAGGCATAGGCGGGTGATCTGGGAAATACGCGTGTAGAGAGCCAAAGCCTCCATCAGTGTCTCGGTATCCCCTTCCCCGATCATCTTTGCCCCAAAGCACTCAATCACGCCCTTTGTCAAAGTGTTGCAATCATCGACAGGCAATTCCATGGCGGGTGCCTGCAAACGCATGAACTGGGCCATGAACTCGATATCGATGATACCGCCCGGTATCAACTTGAGATCCCAGATATTGGTGGGTGGTTTTTCCCCTTCGATACGCTGACGCATGGCAGCCACTTCGCCAGCAAGTGTTGCAATATCGCGTTTGCGGCCCAGAGCAGTGTCGAAAACCTCTTCGGCTTCCGCTTTCAACTGCGGATCCCCGGCAACGACACGGGCCCGGGTCAGGGCCATGTGTTCCCAACTCCAGGCCTGTTCCATCTGGTATTTTCGAAAGGCACGAATATGCGTTGCCACCGGTCCCTTGTTGCCGGATGGTCGCAGACGAAAGTCCACCTCATACAGAATGCCCTCCGCCATGGGTGCCGACAGGGCGGCGATCAAACGTTGGGTAAAGCGCGTATAGTATCGAACCGGATCGACGGGTTTGGCGCCATCCGACTGCACACAATCCGCATCATGGGTGTAGAGCAGGATCAGATCGACATCGGATTCGGCTGTCATTTCAAGACTGCCGAGTTTGCCCAATCCGACAATCGCAACCCGACCTCCGCAAACACGGCCATGGGCCTGTTCCATTTCACCCTGTACAGCCTGCGTTGCGGCCTGCACGGCAAGATCCGCCAGATAGGTATAGGCGCGCCCTGCCCTTTCTGCATCAATGGCGCCGGTCAACAGGCGAACACCGATCAGGAACTTTTGCTCGGCTGCAAAAATCCGCAGCCGATCAAGGATTTCCTCATAGGCGAAATCACCCACCAGGAAGGCATCCAACCGCTCGGCAAGATTGGCCCGGTCCGGCAATTCGGCAAGCAGGGCCGGATCCAGCATTCCATCAAATACATGAGGCTTGCGGCTGATGACCTCGGCCAGTCTTGGTGCCGACGCCATAATGTTGATCAGCACCGACAGCAGCCCCGGATTGTTGCCCAGCATCGAAAAAAGCTGGATGCCGGCCGGCAGTCCGGACAGAAATGCATCGAATCGCAGCAGCGTTTCATCAGCCCGTTTGGTGTCGGAAAATGCCTGCAACAGGACGGGCATGAGTTCGGTCAGGCGCTCGCGTGCGCTTGATGTCTGTGTTGCCCGGTACCGGCCATAATGCCAGGTGCGAATAATGCGAGACATGTCCGAGGGCCGTTCAAACCCCATTTTTGCCAAAGTGCCGATCGTATCGGGATCATCGCCGTCACCGGTGAACACCAGATTGCCCGCTTCCGATGCCAGCACGCTCTCGTGTTCGAACAGCTGTGCATAATGATCTTCGACCAGGGCCCAGGTCGCCAGCAATTGGCTGGAAAATTCTTCGGGCCTGTCATAGCCCATCATCAGCGAAACCTGGCGGAACTCCTCTTCGTCCTCGGGCAGGATATGGCTTTGCTCATCGCGGCGCATCTGAATGCGGTGCTCCACATCACGCAGGAACCAGTAGGCTTTGCGCAAGACCTCCTCGGCATCTGGATCTATCCATCGCGCCTCGGCCAGAGCCGCTAATGTCTCATCGGTCTGACGTGTTCTCAGCCACGGCATGCGGCCGCCAGCGATCAATTGCTGGGTCTGCACAAAAAACTCGATTTCGCGAATTCCGCCGCGACCCAGTTTGACATTGTGGCCGCGCACCCTGATCTCGCCATAGCCCTTGTGGGCATGGATTTGCCGCTTTATCGAATGAATGTCTGCAATGGCACCATAATCGAGGTATTTGCGGTAGACGAAAGGCGCCAGGTCACGGCAATAGGATTCGCCCGTATCCATGTCTCCAGCAGCTGGTGAGGCCTTGATATAGGCCGCTCGCTCCCAGTTTTGCCCCCTGGCGCCATAATAATGCATGGCTGCATCATAGGGCAGCGCCAGCGGCGTTGAGCCTGGGTCCGGGCGCAACCGCAGATCGGTCCTGAACACATATCCGTCGCCCGTCCTTTCCTGCAGAATGCGGATGAGCTTTCGTACCAGACGGGAGAATACCTCTGTGCCTTCGTCCTCATCCGTCACGATTTCCGCTTGCGGATCATAAAGGACAACCAGATCGATATCGGAGGAATAGTTCAATTCACCAGAACCCAGCTTGCCCATCCCGATAATGGCCAGGCCGGATCCCTTGCTGGGGTCTTCGACATCTTTCAGGCTGAGTTTGCCAGCCTTGTGGCCCGACAAAAGCAGATGGTCTGTTGCAGCACTGACGGCGGCTCTGGCGAAGGAGCTCAGCCAACCGGTGATGCGCGGCGTTTGAAATACCCGTGCAAGATCATAGAGGGCCAGAGAGAAGGCCATCTGACGCTTGAGCTGTCGCAGGCGGGTCATCAGGCCGGCTTCTGCCGGATATTGCTTCCATGCATCGCGCGCGTCGCTCACCAGTTCCTGCATCAGAGCATCCGGCCTGCTGTGCATGGTTCTCCAGACATCCGCCGGGTGGGTCCTGGCGATGTCGTTCAAATAGGGAGAAAGGGTCATGGCGGCCAACAGCAGTTGGCGTGCCGGCGTGTCGCTTTGGAGAAAAGTGACCAGTTCAGGACAACCGGTCGCCGCAGACAACAGGTCGCGAAGCGCCCGATCAAAGGCCTCCTGTGAAGCAGCCCTGATCGGCATGCCATCACTCATGACAATCTGCGAAAATTCCTCGTGTGCACTTTTCAAATTCCAACCCTGTCAGCCAAAAACCATCATTGCATGCAGGCCTGTTTGCCCGCTTTCGTCATTGCTTTCAAGGACAAGTTGGCCCCCGTGCATGTCCATGATGGCCTCAACCAGACTGAGACCCAATCCGGTTCCCGGCCTTGAACGGCTTTCGTCCAGCCTGACAAAGCGTTTGATCACGTCCTGGCGTCTGTTTTCGGGTATTCCAGGGCCATTGTCTCTCACCGAGAGCACCTTCTTGCCATCCACCTTCTCAAGGTAAATCACGACTTCAGCCTCTGCCAGATTGTCTGCAGAATATTTTATGGCATTGTCGATCAGATTGCTGAAGGCCTGCCCGATCAGTTCCCTGTTGCCGGAAACATGGATACCATCGGCAATGGCAGATGAAAGCTGCACGCCCGCCTCTTCGGCCACGGGTTCATAAAGCTCTTCCGTGTCACGGGCAATTTGCGACAGGTCGACATCATTCATTTCCGCCACAGCGGACCCTGCTTCAACCCGGGAAATCGTCAGCAAGGCATTGAAGGTGCGGATCAACTGATCCGATTCATCAATCATGTCCTCCATTGCCGCGCGATATTCGGCTGCATCATCTGCTCCCGACAGGGCGGCTTCGGCGCGATTGCGAAGCCTCGTCAGAGGCGTTTTCAAATCATGTGCAATATTGTCGGAAACCTGCCGCAACCCTTCATTGAGCTTCTCGATGCGACCAAGCAAGGCATTCAAAGCGCCTGAAAGGCGGTCAAATTCATCACCGGAACCACTGACTGGCAATCTCTGGCTGAGATCTCCTGCCATGATCTTCTGGCTGGCCTGCGAAACCCGGTCGATGCGATGCAAGGCGCCGCGGCCAATGAAAAACCAGATGAGCAAGGCACCCACGACCATGATACCGAGCGCTATGGCAAGAGAGCGTCTGATGGTCGTGCGAAATTGCGTTGGCTCCCCCAGATCCCTTCCGACGAGAACCCGCATGCCATTGGGCAGGAAGATAACCTCCGCCAGCGCCTGGTGCCCAGGCGTGCCTTCCGGTTGATAGAACCGCCGATAGGAAAAGGGTCTTTCTGTCCAGCCCTGCCGGTCAAGGATGCCCGGTTGCAGGCTGGCGACATTACCAGCGAGAATACTCCCGTTGGGCGCGGCGATCGTATAGAGATTGGCGCTGGGTTCCCTTGAGCGGCGATCAATATGCGTGATCAGCAAGGCAACACCGCCACGACGATAAAAATTGCCCAGGACCTTGAGCTCGTCCTGCACCACCTGCTTGGTCTGATTGGTGAGCAGGCTTGTGGTCATGTCGGTCACATAGAACACCAGCACAACGGCGCTGATGGCAAACAGGCCGAGATAAAGCGCCGACAACCGAACGGCTGTTGTGCGCAGAAGTGCCCTGAACCGGCTCATTTAACTGTCGGATTTCAGGATGTAGCCTGCACCCCTTACGGTGCGAAGCAATGCCTCGTCATAGCCCTTTTCAATTTTCGATCTGAGCCTTGAGATGTGGACATCAATAACATTTGTCTGCGGATCAAAATGATAGTCCCAGACATTTTCCAGCAACATGGTGCGCGTCACAACCTGTCCTGCATGTTTCATCAAATATTCAAGCAGCCTGAATTCGCGGGGCTGCAGGTTAATCTTCTGTCCCGCCCGGTGCACTTCATGGGCCAATCGGTCCAACTCCAGATCGGCGACCTTGTAGACCGTTTCATTGTCGCGCATGCCCTTGCGTCTTCCCAGAACCTCGACACGGGCCAGCAGTTCGGAAAAGGAATAGGGTTTGGGGAGATAGTCGTCACCGCCTGCACGCAGACCTGTAACCCGGTCGTCAACCTGACCAAGTGCCGACAGGATCAGGATGGGTGTCTCAATCGACTTTTTTCGCAGCTCACTGATGATGGAAAGGCCGTCGCGCTTGGGCAGCATGCGATCAATGACCATGACATCGTAAGTGTTTTCCGTCGCCAGATAAAAACCGACATCACCATCGCTGGCATGGTCTGTCACAATACCAGCTTCGTTGAACGCCTTGATCAGATAAGCCGCCGCCTCCAGATCGTCTTCAATAACCAGAATTTTCATGGCTGGCATATTAGTCAATTCTACAGGTGAAAAACAAATCATAAGATGGGTTGCCGGCGGGTACCGGCAATCTTCTGGAAAAATAGATGACAGCGGGCCGATGGGGGCCCGCTGTCTGCAGAATCGGGTAACCGGTCGGGGCATGACCGCCTACCCGTTCTGATCAGGTTTTGGCAAGTGGCAAGGCGACGAACCGATTGCTGTTTTGCGTGTTCAACTGGAACAGCACTGCCTTGCGGCCTGTTTCAGATGCCGCTTCCACTGCCGATGCGACATCCTTGGCCGATTGCACCGCGACATTGTTGACAGAGACGATGATATCGCCTTTGCTGAAACCACGTTCCGCAGCCAGACTTTCCGGCTCCACCGAGACGATTTCCAGACCTTTGGCATCTTCTGCCGGTTTCACCATCAAGCCAAACTGCTTGAGCGATTCGCCGTCATTTGTGCTGGCCGGGCTGTCGTCCTTAGCAGACGCTTTCTTGACGTCCTTCAGCGCTTCTATCGTCACCGATATGCTGCGACTTTCTCCATTACGCCAGACGGTGAGGTCGACATCCTTGCCGGGTTTGACATTGGCGATCCTGCGCGCCAGATCCCGCGGATCCTTGATTGTCTCGCCGTCCACTGCAGTGACCACATCGCCCGATTCCATGCCTGCCTTCTTGGCCGGTGAATCGTCCTGCGGTTCGGTGACCAGGGCGCCTTTGGACTCGGCAAGTCCGAGTGATTCGGCAATGTCATCCGTTACGGGCTGGATCTGAACACCCAGCCAGCCGCGTTCGATCGTGCCGTCATCCATCAGATCGGTAACGACCGAGTCGGCAAGCGAGGCGGGAATCGCAAAGGCGATACCGACATTGCCGCCGGAGGGTGAAAAGATCGCCGTATTGACGCCAATGACCTCGCCTTGAAGATTGAACGTCGGGCCACCTGAATTGCCGCGGTTCACCGCTGCATCGACCTGGATAAAGTCATCATAGGGACCAGCGCCGATATCACGGCCACGGGCCGAAATGATGCCGGCGGTTACCGTGCCGCCCAGACCGAAGGGATTGCCGACAGCAACAACCCAGTCGCCGATGCGGGTTTTGTCATCGCTGGCAAATTCCACATAGGTGAAGTCCTCATCGCTATCGACCTTGAGAACGGCAAGATCGGTGCGTGCATCCTTGCCAACCAGTGTCGCATCCAGCTCTGTGCCGTCATGGAGAATGACTGAGAACTCCGTACCATCATCGACGACATGGTTGTTTGTCACCAGATATCCGTCAGCCGTGATGAAGAAGCCCGATCCTTGCGAAACAGGTCGTGCGCGCCGTGGTTGGAGCGGTTCAGCCCCCCGGTCGTCACGTTCACTGAATTGATCCGGTCTGCCCATGCCTTTTCCAAAACCGAAGTCCTTGAACAGGCGGCGCATCGGATGATCTTTGGGCAGATTGTCCAACCCGGGAATTCCAAGGCTGAAACCATCGGATGAGACCGGCGTGATATTCGATTTGACACGAACGGATACGACCGCCGGTGTGACAGCTTCCACAACATCGGCAAATCCGGGAACGGAAGGCGCCTCTACCCGAACAGCATCGGCGTAGGCTGACTGAACACGTGCAGGAATGCCGCTGGTCATCATAACCGCTGCCAGACCCAGCACGGCTGTGGTGGTCAGTAATCCCTTGCGGGTCAAATGATCATATTTCTTGAGCATGAGCATATCCTTTGGCTGTTGCATCAATTTGCATGACCATCAGATAGGCTCTGTGACCTTACCGCCGCCTATCCGGCAGATGAATATTTGGTAATGTTGCGGTGGATTGTCGGCAAGGAAATGGTTCCGGGCGCTGCCAGCGCCTGTCCGGGCGGTGTTGTGTCAAACTTCGCCGGAGAGATCCGTACCATCCTCGGCGGTGACCCGTGTGACAACCTTTGAGGAGGACTCCAAGGTCTTGTGCACTGGGCATTTGTTGGCAATCTCCTCGATCTTGCCGCGCAGGGCTTCCGGTGCGATACCTTGCACCCGAATCACTCTTTCAAAGCGGTCGATCTTGCCGCTACCCTTTTTGCCAAAGGCCTGCAGCTCATCCTCCGTGCATTCCAGGCAGTCGGCCGCGTGGATTTTGGAATGGGACACTTCGACACTGACGCGTCCCAGGTCAAGCTTTTTGAAATCCGCATACATGCGCAGGGTCATGGACGTGCAGGCACCAAGGGCTGCCGACAGGTAGTCGTAAGGCGAAGGTCCGGAATCCAGACCGCCGACACTGACCGGTTCATCGGCGAACAGACGATGCCTGCCTGCATGAACCGTGTTTTGGAACTTGCCCTCGCCAGTTTCCGATACAAGCACGGCTTCGCGTTCTGCGACCCCTTGCGGCACATCAGCTTCAATGTAACGCGACGCCCAACCGGCGATCATGGAAGCGGCAAAGGAGGCATCTTCCGAGCGACTGAGCAGATGATCGGCCTTGTCCAGCGAGACGAAACTCTTTGGATGTTTTGCCGCCGTGAAAATCGTCGCGGCATTGTCGATGCCGACGGTGGCATCGATGGGAGAATGCAGGACCATGAGGGGTTTCCTCATATTTGCAATATGCTGGGTCAGGGTTTTTTCACGCACATCGTCCAGAAATTGCTTCTGGATTGTAAATGTCCGCCCTGCAAGCTCGACCATGGCTTGCCCATCGCGTTCTATATCTTCGATCTTCGAGCCGAAATTTTCTATGACATGCGCCACATCAGCAGGTGCACCGATCGTCGCAACGGCTCTGACTTCCGGTATGGATTGCGCAACAGCCAGAATGGCTGCTCCGCCCAGGGAGTGCCCGATCAATATTTGCGGTGCGGCGAAATTGTCCCGCAAATAGTTGGCCGCCGATTGCAGGTCAGCGACATTGGAGGAAAAATTGGTGGAAGCAAACTCGCCTTCGCTGGATCCAAGGCCGGTAAAATCAAACCGCAGGACAGCGATCCCGGCGCGCGAAAGCTCGGCTGCAATGCGTTTGGCTGCCAGAATATCCTTGCTGCAGGTAAAACAATGGGCAAAAAGCGCATAGGCGCGCACAGGGCCAGCCGGAATATCAAGCCGTGCCGCCAATCGCGCGCCGGAATGACCGGTGAACTCGGCCTTGATCGATGTGGCTGACATGAGGCATCTCCTGACTGGATTTACACGGCAAGCAGCCGGCTAAATCATTCTATCGCTCATCACCTTCACGCGAACCTAAAATCTTGTTGATGTCCGACTGTTCATCGGCAGACAGCACGGTGGCTGACGCGCTGGTTCTGCGACGCCGGGAGCCAAGCAGCAGATAACCGAAGCCGACTGCCAGCAGGATGACGGGCATTGCCCAAAGCACGATGGTTTTTGACGATAGTCTTGGTTTGAGAAGGACAAATTCGCCGTAGCGCGAAACGATGTAGCCAATGACCTCATTGTCGCTGTCTCCGACCACCAATCGCTGCCGTACAAGCACCCTCAGGTCCTTGGCCAGTTCCGCATCGGAATCATCAATCGACTGATTCTGACAGACCAGGCAACGCAATCCTGAGGAGATGTCCCGGGCCCGTTGCTCAAGAACCGGGTCATCGAGAATTTCATCCGGAGTCACCGCACCCGCAGAAAGCGCAAAATACAGCGCGAAAAATGGCACAGCAAAAAGGGTGAGCGCCAATTTCCTCACGTTTCTTGTCCGACTGCAACTGCTGGCGCCCTGCTTTTGGCCGGAGCGCCAATACGCAGACGTCTGTCAAACAGCGATACGATGCCACCCAAGGACATGAAGATCGCACCGAACCAGATGAAGGTCACCCAGGGCTTCCACCAAACGCGCACGACCACGCCGCCACCCGGCAGCTCATCGCCAAGCGCCACGTAAAGCTGATTTGCTCCATTGGTGTAGATGCCTGCCTCCGTGGTCGGCATCTGGCGGGCGGTAAAGACACGTTTGGCTGCCGTCAAATGTGACACCGGCTGGCCATCACGCGAAATGACAAAACGCCCCTGCAATTCGGTATAATTGGGTCCGGTATTGGGTTTCAAACCTTCAAATTGCAGTGTGAACGGGCCACCGACCGTGGTTTCTCCCGGCTTCATGGTGACCACGCTTTCGGTGGCGAAGGCAGTGACGGCAACAATGCCGATGACTGAAACGCCAAGCCCCATATGGGCCAGTGCGCCGCCAAAGGCGGAACGCGGAAGACCCTTGAACCTTCGCCACATGATTGGCAGGGCAACCTTGCCAACGCCCGAACGCATGGCGATATCAGTCAGGCTTCCGGCAATCAGCCATACGCCGAGACCGATGCCAAGCCCGGCCATTACCGGGGCACCAGTGGCAAAGTAGATGACGGCAAGCGAGACAAGCAGCGCTACACCTGCAGCCATATATAGACGTTGTGTAACGGCCCACAGGTCGCCGCGTTTCCAGGCCAGCAGGGGACCGAAGGGAACGGCAAGAAGCAATGGAATCATCAGAGGACCGAATGTCAGATTGAAAAATGGCGGTCCAACGGAAATCTTCGCACCGGTGATCGCTTCAAGCACCAGTGGGTAGAGCGTTCCCACAAGCACCGTCGCGGTCGCCGTGGTCAAAAACAGATTGTTGAGAACCAGTGCACCCTCTCTCGATATCGGTGCAAACAGGCCGCCGGGAGACAGGGTTTGTGCGCGCAGTGCAAAAAGCGCAAAGGCACCGCCGATGAACGCCACAAGAATGCACAGGATGAATATGCCGCGCGTCGGGTCAGTGGCAAAGGCGTGAACCGAGGTCAGGACGCCGGAGCGAACAAGAAATGTCCCAAGCAGGGAAAGAGAAAACGTCATGATCGCCAGAAGAATCGTCCAGATTTTCAAGGCTTCGCGTTTTTCCATGACGAGGGCGGAATGCAGCAACGCCGTTCCGGCCAGCCAGGGCATGAAAGATGCATTTTCCACCGGATCCCAAAACCACCAGCCGCCCCAGCCCAGTTCGTAATAGGCCCAGTAGGACCCCATCGCTATGCCGGCAGTCAGGGCTGTCCAGGCTGCCAATGTCCAGGGGCGCACCCAACGCGCCCAGGCCGCGTCAATGCGACCGTCGATCAGGGCAGCAACAGCAAAGGAGAAGCAGATGGAAAAACCCACATAGCCCAGATAGAGCATAGGTGGATGAATCGCCAGGCCGATATCCTGAAGGATTGGATTGAGGTCACGCCCTTCAAGCGGGGCCGGGCTTAGCCTTTGAAACGGATTTGACGTCAACAGGACAAAGGTCAGAAAAGCCGAGGTGATCCACGCCTGGACCGCCAATACGTTCGACTTCAGGGTTGCGGGCAGATTGCCCCCGAAAAATGCGACCAGCGCACTGAAAAACACCAGAATCAGGAGCCACAGCATCATGGATCCTTCGTGGTTTCCCCAAACGCCGGAGAACTTGTAAATCATCGGCATCATCGAATGGGAATTCTCCCAGACATTCTTGACCGAGAAATCAGATGTGACATAGGACACCGTCAAGGCGACAAATGCGAACAGGATCAGCACAAAGGAAGCGATCGCAGCGGCCGGGGCAACGCCCATCAGTCCGGCATCGCGGGTTCTGGCGCCGATGATTGGCAGCACCGATTGCAGCAGTGCTGTCGCAAGCGCCATGATCAGCGCATAGTGGCCAAGTTCAACAATCATCGCAATGCCTCACTTTTCCTCACCCTGCCACACGCCCTGTGCTTTCAGGCTATCAGCGACTTCCTTGGGCATATAGTTTTCGTCGTGTTTGGCCAGAACCGAATCGGCGACAAAAACCGGATTGCCGGGCACGAAGGCGCCTTCGACAATAACACCCTGCCCTTCACGGAACAAATCAGGCAGAATCCCGGTATAGGTTATGGCAACCGTGTTCGCCGTGTCCGTGACCGCAAATTCAACTTTGGTTCCCGTTCCCCTGACCACGGATTTCTCTGCAACAAGCCCACCCAGCCTGATGCGCGTGTCGGGACCAATCTGCTTTTCGACAATGTCGGTGGGCGAATGGAAATAGACAATCTGGTCCTGCAGGGCAAAGAGCACCAGAAGAACCGCTGCACCGATCACGGCCACCCCACCGCTGATGATGGCCAGTCGTTTCTGCTTGCGTGTCATTGTTTCAGCTCCTTCGGCTCCAGACCCAATTGCGATGCCATGGCCAACAGGGCCTGCCGGTCTGCATTGTCGGCACCAAAATGATCAAGGGCGCGGGACAGTGCGTCGCCTGCCTGATCCCTCTGCCCCAGAACCATGTGGGAACGGATCAGCCGCAACCACCCGGCACTGTCGTCAGGGTTCTCGCGCAATTTGGCATCGAGTCCTGCCACCATGCCGGCAATCATGTCCAGCCGTTCTTCATTGGACATCTGCGAGGCAGCGGCAACGTCTTCAGCGCTGGGACCCGGAGCATCGACAGCCGGACCATCAACAGCGGGAACATCGACTGAAGGGGGCGCTGCTTCGGCCTGCACCTGATCCATGCCCGCTTGCGTTCCAAGTCTCTGAATATGTTCACGCACCAAGGGCATCCAGGCGGCATCCGGCGGCGAATTCTCGGCCAATTTGACGAAATCCGCCCTCGCCTGTTCGCTCTTGCCTTCCTGAGCCAGTCCCAGCGCCAGAAAATAGGCCGAGAGTGGATTGTCCGGTTGCAGATCCTGGGCCTTCTGGAAGGCCTCCTGAACTTCGGCTGTCACAATGCCACCGCTTTGAGAAAACAGCGACTGGCCCAGCCCTGCCTGACGTGCGGCCGTGGAACCAAGCAGACGAATGGCATTGCGGTAGGCTGTTTCTGAATCATGCATCCTGTTGAGGCCAAGATAGATCGGCGCCAGAACGTCCCATCCCTTGCCGTCCTGCGGATTGCTCGCCAGATGCTTTTCGGCCTGGGCCACAAGGACCTGAATATTGCTGTTGCTTTCGGGCACCGGTGCGACACGGGTGGCCAGAGGCTGCGCCGGCATTCCCGGTTGACCAACAGCCAGATACCCGGCAAGCGCCATGAAGGGCAGGAAAACAATAACGGCAAGACGGCCAAAACGTGTAAGGCCGGTCGACGCTGCCGTATGATCAGCCTCCGCCTTCGACGCCTTTATCAGCCTGCGGCCGACCTCGGCGCGGGCATATTCTGCTTCCTGTCCTGAGAGGCTGCCAATCTTGATGTCACGCTCTATCTCGCGCAGCTGATCAGAATAGACTTCCACGTCAAATTCGCGCGCGTCGATGTCCTTTTTCCGCGGTCGCATCAAGGGGACAAGCAAGCTGATTGTAACAGCCACCGTCATGACGGCAGCCAGGATCCAGAACATCATATTATCTATTATCTGACTTTTGAGTGCTCTTCAGTACACGAATGTTCATACCGCCATCGCGCGACCATCGATCATGTCTATTGGAATAGCAAAGACTAGACAAGCGGTGTCCATCTGCCGTTCTGTTCCCGGCAGGCTGTTCCACGCGTCGTTTTCGACTGCCCCTCGTATTCAACTTTATGAATATATTGCCTGCAGTTCTGGGATCCCACCTCATAGGGTTGAGCAGCGTGGACCTCGCCAAAGGCACCGGATCTGGGGCTTTTCCATGCGACAATCTGTCCGCTCGGAACAACCTCCAACGCGCGATATTCGGCTTCCAGCGCCAGTCGCCGGTCACCGGCACTCAAAGAAGCGGAAACGGCAGGGTCGATAATACCGCCATTGAGCGCCTGTATCACGCTTGGCTCAGCCTGGGCCTGCGGGACAAAGGAATTCAACATGCCGGATTGCGTGGTCTTGCTGGAGCAACCGGCAAGGACCAACAGCATGGCAGCAACGAGATATGCGGATTTCATAAAATTGCCTTCTCCGAAAACAGGCTGTTTTTAACACGGGCGGGATCGGACAAATCGTTTCAGTCCATTGGTTTGCTCTATAGCATCTTTGTGGCAGGGTTTTGATCATCATCACGTGATGTTCATACTAACGAACAGCAACCGGCACGTAGACGATGGCACATAGGCCGCCCAAAGAACTCCGCTTGAGTTCAACCGAGCCGTGATACTCTTCGGTGATCTCCTTGATGATGGAAAGCCCAAGACCCGTTCCCGGCTTGCTTTCATCCAGTCTGCGGCCACGTTTCAGGGCTTCCTCCAGTTGATCATCATGCATTCCGGGCCCATTGTCCTCCACCATTATGGCCATGAATGGTTTGCTGTCCGTCGCCTCAGCCGCCCCTGCCCGACTGCGCTGTGGTGAGGCTGCCTTTACCAAAACCCTTATGGCCACTTGGTCCCTCGTCCATTTGCTTGCATTTTCCAACATATTGCCGAGGATTTCCTCCACGTCATGCTGTTCCATGGCAAGATCCGGCACCGCTGCCGGCAATTCCAGCTCGAACGCCATATCCGGGTTCAACCGCTCCATGACCCTGGCGAGGCGTTGCAGGACCATTTTTGTATCGGTGCGCACAAGGACGGAATTCTTCTGCGCGGCAATGCGCGCCCTGTCGAGATAGTGCTGGACCTGATTTTGCATCGCCATTGCCTGCTCATTGACCAGTTGCGCCTGTTCCGGTGCCATTGATCTGGTTTCATTGAGCAAAACGGCTATGGGCGTTTTCAGGGAATGGGCGAGATTGCCCACCTGCATCCTGGCCCGTTCAACAACACGGCGATTGTTATCGATCAACGCATTGACCTCGGTGGTCAAGGGCGCAATTTCACGCGGGAACCGTCCCTCCAACGATTCGGTCTTGCCGGTCCGGATCTCTTCCAGGGAGCGCCGTATGCGATCAAGCGGGCGAAGACCAAACAGGATCGCCAGCGCATTGACCACCAGACTGCCCAGACCGAAAACCGTCAGAAACAATATCAGCTGGCGTGAAAAGGCCCAGACATCCGCATCCATATCTGCCTGATTTCCGGTGACCCGAAAGCGGGCCACTTCGCCATTGTCACCCAGAACAACCTCCGTCTCGGCTACCAGAACATTGCGACCGCCTGTATCGGTGGAGGCATAGAAACGTTCATAAAGTTCGTTGAAAGGTGCCGTCTTTGTGTCTGTAATGGCGACTTTCTGATTGCCCAGCGAAACAGATTCAATCCGGTCAGGCGGACCATTGTCGACCACATCAACAATCCAGTACCACCCAGAATCGGGCTGACTGAATCGCAGGTCTCCAAGCTGCAGCGATCCCAACAGCCTGCCATTGGTGCCAAGGGAAACAGAGTTGATGGCATTGTAGAGTTGGGCACGCAGCAGATCGCGGAAGCCGCGCTCCGCGCTGTTTCTATAGGACGTCAGAATCAGCACACCGGTCACAAACAGGGCAATCACCGCCCAAAGCGTGGCAACTGTCAGGACCCGTGCGGCAAGCGAACGCGGTTGAGCCGGTTTATCGGCCATCGCCGGATGCCTGACCCGGCGATTGAATACGATAGCCAAGCCCGCGAATGGTTTCGATCACATCGAGGCCCATCTTCTTGCGAAGCCGACCGACAAAGACTTCAATCGTGTTGGAATCGCGGTCAAAATCCTGATCGTACATATGCTCGACCAATTCAGTGCGCGAGACGACCTTGTCCATATGGTGCAACAGATAGGACAACAGGCGGAATTCGTGGGAAGTCAGCTTGAGCGCAACACCATTGACGGTGGCCTTTGCCCCTCTTGTGTCCAGGCGCAAGGGACCACAGGTGATTTCAGAGGAGGAATGTCCGGCGGCGCGGCGAATAAGCGCTCTGACGCGCGCCAGCACTTCCTCTACGTGAAACGGCTTGGCGACATAATCGTCAGCACCGGCATCAATGCCGGCCACCTTGTCACTCCAGCGGTCGCGGGCAGTCAGCATGAGAACCGGCAGGGACCGGCCGGCTTCCCGCCACTCTTCAAGCACCGAAATTCCATCCTTTTGTGGCAGACCGATGTCCAGAATGGCCGCATCATAGGGTTCGGTGTCACCGAGAAAATGCCCCTCTTCCCCGTCAAAGGCCTTGTCGACAACGTAGCCTGCCTCTTCCAGCGCCTCAACCAATTGCCGGTTCAGATCCGGATCGTCTTCAACAACAAGTATTCGCATTGGCTGTCTCCCCATCGCCCTGCCGGTTGGAACCGGCAAAAATGAGCCCCAATCAGGGCCTGGCATTCACTGTCAGCTTACGCCTTCTTTTGCCGCTGGAATCATTGGCAAGCACCGTGACCTTGCAAACAGCCTGCCCGCCACTTTTGCCGACAGATACCGACAGCAGTTCACCCTGGGTCTGCGCCAGAACACGTTGAACAGCAGCTGAACAATCGGCATTACTCTGGGCAGCGGCATAATTGGATTCCAGTACCAATGAAGGCAATGCCAGCATCCCGATCAGAAGTAATTTCGCGCAAATATTCATTGTATTCCTCAAACCGGCCCTGTCTGGCCATTGGTTTCATGTTTGAGCGGATCTTCTGCCCAACATATATGCGGTGCGTGTCATTCGTCAAAACGGATTTCACCACCTTTTGTGATGTTGTTTCTACAGAAGCCAGACTGAACCAGATATGAACGGGATTGGCCTGGCAGCAAATCATGTTGCCCGATACACCCTGTCAAAGCTGTGCGCAGGCAGGCGGATTTTCCGCCTGCTGGCTCTGCCTCAACGCGCGGCGTTTACTCATCCACCTCTTCGAATGGCCAGTCGACAATGTGATTTTCAAAGTCTTCAGGCTCCATGCCATCTTCGGGCACGGTACGCTCACGCACCGAAACACCCGCCTGATGCACGGTTTGCGGATCCAGCGATATCAGAGGATGCCACCAGTAAAGATCTCTGCCTTCCGCGACCAGACGGTAACCGCAACTTGGCGGCAGCCATGCGATCGCGCGAACGGCATCCGGTGTCAGCGAAATGCATTCAGGCACTTTTGCCTGCCGGTTTTCATAGTCGCCGCATCGGCAACTTGACGAATCCAGCAACCTGCAGGCGACATTGGTCCAGGCGATCTCACCGGTATCCCAATCTTCCAGCTTGTTGAGGCAACATCGGCCACATCCGTCGCACAGACTTTCCCACTGCTGTTGCGTCATGTCTTCAAGCGACGTTGTTTTCCAGAAAGGATCAGTGGTCATAGGGGCTCCGGTTAGGCTAAGCTGTCTTTGGAAAGCATCATGGCGACTTTCGCAGACCTCTTGTCCTTTCGGTCAAAAATGGGCAAAAGATGTCCGGACTGTTCTTTCGAAAGCTCCGATCACACCTCGGACTTTTGAACGCAGACGCCAAGGTAGTCAAGGGACTGGAAAGCACAAGTGCAAGACCCATTCAGCCAGGCCAACAAACCCCGCAAGGGCAGGAAGCTTCTGCTGCGTCTGGATTCGTGGATTGACTCTTCAATCTGGAATGCCGGTTCCGATCTGAGCGAAAAGTGGGAAGTGGCCAATATCTTTTTTCGCCGTTTTCGTGTTCGTGGCGGCAAGAAGGTCCTTTTCGAAATCATGGGCGAAGCCATGACGCTCGGCACCGCCGGTGCCATTGTCCTTTTGATGCTGGCCTTGCCGGCATTTGACGAGACCTATGGCAACTGGAAAGAGCAGAACGATTTTGCTGTTACCTTTCTCGACCGCTACGGCAATGAAATCGGCCACCGGGGGATCATTCACGAGGATTCGGTTCCCATCGAAGACCTTCCCGATCATCTGGTGAAATCTGTCCTGGCCACCGAAGACCGGCGGTTTTTTGAGCATTTTGGCATCGATGTGCTGGGGCTGACCCGCGCCATGTCGGAAAATGTCCGCGCCAATTCTGTTGTGCAGGGCGGCTCGACGATCACCCAGCAGCTTGCCAAAAACCTGTTTTTGACCAATGAACGGACCATAGAACGCAAAATCAAGGAAGCGTTTCTGGCACTTTGGCTGGAAGCCAATCTGTCGAAAAAGGAGATACTGCGTCTCTATCTGGATCGGGCCTATATGGGGGGCGGAACATTTGGAATTGCAGCCGCATCACAATTCTATTTCGGTAAGGATGTCACCAATGTGACGCTTGCGGAATCGGCCATGCTTGCTGGGCTGTTCAAGGCACCGGCACGCTATGCCCCACATATCAATCTGCCTGCTGCACGCGCCCGCGCCAATGAAGTCCTGACCAATCTCGTCCAGGGGCAATTGATGACCGAGGGACAGGTGATCGGTGCACGGCGCAATCCGGCCGATGTGGTTGACCGGGGCGGCAATGAAAGCCCGGACTTTTTTCTCGACTGGACATTTGAGGAAGTCAAACGTCTGGCAGGAAAATATCCGCAGCATTCTCTGATTGTCCGCACGACCATCGACCCCAATTTGCAGGCCGCCGCCGAGGAGGCCGTTGAATCAAGCCTGAGACAATACAGCAAGCGCTACCGCGTGAAGCAGGGCGCCGTTGTGATGATTGAAAACGGTGGTGCCGTCAGGGCGATGGTGGGCGGGCGTGACTATGGCGAAAGCCAGTTCAACAGAGCGACCAAGGCGCTGCGCCAACCAGGCTCATCCTTCAAGGTTTACGTCTATACAACAGCAATGGAAAACGGCTTTACGCCGGAAACCTCTGTCCGGGATGGGCCAATCACCTGGAATGGCTGGTCCCCGAGGAATTACGGACGCGGCTATTCGGGACGCATGGATCTGACGCGTGCATTGGTCAAATCCGTCAATACGATTCCTGTGCGACTGGCACGCGATCACCTGGGCACAGAGGCAATTGCCGAAACCGCACGAAAAATGGGTGTGGAAACACCAATCCGAACCGACAAGACCATGCCTTTGGGCACCTCCGAGGTGACCGTGATGGATATGGCGACAGCCTATGCGGTCTTTCCCGCCGGAGGATTTTCTTCCAATCGCCACGGCATCACGCAAATCATGAATTATGCCGGTGACGTGCTGTATGATCATGGCCGTGACGAACCCAAGCCCAAACGGATCATTTCAGAACAGGCCGTTCGGTCAATGAACACCATCCTGACACAGATCCCCGAATGGGGAACCGGACGCAGGGCAAAACTCGATGGTATCAAGACCGGTGGCAAAACCGGAACGACACAGGCCTATCGGGATGGCTGGTTTGTCGGCTTTACCGGCAATTATACGACGGCCGTTTGGTTCGGCAATGATGATTATACATCGTCGGCGCGGATGACAGGCGGGTCCCTCCCCGCCATGACCTTCAAGCAATTGATGACCTATGCGCATCATGGCGTGGAACTGCGGTCAATTCCGGGGTTGGATCTGCCAGACGACGGGCAGAATGCAGAAGACGCCAATGTCGCCTCGTCCGGACTGGTCGATGATGCTGGTGCGCCCTTTGTCCGACCGAGGATATTGACAAGGGATGTGACCGAACTGCTGCGCGAATTGGCGCGCAGCTTTGCCGAGGCACCAAGGATCGGCACCGAACAAATCAAATCAGCACAATTGGCACCGGAACTCAGCAACCAGAAACCTTGAAATCCACCATCGGTGTGCCTCCCGAAACGGTCAGATAGGTCATAATCATCGATCTTTGGCATAACTCAATTCACCCCATCACGCTGTGCGATATGCTCAGTCAAATGAACGTGCCCGAATGAACTGCCTTTCCTCCATCAAACGGTTTCATTTGATCGTGAAGCACTCTATGTCTTGAAGTTCCTGTCGGTTGCTCTTGAGGTTTCTTTCACGTGTTTCGCGTTCCCCTGACCATCGCGTTCATATTCCTCATCGCCTTTGGCGGTGCGACCGCCAGTGCCATCCTGGCATTGAAGGCGACGGTCGGGTTTGGTGCCATAGAAATCGGCCCCTGGACTGCCTGGCCTGAGGCACAGACGGAAACGGCCGACCCCTATGCCAAAGCCCATCGCGCAAGGACCGGCGTCTTGCTGCTGGGCGGCGCGGAAGGATTGCGCTTCACGGCAGGCTTGGATAACGAGGGCCATGCATTGGTGACCCGTTGCGATTACACGCTGAGCGGTGTGACGCCGCCGGCTCGCTTCTGGACATTGCACGCCATTGACGAGACAGGGGCGCTGCTGCTGGCCGGCGACGGATTGCCCTCGACCTACCACTCACAAAATGTCCTGAAGAACGAGGATGGTACATTCGTCATCACGGCAAGCGGGAAACCCAAGACCGGCAATTGGCTGGCAACTGGCAACAAGGCTGTTCCCTATCAATTGGTCCTGACACTTTTCGATACACCCACGGCCGGGAGTTCAAGGCTGGTTGATCTGCAGATGCCCCTAATCAAGCGCGGGACGTGTCACGATGGGTAGAGTTCTTTTCATCGCCCTCACCGGCATCTTCGGCGCAGCCTTGCTGCATATTGTCATTGTGCTGGCAATCCCGGCCTATGCCGACAAGGATACCTGGACCAAGATCGAGGCGCTTGGACCGACAGAATTTTTTCACAGACTTCCCACCGGCCGGCCTGGTGGCCTGACGTCAGCAAACCCATTTGTGCGCTCTGCCGTTTGTCGCTTCGACATCGGTGAGGCACCGGTCAGGATTACCGCAGCGGGACTGACACACTATTGGTCGCTGGCGATTTTCGATCGCTATGCAAATGAAAAATACAGCATGAATGATCGTACAGCGACGGACAGAAAGCTGGACATGGCCATTGTCACGACGCTGCAAATGATCAGCTATCGCAAGAATCTGCCGGCGTTTCTGGAGGATGCGGTGCTGGTGGAATTTCCCGTGACGACCGGCTATCTGGTGCTGAGAACCGTGGTGCCGGACGCAAGCTGGGATGGCATTGCCGGAGACTTCCTGAAAAGCGCGCAATGCCAGTCAGTGGACTCATAGGAACGTTTTCAGTGCGCAAGGCAAGTTTCCGGGCTCTGATTTCCGGGCGCTGAAAATCGACAGTTTCAAATTTGAGAACGCTTCAGCACTTTAGCACTATTGGAGCTGTGGAATACCGAACACGCATTTACCGGCCTGCAGCCTTACCGACTGGGCTTTTGAGGCTTTTTTTGCGCATGAGCCAAATTTTTCAGGGGCAAATTCTTCAGGGGCAAGATATTCATAGCGCACACCGGTGAAAAACAGAATACGTGCAGTTCGGCATTGCGCTGCCATGCTGGCACCCGGTGGGCGTCGCTGAAACTGCCTGTCATTGAGTTGAATGATGTTGCCCATGAATTATGCCGCCTCCCGGTGTGCACAAATACGTTCAATGGCCATACAAGCACCGGATAGTTAACAGTTTGCTAAATGTTTCATTCTAGTTTGACGCAACACTGTGTTTTGCGTTGATTGGGTGGTGCATCTTGGATCGTTTCCGCGACCTCGAAAGAGCCGGAGAAACTGGGCGGAAAGACGCCGCCCTGCTGGCAACCATTGCCGGTTTCGAAAGCTTGCAACGTCCGACAGCTTACGAGCTGCGGCAATTTTCGACATTGTTCATCGCCTTGTTTGAACTGGCGCATGTTGACACCAAACGAACTGCGGCGGCAGCACTGTCGCGGTTCAACAATCTTCCTGAAAATGTTGCCGCCATTGTTGCGGACCAGCCGATTGCCGTCGCCGCCCCGTTTCTGGCCTTTTGCCCAAGTCTTTGCGATCAGACCCTGCTGCAGATCATTTCCTCACGCGGCATACCCCATGCCCGGGCCATTGCGCGGCGCACCTGCCTGTCGCCCGTCATGCTCAAAGTGCTGACCGACATGAATGATACGATTGTTACGCGGTCATTGCGTGTTCGTTATGATCTGCCTGACCTCGTGCAGCAAAGTGGCACAGACACCACAGAGCAATTGCACAGAAGAAATGAAGACGCCCTGCGTGAGCAACTCAGACAGATGACGCTGGGTGTCGGCCAATTGCAGCCTTCACCCCTCATTCAAAACGATAATATTGCCAAGCCGATAGGCGCTGTTCTTGTCGAAAGTGCCGAAGCATCACAACCGCAGCGCTTTGCTCATTTGCTGGCCGAGGCACTGTCGGCAACGGTCAAACTGGCTGAGCGCATCATGCTCGATATTTCCGGCCGTCAGTTGGTCATGGCCCTTCACTACCTTGAAGTGATGGAAGATGAAGCCCTGCGGATTTTGATAGCAATTTTTCCGCAGCTTGGCGCGACGCCGCAACACCGGCAGCAGGCGATGCAATTGCTGACCACCTGTGATCGCAGCGACAGCAAATGGCGGGTCGAGGCGTGGATCAGGGCCAATGCGACTTTTGCAGCAAAGACCAGAACAGCCCATCAGCCCTATTCCGTTGAGACGCCCGGACGCATTGATCGCACCAGAGCTGATCAGCAGGACGGGGCAGCGGCGCGTTCAACGGCACGGTCAGGCCAGCTTTCGAACCACACGATCAGGAAAGCATGATCGATATATAATCTTCCGGTCGGTCGGTTTCGATTTCCACCACCCAGAAATCCGGATCAAAATTCTTTTCCTTGAGCAACAAGACATCGATGTCCTGGGCCTGGCATTTGTCCAGCCGTCGCTCGAACGTCCGATCCTGCGGCTTTGCTGCATCAAAAAAACTTTGGGGCGCGGGTGCAAAAAGGGTTTCCAAACCGGATTTGTCGCGTGCGCGGATGAATATGGCGCCGGCTTCGGCAGAGCCGTGTTTTTCCACAACAGCAAATTCTCCGCAGCCAAAAATCCTGCGAATCAGTGCTTTCACCCAGAAATCGGAGGTTAAACGCATGGAGTGCCAATCATATGCAAAGGCCGATTGGTGCGTGGCGCGATGACATCAATGATGCATCACAATGCGCCGATTTCCCGCAGCTTTTCCAGCACTTCTGCATCAGGCCTGCCAGTCACCGGCAGACGATAGTGTTTCTGGAAATCGGCAATGGCAGTGCGTGTCTGCTGGCCAATGACGCCGTCCACCTTCACGTCGGTATAGGCGATATTGCTCAGGCCCTTCTGGATCTTGATGATCAGGCCGGCCACCGGATCCGGGGCCGCATCCTGCACCACCATCGCGGGGGTCGCCTGGACCGGGTTCTGCTGGCTGACAGAGCTGCTTTCCTCAAGCTGAACGTCCGGTCTGGGATCGGGCACGGCAATCGTCTGCTGGTTGGAGATCAGCATATGCACAAGCAGATCGTCCGACGGTTTGCCGGTAATTTCAAGACCGTTGCTCTCCTGATAGGCACGCAGGGATTTCTCCGTCTGCGGACCCAGCACACCGTCCAGAGGACCGGGGTAGAGATTACGTTCGTTCATTGCCTGCTGCAGATAATAGACTGTCTCGTCGCCTTCTGCGCGAGGCAACCTGTCGGGAATGCTCGCTGTGCTCTGTGGATCGCTGCGCTCGATCTTGAATGTCGTTACCCTGCTGGCAGGAATCGGCGGCGTATAGGACACAACGGCATTTTGCTGTACCGGCGCTGCGCGGGTATTGTATAGCGGCGCAGGATGTTTGCCGGGCTGGTACAGCAATGCATTGATTGAGACAAAACCGAAGGCCACCGCAAATGCGGCCGTGCCACCCGCGATGGACGGGTGGCGTGATATGGTTTGACCAACACCAGACAACATTGCGGAAAGGACCGGAATGCGGCGTTTTGTCGTCTCAGGCTGTTTTCGCCTGGCCATGCGCGGCCTCCAATTCGGGTTCAATATCGGTTTTCAGACGGGGCGGGAAGATAATGGTCTCGGGTGCCTGGAAATCCCGTTCAACCACTGGCTGATCAGGACCTTTGACCGGAAGCTCGACCGTCACGGTTGTGCCAAGGCCGGGTTTGCTTTCAATTTCAAATTGACCACCATGCAATGCTACGAGACCCTTTACCAAGCTGAGACCAAGTCCGGTTCCTTCATACTGACGTGCATACTCGCTTTCAACCTGAACGAAGGGCGAGCCTATTTTTTCCAGGTCGGCCGCGCTGATTCCAATTCCGGTATCGGAAACTGAAATACGCATCACGTCTGCCTGTTTTGCAGCGTCAATCGTTACAATTCCACCTTCCTCAGTGAATTTTATCGCATTTGCAATCAAATTTATCAAAATCTGATTCACAGATCTATGGCAGGCTGTCAGTTGCACAGGACCTTTGGCAACGCGCGCATTGAGGACAATCTTCTTTTGCAAAGCCTGCTGGGCCAGCATGGCCTCACAATTGCCAATGGCTTCCCGGATATCAAAGGTCTCAAGATTCAAATCATATCTGCCAACTTCAATCCTGCTGAGATCCAGCATGGAATTGATGACCGAAAGCAGATGCTGCCCCGATTGATGGATAAGACCGACATATTCGCGCTGTCCGGGCGCCAATGGATTGCCCAGGTATTCCCCATGTAGCAGGTCGGAAAATCCAATGATGGCGTTGAGAGGCGTTCTCAACTCATGGCTGACAGCGGCCAGAAACCGTGATTTGGCTTCATTGGCAGCTTCGGCCTCATCAACCTTGCGGGCATAGGCATCCTGCAATTCAACCTGCAGGGCAATATCTCTTGAATGGCTGACGAAACCGGTAAAGACACCCCGATCATCCCGCAGTGCAGCCAATTGCATGGACAGATGCACAAATTGCTTGTCTGCCAGCTCCTGGTTTGTCTTTCGCATGCGCACCTGCAATGTCTGCGTATCAGATCCGGTTCGCATGCGGTCAATTGCCTGCAGGAACTCAACCCGATCGGAAACATGCATATGGTCAACAAATCCGCTGCCGGACAATTCACCAATGCAGGCCATCAGATCATGTGCCCCGACGCCATGGAATGCCTGGGTTGAGCCTCTTTGATTGTGAAACGAAATCATGCCAGGCAAGCGGTCAAGAACAGTGTCCTGCACGGCCTCGGCCGGTGCCTCAACGGCCTCGGGCCGCATGGCTGAAACAGTGACCAACAGACCATAGACGCAAAGGCCGGCCAACAGGACGGCCGAGACGAGTCTTGTGTCTTGTGCTGCGCCCAGTTCTGCGCCCAGTTCTGGAAGTGTCAGAAACGCCGGACCCCACAGGTCAATCAGTGCAACTGCGACCAAAGCGGCCATGAAGCCGGTGACCCCAACAGCCAATGCGGATGGATCACGTCTTATTCTGAAAGCCTCCGCCGGCAGCAGCAGTCCCAGCATCAAAAAGGGAGACGCCATCAAACCGGTGCCTGCGCTGACGGCAACGATGGCCAAGGCGGCCCAGGCTATTGAGAGGCCTTCAACCAGCGGCCGACGCGCCGTCTGTATCAAAATACCCGCAAGAACCAATGCGCCGCCTGAAAAGGCAAGAAGAAAGGCCGTCGCGTAAACATTGGTCGGATGAAACGCCAAGACAAACGGGAATATCGATATCAGGATAAAAACGCTCGCCAACAACAGACCAAGGAGCCTGGCTTGCTGGTTGCGCTCCTGCTCGTCACAAACATCGCGATGAATCCAGCTGGCCATCACCCGGTTGAACCCCGGAATCCTGTCCACTGTCAGATTTCGCATCACTTCTAAAGCCACATTTATACTCATTACGCTTGTGTTCTGGCCCAAACATCATTTCAGAGCCGACTTAAGGAATGGATAAACGGAAAGGCCGATTGATCGCATTTGAGTGAAATTTCGGGATCATCAGGCCATTCATGGGACCTGTCGCCAAACATGGTTAATGCGAAGCAAACGCGCGCAGCAACACTATCTTCACGTATTTTGTTTCAAATAGGAATGAAATGGAAAGCGGCCAGCCTGATACCCAGACGCGTTACTCGGGCGCGTTACTCAAACCCGTTACTCATACCCGTTACCCGGGCAACCGCAAATCTGCACCGCCATCAGCCCTGTTTGGAGTAATTGATGCGTTTTCTGATCAAGACCGCATTCTGGTTTACCGTCGTCATCCTGTTTCTTCCAAAGGATCCAGCCGTACCGACCGTCAGCCACAGCGCGCCACCGGCGAATATTGATGTCAGTGAGGCCTACAATCTGCTGCTCAACATCCAGAATATGTGTGCCGAGCAACCGGAAATCTGCGAGGCAGGCGCAGACGGCCTTGCAGCATTGAAAAACGGCACACAGGGAAGCGTTGATGTGATTGCCAAAATTCTTGCGTTTCAATCCGGTTCGAACGGATCTGCTGACAGCGATCGCGACGGCAAATAGTCCAGGTTTTGCTGGTCGTGCTGTCTTATCGGAAAACCGCTAGGCACTTTTCCGGAAGCACTCTATATCAAGGACAGATGGCAGCACTTGTTTGATTGTGGCTGCAGACAAATATAGTCTGGTGGTCAGACTGGGCATGAACTGTTTGAAATCAAAAAGCGGGCGACAGGATAGAATGGCATCATTGCAGCAGATCGTTGATGATTTTGAGTTTCTGGACGATTGGGAAGATCGCTACCGATATGTCATCGAACTTGGACGCACGCTTGATGAAATGCCGGACAGCGAAAAGACCGATGCAAACAAGGTTCAGGGATGTGTCAGCCAGGTCTGGCTCACCACACAGGTCGATATTGCCGATGCCGCCAATCCCAGGCTCCATTTCCTTGGCGATTCAGACGCCCATATCGTGCGCGGACTTGTTGCTATCGTGCTGTCCGCCTGTTCGGGAAAATCCGCATCGGAGATTCTGGCTTTTGATGAGAACGCCCTCTTCAAAGAACTCGGGCTTGTGGAACACCTGACACCGCAAAGGGCCAATGGGCTGCGCGCCATGGTTGCCCGCATCAAGAGCGAAGCCGTCTCGGCAACGCATGAAGCATCCATCTCCTAGAACTGCAGCAATCCATTTCCACATTATACCCTTGACGGCAACGCGCGCGCACCGCGTCAACGCCTGGGCATGCCTGCTTGATTTTCATTTAACTTACGTGTTAATTAATCCACCTGAAAGGATAGCACCAGCCAGGGAGGTGGAGACACAATGGGCGCACTATTGGAAGGCGTAAACTGGATTGCAGTCGTTGTCGGAACGGTGGTTTCATTTCTTGTCGGCTGGCTTTGGTATTCACCCCTGGCTTTTGGCCCCCGGTGGGCACAGGGCGTTGGCGTCAAAATGGGCACGGCGGATGACATGCCCTTTGGCGCGATGGCCGGCCAGATCCTCGGTCTGTTTCTGATGAGCTGGCTTGTCGGCGTGATGGCAGCGTCGAATGCGCTGATGACAAGCATTCTGGCCGTTTTGGCTTTCACGGTTCTTGGTTATTCCGGCGGTATGTTTCGCAAGAACAGCGCCTATGCCCGCGCGGCCGATGCTGGCTACTGGATCGTCAGCGCCCTCATCATGATCGCCTGCCAGGGTCTGCTGTAACGCATCTGTTGAAGAGGCAATATACGGCAAAAGGGCGCTGAAAGATCAGCGCCCCTGTTTCTATTTCAAAAAATACTGTTGCTGAAATATGATTTCAATATCGTTAAAGGATACGAGGCGGTCTATTTGCCGCCTTTGCGTTTTTGACCCAGACCCATTTCCTTGGCGAGTTTGGAGCGTGCTTCCGCATAGGCCGGTGCAACCATCGGGTAATCGGCCGGCAGGTTCCATTTCTCCCGGTACTCTTCGGGCGTCAGACCATGGTAGGTCATCAGATGACGCTTCAGGGACTTGAACTTCATACCATCCTCAAGACAGACGATATATTCATGCTGTACTGATTTGCGCACCGACACGGCAGGCTTCTGTTTTTCGACCGGAGTCACAGTTTGTTTCGCTGTTGAACCCAGGGCGGAATGTACATTTGCTATCAGACCCGGCAGATCGCTCGTCTGCACAACATTGTTGCTGACATAGGCAGCAACAACTTCTGCAGTCAGTTCTGCCAGCAGGTCGGGTCGTGTATTTTCCAGTGTGTCATTCATTTTTCGCGCCTCAAATAATCGCTAAAGTCGATACACCAAAAACCCCACAATTCCAGTGTTTTCAAATATTGAGTTCCCCCCAAGGAAACCCAGTTTGTTGTCACCCCAACCGCTGATAACACCAAATCACTATGTTTTAAACTAGAAATTTTAGAAATATAGGCGCGCACTTGTAGTACGACCTAAAGTGCACACCCATTCTAGCTGATGTTCAAGTCTATCATAACATAAACATACACCAACTTGCTAGCACAAGTATTAACGCCCGGGATTATTATCCGGACCTGCTTCTTTCGGCATTTCATCCATCACAGACTGATCGGTTAACCGATAACCCATTGCATAGGAGGCTTTGGCAAGCAGATGTGCTGAAATCGGTGCTGTCAGAAGAAAGAAGGCAACCCCTGCAAGCGAACGCGTGAATATTCCGATGTCATCGGCCTGAATACCGAGCGCAATCAGAAGCACGCCAGACCCCAATGTCCCGGCTTTCGATGCCGCATGCATGCGGGTGTATATGTCAGGCAGTCGGATCAGGCCCAAAGCCGCGATCAGATTGAAAGCAGCACCGATCACGATCATTGCTGCAACCAGAATTGTGATGACGTTATCCACCTTTTTTCTCCCCGGTCGCCGCTTCACTCTGGTCCAGATGCCCTTCGCTGACAAAGCCGCGGGCCATCACAAACCGCGCAAAAGCGACGGTTGCAAGGAACCCGACAAGCCCAAGTGCAATCGCAATATCCACGTAAAGCGCAAAACCCGTCTTGATGCCGATGACCGCTATGAAACCGATGGCCGTTGCCACAAGCATGTCCAGGGCAAGAATACGATCCGGCAATGTCGGACCGCGGATGACGCGGAAAACGGTCATTGCCATCGCAAGACACAAAAGAACCAGAGCAATAAACACTGCCCACTCCAAAATCATCTGGGCACTCATCATCGAAAGGCCTCCAATATCCGGCGTTCAAATCCGTCTGAGATATCCTTGCGGGTCGCGTCCGGGTCGGAGCAGTCGATGGCATGTATGTATAGATACTGACGGTCTTCGGACACATCCACAGACAGGGTTCCGGGCGTGAGCGTTATCAGATTTGCCAGCAGTGTGATCTCGAAATCACGATCAACCTTCAGCCTGTAGGCAAATATGCCGGGCTTCAGGTTCATGTTCGGAGAAAGAACCATGATGGCCACCCGAACCGCTGACAAGACAAGCTCGTACAGGAACAGCCAGAGCAGCCTGATGATCCGATAGGCTCTGGACAGGTAGCCAATAGAACCGACCTGCTCGCGAATAAGATAAAGCGTGAAAACGCCAAGTATGAAGCCGAAGGTAAAATTGAGAAGTCCGAAATGCCCTGTTATGGCAGTCCAGGTCAGCGCCAGAAGGACATTGATGAGGAACAGTTTCATTGTAATCCCCCCGTTGGAAATACCGATCTGATATATTCGGCAGGATTGAGCAATTGTTCAGAGGCGATTTGAGACAGTTCAAGCAATTTCTGCGGAAAAATGCCGATCAGAACAACCAGTGCCGTGAGCATTACCAGCGGCAGAAAATCGAGCAGCGGGCTTAGAGCGTGTACCGGCGTGACCGCTGCAGCTTTGGCATCCAAGCTGGCCTCCTCTGGTGGCGCCGGGGCTGGCCGCCAATAGGCCAGCAACCACACCCGCCCGACGGCAATGGTGGTCAGAAAGCCTGTCAGCAAAATCGCCGCTGCAAGCCACCAGGCCCCGACATCAAGTGACGCCTTCACCATCAGTGCCTTCGGCCAGAAACCGGAAAATGGCGGCAATCCGGATACGGCAAAAAACAAGGCAAGCGTGATCCCTGCAAGCACCACGTGGGATTGGTAGAGACCGCCCGGTTCGGCGATCGAGAAACTGCCACTGGCGCGCGCGGCCATGCCGGACGCCAGATAGAGCGCCGTCATGACGATCATCGAATGAACGGCATAAAAGACCGTAGCCGCAACACCTGCCGGGCTGGCCAGAGCGATGCCGGCAAGCATGACGCCAATCCCGGAAATCACCAGATAACCCAGCATTCGCCTGACATCGGTCTGCGCCAACGCACCCATTGCGCCCAGAACCATGGTCGCGGCTGCAATGAGAGCAATGACCCAGCCCAGCAGATCGCGCTCGGCGGGAAACAGCATCAGGAGGACCCGAATCAGGGCATAGACACCGACCTTGGTCAAAAGGCCGCCAAACAGCGCTGAAACGACCACCCGTGGCGTGTGATAGGAAGCAGGAAGCCAGAAGTTTGCCGGAAAAGCTGCAGCCTTCATGCCGAAGGCCAGCAGATACATGCTGACCAAAGTCACCATGGGAGCCTTGTCATCCATGGTCTGCGCCTTCAGCGCGATGTCGGCCATGTTGAGCGTTCCGAAAATTCCGTAAAGATATCCTGTCGCAATGAGGAACAGTGTCGTTGCCACCAGATTGAGGAATGCGTATTTCGTCGCACCGTCAATCTGCCCGCGTTCCGATCCCAAAATCAGCAACCCGAATGAGGAAATGAGCAAGACTTCAAACCAGACATAGAGGTTGAAGATGTCACCTGTCAGGAATGCACCGCTGACGCCCACCATCATCAGAAACAGAAAAGGATAGAAGCCGTATCGCCTGCCGCTGTCATTGACATCACCGGCACCGAAGATACCGCCGGCCAGCGCCGCAATCCCGCCGGTCAGAGTCAGCAGCGCACCCAGTATGTCGACAGTGAAGGAGATGCCAAAAGGCGGCAGCCAGCGTCCCATGGTCATGGTCACCGTGCCGTTCATCCAGACATGGGCAAGCAATGCGGCATCGACCAGAACCAGAGCGACGAGGCCCGGTATGGCAATGACCGGTTGAATTTGCGTATCCTTGCGCACCATCAGGAGCACGGCGCCAAGCACCATGCACAAGACCAGCGGAGCAACCACCAGCCAATCGGCCAAAGGCGGGGCTTGGGTGATCATTGCCGCGGACAGGTCAATTGTTGTCATTTCCGACGAGGCCATATTATGCGTATCTTTCGTTCAATAACCCAGAGGCGGCAGGTCCTGGTTTTCAGGTTCGGCGAATCTCATCTCAACCGTGTCATCGGTTCCCAGCTCCTGATAAGCCCGGTAGGACAACACCAGCAGAAATGCGAAAAACGAAAACGAAATCACAATGGCGGTCAGGATCAGGGCCTGCGGAAGCGGGTTGGCCGTGAGCATTCCCGTTGTCGTCTCGTAGCCGGTCAAGATTGGCGGAATTTCAAGCGTCAGCCGCCCGGACGTGAAAATCAGCAGATTGACCGCGTTGCCCAGAACGGCTGCCCCGAGCAACATCCGGATGATATGCTGAGACAGGAACAGATAGATGGCGACAGCGAAAAAGATGCCGACCAGCAATGTCATCAAGACTTCCATCAGCTATTTGGCCTTTCTTCCAGAGCAAGCGCAATTGAAGTGATCGAGCCAACCACCACGAAATAGACCCCGATATCAAAAAGCATGACGGTCGAAACGGCAATGGAATCGCCAAACAGCGGAATATAAAGCCATAGGCCCGTCATGAAGGGGACCTTGAAAAAGATGGACAGCATTCCTGCCGCAGTCGATGCCAGCAGGCCAGCGCCGGAAATGGCCATCGGGTGAAAATGCAGCGCACGACGCACCGGCGAAACGCCGCATGCGATGCCGTAAATGGCAAAAGCCGAGGCCGCAATCAATCCGCCGATAAAACCGCCGCCTGGCTCGTTGTGACCACGCAGCAGTACAAATATCGAAAAGAGGATCATCAGGCTGGCCAGATAGGGCGCCACTGTGCGGAAAATCAGAGTGCGCATGATCTATAGCCTCTCATCTTCTTCGGCAGGATCATTTGCCGCAATGGCATTGGCCGGGCGGGTGCGAATCCTGATCAGTGACAGGATCGCCAATCCGGCAACCATGACGACGGCAATCTCTCCCCAGGTGTCTGTTCCGCGGAAGTCGACCAGAATGACGTTGACGATGTTCGCACCATGGGCAATCGACAGGGAATAACGTGTGAAGAAATCCGACAGCGTCGTATCAAATGGCAATTGCGTGACCTTGAGCAGCAACAGCATAAAAGCCGTTGCGCAGGCCAGAGATATGATCGTGTCAATGATCTTCTCCTTCAGCGCCCGGTGATCCGTCGGTGTCAATCGCAAGCGCGTCATGGCCAGGGCCAGAATGACCACCGACAACGTCTCCACCATGAACTGGGTAAAGGACAGGTCCGGGGCGCCAAACAGCATGAAGAGAAGCGCCACGGCAAAACCCTGTATCCCGAGCGAAACAATCGCCGTAAGGCGGTCCTTGGCGTAGAGCACGGAAAACAGCCCGACGGCGGCGATCGCCATGATCACGGCCTCATAGCGCGATATGGTGTCGGGCCATTGCGGCATGGCTGGCCATTCATCAAACAATGCCATCGGCAGCAGGATGGAAACAGCCACAAGGATGAAGATTACCTTCATGTAGAATTCCATCCGACCGGGCTGAATCACATTTGTTACCCGAAAGGACAGACGAACCGCGCCACGAATGAACTGGTCGAATCCCTTGTCGGGGCCCCAACCAATCTTGTAGAGCGCATAGATCATCAGGGCGCGCAGGCGCGCAACATTGATGTAAGCAAAAACACCAATGGCAACCGTGATCAGCGAGAGCAAAAGCGGCGTGCCGATATGCGGCACAAGCGATATGTAGGCGGAAACAGGTTCCCCCTCCACGGCGCTGGCCATGGGGCTGGTGATCAGCCAATGGGTCATCGGTGAGAAGATCGCGGTCAGCAGGCTTGCTGTTGCCAAAAGAACAGGACCAAGCCAAAGCAGCACCGGTCCTTCATGGACATTGCCCAATTTCAGTTTTCTGCGGCCAAGGAATGGCTTCAGCGCGACCACAAAACCAATGACGAACATGAGAGCGTTGCCGACGATTGCCACAATCGTCAGCAGCCCTCCCCAGAAACTGACCTGCCACAGGCCGGCGTAAATCTCCTCCTTTGCCAAAAAACCGAAGAATGGCGGCAATCCGGCCATTGAAATGGCCGAGGCCAGCGCCGCGGCAAAGGTGATGGGCATTGCGGTCATCAATCCGCCAAGTTTTGTGACGTCGCGGGTCCCGGCCTCGTGATCGATAATGCCCGCAACCATGAAAAGCGCACCCTTGAAAAGACAATGCGCCACCAGATAAAGCACAGCACCTTCGATTGCCTTTTCCGTCCCGAAACCGGTCAGCATCACCAGCAGACCCAATGACGATACGGTTGTATAGGCGAGCATCAGTTTGAGGTCTGTCTGGCGTATCGCCAGCAAGGTGCCGACAATCAGTGTGGTGCCGCCAAACAAGGGCAGCACAATATGCCAGGCCATGGTGTCGCCCAGCACCGGATTGAGGCGCATCAGCAGATAGACCCCGGCCTTTACCATGGTGGCGGAATGCAAATAGGCAGAAACCGGAGTTGGCGCCTCCATGGCGTTTGGCAGCCAGAAATGCATCGGAAACTGCGCCGACTTGGTGAAGGCACCGCCCAGCACAAGCACGAATATGGCTATGTAATAGGGGCTGTCGGCCAGCAGGCTACCCGAACGAAGCAGCAGGGACATTTCGGAATAGCCGGTCACATTCCAGATCAACAGCAACCCGGCCAGAAGGAACAGTCCACCGCCGCCTGTGACAACCAGCGCCTGAAGTGCCGCGCGCCTTGATGCCTCACGCTTGTTGTCAAAACCAATCAACAGGAAGGATGTGATGGAGGTCAATTCCCAGAAGATGAAGAACATCAGGAAACTGTCCGACATCACAAGGCCGAGCATGGAGCCCATGAACATCAGAATGAACGAGAAGAACCGCCCCAATTGCGCATGGCCTTTGAGGTATCCACCTGAATAAAGCACGATCAACGTGCCGATTCCGGTGATCAGCAGAGCAAATGTCAAAGACAGCCCGTCAATATACCAGGAAAAATTGACCTTGAGTGCGGGCACCCATTGGTAACCGCCGGTTACCACTTCGCCAGCGGAAATAACGGGAAGAAAACCACTGAAATGCCAAAAAATGGCAGCCGGAACCAGAGCCAGTATCCAGGCAGCATTGTGCTTGAGAAGCTGCGTCAGTGCTGGCGCGAACAATGCCGCAATAAACGGCAGCAGCAGGACAGCAAATGTCGTGCTGGGCATAAAGGAGTTCATACTCTCTCCCGGACGGAATTTCCTTGCAAGATTTAGAGGGAATTTAGGGACACGCGTGCCAGACGGCAAGGCCTATCCAGTCTGATTTGGAGATGCACCGTTGTTTTACCCCGATTTGATCGCATGTTTATTGCACGATCGCCCCGTCGCGCTTACATATTGGAAACATCTCAATCGCCTTGGCAGGAGAATAAACGATGACTGACAGCAAAACATCAGCCAAAAACAAGACCGATGCCGAATGGCGCGCGCAGCTGACGCCCGAACAGTATAACGTCATGCGCAAGGGCGGTACCGAGCGGGCTTTTACCGGCCCCAATTGGGATACCAAGGATGCAGGTCTTTACCAATGTGCCGGCTGCGGAAAGCCGCTTTTCCGTTCCGAAACAAAATTTGATTCGGGAACAGGTTGGCCAAGCTTTTACGCGCCCGTCGATGCAGATGCGGTGACGGACCACACGGATCGCAAATTGTTCATGACGCGCATTGAAACCCGATGCGCCGATTGTGAAGCCCATCTCGGCCACGTTTTCAATGACGGACCGCAGCCAACCGGACTGCGCTACTGCATGAACGGAACGGCCCTTTCCTTCATACCGGATGAAGAAAAAGACCAGAACTGAACCGGATTTTGCCTGTAGCCGTTCCCTGACACCATATTTGACGCAATGGATGTGTCATTGCGGCGCGATATAGCGACCATACACCCAGCCTGTCTGCCAATTGTTGGTGCCTGACGGATCGTGCCAGACTTCGCACCAGGTGTAGCGGACCTGTTTGACTTGCAAATGTTTGGGCAATCCTGCGATGTTTTTCAGGTCTACGCCATTCATGCAGCGGCCTGTCATCGACAGTGGCGTTCCATTGGGGTAGCCCGCACGGATGGCTGAAGTTGATGCGGGCCACGCACGCACGTTCAAGACATCATTCCAGCTGACATTGACAACCTCCCAGGCGGCAAATGTAGCGGCTGAAACAGGCGCCACAGCACAGGTGGATGCAAAAATGAGAGCTGCGAGAATACCACGGGACGTTGTCATTGATCTGTTCCTCTGTTGCGATCTGATGGTCCGACTATGACCGGTGGGTGCTGAACCTGATCTGATCGGTCAATTCATCCTGAGTTCATGCTTGACCTTGAACCGCAGTGCCCGGTCCTTTATCTGCGGGTACACGCTTAGCAGAAACCATGTCCCGCCACGAAAGGCAATCTGATGTTCAATGACCTGCCCCCTGCCCCGGTCGCCCGAAAACAAACCGTGAGCGATACGCGCCATGGGATTGAGCGCTCTGATGATTATGCCTGGCTGAGGGCCGACAATTGGCAGCAGGTTTTCCAGGACCCGTCCCTGCTGGACAAGGATATTCGTGACTATCTGGAAGCTGAAAATGCCTATCAGAAAACCGCCATGGCAGACACGGAGCCTTTGCAGAAGATTCTGTTTGAGGAGATGAAGGGACGTATCAAGCAAGATGATTCATCCGTTCCATCGCCTGATGGCCCCTATGCCTATGGCACAAGCTTCGTGACAGGCGGCGAGCAGCCGAGGTTTTTTCGGGTACCGCGAAACGGCGACAGGCAAGAGATTCTGCTCGATGGCGATGCGGAGGCCAGCAAGTTTTCCTATTTCCGCCTTTCTTCGGCAAACCACAGCCATGACCATGCCCGGTTGATCTGGGGCTATGACGACAAGGGTTCTGAATATTTCAATCTGCGCATCCGCGATCTTGCCAGCGGCGAAGATCTGCCCGATGTGATCGAAAATACCGGTGGCGGTGGCGCTTGGGCGCCGGATGGCAACGGCTTTTTCTATACGATGCTCGATGAAAACCATCGTCCGTCGAAAGTGTTCTACCACGCGCTTGGCACGGACCAGAAAGACGACAGGCTTGTCTATGAAGAAACTGATCCGGGCTTCTTCATGGGCGTTGGCGGCAGCAAGCTGAAGGATCTGATCTATATCAACATCCACGACCACGAAACGTCTGAATATTTGATCCTGACGGCCGAGGACCTGCAAGGGGCTCCGAAACTGGTGGCTCCCCGTGAAACCGGCATTGAATATGACATGCATGAAGCCGGTGACATCTTCTACATTCTGACCAACGCGGATGGTGCGGCTGACTACAAGATCGTCCAGGCCCCCAAACAGACACCGCAGCGGGAAAACTGGCGTGATGTCGTGGCACACAAGCCCGGCCGCATCATCCTCAGTCATACAGTGTTTGCCGACTTTCTCGTCTGGCTTGAGCGTGAAGACGGTTTGCCGCGCATTGTGGTGCACCAGCGCAGTTCCGGCGAAGAACACTCCATTGCCTTTGACGAGGATGCCTATTCCCTGGGCCTGCAGGGCTCCTTCGAATACGATACGGACGTCATCCGCTTTTCCTATTCGTCCATGACAACGCCTTCCCAGCAATATGACTACAACATGCGCACACGCGAGCGCACCTTGCTGAAAACACAGGAAGTGCCTTCAGGGCATGATGCAGGTGACTATGTCACACGGCGCGTCATGGCACCCTCCCATGATGGAGCGCTGGTGCCCGTGACACTGCTTTACCGCAAGGATACGGCTCTTGATGGTTCAGCCCCCTGCCTGCTTTACGGATATGGTTCCTACGGAATGACCATTCCGGCATCCTTCAACACCAATTGCCTGTCGCTGGCGGATCGCGGATTTGTCTATGCCATCGCCCACATCAGGGGCGGCAAGGACAAGGGTTTTGCCTGGTACGATGCCGGCAGGCGCCAGAACAAGACCAATACATTTCTCGACTTCATTGCGGCAGCCGAATATCTGGACGCTGAAAACATCACGTCCTTTGATCGCATCATCGCCGAGGGCGGCTCTGCCGGCGGCATGCTGATGGGCGCCGTCGCCAACATGGCGCCGGACCATTTTGGCGCCATCATTGCAGCCGTGCCCTTTGTCGATGTGCTGAACACCATGCTGGACGACACCTTGCCGCTGACGCCGCCGGAATGGCCCGAATGGGGCAATCCCATTACATCGATGAGCGACTATCAGGGCATTGCCGCCTACTCCCCCTATGACAATGTGGCGCGGCAGGATTACCCCCCCATCCTGGCAATCGCCGGTCTCACGGATCCACGTGTCACCTATTGGGAGCCGGCGAAATGGGTGGCAAAACTCAGGGAAATGAAAACCAGTGATGCGCCTGTCTTCCTGAAAACCAACATGGATGCCGGCCACGGCGGCGCTTCGGGACGTTTTCAAAGGCTGGAAGAGATTGCCTACGAATATGCATTTGCCCTGAAGGTCGCTGGCAAGACCAGCTAGATGTGACCCTGAAAAGCCGGACGGACAGCACTTAATCGTCCGTTCGGCCACTTCGGGACTGGACCGGGCCGCCCCGCACGCTATAACAGGATTTAAATACTCAAGTTTAATGGCCCATCCGTCAGGAAGGTGCCCATCTGGAGCCTGCAAACATCTGGAGCCTGCAAATATGAATATGCCTGAAAAACCAGCGATCAAAACCGCTCGAAAAACCCGAATTCTGGAAGTCTTGCGCAGCAAAAGGCTGACCCCTTCCATGCAACGGGTCACTTTGGGTGGCAGCGACCTGTCGGACTTTCCCGCCGGGCAGGAAGGCAATTATATCAAGTTGATGATACCACCGGCCGGGACCTCCATGGCGGAATTTCGCACAGCGCTGGAAAACGGTAACAAGAATGCGCCCCGGCGCACCTATACGGTGCGTCATAATCGTCCGGCAGACAATGAACTGGATGTGGATTTTGTCGTGCATGAGGGCGGCGGCCCCGCCTGCACCTGGGCTTTGGCAGCGCAACCAGGCGATTGTGTCGGCGTTGGCGGTCCTGGTCCAATAAAATTCCCGGACCACAAGGCCAAATGGTTCCTGTTCGGCGCCGACATGAGCGCCATACCGGCGGCAGCAGCTGCCCTTGAAAATCTGCCGAAAAATGCCGTTGGCCACGCCGTGTTCGAAATCACCTGCGAAGATGATATCCAGGAGGTGAAGGCCCCCGAAGGCATCGAGATCCACTGGCTTATCCATGACCACCCGCATACAAGCAGCACGCAGCAACTGGATTTTTTCAAGGCTCTGACCTGGCCCGATGCCACACCCGGCGTATTTGTCGCCGGTGAATTTACGGCCGTGGCCGGCCTGCGGGCCTACCTGCTGAATGAACAGGACCTGGACAAGCGGTCAATCTATGTCAGCTCCTACTGGAAAATAGGTCTGGTCGAAGATGAGCATCGTATTGCCAAGAATGCGTAGCCGTTTGTCGGGTTTGTGTGTTCCCATGGTCACCCTGGCGGGAATTGTCAGGGCTGCCACCAAGCAGTCGGCACGGCAATTTTGTAATTGTTATATCTACAATACATGACGTAAATACACATATTTCATTTATATAAAATATATTTATAATACAAAAATCAATTATTAAGATGATATACTTTTAGTTATTACAAATATAACCCAAGTCCTTATATTTTGTAATAAAAGGAATGAAAATTCAATATATGATCGTGAACTTTGCGTTGTGATCGCCTGCTGAAAGTGTATAATTTTGCTGCGAACCTTGCCTTTTGGGACATGGCGGGGGCCATCGATATTGCAAAAAGGTGATCCATGACCAAAAACAATGATTGCGGCAAGAGGCCAGGCAACATTCAGGCGCAACTCGAATCAAAAAAATCCGAACTGGAAGCATTGCGCAGGCAGGTTGAAGAGTTGGAACAGGCAGCGGATACTGCCGAGCAGACCGAGGATGGCAGCACCAGGCGCAATGTTCTGCAGGCTGCCTGGGCCGCGCCGGTGATCATGTCCGTCAACCTGCCCAATGCCGTTTTCGCGCAAAGCGCCGTGAGCCCTGTCAGTACGCCAGCACCAACGAACATACCGACTGCGGCTCCAACTTCCGCTCCAACTGCGGCTCCGACTACCGCTCCAACTGCGCCGCCCACCAGAGCACCCCGCCCCACCAGAGCACCCTATCCCGGCACAACTCCTGGTTAGTCTCCATGGGCATTCGTAAGGATCAAGCCATATTCTTGATCCCTCACGACAGCGGGTTTTCCAGAACGATCAGTTCACACATGATCCCAGTCTTGACGCTTGGTCGCAGTCTTCACGCTTGGTTGTAGTCAAGGCGGCTTACCGAAGGCCAGTCGGGAGGCTCTCCGGACGGCGGCGCGCGTCTTTACCGCCTTCCCGGCGGATCGACTCACTGGATCACGAACAAAGTGGGTCGATTTAAACCAGACATGCTCCAGGGCAACACGCTTCTTGCCGGAGAACCTCATGAACCGGTCAGATGGCTTACAATCAGTGATCTTTGGTTGTATCTGGCTCAGGGTGCTCAGTAGCCGTTGGCATGGCCGGGTATGGTCTTGAGATAGGCGCTGATCGCATCACGGTCTTCAGCCGGTATCCGGGCTATGTTCTGCTGTACATCGACCATCGATCCGCCAGCGGAATCATACTCCGGGGTAAAGCCGCTCTCCAGATAATAGGCGATATCGGTGGCGCTCCAGTCCTTGATGGAGCCAAGCGGCGTGATGTTGGGAATGATCCCCTGACCGTCCGGATTTTTGGCACCAGAAAGCCATGCATCCAGTTTCAGACCACCAATCAACGTGCGTGGCGTATGGCATTCGCCACAATGGCCCGGACCTTCCACCAGATATTGGCCGCGCAACAATTGTTCATCGGAAGTGTTCAGTTTTACGACTGTTCCTTCTTTCAGATAAAGAAATTTCCACAGACCCAGGGCACGCCGGATATTGAAGGGAAATCCCAATGCATGTGGCGGCGCAACATTGCTGCTGGCTGGCAGGGTCTGCATGAAGCCCCACAGGTCATTGATGTCGGCCATGCTGATGCGCGTATAGGACGTGTAGGGGAATGAAGGATAAAGATGCTCGCCCTTTGGCCCTACGCCCTTTTTCATGGCATTGGCGAAGTCGCTGAGGGACCAGCCCCCAATGCCGGCATCGGGGTCGGAGGATATGTTGGGTGGATAAAAATCGCCAAAATCACTTTTCAGTGCCGCGCCACCGGAAAGCACCAGCTTTTCATCGCCCTTGGCCTCTGCCGGGCTGTGGCAGGAAGCGCATCCCCCGGTCCAGAACAGATCCTGGCCGCGGGCAAGATCGGGTTCCCGCAAATCGTCAAAGGCGCTCTGAGCAAGCATGGATGGTGCAGACAGCCACCACAGGAAGGCCGCGACGAGAGCCGCAAGGACCAATCCAGTGACAAATATTTTGCGAATCACGGCCTATACCTCATGGAAAATGGTGCTTGCGACGCAGTAGAGCGGACAGTGCGCGTCTTTTCAATAAAATCAAAAGTGATGGAAGCAAATGCGCACAAAAAAGCCCCGGGCAAGCCGAGGCTTTCTTGAATTTCACAGGAGCCAAGCTTATGCAGCTTCGTACATTTCCAGCACGTAGTCCCAGTTGATCAGATTGTCGACAAACGCTTCCAGATATTTTGGACGCGCATTACGATAGTCGATGTAATAGGAATGCTCCCAGACATCGACGCCGAGGATCGGCGAGGCACCATGTACCAATGGATTTTCGCCATTGGGTGTCTTCATGATTTCCAGCTTGCCGTCCTTGACAGCCAGCCAGGCCCAACCGGAGCCGAACTGTGTCATGCCGGCATTGACGAAGTCAACCTTGAACTTGTCATAGCCGCCCAGATCGGAGTCAATGGCTGCGGAAAGCTTGCCGGGAAGTGACGTGCCGCCACCGCCCTTTTTCATCCATTTCCAGAAGTGTACATGGTTGTAATGCTGAGCAGCATTGTTGAACAGACCGGCGTTCTTGCCAAAAGACTGGCGCACGACCTCTTCCAGCGACAGGCCATCCATGCCCGCATCCGCTGCAAGCTTGTTGCCATTGTCGACATAGGCCTTGTGATGCTTGTCGTGATGATATTCAAGCGTCTCGCGCGACATATAGGGGGCAAGTGCTTCATAGTCGTAGGGAAGGTCTGGCAGTTGAAAAGCCATATCGCTCTCCTTTTCCGGTGTTCAGCCAATTAATCATGTGGTTCGGGTGGAACATATGCCTCACGTGTGTCGGCGGCAAGGCATCAAAGCGGTAATTTTTGGTCTCCGGTCGATTAGAGTCCATTGTCTTCAAAGGGAATTATTGGAAGACAACGGACTCAACCGGGTCAAATCAGATAGTCGGGCCGGAATGGGCCCACTCCCAATAGAGTTCGCGCGCCTTGCGGGCAACGGGACCGGCCTGCAGATCGCGTTCTTCGATCTTGATGATGGGAACGACCTTGGAGTGATTGCCGGTTGAAAATATCTCGTCCGCAGTCATGAAGTCCGACACAAGAAGCCGCTTTTCCACGACCTCGATGCCAGCGTCGCGCAGCAGGTTCAAAATACGCGCGCGGGTAATACCGGAAAGAAACGTTCCGTTCTCCGCCGGCGTGAACACCACGCCATCCTTGACCATGAAGATGTTGGAGGAGCCAGTTTCAGCAACATTGCCCAGCATGTCGAGGACCAGGGCATTGTCAAAACCGCGCGATTTTGCCTCCAGGATGGACCGGCCATTGTTCGGATAAAGACAGCCGCTCTTGGCATTGGTCGGCATGGTCTCGGCGGTCGGCCTTCGAAATGGCGACACCGTTACCGAAAAACCCTTGGATTCCAACATCGGCGCCTCATAGAGGCAAAGGCAAAAGCGGGTCGATTCAGGATCGGCGGGCACCGACATGTAGCCACCATGCTCTGCCCAATACATTGGCCGGATATAGACCGCTGTCTTGCCGTCAAATTTTTTCAATCCCTCATGCGCCAGCTTGACGATGGCATCGGGGTTCATGGTCGGCTTGAGACCAAGCGCAAGCGCCGAATCATTGACGCGGGCGCAATGGCGATCGAGATCCGGGGCAACGTTTTCAAACCAGCGGGCACCGTCAAACACGGAGGTCCCGAGCCACATGGCGTGCGAACGGGGTCCCAGAAGCGGGACGTTGCCCTCATGCCAATCACCCTCGACATAGGTCCAGGTGATGGTCTGCGCACTGGTATTCACGGTCATGACTGTTTCCTCAAAATGGATTGACCTCTCCGGGATGCTCCAGAGATCAAAGCTGATCCATGCACTGAAAGTGATTGTCGATGCAAGGTCAAGAGACCAGGGAGGGACCTGTTGTCTCAGGTGGCCTTTCACCGGCACGTTCGCAGGCCACCATCTCCTGTCGGCGAACCGCGTCACCGGGTTGACACAGACAGGTCCCCATCTGTGTGTTTCGATGCTTTGCTACCGGCCTGAAACATGCGCAGCATGCCCTTGACGCAGACGGCGCGCCAGAACATGCTGCAGTGCACGATGAAAGGACTTATATCATGCCGCCCGCTATTCAACACGAGGCCTATGTTTTTGATGCCTATGGCACGCTTTTCGATGTTCATGCGGCTGTGCGCCGCCATGCCTCGGATATCGGACCGGATGGCCTATTGCTGTCGGAAATCTGGCGCAACAAACAATTGGAATATTCCTGGGTTCGCTCACTGATGGGTGCCTATGTCGATTTCTGGAAGCTGACCGAACAGGCGCTCGATTTTGCCATTGAACGCGTCCCTTCTGTCGCCTCGTCGCATCGCGATACCCTGCTGGAAGCCTATTGGAAACTGGATTGCTATGAGGAGGTCCCGACTGTTCTCAAGGCTCTGAAGGATCAAGGCGCAAAACTTGCCATCCTGTCCAATGGTTCCAGGGAAATGCTCGAATCGGCCGTGCGCAATGCGGCACTGGATACTGTTCTTGACGATATTTTCTCTGTTGAAGATGTCGGAACATTCAAGCCGGCACCTGCCGTCTACGAGATGGCCACCACGGCCTACCGGCTCTATCCCAACGCCATTTCATTTCAATCGTCCAATCGATGGGACATTGCCGGCGCCAGCAAATTCGGTTTCAGGACGGTGTGGATCAATCGCGCATCCAATCCGGACGAATATCTGGATTTTCCACCGGATGTTGTTCTTCCCAGTCTGCAGCAATTGTAATCGGCCACCCGGTTCACTGACAGCAGCCTTTCCGGGCATTGACTCTATCACCCACCTCCATATGTTGACAAAAGCAACATATGGGGATGTGTCACAGTGAACGATCATAAAGGCAGCATGGTTGGTGATGCGGATATTGCATCGGTGCGGCAATTCAATCGGTTTCACACACGCCTGGTTGGCGCGTTGAATGACCGCATGCTGGCCTCGGATTACACGTTGCAACAGGGGCGTATTCTTTATGAGATTGCCAACGCACGGCCTGATGCCCCGCCTTCGGCGCGCCAGCTTGGTGTTATCCTGCGCATGGACACGGGCTATCTCAGCCGTCTGGTGTCCGGTCTGGAAAACGATGGTTTGATCACAAGAACGCCATCGTCCGACAATGCCAAACGGCTTGCCCTGACGCTGACAGACAAGGGCCGCGACGTGTTCAATGACCTGGACCTTGCATCAGCGCAGGAAGTGGCCGCACTCCTTGCCCCCCTTTCGGACATCGAGCGCGGGAAGCTCACGGGCGCCATGGGCCGCATCAGAAGGTTGCTTGGCGATGATGGTCTCGCAGAGAGAGGCTTCACGCTCCGTGACCCGAGACCCGGCGACATGGGCTGGATCGTGCACCAGCATGCCATCCTTTATCACCAGGAATATGGATTGGACTGGACCTTCGAGGCACTGGTGGCGGAGATCGTCGGGAATTTCATTCGTCATTTCAACCCGGAAAAGGAACGGTGCTGGGTTGCAGAGATGGAGGGCGAGGTTGTCGGTTCGGTCTTCGTCATGCGCCAGGACGATGAGACGGCCAAGCTGCGTCTCTTGTATGTGGATGCGTCAGCACGCGGCCTTGGACTGGGTTGGCGTCTGGTGGATGAAGCCATCGGCTTTGCCCGGTCCAAAGGCTACAAGCGGATGGTTCTTTGGACCAATGATGTGCTGGTATCAGCCTGCCGCATTTATGAGGCCGCCGGATTTGAATTGCTGGAAGAAGAGCCGCATCACAGTTTCGGCAAGGATCTGGTCGGCCAGACCTGGGGGCGCGATCTGTGATTCTCGAATCTCTGCCCACCAATGCGGGGACAGAGATATTTCCGGAGATTGTCGGATCAAAGCCCTTTCTTGAGGCTTCCCAGAATGCCGCGCACCAGCGCACGCCCCAGAGAACTGGCGACGGAGCGGGCGGCGGATTTCATCGCCGCTTCGGCAACCGACTGGCGTCTGGCCCGAGGGCGCGTGGACTTGGTTTTTTTGCGTTTGGATGATTTTTTCCGACCGCGGTCATCATAGTCATCATCATCTTCCTCGTCGCCAAAACCGGGCAAAGTCCAGCGGCGACTCTCCTGAATTTCCTCTTCGTCCTCTTCTTCGTGCCGGCGTTTTTCCTCTTCGGCCCTGGCCGCGTCTTCGGCACGTTTTTTCAGGATTTCATAGGCCGAGTTGCGATCAAGGTCCTCGTCATAGATATTGGCAACCGGGCTGACGGCCATCACCTTGCGGCGCTCGCTTTCATCCACCGGGCCAAGCCGGGAGGCCGGTGGCCTGATCAATGTACGCTGAACAATCGAGGGCACGCCCTTGGATTCAAGCGTTGAGACTAGCGCTTCGCCGACGCCGAGCTGGGTAATGGCTTCAAAACAATCAAAATCGGGATTGGGACGAAAGGTCGAGGCGGCGATCTTGACCGCCTTTTGCTCACGCGGCGTATAGGCGCGCAGCGCATGCTGGATACGGTTGCCCAGTTGGGAAAGAACAGTCTCCGGAACATCCAGCGGATTCTGCGTCACAAAATAGACGCCGACACCCTTGGACCGAATGAGGCGCACCACCTGTTCAACCCGATCAATCAATATCTTGGGGGCCTCATCAAACAACAGATGGGCCTCATCGAAAAAGAACACAAGGCGGGGTTTTTCCGGATCGCCGATTTCCGGCAGTTCTTCAAACAGCTCGGAAAGCAGCCACAGAAGGAATGTGCCATAGAGGCGCGGGTTCATCATCAGTTGGTCCGCAGCCAGAACGCTGATGGCGCCGCGACCATCCGGCGTCGTACGCATGATGTCACTGATTTTCAGCGCCGGTTCTCCGAAGAAGTTTTCCGCCCCCTGGCGTTCCAGAACCAGCAGGTCTCGCTGGATGGCGCCAACCGATTGTTTGGAAATATTGCCATAGATGCCGGAGAGTTCCCTGGAATGCTCGGCCAGATAGGCCAGCATGGCCTGCAGGTCCTTCATGTCCAGCAGCGCCAGGCCGTTTTCGTCGGCGATCTTGAAGGCAATATTGAGCACGCCCTCCTGCGCATCGGTCATGTCCATCAGTCGGGCGAGCAGCAGTGGTCCCATTTCTGTGAGCGTGGTGCGGACCCTATGTCCCTTGGCGCCGAACAGATCCCAGAAAATGACGGGGAATTCCTGAAAATCATAGGGATCAAGGCCAATCATATTGGCGCGTTTTTCCAGAAAATCCTTGTATTCGCCGATGGCGGCAATGCCTGAAAGGTCGCCCTTCACATCCGCACAGAAGACCGGCACACCGGCATTGGAAAAGCTTTCTGCGAGAATTTGCAGGGTCACGGTTTTACCGGTTCCCGTCGCGCCCGTGATCAGCCCATGGCGATTGGCGTAGCCCAGGTCGAGATATTCACCCTTGTTGATGGAATCATCCGCATTGCGGCTGGTTCCCAGATAGATTTTTCCGTCCTGAAGCATGATCGCGCTTTGCCCTTTTCCATTCGATAGGTCCATCTATAGAGGCGCAAAGGGCCGCAAACAATTGTCGTTTGCAATTTAAACCAGTGGAGCAAGGGATTGATGCGGGAATTGTTCGGCGTTATCCTTCTTCGCGAGACTGTCGGACAGCAGAATGGATGCACGATGGAAAAAGCACTGGGAATCGGCGGCGTGTTTTTTCGCGCAGGCGATCCGCGCGCATTGGCGCGATGGTACGACAGACATCTGGGCGTTGGCGAAGCACCGACAGACTACGATGCGCCGTGCTGGCAGCAAAACGCGGGCCCGACGGTCTTTGCCCCTTTCGAACAGGGCACCGACTATTTTGGCGCAACCTCACAACAATGGATGATCAATTTTCGGGTTCACAATCTGGATGCCATGGTCGCTCAGCTACGCTCGGCAGACATTACCGTCGAGATTGATGAGGAAACCTATCCCAATGGCCGTTTCGCCAGATTGTGCGATCCGGAAGGCAATCCGATCCAGCTGTGGGAGCCCAGTGGCACCTGATGGCGGCGGGCTCTGCGCGGATCACAATGTGAATCAACAGACCATGCTATCGGGTTGATATCAGAATCATTCTTGCTGCCTGAAGCGCATCCGATCGCAGCCCGATAAACCGGGTTCACAGCAAGGCGTCTGTTACCCGAATGGTTCCAACGTCCAGGCCTTTGCGGTTTTTCAGGGGCCTGTTGGCCTGCGCCATCAGGGCTTCGTTTATCGCGGCATCCGATTTGCAATAGCGTGCCAGCAGGGCCGCGACCATGGCTTCGGCCGCCCTATCAGCGCCATCATCGCATTTGAGCGCCATGGCAATGCCCTCGCGAGGCAGGGCAGCACAATAGACACCTTCAGCGCCAAATTTTGCAAATATCCTGCCCGGCGCTGTCTGCATCAAACGCGTACAGGCTCTTTTGCTGCCAGCGACAAAGAAGGGTTCGGCCATGCAGGCATCCATGAGCTTTTTGGATGCGCGTGCCCGAATGGGCTCCAGACCGGTGCCGCTGGCCATTTTTGCAAAGCCATGGGCAATGGCCTGAAGCGGCAAGGCAAAAGTCGGAATGCCGCAACCGTCTGTGCCGCTGTTCTCGACACCAAACGACACGCCGGTCAACTCTGCCATCGTATCGCTTACCGTGGTCTGTATGGCATGATCATAGTGGATATAGCCTGCAGGATCGATGCCCCTGTGGCAGGCTGTGCAGAGGAATCCTGCGTGTTTGCCGGAGCAATTGTTGTGCAATTGTGATGGTTCCGCTCCGGTCCGGGCCAGTTCAATGGTGGCCATTTCGCCCAGGGGCCAGTGGCAACCGCATTCCAGCGCCGCTTCTGACATACCCGCCTTTGCGAGCATGGCGGCGGCCAGTGCGGCGTGTTCTGGTTCACCGGAATGGGAGGCGCAGGCAAGGGCAAGCTCTCTGGCACCAAAACCGTAGTGGTCAGCCGCGCCGCTTTCGACCAGAGGCAAGGCCTGCATGGCCTTGACGGCAGAACGCGGATAGACGGGCGTTTCAATGGCACCCAGGCTGAACAGGCTCTTGCCGCGATCATCCACCACAATGGCGCAGCCGCGATGCCTGCTTTCCACACGCCCTGCCCGGGTCACTTCCACCAATAGGGGATTGTTCATGATCTTACCTCGAATTCCAACGTCACTTGCCAAATGCCCGGAATGTTCGGCGGGCAAAGATTATCCCCATGTGCAGCTAGACCTGAGGTTTCCGGGCTATGATGAAGACAGATTTTGCCGAACCGGGTTGCCATTGATAGTCGATATGAAAACCGGCCTTCTTCAATTCGTCGCAAAGCTGATGGGCACGAAATATGTCGATACTGGGTATCAGTCCCAAAAAACCGCCGAGAGGCAACAGGCTGCGCACCACAAAATTCAGTTCGCCGGCGCAAATGGTTGACGATACGAAGATCCCGCCTGGTTTCAAAAGGCGCATGACAGCCTGCAGCGCCGCCGTCTTGTCCGCCAGCAAATGCAGCACATTGAGCCCCAGCACCGCGTCGAACTGGTTTTCCGATGACGTCAGCTCTTCGATTGCCATGACCTTGAAATCAACATTTGTTATGCCCTGATCGATGGCCTTTTGCCGGGCGATGTCGATCATCTTTTCGGCAAAATCAATGGCCAGGATCGAGCCGACATGGGGTGCATGGGCCAGCGCGGTCGAACCGGTTCCACAACCGAACTCGAGCACCTGCATGTCGCTGTCCAGATATTCCTGCGTCTTGGCCAATTTGAGTTGATAGGATTTTTCATCGCCGACCGGTTGCCGGGCGTAACGGGCAGCAATCCAGTTCCAGAATCTCGGTGTATAGCCCATGACGTGCTCCCGGTATCGGTTTGAATTGCTTCTGGCGATGGGTTCAAAGACCACATCGCCTTCCTGAAGATGTCAGGCTTTATTGTTGCGGCGTTCCAGTGCGGCCTCCCAGGCGAGCGCGTGTGTCACAATCTCCTGCAGGTTGTCATGGCCTGGCTGCCATCCAAGTTGGCGTTTGATCAGACTGGAATCGGCAACGACGCTGACGGCGTCTCCAACGCGCCGATCCGACAGCACAACGTCAAAATCCTGACCGCTGACCTGTTTGACCATGTCAATGACCTCGAAAACCGAAAGACCATGCCCATAGCCGCAATTGGCGATGAGATTGCCACCCTCATTACGAAGGTGCTGAAGCGCCAGATAATGCGCCTCGATGAGGTCTGTTATATGGATATAATCGCGAATGCAGGTGCCGTCCGGTGTCGGATAGTCGGTGCCAAAGACCCGCATTTCCGGTCGTTTCGACAAGGCAGCCTCGCAGGCGGCCTTGATCAGATGGGTCGCCTTGGGCGTCGATTGACCGGTCCTGCCCAGAGGATCGGCACCAGCGACATTGAAATAGCGCAGACAGGCGTAGTGCAGCGGATGGGCCGCCGCCACATCGCGCAACATCAATTCGGTCATCAGCTTGGAGGTTCCATAGGGCGATTCCGGTCGAAGTTCGGCTTCTTCCTTGACCGGGATTGCCTCAGCCGGGGTGCCGTAGACAGCCGCTGTCGAGGAGAAAATGAACTCGCTGACACCCTGATGCACGCATGCTTCGATCAGGGTGCGGGATTTGACCGTATTGTTGAGATAGTAGCTGAGCGGGTCACTGACGGAATCAGGCACGACCACCGAGCCAGCAAAGTGAAAGACTGATTTTATCTCATTTTCGCCAAGCAAAGTTTCCACCAGATCCTGATCGCCGATATCACCAACCACCAGTTTCGCCTCTGCGGGAACAGCCCAGTCAAAGCCTGTTGACAGACGGTCCAGCACGATGACGCGCTCGCCTGCATCCAGCAATTTCCAGACCATGTGACTGCCGATATAGCCGGCACCACCGGTCACCAATATGGTCATCTCGTTCCTCTCATGGGGTTGCCGGGGCAAGGGAGCCCCTGTTCAACACATGTACAATCAGCAAAATTGGCACAATCAGCGAACACGTTCCATGATCGAAACATAATTGGCAACCGCCGCGCCGCCCATATTGAAAATGCCGCCCAGCTTGGCGCCGGGAACCTGAATATCACCCGCCTCGCCACACAGTTGCATGGATGTCAGGACATGCATTGATACGCCGGTTGCGCCGATCGGGTGTCCCTTGGCTTTCAGACCGCCCGATGGATTGACCGGCAGGCGTCCATCCTTGGCAGTTTCACCGGACAGGGCGACGGCGCCACCCTGGCCGCGTTTGGCCAGGCCCATCGCCTCATATTCAATCAGTTCGGCAATGGTGAAGCAGTCATGGGTTTCCACAAATGACAGATCATCCAATGTGATACCGGCATTTTTCAATGCGCGCTGCCAGCCCAGTTCACAGCCTTCAAAAAGCAGGATATCGCGTTTGGACATGGGCAGGAAATCCTGAACATGTTCGGCGGCGCGGAACATGATGGCGCGCGGCGCATGCATGGCGGTTTCCAGATCGGTGAGGACAACGGCCGCCGCCCCGTCGGAAACCAGCGAGCAGTCGGTCCGCTTCAGCGGGCCTGCAACAAAGGGGTTCTTCTCACTTTCCGTGCGACAGAAATCAAACCCCAGATCCTTGCGCATCTGCGCATAGGGATTGCCGACGCCGTTCTTGTGGTTTTTTGCGGCCAGCATGGCCAGAGCATCGGACTGGTCGCCATGGCGCTGGTAATAGGCATCAGCAATCTTGCCGAAGACGCCGGCAAAGCCACCGGGTATTGAATCGTCTTCCGGCAGATAGGAGGCGCGTTTGAGGTTTTCACCAATCTGCGGTCCGGGCGTTTTGGTCATCTGCTCGACGCCGACGACCAGAACATTGCGCGCGCCACCGGCGCGGATGGTTTTCAATCCCTGATGGATCGCCGCCGAGCCGGTGGCGCAGGCATTTTCAACCCGTGTGGCCGGTTTGAAACGCAAGGCATCATCGGCCTGCAGAACCAGGCTTGCGGTGAAATCCTGCCGACTGAAACCGGCATTGAAGTGCCCCAGCACGATTTCATCCACATCGCCGGGTTCAAGCCCGGCATGTTTCATCGCCTCGGATGCAACCCCGACCACCAGAGACTCAATGGTCTCGTCGGCGTGCTTTCCGAATTTCGAGTGTGCCCAACCTGTAATCGCTGCAGTCATGCCTCAGCCTCCGCAATGCCCGGCAATGCGCGACCAGGCCCGTTGATCTGCGCCCGACCCGACTGGGGATGGACGGTGCGAGAACGGGCAAAAGCTTGCCCGTCCATATCTGTTCAACCTTTAACAATATCTGCAGGCGGATGCAATATCTCTATTGCACCGCAACCTTCAAACCTGTCTCAGTATCCGCTTATGGCTTTGACTTCGAGGAAATCCTCAAGACCCCAGCGGCCGCCTTCACGGCCAATACCGGACTGCTTGTAGCCGCCAAACGGGCTTCCGGCCGGACGACCGGCGCCATTGATCAGCACCATGCCGGCGCGCAGCTGGCGGGCAACACGGCGTGCCTTGGCCTGATCGCTGGTTTGCACATAGGCAGCCAGTCCGTAGGGCGTATCATTGGCAATGGCGATCGCCTCTTCTTCGGTATCGAAGGGAATCATCGCCAGCACCGGCCCGAAAACCTCTTCACGCGCAATGGTCATCTGATTGTCGACATCGGCAAAGACTGTCGGACGAACAAAATAGCCGCGATTGAAACCGGCAGGACGGCCGGTGCCACCGGCAACCACACGGGCACCTTCGTCAATGGCAATCTGGATGAGTCCCTGAACCTTGTTGTACTGGGCTTCGCTGACCAGCGGACCGATATGGCGACCTTCGACGGTCGGATCGCCCACCTGGACGCTTTCTGCTGCTTCACCGGCAAGCGTGACGGCATCTTCATAGACGGACCGTTGCACCAGCATTCGGGTCGGCGCGTTGCAGGATTGACCGGTATTGTTCATGCAACTGCGAACGCCGCGTTTGATGGCAGCCGGAAGATCCACATCGTCAAAGATGATATTCGGCGATTTGCCGCCCAGTTCAAGGGTTACCCGCTTGACGGTTTCAGAGGCCGCACGGGTGACCGCCGTACCGGCGCGTGTCGATCCGGTGAAGGACATCATGTCAATATCGGGATGGCGCGACATGGCTTCGCCGACGACCGGGCCCTCGCCGTTGATCAGGTTGAATACACCCTTGGGGAAACCCGCTTCATCGATCATCTTGGCAAAGACCAGGGCCGACAGGGGCGCAATCTCGCTGGGTTTGAGCACACAGGTGCAACCAACGGCCAGAGCAGGCACGACCTTCAGCGCCATCTGGTTGACCGGCCAGTTCCAGGGGGTGATCAGACCGCAGACACCGATGGGCTCATGAACGATATGTTCGCCGCTATCGTTGTAATCTTCCTCGAATTTGTATTCGGAAAGGGCCTCGATGAAACCCCCGACGTGAAACGGACCAGCTCCGGCCTGATCGCCTCGAGCAAGACTGATGGGCGCACCCATCTCCTGGGAAACAGCCTGCGCCATCTCTTCATTGTATTTTTCCATGACGACCAGAAGCTTCTTGATGAGCGCCAGGCGTTCTTCCCGGCTTGTCTGGCTGTAGGTCACAAAAGCCTTTTTCGCAGCCGCGACCGCGCGATCGACATCTGCCTTGGAACCCAGAGAAATGGTGCCACAGGCTTCTTCAGTGGCTGGATTGATGACGTCAAAATCATTCGGCACCGCAGGTGCCACCCATGCGCCATCAATGTAAAAATCGGTTGTCTTGTGCACATTTCACCTCAAAATCTATATTCATGATTTGCTACCAACGGCATAGCGGCTTTCCCGCCAAAATCAATCGATAAACGACCCTGCGGGCGGCTTCAGCCGCCAAATGCAACGAATTTCGCTCAGGCGTCATCGGCATAATTCCGTTCTACCACACGTGGGCATGTGCCCTGCCGCAATCAAGCCACGGACCTGAGAGAATTTTTTCTTGAATGAACATTCAATTAAAAATAATAGATGGTATGTTGTCCCTGGCAGTCTCCGCACGCAGCCGTGCAGCAAGCCTGAAAACGCCGTACCAAAGCCGCAATCGCCTTGTGACAACGGGCAAAACAAACCAAAGGCCGTGGATCTTGAGCACCAGCAATCCGAATATTCTGATCATCATGGTCGATCAGCTCAATGGCACAATGTTTCCAGACGGTCCTGCCGACTGGCTGCATGCACCGCATCTCAAGGCGCTGGCCGCGCGCTCGGCCCGATTTGCCAATAATTACACCGCCTCACCGCTGTGCGCGCCCGGTCGCGCCTCCTTCATGTCCGGGCAATTGCCAAGCCGCACCCGTGTTTTCGACAATGCAGCCGAATTTGGCTCCGACATTCCGACCTATGCCCATCATCTGCGCAGCCACGGCTATTACACCTGCCTGTCGGGCAAGATGCATTTTGTCGGGCCCGATCAGTTGCACGGCTTCGAGGAACGGTTGACGACCGATATCTATCCGGCGGATTTTGGCTGGACGCCGGATTATCGCAAACCCGGTGAGCGCATTGACTGGTGGTATCACAATCTGGGCTCGGTGACGGGTGCCGGCATTGCGGAGACCTCCAACCAGATGGAATATGATGATGAGGTGGCCTTCCACGCCACCCAGAAACTCTATCAACTCGCCCGCCAATCCGATGAAGACAAGGCCCGGCCCTGGTGTCTGACGGTCTCCTTTACCCATCCCCATGACCCCTACGTTGCGCGGCGCAAATATTGGGACCTTTATGAAGATTGCCCGCATCTGGAACCGGAGATCGGGCCGATCCCCTTTGATGAACAGGACGCCCATTCGCAACGTCTTTACCTGGCCAATGATTACCGCAAGTTTGATATTACCAAGGACAATGTGAGACGAGCGCGGCGCGGCTATTTCGCCAATATTTCCTATCTCGACGACAAGGTCGGCGAACTGATGGCGGTGCTCGAGGCCACCCGCATGCGCGATGATACGATGATCATCTTCTGCTCGGATCACGGCGACATGCTGGGTGAGCGCGGCCTGTGGTTCAAGATGAGCTTTTTTGAAGGCTCCGCGCGGGTGCCTTTGATGATCTCGGGCCCGGGCATTGCGCCCGCCCGCATCGAAGCGCCGGTGTCCAATCTGGATATCAATCCGACCCTTGCCGATATGGCCGGCGCCAGTCTGGAGGCCATCATGCCGTGGACCGATGGGGAAAGCCTCCTGCCGCTGATCCAGGGTGAAGAGCGGCTATCGCCGGTGCTGATGGAATATGCGGCCGAGGGGTCCTATGCGCCGCTGGTGTGCATCCGGCAGAACCAGTTCAAATATGTCGCCTGCGCATTGGATCCGCCGCAGCTGTTTGATCTGCAAAACGACCCGTTGGAACAGGTCAATCTGGCGGCAACGACCGATCACGCAGACATTTCTGAAATATTTGCCGCCATGGTCAGGGCGCGCTGGGACCTGGAGCAATTCGACGGCGCCGTGCGCGAAAGTCAGGCGCGGCGTTGGGTGGTCTATGAGGCCCTGCGCAATGGTGCCTATTACCCCTGGGACTACCAGCCGCTGCAGCAAGCTTCCGAACGTTTTATGCGCAACCACATGGACCTCAACATCCTGGAAGAAAGCAAACGCTTTCCCAGAGGAGAATAGACGCGGAGAATAATGATGACAGACCTTCGAGCACAACCCAAAGCCTCGCATTTCATCAATGGTGAATTTGTCGAGGATACGGATGGTCCATTGATCGAATGCATCTATCCGGCCACCGGTGAGGTGATCGCCAGATTGCATTCCGCCACGCCATCCATCGTCGAGCAGGCCATCGAGGCTGCTGTCGAAGGCCAGAAGATCTGGGCCAAAATGACCGGGACGGAGCGCGGTCGGGTGCTGCGCCGGGCCTGCGACATCATGCGCGAGCGCAACCGCGCCCTGTCTGAACTGGAAACGCTGGACACCGGCAAGCCCATTCAGGAAACTCTGGTGGCCGATGCCACGTCGGGCGCCGATGCGCTGGAATATTTCGGCGGGCTGGCCGCAACGATCAACGGTGAATACATCGATCTGGGTGGTGATTTTGTCTATACGCGGCGCGAGCCGCTGGGCGTCTGTGTCGGCCTTGGCGCGTGGAACTATCCGACCCAGATTGCCTGTTGGAAAGGCGCACCGGCGCTGGCCTGCGGCAATGCGATGATTTTCAAACCCTCGGAAATCACACCGCTGTGCGCCCTGGAGGTCGCCAAGATCCTGCATGAGGCCGGATTGCCCGCGGGCGTTTACAATGTGATCCAGGGCTATGGCGATGTGGGCGCGGCGCTCAGCACCCATCCACAGGTCGACAAAGTCTCGCTGACCGGCTCTGTACCAACCGGCAAGAAGGTCATGGCGGCGGCCGCTGCCGGCATTCGCCATGTGACAATGGAACTTGGCGGCAAGTCTCCGATCATCGTTTTTGAAGACGCTGATCTGGATGATGCCGTCGGTGGCGCGCTGCTGGGCAACTTCTACTCCAGCGGACAGGTCTGTTCCAATGGTACGCGGGTCTTTGTGCAGAAATCACGTCTCAATGAATTTCTGGACAGGGCCATTGCCCGCACGCAGTCCATTCGCATCGGCGATCCGGGCGACGAGGCCACCCAGATGGGACCGCTGGTCAGTGCCGCCCAGCGCGACAAGGTGACGGACTATGTCGCCATCGGCCGCGATGAGGGCGCGAAACTCGTCACAGGCGGCAATCGCCTCAACCTGCAGGGCATGGAAGCGGGTTTCTTCATGGAACCCACCATCTTTGCCGATGTAACCGACGACATGCGCATTGCCCGCGAAGAGATTTTCGGTCCGGTGATGAGCGTCCTGGTGTTTGAGGACGAAGACGAGGTGATCGCGCGGGCCAATGATACGGAATTTGGTCTTTCGGCGGGTGTCTTTACCCGGGATCTTTCACGCGGCCACCGGGTCATTGCCCAACTCAAGGCCGGCAGTTGCTGGATCAACACCTATAATCTTGCACCCGTGGAAGCCCCCTTCGGGGGCTACAAGCGCTCCGGTGTCGGGCGGGAGAATTCCCGCGCCGCGCTTGAATATTACAGTCAGATCAAAAGCGTCTACGTGGCGACCGGCCCGGTTGACAGCCCTTATTGAGCCAGACAGAAACGAGTTCAAACATGCAAGCGGATTTTGTCATTATCGGTTCCGGCTCTGCCGGATCAGCCATGGCCAGCCGGCTGTCCGAGGACGGAAAAAACACGGTCATCGTGCTGGAATATGGCGGCACCGATGCCGGACCCTTCATCCAGATGCCGGCCGCCCTGTCCTATCCGATGAGTATGGGAATCTACGACTGGGGGTATGAAACCGAGCCGGAACCGCATCTGGGCGGGCGTCGGCTCGCCGCGCCGCGCGGCAAGGTCATCGGCGGCTCCTCCTCCATCAACGGCATGGTCTATGTGCGCGGCCACGCGGAAGATTTTGACGGCTGGGCCGAGGCCGGCGCCGACGGCTGGGCCTTTGCGGATGTGCTGCCCTATTTCCAGCGAATGGAACATTCCCATGGCGGACAGGAAGGCTGGCGCGGCACCAAAGGCCCGCTGCATATCCGCCGTGGCGATCAGAAAAACCCGCTCTATGAAAGCTTCATCAAGGCCGGACAACAGGCCGGGTTTGAGGTGACCGAAGACTATAACGGCGAGAAGCAGGAAGGCTTCGGACCGATGGAACAGACGATCCATCGGGGACGGCGCTGGTCGGCGGCCAATGCCTATCTCAGGCCTGCACTGAAGCGCTCCAACCTGCAATTGGTCAAGGGCCTGGCGCGCAGGATCATCATCGAAAACGGCCAGGCCGTCGGTGTTGAAATCCAGCGCGGCGGCAAGATCGAGACAATCGGCGCAAACCGTGAGGTCATTGTCGCAGCCTCGTCCTTCAACTCGCCCAAATTGCTGATGCTGTCCGGCATCGGCCCGGCGGCGCATCTGCGTGACATGGGCATCGAGGTCATCGCCGACCGTCCCGGGGTCGGCGCCAATCTGCAGGACCATCTGGAGCTTTATGTCCAGCAGGAGAGCATCAAACCGATCACGCTCTATTCAAAACTGAACCTCTTTTCCAAGGGGCTGATCGGTGCCGAATGGCTGTTTTTCAAGACAGGCCTTGGCACCTCCAACCATTTCGAGGTGGCGGCCTTCCTGCGCTCGCGGCCCGGCATCAAATATCCCGATATTCAGTACCACTTCATCCCGGTGGCCATTCGCTATGACGGCAAGGCCGCCGCAAAGTCCCACGGCTTTCAGGCCCATGTGGGTCCGATGCGCTCAAAATCGCGCGGCAATGTCACCTTGCGCTCGGCAGAGGCGACAGATGCGCCTGTCATTCGCTTCAACTATATGAGCGCGCCTGACGACTGGGCGGAATTTCGCCATTGCATCCGGCTGACACGCGACATCTTTCAGCAGAAGGCTTTTGATCCCTATCGGGGGGCGGAAATATCGCCGGGCGCCGCTGTGCAAACGGATGATCAGCTTGATGACTTTATCGCCGAACATGCGGAAAGCGCCTATCACCCCTGCGGCACCTGCAAAATGGGCAGGACAGACGACCCGATGAGTGTCGTTGATGCGCAATGCCGGGTGATTGGTGTTGACCGGCTGCGGGTCGCCGATTCCTCTATTTTTCCGGAGATCACCAACGGCAATCTCAACGGACCGTCCATCATGGTCGGCGAGAAGGCATCCGATCATATTCTCGGCAAATCGCCCCTGCCCCGCTCCAATCTGCAACCCTGGATCAATCCGCGCTGGGAGACGTCTGACCGGTAGCTTGACCTTCAATCAGGCCCCTCGCAGCGTATAATCCGCTGTCTGCATACGAAGCGTTAACCATATTCGGCAAAGGTCTTGGCACGCACGCCATTCCTGCAGGATAGCTGCTGAGAAGGCTTGGGCAAGCGAAGGACTGACCAGAGGGCCATGGCGACGATAATTCCTGATCAGGACCTGGATTATTCACTTCCTGCGCTGGTCCGTGAGAATGCCGATCGCATTGAAGACCTCAAGCGCGCCCTGGCAAGCCTGCTGGCCCTCTGTGCCTTCCTGCTGCTGATGCTCTCGCTGCGCCCGTTCAACGCCAGCAGCGTCATCGTGCTGGAACCGGTGCACGGAGACCTGCTCAACCAGATCGGGTTTGCCATCGCCGGCCTCGTCGTCGCGCTGGCATTGACGACGCTGATCAGCACCCGTCTGCTGGGCCTCTTTGCCTCGCCCGCCTGGATCGGCATTGCGCTGGTGCTGTGTATTTCCATTGTCGTGGCGCCCGATCCCGGCGGCGCAGCCCGTTCCGTCATACTGACCCTGGTCGGCATGCTGATTGCCGCCAGCTTCGTGCTGTTGCCGCCGAGCGAGCGGGCTTTCCAATATATATGCGCCACGGCCATTCTCATGCTTCTGGCAATCAACTATCTGGGGGTTTTCCTTCGCCCTGATCTGGCCATCCACGGCGCAGAAGGCCGCGAAGCGCAACATGCGGGCCTGTGGCGCGGCCATTTTGCCCACAAGAACCTGGCCGGTCCGGTGATGTCCGCCTATGTCATGTTCGGGATTTATCTGTGGCGGTCGAAATTCCGCTTTATAGGCGCGCTGATCGCCATTCTGGCGCTTTTCTTCCTGCTGCAAACGGGCTCCAAGACAACGACAGCCCTGCTGCCCATTGCCATCCTGATCGTCACCGCTGGCCGTCTTCTGGCGCTTCCGGCGCTGACGCTGATGCTTTATGGCGTGACGCTGCTGGGCATCGGCCTGTTGACAATCGGAACACTCTATTCGCCGACGCTTGCCGATATTACCGCCATGATCCTGGAGGATCCGACCTTTACCGGGCGCGTGACCCTTTGGGGCTTTGGCATCGAAAACATCACCCAGCATCTTTGGTTCGGTACAGGCTATGACAGTTTCTGGGGCACGCCGACGGTCACCGGTCTGGAGTTTCCATACGAGGCTGAATGGGATTTTCGCGGCATCATCCATGGACATAACAATTACATCGACATGCTTTTGACCATGGGCGTCATCGGCGCGGGCGTGGTCTTCTGGGCGCTGATTGTCATGCCCTGCATCCAATATGTCCGGGCGGAGCGCTTTCCTTCCAACAGGAATCTGGCGGATCTGTTCATGATGATTCTGGTCTTCATGACCCTGCTTTCCTTTCTGGAGACCTTCTTCCTGCGGCGCATTGATCCCATGTGGCTGCTGATGGTCATCGCCATCGTCGGCCTGCAACTGACCGCGCGATTTCGCGTCACGTGACGGCGCGGCATCGTCCCGTCCCCAGTTGTTTGCCGATTGAATGAAAAAACCGTCCATTTTCAACACAGAGTGCTTGAAATATTATCGGGAGATGCTAAACGCTGGTTCCGGTCGCCCCAAGGGGCTGCCTGATTGGGGCGTAGCCAAGTGGTAAGGCAGCGGTTTTTGGTATCGCCACCGCTGGTTCGAATCCAGCCGCCCCAGCCATTCTCTTTATTAAACTGTTGGGGACATGCGGGCTATGTCCTGAGAACCGTCCCCGGATGCTGGCCTTGGCATGATCGGGGCGCGCGATGCCCGAAAGACAATCGCGAAGACATTCGAACCATTTGATGCCGTTGACCATTTCTCCAATGCGCCGTGTTGCATACAGGCGGGCTTGATGTGCAGGCGGATCGCTATACAGTCTTTTCTGTTGTTTTGAACCAGGCCCGCAACGAGGAGCGGTATATCAGTGTCTGCAAATACCCTTGAAATCATCCTTGTCGACCCTGACGAGACGCTTTGCGCAGCGACAGGCTGCACGAGAGCGTCCGTTCGACCTTCATGCGCGATTGGCGCACCGAGGCCCCATGCGTGAAGCTCCCCTGGTCTGCGCCGCAAGGGAGCAGACCAGCCCGGTCTGCGTCCTGATCATCCGCGCCCTGGCGCCGGGGGGAGCGGTCTCGTGACGCTGCAGACGCTCATCTTGCGCTATGCGATATTCGCGGTCATCGCGACGGTGGCCAACCTTGCAACGCAGCGCGCGGTCCTGCAACTCGGGGACACGGGCGCCGTCTATGCCCTTGCTGTCGGCGCGGGAACCATCGTCGGGCTGGTCATCAAATATGGGCTCGACAAGCGCTGGATCTTCCACGATCAGGGAACCGGCCTCACGAACCACGGCCGAAAATTCACGATCTACACGGCGACGGGGATCGTCACAACGGCGATTTTCTGGGGGACCGAGACAGCGTTCTGGCTGATCTGGCAAACCGACCTGATGCGAGAGCTCGGTGCGATCATCGGTCTGACGATCGGCTATGGGGTGAAATACAGTCTGGACCGGCGCTTCGTTTTCACGGACCGGCATTTGAGGTCCGTGCCATGATGCTGTCAGGCGGGCGCCTATTCCCCTCCCTGCAAATAGAAAGGTTCACGATTTGACGAAACCGCCTGTCCTGATTCTGGGAGCCCGTTCGGATATCGGCAAGGCTGTGGCGCACAGGTTCGCGGCCCTGGGGCACCCGATCCAACTGGCGGCGCGCAATGCAGAGAGCCTGAATGCCGAAAAGACCGATCTGGAGCTGCAGCATGGCGTTTCGGTCACGCTTCATGCATTCGACGCCCTGGCGACGGACACCCATGAGACCTTCGTGGCCGGGCTGCCCGAACTGCCGGGGGTCGCCGTGTGCGCCGTTGGCCTGATGGGGACCCAGCCTGAGAACGAGCGTGATCTCAAGGCTGCCGTTCGAATCATGCGGAGCAATTATGAAGGCCCAGCGAGCATTTTTGCGGTCCTCGCCAACCGGTTCGCCGATCGCGGTTCGGGCACCTTGGTGGGGATCAGCTCAGTCGCCGGGGAACGCGGGCGGTCGACGAACTATGTCTACGGGTCTGCCAAGGCCGGCTTTACCGCCTTCCTCTCCGGCCTGCGCAATCGCCTGGCCAGCAAGGGCGTTCATGTCGTGACCGTGCTGCCTGCCTTCATCGCGACCCGGATGACTGCGGACGTGAATATGCCCGCCCTTCTGACCGCACAGCCAGGCGAAGTCGCCGATGCGATTGCACGGGCCGTCACACTCAGGAAAGACATCATCTATGTCCGGCCAATCTTTCGGCTGATCATGACGGTGATCCGGAATATTCCAGAACGGATATTCAAGGGCACGCGGATATGAACACCAGCGCGCCCACAAAAATCCGGCCATACGAACGCTGGCTGCCTGTCGCCATCGATTTTTTTCTTGTTATCAGCTTTTTCCACATATCCGTTCAGGTTGCGCGAGACGTTGCCGCTGGTGGCAACGGATGGAAGCAGGGCGACTGGCTGATCAACAGCATCAATGGTGATGTGCGCCGGGGCTTTTCAGGCGATCTTTTCATATATGCGTCAGATATTTTTGGCACCGAATTGCTCACCCTGGTGGCCGTCACACAAGTTGCATTGCTGGGGCTTCTTTTTCTGGCCTTTCGCACATTGCTTCGCGGCATCAATCCGAGCACAACGGCCATTCTGGCCATCTCGCCCGCAATCTTTACCGTGTTCTGGGTGGCCGACCCGCAAGGATCGGTTCGAAAGGAGCTTCTGACCTTTTTGGGGCTGACGGTTTGCGCCCTTGGCATTGTTCGGGAAAGGGATATCTTTTTCGCCGCGGGCGCTTTCATTGTCAGTATTGGCTTTCTGGCCCATGAGGCGATGATTTTGTTTCTGCCGCTCATGTGGGCGCTTCTTGCGCTGTCCTGGAGCTCAAAAAAGCGCTCAATACTGAAATCGATCCTGGTTGTCATCGTATCATTTTTTTCGTTCTACGCGCTCCATTTTGCGCTGAGCAATATCCAGGTTCCCAGTTCCGGCATGGTCTGCCAGCCGCTAATGGAACGCGGTCTGGACAAGCGCATCTGTGATGGCACCATCGCCTGGTTGACCTACGACAGGGCGCAGGGCCAGCAGGCCGTCCTGTCAAATCTTTCACCCGCCAGCACCGCATATTTTGTGCTGTCCTATTTGGCGGCGATGGCGCCGTTCTTTTACCTCTTGATGCGTTGCCAGAAGAGGCCGCTCGCATTGATGTTTCTGATCGCATCGGCGATACCTTTCCTGCCTCTGTACTTTGTTGCAGTGGACTGGGGACGCTGGGTCAGCCTCCATATCTTTTCGGTCGTCCTTCTGACAGCTGTCGCGTTTCAAATCGGGAAGCTTCGCCTGACGCGCGATATTGATCCGGTCATGCTGTCCGTTTTGATCACAGGAGCCCTTCTTGTCTCACCTGGCCATATGATTGGAATGGAGATGAGGGGCGCGCTGGAAAGACTGATCTCGGACCGATGGATTTTTTTGAATTGAGACCGTTTCCCCAGGACAATGCCATTGAATGTGGCAAAGACGTTGCTTTTGTCTCCTGGCAGAAGATTGAGGGCGCCATCGTGCCGCGCAGTGTGGTTTCAAACGGCACGACCAGGTCTCGCACAGAAGCCTTCCGACTCAAATAGAACGGTCAGTTGAGGGTGATGGGGCAGATGCCCATCAGTTCAATTCAGCAGACCTTTTTTGAAAACAGGTCAGCCAATATTGTGTCACGGGCGACATACCCTGGTGGTGGGGATTGGCGCCTGGCGACGTCGAACAATCGCGCAAAGACAAACCTGTTTCCGCCTCGCTCAGCCCAGCCGACGAACCAACCAAAGGCCCTGCCCTTGTCAAATATTCCGTCGTCACCGATCGGCAACCCCGAGCCGGTTTTGCCGTGAATCCGCCAGCCACTCGGCAGCTCGCCATGATCCGTGATCCGCGCCGTGTTTTCCATGGCGGTCGCGCTGACCGGGAGCGCCCCGGTGACAAGCCTTCGCAGAAACGCAACCTGTTCGCGCGGTGATATCTGCAGCGACGAGCTCAGCCAGGCGCGGGTCAAACCATTGTCTTTGCCGGGATCGCCAGTCAGGTCCTGATTGCCATAATCAAAGGCTTCCACATAGGCGGCATAGCGCTCAGTCCGAGCCTGGAGGTCACCTGTTGCGAATACCAGATGACGGAATCCCGCATCCAGCTCCTGGGCGTGATTGCCTGACGCCATTGAGATCGCGCGGCGATATAATTCTTTTTGAACGGCAATTTTGGTTCATCGACAGATTGCAGAATGCCTGTATCGAACCCCATCAGACTGATGGCGACCTTGAAGGTTGATGCGGGAGACATCCGCAGATCACAATCCCCCTCCTCGATGATGCCGCGTCCGCTCTTTGCCGACACAACGATCGTACACACTGTGTCCGCCCCCGCCAGTGACGCAATGGCAGGCAGAAAGACACACACAGCAATGACACACAAAAAATATTTCAACAGCTTGCCCCGCGTGCTGTCCAATGCATCACGATAAAGGTCATCAAAAGACAGTCCCCAGGTCAATATTTGGATATCCACCAATTATCCATCCCTGACAGGAGCAGAAACGTCCCTTCCACCTGCCGAAAGATGGATGCATCCGGCGTGAAGCGTTTATGCCGGAGGGCAATTGCGATTATCAATATGTCTCGGTTATTTGGGCCTCTTTGGTTGACGCGCGGGCGTCTGTATTGTGTCAAATGCAGGTTCGTTCGCGCTCAATTTGGGAGAGCGAAACGAACGGGCCAGCGCGGTCCGAACAAAAGCAGATCATCGGAATCTCATTTGATAAACAAGACCAACAATGATTCCGGTTCCGGACAATGGCAATACCGTAGTGACATTGACGGCCTGCGCGCCATTGCGGTCATTGCCGTCATTGCAGGCCATACCTATGACGCCTGGTTTCCAGGCGGCTTTCTTGGCGTGGATGTCTTTTTTGTCATTTCAGGCTTTGTGATCACACAGTCACTATTGCCCCAAGCCCGCACAAATCCAGGCGCGTTTTTCTCCGCATTTTTCCTGCGCCGCATCAAGCGATTGCTGCCTGCGCTGATTGTTTGTGTTGCAATAACGAGCGGCGTGACGCTGCTGATTGACGCGACACCTGTGGCTTCAATTCACACAGGTATGGCAGCATTGCTGGGCTTTTCGAATTTGGCCCTGTATTTTCAGGAACTCGACTATTTTGCAGCCATTACCAGATACAATTCCTTTACCCACACCTGGTCGCTGGGAGTCGAGGAACAATTCTATTTGCTTTTTCCGGTGCTGTTCTGGTTGGCCATGCAACGCCCTTCCACCAGCAGAAACAAGATCCTTGCAACAACCATTGCCCTGCTCTGTGTCGCATCGCTTGGCGCATTTATCGGATTTCACGAAACCCAACCGATCGCCACCTATTACTGGATGGGGACACGGTTCTGGGAGCTTGGAACCGGCGTTCTGGCGGCACTGTTTGTTCACAGGAGTGGATTGCGCTTCCGCCTGCCGTATAGCCGCGTGCTGGCGATGGTGCTCCTTGCACTGCTGTTTACTCTGTTCCTTGTACCGGGACGTCTGGTCCCCTGGAACAATTTGGCCGCTGTCGCCCTTGTCTGCCTTCTGCTGGTCATTGGCGCATTGCCGCAAGATCAGCTACCCATTTTGACCAATGGCGTGGCCAGGTATCTGGGTAAAATCTCCTACTCGCTCTACCTTTGGCACTGGCCGTTTCTGACCTTTGGCCTTTTGGCGCCCAGAAGCTTCTTCGCATCAAAAGCACTGGCCATTCTATTGGCTGTTGTTGCCGCCAGCATTTCCTATCATTTTGTCGAGCAGCCTTTCCGCCGTTCTCCCTTGCCACAGAGAAAGCGAGATTATTTCGCTTTCGCCGTTGCATCCATTGGCCTTGCCTGTCTGCTGATCGCAGCCAGCCTCGACTATAGAAAACAGCTATTGGCTGCCATTGGCATCAATCATGCCGTCATTGAAAAAGCATTGGGTGAAGGGTTTCTGCCTCTGCCGGAAAGTGGGCTTTCCTACGTACAGACATGTGCGATTGATGATGATAGCCGATTGCTCAAGGAGAGTACCTTCGCGGCCTGTACATTTCCGCCTATTCCGGGGGGCGATGCCAGAACCCTTTGGGTGATGGGCGATAGCCATGCGGGTCATCTGCAGGGGATGCTGATTGAGCTGCGCACCCGTTACGGGCTCGGTTTTCACCTGGTCGAGACGCCGGGAAAGAGGTTTCCGAATGACAAAGACACAGACTTTGCCCCGCGCCTTGCCCTGTATCGGGATGCCAGAGCCGTGTGGAAACCTGGTGATGTGGTGGTCCTGTCACGTTTGTATATCACAAGAAATGAACGAATGACCATTTATGAGAATGTGCCCCGATGGCTGGATGCAGTCAACGTTCTGGCAAAAGATCTCAAGGCTGAGGGGCTGAATCTTATGCTGGTCGGACCACCGCCGATGTTCGATTTTGAAGATATCCGAGCCTGTAATCCGTCCTATCCATTGATCTGTGCAAAGAACCGCGCGGCGCTGCTGAAACCGGTCGCGCAAATCCATGCGCTGATTGATGCGGTGGTTGAAGAAAACGACAATGTGGCGCTGTTTGAGACATTTCCACATCTGTGCCCTGATAATGAGCCAACTTGCTCCCCGGCGGATGAAGGTTTTTTCCTGTTTCGCGATCGCGACCATCTGAACGCACAGGGCGCAGCGCGTCTGGCACCGGAATTCTACAGGGCCCTGAGCATTTTCGAACGGTAAGTCAGGGCAAAGGGCCGAGGAGGCTCTCTTTACACCGGAGATCTCAGCCATCTTTGCAGTGCCTGCAGGTGTCGGTTACATGGTATTTCACCAGATGCTTTTCTTCATGCCCCTATGGGGCAGATTCCCGGTTTGCATCATTTTCGTCTGCGACCGGCAAAAGCTCTGATCAGAAGGCAGGAAAAATCTTCTCGCTACCCTTTATTTATACAATTCAGATGCGAATCTTCACGTTAACATTCCAGAAACCGTAAAACACAGTATCGGGTGAACAGACCAGTAAAAAGAACGATCAGAAGAAATAATCCGAGCGCTTATGATCTAATTAACCCGCTGTGCTTCACAAGACCCGAAACAAATGGTGGCCCATGCAAAGTTTTTTCAACTGCGTCGTCTATCAGCACGACCCTATCCTGTTGGTTTGGGCCGTCCTTTCGCTGGTCATTGGCTCAGTCGTGACAATGCGGCTGTTTACGCGCGCTCAAGATACCAACAAGCAAATCCAGTCACTGTGGCTGATACTCGCTGGCATGATCGGTGGCGGCACCATCTGGAGCACGCACTTTGTTTCAATGCTTGCCTATAAAAGCGATATCATTCTAGGCTATGAATTGACGCTGACGGTATCCTCCCTGATCATCGTTATTTGCACGACCATGCTGGGTTTCGCAATTGCAATCCAGAAATCAAACGCACTGCGCATCGTGACTGGCGGCGTGATACTTGGTGTGGGAATTAGCCTGATGCACTATACAGGCATGGCCGCGATGAAAATCCAGGGCGGCATGCATTGGGACTTTGCAACCGTCATCGTCTCGGTCGCACTTGGAATTGTCACTGGTGCTCTCTGCGTTTCGATCACGGCCCGACGGCTCACCAAATATTTCAGCGCACTGGGCCCAGCTCTCTTTGTTGCGGCTGTCGCCCTGATGCACTTCACCGGTATGAATGGTCTGACCCTGGTGCCAGCGCCGCTGAACACAGAGGCCGTAAAGCTTATATCCAACGCCACACTTGGCGCAGGCATTGTTGTTCTGATGGGATGTCTTTATCTGACGACATTCATCACCAGCCTCATTGACATGAAGAACGCGGACGAAACGTCGGAACACTACAAATATCTCGCGTTGCATGATCAGCTCACGGGTATCCCCAATCGTTACGGCTGCGAGAACCACCTGAAGGACCTGATATCGGCGCCTTCGCAGAATGGTACCGGAATCGCCGTTGTCGGAATAGATCTTGACCGGTTCAAACGCGTCAACGACGTCTATGGGCACTTTGCCGGTGACCATCTCTTGAAAACAATCAGTATCCACATCTCCAATACACTTGGAGAGGGGGAATTGATCGGGCGTTTTGGTGGCGATGAGTTCCTGGCGCTCAAAACCGGCATTCGCGGCAAAGACGATGCCAAGGAATTTGCCGAGCGTATTTTGACCGCAATTCGCCAACCGGTCCTGTGGAATGACACCGACATTTCAACAAGGGCCAGCATTGGATATTCATTGTTTCCCTGGGATAGCGAGGACCCGATCAAGCTCATGGAAAATGCCGATTTGGCAATGTACCATGCCAAGGGCAGTGGCAAGGACAGCGTCGTTGGCTACGACATGGCGATGAACCAAGCAAACAAGGAACGCACGACCCTTGGAATGTTGCTCGCATATGCAATTGAAAATGGTGAGCTTTCTGTCCACTACCAATTGCAAAATGACGCTCAAACCCGAAAAATTACCGGTGTGGAAGCCTTGGCGCGTTGGCACAATCCGGCAAGAGGGCACGTAGCTCCAGACGTCTTCATTCCGATTGCCGAGGAGACAGGCTTTATCAATGAATTGGGTGAATGGGTGCTGCGCGAAGCCTGTTCGAAAGCTGCGCAGTGGACAGTTCCGGTAAAAGTTGCCGTCAATGTTTCGGCCAAGCAGCTTGCTGACCCCGGTTTTCCCGATCAGGTAAGACGGGTTCTGGAAGACACGGGACTCGCCCCATCGCGCCTTGAGCTCGAGGTTACAGAAAGTGGTATCATCAGTGTTGCGTCCCAGGCGCTCAATGTAATGCGCAAGCTTAAAGAGCTGGGTGTTCAAATCGCCATGGATGACTATGGCACCGGATACTCAACACTCGCGACACTGCACAGTTTCCCGTTTGACAAGATCAAGATTGATCGCGAATTCATCAAGGATATTGATACAAATGTGCATTCGTCGGCGATCCTGAAGTCCACAATGATTTTGGGAAACAGTTTGAAGATTCCAGTTCTGGCTGAAGGCGTGGAAACCGAAGAACATTTGAATGCTCTCAATAAGGAAGGCTGCCAATTGGTCCAAGGCTTTTTGTTTGGAAAGCCAATGCCGAACGAGCTGCTTGTTGAATTGCTGGCCAAGCAGATTGAAGCCGGTCTGTGGGAAGAGCAATTGCCGCAGAAGAAAAATACGAATGCTGGTATCAGGTTGGTGTCCTGATCTCATACAACTCCCATAGTTATGGCAGCCGCCGATCTCCCTGGAAATATGTTGAATGCATACGTCTCAAGCACGCACGAATGACATGCCCGAAAAAGCCTTGATCAAAATTTGACAGACTGTCTGCGTTTTTCAGAGCTTCCTTGCCTGCGGCACAACTGTCAGAACCCGATAATTTTTTTAAGCCCGATGCACAACGCCAGCCTCTCCACAAACCCTGTCAGAGCGCTGCGCAAGAGCTTTGACCGATGCTACGGATTTCCGAAAATAGGCGTTCTCATCAGCAATATTTGATTGGAGCACGAAAAACCAATAATCCATGAATTGCTTTTCAGTTTCTCATCGAACCGAAAAACAACACGTGTAGGATGGAACCGATGGCCCTGAAGTCTGCAGAATTGAGCAAAGATGGCGATCCTGTCTTTGACGACATGGATGAGGCCACCCGTTTCATGACGTTGGTCGGCAGACAGTGGAACCATGTGAAAGCCCAGTTGAGCAGTGATGAGGAGTATTTGCCCTTGTTGGTGGAGGGGTAACAGCAAAGGCAAGCGCCTGGCCCAACGGTTTTGTCCGCGGCACGGAATTGCGCGAGAAAATCTTGTCAGAAATGTTTGAGAATGGGCCTGAATTTTTGCCTGATAGGCCGCAATGGCTGCCATCGGCCTGTAGACACATTTGAGCCCGTTTCGACCTGCCCGCACATGGCCATCTCTGTTTGATGTGAACCAATGCGACCTTTCGGACGTAACCCTACCATATCGATTTGGTTAGGGGCCCTGCCCCATCAATCTGGTTACTCAGGTGCGAAAGGAACAGGCATGTACAACACCATAGCGAAACGCCACGAAAGCAACGGGCCACGCGCTCTGGCGAAGGCTGGCAGCCGCGACAAGCGCAAGCTGCTTTCAGGCTTTCTCATGGCCAATCTCTTCGTCGTACTTTTGCTGCTTGTGACCCTGTCCAATGGGCCTGCGCGGGCTGAATTGCGCGTTGCATCGCTGCATGTTCCTGCGGCGGAACTGGTCGGCAAGGCGCGTTTGAAATATCTGGTCTGGAACGTCTTCGACGCCCGGCTCTATGCGCCATCCGGCCGCTGGAGCGCCGATGCGCCCTATGCCTTGACGCTTTCCTACCTTCGTAAAATATCCGGGACGCAAATTGCCGAACTGTCGGTGTCGGAAATGCGCAAACAGGGTTTCAACAACCAGGCTGTGCTGAATAGATGGCAACGGCAAATGGACGGCATTTTTCCAGATGTATCGCCGGGCACCAGCATCACCGGTGTACGGGACGAAAAGGGACACGCGATCTTCTATCGTAATGGCAAGAAAATCGGTCAGATCAACGACACGGAATTTTCCAGACGCTTTTTCAATATCTGGCTCGGTCAGGCTGCATCTGATCCCGGGTTTCGAAGAAGGCTGCTTGGGACAAATTCTTGACATCAGAACCGAAGATCGGCCTGACCAGGGCGGCGCTGATCATGTATGGCGCGCTTGCCTTTCCATTGGCTTTTGCCGGCATACCGATCTATCTGCACGCGCCTGACTTCTATGCCAGCGAATTGGGCGTTCCGCTTACCACCCTGGGTGCGACGCTCTTGCTGTTGCGGATCATTGATGCGGTTCAGGATCCGTGGATCGGGCGCACCAGCGATCTGTTCAGCCGCTGGCGCAAGCAAATTATGGCGCTTGGCATCGCCATGCTCGGCGGCGGGTTCTGGATGATCTTCCACCCCATCGCGACATGGCCGCTGATCTGGTTTGCTCTTGGCGTTTTCATTTGCACGACCGGGTTCAGCATTGTCAGCATCAATTTCCAGGCGCTTGGCGGGCTGTGGCATGCAACGCAAAGCGAGCGCACCAGCATAACAGCCTGGCGCGAAGGGCTCGGGCTGGTCGGCCTACTGGCCGCTGCCATTGCGCCCACCCTTCTGGGAAGCCTGGTCGACGCGCCGGCCGCCTTTCACACGTTGAGCGTGATCTACATCCCGATTCTTGCCCTGACCTCATGGCTGTTCCTGCGGTGGATGGGAAAGGCCACCATTGACGCGCCGGCAAGGGCAGTGAAACCCGTCGCGATGCTGTCGCTGCTGAAATCCGCCTGGATACGGCATTTTTTCGGCATCACATTCCTCAACGGCTTCGCCAGCGCGGTGCCTGCCGTGTTGGTGATTTTCTACATCCGCGACTGGTTGCAGGCCGAAGCCGACACGGGCCTCTTCCTGCTTCTGTATTTTCTCAGCGGCGCACTCGCCATGCCCCTGTGGCAGCGGGTTTCGCGGTCTGTCGGAAAATATCGCTGCTGGATCTTCAGCATCACGCTGGCCATAGCAACCTTCAGTTGGGCCGCCCTGCTGGGGCCGGGTGACCGGGAAGCCTATGCTGCCATCTGCATTCTGTCTGGCATTGCGCTTGGCGCGGACTTGTCCCTGCCACCATCGATGATGGCCGATTACATTGCACGCCGCGGCGACCAGGCATCCGCCTCCAGCCATTTTTCCATCCTGACCTTCCTTTCAAAGGCCTCACTGGCGCTGGCAACCGGTCTGATGCTGCCGCTGCTGGGTCTGCTCGGCTACCAACCCGGCGACATTGGCGGCGATGGCGTGACAGCCACGCTTGGTCTGTCCTATGCTCTGGTTCCCTGCCTGGTGAAAATGGTCGTGGTCTTCTGGCTGTGGCGCAAATTGCCGCTGCTCCAGACGCTTGGCGACGACACGATCCCGCGAAAAGTGATTGCGGCGTAAACCTTGTTCAAGGAACAAGCCGTCCAACTGGCAATCCTCAGGCGATATCCGCCTGACGCAATTCATGGATCAAATCTTTTAACGTCTGGATGAAATCAGCCCGGCGCTCAGGGCCGATGGCATTGCTGAGGGCGGTGAGATGGGCCAGAGACTTCGCCTGCATCTTCGCCTGCATTTCTATCCCCGCCGGCGTTGCAACGCACATATGGGTGCGCCTGTCCTGCGCTGAAGGATGGCGGGTGATCAACCCGTTGTCTTCCATCCAGCGCAGCGCGATGGTGATGCTGGACTTGTCCCTTTCGGAGGCCATCCCGATCTGTGTCTGGCTGATGCGCGGATTGAGGACAATCAGGGTGAGGATGGTGAAATATCCGGGCCGCAAGGCTTCTGCGCCCAGACGTTTGGTGAAATCCTCATAGGCCACCTCGTAGGCAACGCGCAGATACATGCCGACGAATTCATGCAGAATGCCGTGATCCAGCGTCTCAAAGGGCGGTGGTCGATCGGCTTCCTGTTGGCTGGCAGAGCTCTGCATCAAAATGCCTCCTATCTGGCCATCAATGGCAAGACCATGACCAACCAGGGGAATGCGATGATGATGACGATCCGTATGAGATCGGCAATCACGAAGGGTATGATACTGCGATAAACCGCGCTGATGGACAGATCCTCAATCACCGATTTGATGACAAAAAGATTGAGCCCGACGGGCGGCGTGATCAGCGACAGTTCAGTGACCATGACTGCGAAAATGCCGAACCAGATGGCGTCGAAGCCCAGATGGGTGACAATCGGAAAGAATATCGGGATTGTCAGCAGGATCATCGACAGGCTTTCCATGAACATGCCGAGCACAAGATAGATCCCCAGGATAACGAAGATCACGGCCATGGGACCAAGATCAAGCGTCGTAATGAGATCGGAAATCGCACCGGGCAAGCCAATGAGATTCATGAAGTTGGAGAAGACCAGCGCACCGATCAGCACGAGAAAAAGGCTGGCGGTGGTTTGCACGGTTTCCAGCAGCGAGCCAACAAACCCCTGCCAGGACAGGGTGCGCCGCCAAAGGGCAAAGGCCAGGGCACCGGTGGCCCCGACACCGCCCGCCTCGGTCGGCGTGAAGACCCCCTGATAGAGGCCCAGAATGATCCCCAGGAACAACAGAAGGATCGGCCCGACGCTGCGGATGTAGTGCAGCCGTGTCGCCCAGTCGACGCGCGGTGCGGCGGGGGCGCTGGCAGGATTGATCTGTGCGACCACGCGAACCGCAGCCAGATAGAGCGCAATGGCCAGCAGGCCCGGCAGAATGCCGGCAAGAAACAACGCGCCAATGTCGGTACCGGTGGCGATGCCGTAGAGCACCAGGATCACGGACGGCGGGATCAGGATGCCCAGGGTGCCGCCGGCGGCGACCGAGGAGGCCGCAAAACCGTCGGAATAGCCGTAGCGGCGCATTTCGGGCACGGCAACCTTGGCCATTGTCGCGGCCGTTGCCAGAGACGACCCGCTGAGCGCGGAAAAGCCGCCACAGGCAAGAATTGTCGCCGCAGCAAGTCCGCCGCGCATGTGACCGACAAAACCATGGCAGAGGCGATAGAGATCTTCCGACATGCGCGCCCGCGTCACGAAGACCCCCATCAGGATGAACATCGGCAGGACCGACAATTCATAGGACATGGTGGCGTTGATCGGCAATTGCCCGATCATCCCCATCGCGGTGCGCTCGGAGATGTTGAGCCAGATGCCACCAAGTCCGACCAGCAGCATCGCCAGCGCAATCGGCAAACCGCCCATCATCAAAATAAAAATGCCGCCGAAAGACAGCGCTGCAATTTCCCAAACACCCATCAGATTGATCCCGTACCGGCAGAGGCGCGGGTCTGGGAACGGCGCAATGCCTCCAGGGCGCAAAAGACGAAGGCCAGTGCTGTGACCATCAGCAAGACGGCCATGCTCTGGGCGATTAAACCTTTGGGCACCCGCAATTCCATCGTTACCTCATTGTAGGTCAGCAGCCGTTCTCCCTGCAGCCAGACGCGCCAGGAGATGAATGCCATCAGCACTGCGCCAACACTTTGTGAAAGGAATGTGGTGATGCGAGACCACAGCGGCGAGAAGCGGTCGGAAAGCACCGTCACGCAGATATTGCCGCCTTTGCGCACCATCAGAGGCAGCGCTGTAAAGACGATCAGACCCATGCCGATCTCGATCATTTCAAAGCCACCCATCAGCGGGCTGCGCAGCAGATACCGCATGACCACACCGGTAAAGGTCACGGCCATGACGAAGGCCGCAATGAAGCCGGACAACCATCCAAGGACCAGACAGAGGCGGTCGAAAAGGGCAATGACTTGGTTCATGGGGGTCCAGCCTGGATGGCAGTTGCTTTTGGTCCGGCGGCACCGTTTTGAGGCGATGCCGCCGGCATGTTGCTTTATCAGTCTTTATCGACCCAGTGTTTACTGGGCGACGTTCACGACCTTGTCGGCACGATAATTCTCGACCATATCGCGTGCATAGGTGAGGATCGCTTCACCGTCAAAACCCTTTTCCTTGGCCTGTGCAAGCCATTCGGCTTCCAGGGGTTTAAGCGTTTCGCGGGCCTCGGCAACATCCTCATCAGACAGGGTCAGGAATTCAACACCCTGTTCGACAAGCTTCTTTTCGCCATAGGTGTCGCCGTTCGCCCAGGCAAAACCCGACAGCAAAGCGATGGCCATGCCGGAGTGCTTTTCAACGGCAGCGCGCTGTTCATCGCTCAGGCCGTCCCAGCTGTCCTGATTGAAGGCCACCCAGAAGGTGTCCGTATACAGACCGCCGGGAATGCGTGTGATCGACTTGATGACTGGCGTAATTCCAAAGAAATCGATGGATTCGGATGGAAAGGTGATGCCGTCCGCCACGCCACGTGACATGGCAGTCTGCGCCTCGGTTGGCGGCAGCTGTACCGGCGAAGCGCCAAGTTCCGTCATCATGCGACCGGTGACATTGCCACCGACGCGGATTGTTTTTCCCTTGAGGTCCGACAATTTTTCGACGCGGCCATTGGCCATGTTGATGTTCGGATTGGAGTGGGTGAAGAGCCCGACGACATGGGCGCCGTCATGTTCGCCGTAATCTGCGCCATATCGTGCATAGGTCTGCCAGGCGGCAGCCGATCCACCCCATGGGTCCGGCGACATGAACGGCAGATCCATCACCTGCGTCATGGTGAAACGACCGGCATTGTGGCCGCTGACGCCGTAACCCACATCAAAGGCCTGATCGAGCAACAGGTCGAATTGCGCAGGTGGCGGTCCAAGTGCCGATGTCATGAATTCGAACTTCAGGGAACCGCCCGTCTCGTCCTCAATCGCTGCGGCCCAAGGTTTCAGGATACCCGAAACGATCAGGTGATGGGGCGGCAGCCAACTGCCGACGCGCACGGTTTTCACGTCCTGCGCAAATGCCGGCAGGCTGATCGCGGCAATCGCCGCGGAGATGATAAGGGTCTTGAAATGCTTCATGGGTTTCTCCCTGTTAGGTTGGTCTTCTGCATCGTATTTCGTTTTACAATGCGCTCGGCGCACTCAGTTTGTAAATCTCCAATGCATCGGCCTCCTCGCCGCCACGCACTGTCAGCAAACGGAATTGTTCGGCGGCCATCGCGGTAAACGGAACGGGCGATGTACACGATCGGGCCAGATCACAAACGGAATCCAGATCCTTGAGCATTGTATAGACATGGCCCAGCGGCGGATTGTGCTGCGCATCGACCATGCGTGGAACAAACAACTGCAAGGGTTTGCTGTCGGCAAAACCACCCGCAAGGGCTTCTGGCAAGCGGCTGGCATCCACGCCCGCGTTGGTTGCAAGCCGCGTCGCCTCCGCCAATACGGCCATGGTACAGCCGACAATCACCTGATTGCACAATTTGGTCGTCTGACCGGCGCCGATTGGCCCCATCAGCGTAAACCGCGCTGCCATTTGCAGCACAATCGGCTCAACCCTCTTGAAGGCATCTTCATCGCCGCCCGCCATGATCGCCAAAGTGCCGGCTTCCGCGCCCGGCACGCCGCCGGAGACCGGTGCATCAATCCAGTGCATGCCCGTCAATTCCATCAGCCGCGCCGACATCTGCCGCGTGGCCTCTGGCTGGATCGAGGAAAAATCGACCAGAATGGCGCCCTTGCTGGCGCCTTCGGCAATACCACCCGGACCAAAAACCGCCGCCTCGACGGCCTTTGTATCGGTCAGGCACATGAACACAATGTCGGCCTGGCGGGCCACATCCGCGGCACTCTCGCCCATGATCGCCCCTTGATCGACCAGTGGCTGCGCCTTTTTTGCGGTGCGGTTCCAGACCACAAGCTTGTTTCCGGCGCTGAGCAGACGGCCTGCCATCGGGGTTCCCATCAGGCCGGTGCCGATATAGCCAAGTGTCGGATTCTGGGTCATCAATTATTCCTGTTCAATCTGGTTTTCCCGGCCTTTACCGGCGGGGCGTTGGCCATTGGGCATTGCCGGCATGGGTGACGGCACCCTCATGGGCCTGGCCGACCGTGGCCGCATATTTCGACAGAAGCCCGCCCTTGTGCCGGGTTTCCGGTTTTGTCCAGCCGGCGCGACGGCGTTGCAACTCCTCATCCGGGACATTCAGCGTAATGGTGGCCTGCTTGCCGTCAATGGTGATCGAGTCGCCATTTTGGACCAGTCCCAGCGGGCCGCCAATGGCCGCTTCCGGCGCGGCATGGCCGATACACATGCCGCGTGTTGCGCCGGAGAATCGACCATCGGTCAGCAGCGCCACTTTTTCGCCCATGCCCTGGCCGTAAATCAGTGCGGTCAGCCCCAGCATCTCGCGCATGCCCGGCCCACCGACCGGCCCCTCGTTTCGTACGATGAGGACCTGACCTTCCTTGTAATCGCGCGAATGAACCGCTTCGACTGCATCATCTTCGCTTTCAAAAACCCGCGCCGTGCCGGTGAAAACCAGCGCCTTCAGTCCCGCGACCTTGAGCAGCGCGCCATCCGGGCACAGATTGCCCTTGAGCACCACAACACCGCCCGAAGACATGATCGCATTTTCGACGGTTCTGATGATTTCGCCGTCAGGGGCCGGAGCGTCTGCCACCTCTTCGGCCAATGTGCGGCCGGTGACCGTCATGGTATCGCCATGCATGAACCCATGGGCGATCAGTTCCTTGATGACCACATGCGCGCCGCCGATTTCATAGACATCCTTGGCGTGATATTTGCCGCCGGGACGCAGGTTGCCGATGAAGGGGGTGCGTTGCAGCACTTCGGCGACCTCGTCGGCGGTGAACTTGATTCCCGCCTCATGGGCGATGGCCGGGATATGCAGCGCGGTATTGGTCGAGCCGCCGGTTGCCGCCACAATGGCGCAGGCATTTTCCAGCGCCTTGCGGGTGACGATCTCGCGCGGCAAAGGACCGCCCCGTTCAATCATTTCCATGACCAGTGCCCCGGCCTTGTGCCCGACGCCCTTGCGCTGTGAATAGACGCCCGGGATCATCGCGGAATTGGGAACCGTCAGGCCCAGGGCCTCTGAAACCATGGCCATCGTATTGGCGGTAAATTGACCGGCGCAGGCGCCGATGGTCGGTTTGCAGGCCTCTTCGATTTGGGTGAGTTCATCTTCACTCATGGTGCCTGCCTGAACAGCACCGACAGCTTCATAGGTATCGAGAACCGACACATCCCGCCCGTCAAAGCGACCGGGGAGAGCCGAGCCGCCATAGACAAAGACGGAAGGCACATTACAGCGCACCATGCCCATGATGACGCCCGGAAGCGTCTTGTCACAGCCGCCATAGCCGACCAGACCGTCATAGGCGTGGCCGTGAATGACGGCCTCGATACTGTCGGCGATGATTTCCCGGCTGACCAGGGAAAACTTCATGCCTTCGTGGTTCATGCCGACGCCGTCGGAGACGGAAATGGTGGTGAATTCACGCGGTGTGCCACCGGCCATGGCCACGCCTTCCTTGGCATAGTCCACCTGCGCATAATGGGTCATATTGCAGGGCGTCACCTCGCCCTTCTGGCTGACTACGCCAACCATCGGCTTGGCAATCGCCGCATCATCGAGGCCCATCGCCCGCATGAAAGCGCGGTGCGGCGCCCGGTCGATGCCATCGGTGGTAATCCGAGACCTCAGTTTTTTACCATTCGGTCCAGACATGCTTTTATCCCCAAGATGTTCTTGCCATAGAATATTTATGCTTGAAATAGATCACTGAATAGCGCTTGCTGTCAACATCAGAATTTGAGGACCCGCCAATGCGATTGATCGCCAATATTTCGATGCTGTTCACGCAATTGCCGCTGGCCGAGCGGCTGGCAGCGGCGCGGCAAGCCGGGTTTGAAGCCGTCGAGATCCAGTTCCCACAGGATGGGGATATCGCTGCTCTGCAGGCGGCTGCGCGCAACACGGGACTTCAAATCACCCTCATCAATGTTCCGCGCGGCCCGGGCGATGCGGTCGGTCTGGCGGCGCTGCCAGGCCAGGAACAGGCCTTTCGCGCAGCGGTTGCGACCTGCGCCGCGCATGCCGAGGCTCTGGGCGTGCGCAAGGTCAACGTCCTTGCCGGGCGCCCCGCCCCAGGCGCAGATTTGGCGCTTTGCAGACAGGTGTTGAAAGACAATCTTCTGCATACGGCGGACGTCATGGCAAAAATCGGCGTGCAGGTGATGGTGGAACCGGTCAATCCAATGGATGTGCCGGGTTTTTTCCTGACCGGCTTGCGCCCGGCACTGGAACTGCTGACAGAACTCTCGCACCCCAACCTGGCGCTGCAATTCGACTTCTATCATATGGCCCGCACCGAGCCTGATCTTTGCGCAGCCATTGCGCAGGCAGGACCGCATATCGGTCACGTCCAGTTCGCCGATACCGGCGGCAGGCATGAGCCGGGAACGGGCACCATTGATTTTGCAACGGCCTTCGCCGCCCTGCGCCGCACGGGCTACGCTGATGATGTGTCAGCCGAATATAACCCGGCTGGGCAGACCATGGATGGGCTGGGCTGGATAACTGACTTCAAAAGGATGATCACATGAGCGCAGATAAAGACATCACCGGGCAGATCATGCGGGACACGCTTGAGGGCGCATCCTATCAGGCCTACGCGACGAATCCGCCACGCGGGATAGAAGAAGCCTATGAAATTCAGGACGCCCTGGCCGAAGCGCTGATCAACAGCGACAACCGCGCACCCGTCACCGGATGGAAGATCGCCGCCAATTCCCCGGCGCTGCTGGCGCGGTTCAAACTGGAGGATCCGGTCAGCGGACGGATTTTCGGTGACCAGAGCCATGACAGTCCGGCTGCGCTGAAGGTCTCCGACTACACCGAATTTGCCTTTGAGCCGGAGATCGCTGCCGTGATGGGATCGACCCTGTCACCGCAGGACGCACCATTTGACAGGGAACAGGTGATGCGCGCCATTGATCGCTTCGTGCCGGCTCTGGAGCTGCTCGACATGCGCAACGCCGATATGCAATCGGTCCATATCGCCGATGCGATCGCCCAGAACATTTCAAACGTCGGTGCCGTGCGGGGCGGGCCAGGCGCCTCCCCCGACCAACTGGATGCAGACACGATCCACACCGTGGTGTCGATCGATGGCAAGATCGTCCACGACGTGACAGGCGCGGCCCCGCAGCCGCCGGTCGAAGCCGTCCTGTGGCTGGCCAACCACCTCGCCGCCCGCGGCCTGACGCTTGAGGCAGGCCAGACTGTCCTGTGCGGAACCCACAGCCCGATCTGGTATCACAAGGGCCCCGGGGAGATTCGCGTCGAGATGTCTGGGCTCGGCACGGTGATTGCGACGCTTGGGTGAATGGGGGTGTGATTGTTGCGCATTTCTACAAATGCAAGCTCTCTGAGGTCGGCCCTGCCAATGAAATTGGGTTTATAAGCCACGCTTCATTGGTAAAACCGGCTTTACGACTTCGCCTTTTCCCAAAGCCACCGCCAATAGAACATCGCGCTGCTTGTGCCCAGTACAATAACAACCACTGGCCAGGCTCCGAATAGCAACAGATTTAAACCCATTCCACGCCTTCCGGGTCCATTGAGTTCCCTGATATAGATATCATCTGCACGGCTCCAGTCCCGATCTGGTAGAAGCCTCAACCCGAGATAGGTACAATAGACAGATACGGCTAATCCAATAACAAATATAAAAAAACAGGCTGATTTCGGCAGATAGTCCGCAAGGTGATTGGCCAACCCGCCAAACAATATTATCGGTAAGCTGAGAACCCAAAACAGAGATACCGAATCTGCCATTTCTGGAGGATATTCGCCCACCGATTTTACCCTATTCTTTGGTTCAGCTGCCGTAACTGACGCTGGGGCAACGCAGTTGACCTGAGCCCTTTACCTTTGTTTCCTTCGGCTTGCCACCGTTTTGGCTCTCAGGTTTTTCATCAAACTACAGTGTATCCTGATTATGGAAAATACAAAATGAGTCTTCGGGATATTCGACATTGACAGTATTTTGATGGTTGAATGCGACGTAGCGTGTCACTCGATGTGTACAAGAATGCCATTTGTGAAGCTGACTTGATGTCGTCCCAGAGATTGCCAATTCAGGAAGATCGCAGTGGGGAAATGCTTATTGGCTTTCCTTCTTAAAAACTTAAAATTTGCGCGATGCCTAAGCATCAATTTCTTCAAAAATAATCTGCATAGTATTATGACTTCGGAACGCCTCCCAATTGAATATATGTTTTCACTACTTATTCTCAGTGCTGGAAAATGTGCCTGAGAGATTCTTGGCTATACCCAGGGACGCACCAAACAATCCCAACAGGATCGAAACGGCAAGCGGCATGGCGTCATTGACCAATCGGTCAGTCCAGGTTGGCCGTATTTCAGTCACCGCACTGCCGACCCTTTTGATCAGGAGCATGCTGTTTTGCGGGGGCGTGGTCAAAATGACCTCGAAATCGGAAAGGGGCACAGCCGTCTGGGTCAAAAAAAGACTGGTTGGAATACCGCTGCCCATGCGATCGGTCACCTCGGCGTAATCGCCGGGCATTAAAGTGCCCGAAACAACCACTGAACTGCCGGCACTGAGGCCAAGATTTTCACGAATCTCGTATTTTCCCGCCCGCAACAGGCGCACCGCCCCCGTTTCGGCAGGCTGCCCGAGTTTAACTTTGCCCGTCAAGGCCAGACTACCCTCATTGCGCAGGGCATTGCGTTCAAAAAACAAGACACTTTGATCGTTGATAACCCTGTCACCAAAATAGGCACGGCCGGAAGCGCCGTTGAGGCTTATCGCAACTGAAAGGCGCGTTTCATCATAGCCGGCGATGGTCAGCACTGCTCCGACCGGCCAGACGAGCTCATCGATCGTGGCCTCATGTTCCGAGAAAAACCGGGGCTCACACTGCTTTGGATTCTTGCTGCCGACCTCCGGTTCAGCTCCATGGCGAAGGCACAGCAAACTCTTGCCGAGGCTCCAGACCTGCACGGGGCCATCGGTGACAGTAACCGTTATGGACTGGGTCGCGGCCTGAACCGTAAAAGATTGTTCTCTGTCCACGAGATAATAGGCTGCTACCCAGATAAAGAAGGCGATCAGACAAAGCGGGACGACAAGACTGAAACTGGCGTGAGAAACCAGAGTTCGTGACGCGATCAGCAGTAATTTGGTGCCACGGTTCATCCGAGCGGTGGCACAATGATTGAAGCGCCACGCGATTTCGATGACCTTCCACCATTCAGGCGGATAAAATCAAAATGTGCCGCCCCCGATAGATTCAGCGGCAACGCGATGCGACAGATAAAATTGAACTGGGTTGCATCCGGCCGCTCGAATTTCTCGCAGTTTGCATCGAGCGCCTGGTCACCAAAGGAAAGTGTCGCAACCACCTCCTGAGTGTCGCGGGCATGCAGCTTCACAACCAGTTGCGGTCGGTTTTCCGTATCGCGTTGCAGATTTTCCCTGCCGTTCAGAATTGCAGGTATCGCCGCATGTTCCGCACCATCATTCATCGAACTGCAGGCGCCTTGCGAGATCAACACACCACTGGCAAGGGGATCGGATTTGGACCAGGGGTCCGGAAATTTGGTCGGATAATCCAACTCGGTCGGATGAGGGGTCCATTCGACTGGCAGAGTATATTGACCTTTGACCACATATCGCCCGTCGATGGTGGTGGCATCGGCGCAGATGGTGTGGCCTGCCCAGCTCGAAGGGGTATAGGCAACAAGGCGCGGCCGTTGGGGTGAAATTTGCGCTGCCAGGTGCAACCCCCTGAGCCATGTGGGCACATAGATCAGCGAAGCCTGTCGTTCGATTTCATCGAAGCTATCTGCAAGAAGACGCGGGCTTTCTTGCGACATCGCCTGCGCGGTTGCCAAATTGAGGCAAAACGCTACGCTGACAATTCGTGCTGCATACCTCAAGGAAACGCCTCCGGGGCCAGGACACTCGAACAACTCATGGTCCATACTACAATGATAAAAAAATTAGTGGCAACCGCAATTCTCACCTGCCTGACCATGCAACCGCTCCTGGCTGTTGAACTGGCGCTGGTGGGCGCCGAACAGGGGCATGCGTTTCTGGTCAGGCATCGCGGCAATTGTTATGCGGTGATGCCGGATCATGTTGCCGTACGGGACCATCTGCCGCTGGTGGCCGCCCTGCCCAAGACCAGTGGTATGGCACAGGTGTTTCACCGCCTGCCTGGGGAAGATTTGGCCATTGCTTATGTTGAAGGCGAGTTGACCGCACGCTGTACGCGATCCTGGAATGACCTTCGCCGCGATCTCAACCCGCTGCTGACGTCAAAGGACAGGGGCGGATTGAGCCGAATACAGTTTGACGGGCAATTCATTGACAGAGCCGAGGCCACAATCATCGACGCGGACGAGCGGAATTTCGTCATCGTCACCTCCGACCGTTGGTCCAGCGCCGAAATCATGAGTGGGGTCAGCGGCGCGGTCTTCTATCTCGGCTCAGTGCCTGCCGGAATCGCGCAAACCTCAGCCGATACTTCCCATGCAAAATTTGTACGTATGGACCGGGTATTTGATGCTTTTGCCGAAATCCTGGGAGGATCCGGGGAAGAGCACCCTGGACAACAGGCCATCATAGCAGATGATGCAAAGCTCGGGTATCGGGTCACCGGACAGGTTTCCCACGGTGCGCACGGGATGATGGGCCTAAGCGATGCATTCAGCTACAGGTGGACCGGCGCACCAGTCGAAATTGAATTTACCCTGTCCAATGACCTCCCGGTAGCACTCAACCGGATCATTGTCGAAACCGATCCTCGCCCGGACAATTCCGTGACTTTTCCGCAGCAGGTCAAGATATCTGTCGATGTCGGTCAGCCGACCAAACCCTATTGGCGTGACCTGGTGGCCTCAGACATGACACCACTTGGCAATTTGGAGGTCAAAACCGGACAGACCCATGCGCGACGTGTGAAACTTCGGATCAACTCCGTCTGGCACCCGGAACGGCCGGTCCAGATTGACCGCGTCACCTTTGAATAGACAAATGCTATTCCTTCAGGTCAATGGATACCCTGGCCCGACCGGAACTTGATAAAATCAAACCATCCAATACGCCGTCAGGCCCCAATGTCAGAGAAGCCTGAGCCCGCATCACTGCTTGCCCCCCATTGGCCTGGTTTGCAAATTGCACAGTATTGCCCAGAACGGTGAACCGACAATTGCCAAAGATCGGCTGCAACCAGCAACTCCCATTGTGGGTTCCGGTTTCCAGCATCACCATCCCAGATCGCCCGTCGGAAACACCGCCCACGTACTCAACCCAACGCAATGCCTCAGGCGAATCGCCCTCCGTGAGCACAAGTCGTACCTGCGGATTTGTGTTGAACACGGATTCAATCGCCATGTTCTGCAAAACCGGATTGGTGGAAAACAGCGCATGTTCCCGCCCGACACGAAGCAATGCCTTGTCCTTTTCCTTCAAAAGAGCCTCCACCAAGGCATATTGTGTGTTTTTATCGGAATTCTGCAGCGCTTTGAGAACCCGATTGATTTCTTCAGACTTTTCATCGGCCTTATTGAGTATTTCACTGACCGATTGCGCATGCGACAAGGTTGCCGGCATCAGCACCAAAAGCAGGGCAAAGACAATTGTCCTTGGAGATGGTGCGTATAGTGAGAGCATGGTGTCGTCTCCTTCTTTGGCAATAATTCCAGACCCTTTGACGATTACAGATTGCCACAACATTGGCAACGCCGATGGCCTGATAATACGGTGACATCCGTTTTCACAAGTTCGTGGCAGCGGTGCTTGCAATGGCATGCATTTCACACAATTATAGCGGGATGAATATCCTTACTGCACTTCCCCTCACCAGAGTCGGCTGCTTTGTTGGCCTGATTGGTCTGTTTGGTTTTGCGCTCACCGCCACAGCACCTCTTGCGAAGTCTGGAGAGAAGCAAGTGCATGATTTTGCGTTCATGTTCGGCGTTCTATCTGCCGGTGACCAAGGATGCAGGAATTTGTCCTTGGAGGACCTTGCCGCCGTGAAGAAAGCAATACGCATTTATTCAAATTCCAGCACGCCATCAGTCAGGAAAAGTTTCCAGGAAGCGCGCAACATGGCAAAGCGGGCGATCCGTGACGACCCGAAAAAACACTGTGCCTTTATCGCAAAAAACTTTCCTCAGTTTTTCAGGGAAACACGCTGAAGTTCCCGCGCCTCAAGCTGTTGTTCATCCGGTCTGATCGTCAGTTTCCCCCGCCAACGAAGACGCTCCCTACAATGCCTTTACATCACGCGATAAGAACCCGTCCTGGTTGCTTCTAAAGCACGTTCATCGAAGGCCTTAGCAAAAGCTAAACGCGGTCAAAGATGGTCTGCAGGAATTCCCTGCGGTCAGAATTGCCAATATCGAGAACAACCAGTTTTTCAAGCTCAACAGTGGGATGCTGCGCGATGCATTTGGCGAAAAAGAAGACATCCTCAAGTGACTCATCAGAATGCCAGGTGGTGATAACGAATTGATCGTCGCTCGCAACGTCCCAACCAGATTGTTCAAGATGCGCAAAGTCGACGCTATCGTCCCAGGTTTCGCATTTGTGACCCCATGCCATCATGTAGAGGCAACCGGAGGCGACCAGCCACGTGCTTATCTTATGCTGCCATTCCTCGGAGACTTCTTGCGAAATCAGAACAATGCATTTGAAGGGCCTGAATGCATCAAGGCTTCTCAATTCCATGCCATATTCAACTGTCACATATTCAAACATCGTCGGATCACAACCAATTACCGTTCAAAAACATGATGCAACATAACGCATCGCGTTGAACAGGTGCGTTCATCCATCACCACGGATCCGTAGCGTCCCGGCCACAGATGCCCCGTGGTCCGCGTCCATGCATTGACGTGGCCGGCAAAGCCTCGGGACGTGGCCGGCAAAGCCTCGGCGCGGGCGACACAGGTCCGGCGCTGGCCATCTGCGTCAGACCGAACGAGAATGACAGGAGCATGCTGGCCATGAGGCAATGGGCCAGATCTCGAATTGGTCGCGCTCTGCACGCTCGACCAGCCTATCAAGGTTCAGCGCCCGGTCGGCCTCTTCAAACAGACCCGCCCGCGTATCTTGACAAGATTTGCGTTTACCGGGCGACCAGATACACCGTTGCGATTCAACCACAAAGGGTCTCCATTCTTGCGGATATTAATAATGCCTTAAGATTCTGCTTGTGCCGGGGCCGTAAATGCCTCAGGCTTGAAAGCGGAGATGGGGAAAATGTTTTGCCTGCGCCGAATGGCGGCAGTGGCACCGAATGGGGCGGTGGCATCGAGCAGGTCCGGCACCTTTTTCAATACAAATATGTTGTCCCGGTTGAATTGTTCTGCCGGGAACTGAATTCGTGCGGCAATTGAATCGACTGCCTGGCCTGATACCGACCGGTTTTCAGGACAAGCAATGGTGCAATTGTCTTTGCACGACAGGAGTGTCCGGAATGCGCAACGTCCTTTTCACGACCTCGGCCATTCATTGGCCGCAGGACCGGACACGAATTTCCGGCAAGCAGTTTTCGTACTCGTTCACCTGGCTTCCTGCTGCGGCCCTCGGCGCATTGATGGCCGGTTTTGCCATGCCGCCACAGGCGCTGGCCGCTTGTTTTGTGGGCGATCCGGGAGAAATAGACTGTAACGGTGATGTTTCCGGCGGGGTGGGGTTCAGCAGTCCGCTCGCCTATTCGATCACCGGTGCAGAGAACGGCACTGTCTCGCTGACAGTCAAAGTGGGCGGAACGCCGGTTCAAAATTACGAAGTCAAATTCAGAAAATCCAGCCAATTGGGACCTTTGTCACCGGAACTGGATGCACTTCTGGACTATGCCCTTTCGTCCAATACGGCCACGACCAATGCAAGCGGTGTAGCCTCCATCACCGTCAGCGGCGTCGACCCAGGCATATTGTCCATTGAATCACTCTTTGGCGCTGTGACGGCCGAAGCCACTGTCGATGTTCTCAATGTCAACAACCTTTCCGCCGACATCACACCGGTCAGCGGAACAGTGGGCATTTCTCTGGTCACGGATAATGGTGGCTACCGAAACGGCGGTGATATCCGCATCAACTATGATGGCGGCGCGAAACTGCTCAAGACCATCAATGCGGTGGGCGTCCACGCCCTGAGCATTGGCCAGAATGGTTATACAGGATCCGACGGCTCATTCCTGGGGCCCGACGGAGGACCTGGCGGTCCGGGTACACCGGGCGGCATTGCCTATATCGACAGCAAGGGTGAGATTCAAACCACCGGCAACAATGCCCATGGCATCCTGGCTGAAAGCATCGGCGGCAATGGCGGCCCCGGCGGTGACGATGATTTTGGTTTTGATACCGATGGCGGCAATGGCGGATTTGCGGCCGGTGGCGGCGCCGCGACGGTCGTGAGTGCCTCGAAAATAACCACCACCGGAACATTTTCCCATGGCAT
>TARA_R110000751_G_scaffold172928_3_pt1 | contig 102951 bp, 97 predicted proteins | sample TARA_R110000751 | Tara Oceans TARA_R110000751 (sample SAMEA4398001) | marine metagenome | biome: Polar Biome; feature: [MES] marine water layer (ENVO:01000295) within the mesopelagic zone...; material: water (ENVO:00002006), including particulate matter (ENVO:01000060) such... | reverse complement strand
GTTTGACCTTGAAAAGCGCCACATGCGTGCAATCTCTTCCTGCCAACTGTGGGATACAACTTCCGCCTCATCCTCAAGTGGATCAGGTATCTATGGTTCCAAATCTAGTTCAATTTGATCACCAATCAATCAGCAATAATCGCGTAGTTCACGCTCGACTGGTTAGACTACATAAACCATGTGTTTTCGTAGGGTACGTAACAGGACTGTGCGTGTTTCGAAGATAAAAACCAAAAAAGCGAATAGGTACCGTACGCTATGACAGGGAGCCATTGCGCTTGCGATGTCCTTTTTGACATTACGGCGGCGACATATACACAAAGGAGGACTGACAGAGGCATGATGTAATAATTCAAGCGATGAAGGGCGATCGATGACAGCACGACCAATGGAGCCAAAGATAGAATAGTTATTGCGCCAAGTTTGAGTAAGGGGAAAACGTCCGGAAAAACTCTCTGGACTTTCCTCCGATAAAAAATAAAAAATGGCACTGGTAAGAAAATAAGTATATATCTGATGACTGCTCCACCCGAAGTAACCGTATTTTCAATGTATCGGCTTTCATAAGTATCAAAGCGATCTGCAAGAAGAAGCGCTGATACCGGTCCCAATATAGCCATTGCCACAAAAAGCCGGAGCGTATTAACCTCTCGGCCAGCAAGGAAAGAGATCGGCAAGAACATTACAACGCTGGTATGGAACTGCATGCCGACCAATATCCAGATTGCTGTCCACGGTTTCTGTTTCTTGGCAAACGCATTAAAAGCCAGCATGAGGAACCCTCCAGCCAAAGCTTGTCGAATGCCAGACATGCCTAATTGGATGATGATCACGGGAAAGAGCAAAGCTAGGATTAATGGGGCAAAGGCATGAGCGCTCGCGAACCGAATGTAGCAGAACACCAAGATCGCGGAGGCCGCTACATTCAACCAAGTGTAGTCCAATCCCAAATCTTTGATTGAGCCCATAAGCAATGCAAATCCTGCCTCCTCGCCCTCTAGTAGCTGTGCTAGGCTGGTTGGCGGACTAAAATATATCCACCGATGCAGATAACCGGAATAGTCGCACCCGGTTTCGTAGCGAAACCCCATAAACCAGACAAGGAAGATCGCAGCAAAAAGGAAAAAAACCGTATGCGGTCGCCTGTAATTTCCGACAGCCGACAACGCTAAACACGAATAAATCCCAAGATAAACAAACATGCTTGGATAGGTGCCTTTTCTGGTCACTGATCAGCGAAATCGCGCATGTTCTTACTCACCATACCAAGCTCGTCTCGGCAGCGTTTGAAACATGCAATAACTCTATCAAGTTGAGATATGTTTTCCGTCAAATTACGTCCAAAATTATGGGGATGCCACCAAAGGTGGTAGCATCCACCAGATCGAGCGGCCAATTCCATCTCTGCCTCAATGCGACGAACATGTAGGGCATGATAAATCGCCAGCTTTTTCGACCAAGGCCTCAGAAAGCGCGACGCTGGAACATTCCAAGCGGAAAGATGACGGCTTGGGTGCACGACTTGTTTGGCACCCACTGGAATTGCGCCATCAAGAAATCGCGCCACCCGGAGCAGTTTGGTTGTCTCTTGACCAGATCGGGGACGATAGCACCAGCCATTAGCGTCGCCGCGATATACAGTCACGTCGAGGTCAGCACTCATCTGAATGAAGTCATTTGTCGTTTGGTTCCGTGGGAAAATAATGCTCTGAAGGTTATGCCCGCTCTTCGCTCCGATTGCACGCGCCGAGGTCAGATCCGCTTCAAATGACTCGACCGTCGCACCGGGTTCCATGCAGTAATAATGACTGTATGTATGAGTTGCGATTTCTTGGCCGGGTGTATTCGCAATTCGTTCGATCAGGGAGGCTCCGAAGTGAAACGGATCGGCGTCCTCATTCTCGCCTATCATGCAATATTCGATGTCTGCATAAGGCGAAAAGTTGGCGTTTTCGTAAGCTGGTCTGCAGTCTGGTGCAAATTCCAGCATCTCATCGCGGTTTTTTGCAAACAATAGTCCAACTGTTGCCCACGTCGCTTTTATGCCTGCTTCCTGAAATCGAGAGAGCATATACGGAATAGCCTCGCGACCGCCGAGCACGGCGTCGCCATAGTCCTCAACAGAGCGGTGGTCACGAACGCCCCACATCAGCTCAAAGTCCAGCGAGATGACAAGAGATCCGTTCATGACCAACGACTGCGTTTGGATGCTATACGGTTTGCAAATTTTCGTACGAATGTTACTACATCTCCCAAGAGGGGTGCAGGATCATCCCAAGCACCGGTCACATCAGCGCGCCCCGTTATGCGCGTTTTGTGCACCCAGTCCGGCGGGGGCAAAACGAAGTCCCGGTTCCAAAGGTAAAACAGCTGTGAGGCGAAATCTTTGGTTGTGTACCGCCATAGCACACCATCTTTTTGCTTAGCTGCCGGAGGCAAGGGGGCACCGATTGCCTCCGCAATAGCTGTTTCGATCAGCGGTACTCCTGCTGCGGTGGTTATGGAAAACCAAAGCGATGGACGAGGGTTTACCTCAATGATCTTCAGCTCACCGGTCTCAGGGTGTCTCTTGAATTCGGCGGCTGCGATCCCCCTGTATCCGAGCCCAGAAAGTAGCGCTTCGGCAATTTCTGCCGTCTCTGGGCAGGTTTCGCTTTGCACCAGCGAAGCGGAGCCAAAACCAGCGGGATACTGGCGAAGTTTTCGGGCTGTAAACCGCTGACGCACCTGTCCGGCTTCATCAATATAGCCGCACCAAAGCGTGATGTTACTTTCCGGTCCAGGGATGATTTCCTGAATCAAAAGTGTCCCAGCTTCGCTCGGGATCTTTGGTAAAACATTGTCGAAGTCGGACTGGTTTCTGATAATCCATCCCTTTTTACCGGCCAGCAAATGTTTCACATCCTGAATCCGGGCTGGTTTGATCATCGAAGGGAAGGCGATTTGTTCGCGATACTGGTAGGCATCTTCAACCGAAGCCGACCACAAAGATGGATAGATGATCCCATTCGCTTTGCAGAGCTGGTAAAAGATGTCCTTGTCCATGATTTGGCCAGCCAGGCCATCTTTGTAAGATCCTTGCAGATGCACGTGTTCTGAAAGGACGTCCGACTTGGCGGTCACCGCTTCCAGATCTTGGTCTGACGTAACCACAAGAACGGGTTTTTGTGTGCTGTTTGGGTCTGTGCGGTCCAAAATTGCTGCCACGCGAGCGTCGGCTGTGTCGGCGGCAATACGCACTTCAAGGAAGCGAGACCACAAGCCGGGTGCTCCAGACGCGCCGACCCCCAGAACAGAGTATCCGGCCCGTGCGGCCTCCCGCACAGCGTAAAGGCCAGTTGGGGACAGGCCCAGAACAATGACGTCAGGATTTTTTTTTGACATCGTCCACCACTTCAATCAGCAGACGAGCCATTTTCGCGCTGGTCATAGCAGGATCAAACCTTTGTTCGACTTCGGTCCGGGCGGCCAAGGCGACGCGCTGCCGCAAATCCGCATCTTCGATGGCCTGAACAATATAGCGTTCCCAGTCTTCGGGCGTTTCACACAGGAATCCGGTCTCGGCGTGATTAATAAGTTCAAGATTGTACCCGACGGCGGACACGACTGGGACGACCCCGGCGGCCATGTAGGTCCGCGCTTTACCGCCAGATTTTCCTTTCGCCCAGTCTTCGGGGGGCAAAGGCATGAGTCCGATATCGAAACAGGCAAGTGCCTGTAACTCCCCGTCCAACGACCAGTCGCTGATTTGCCAGTTCACCCCAGACATTTTGAAGTGATTGCCCCCCATGATCTCCCATCGCACATCTGGGTATCTTTGGGCGAGGTCCTGTAACACAGGCTCGATGAACCTGAGATACTTGACGGTTGACGGGGACCCCAGCCACCCGATCGTAACAGGGTTTTCATTTGAATGCGCGGCATGCATGGGGATACGTGCGGTATCTTCGGCCACTTCTAGGGTGACGGCTCTTTCGGCGCCAGCCGCGATAGCCGCATCCCGTAACCAATTGTTGCCAGCAATCACGCAGTGCACAAGACGGAACAGATCGCGTGTCTTGTCACCCGATCTAAGTGCTGTGGCGAGCCTGTTATAGCGCGAGGCCTTTTTGATGAACAAAGCGTCATCATAATCAAAGACCAACACCGCGCCCCACTTCCTGAGTGCAGCCTCTATGATCGGTGGGCCAAAGGGCAGCAATTCGCGCTGGAGGTATATGACATCGTATTTCCGCCAGTTGCGCAGCGCCCATAAGCGCCTCACCGTCGCGCTTAACGCTGCCCAAATCTTAACCCCTGTTCGACCAGGGGAAAGCGACAGGTGATACATAGACGTGTCCATGAAGCTTTGAACATCGGCCGACACGCCAACAGCCTCAAGGTACTCGAGATATTGAAATACTCTGTAGCGGCTCGATGCACCTTCTACGGGATACCGCGTTAAGAACAGAACGCGCATCACGTTGAAGGGCCGGCGAGCTGTTCATAAATGCCCGAATAGGCTGCAACCCCTGAAGTAAGAGAGAACCGTTCTTCGGCCACAACGCGGCAGCGTGCACACACCTCGGGATCTGCTGCCATCGTAAACAGCGTTTTCAATGCCGTATCGAGGTTTTTCAGATCAACATTTTCAGTTCCGAGCGGTGGAAGTGCGATACCGGTGCCGGTTTCCTGAAGGTCGTTAGCCACATCGCCAACCCCTCCATTTGCAAGGCAGGGCTTGCCGCAGGCCAAAAATTCGCCCATTCGAGTGGGGCATGAAGCCCGCTTGGACCAAGCGGGGCGGATAAAAAAGATCCCTGCATCCATGCGGGCAATTTGCTGTGATACTTCGTAAAAGTCCGCACCGCGCACCTCGACCCGGTCGAGATCGACGCCTGCAGAGCTTAAAGCGTTTCGAACCAGATGATGGTTTCCTTTGGTTATCACTAAAAACCGAGCATCTGGCCGCATCACAAAAGCGCGCGCGACAGCTTTAGCAACCTCATCAAACAGATACCAACTGCCAACAGAGCCGACATATCCAAGCGTGAAACCTTCGCTTGGGACATCTTGTGGTTGGAACATGTCGAGATTGGTGCATGTCGGGATCACGGTCGATTTTTTGGGGACGCCTTTCATGTATTCGAATGCCTCATATTCCGAGATGCCCGCCTTTGTCAGGGAAATGACGTGATCTGCGTTCAGGAACAAGCTGCGCTCCACACGTTTGAAAACCCGGTAGGTCGCGCTGGATTTTAACCATATCCCGCCATCGACACGTTCGTCAGGCCAGAACCCGCGCATGTCAAAGATGAAACTGGCGCCTGTCGCCCGCTTGACCGCCAAGCCCATCAGGCTCGCAATGTAGCTTCGGCAATGAACCACGTCGGCTTTGATCTCGCGCGCGATGCGGATGGCCTGCTGCCGACCGGACACCAGATCATATAGTGTCGCAAGCATCCCGATTGGTCGGTTGTGCCAAACACGCGGCCGCCAATCGACACCGGCCTTTTCGCAAAGCTCTCGCATGGCCGTGATTCGCTTCCCATCACGCAAGGCATCAGGTTTCTCGAAGCTTAGCACCGTCATGCGATGCCCTAAGTGCCCAAGAGCCAGAACGTACTGGAGAACCTGACTCTGCCCCAGCGGATCCATCAATCCAGTATAAGAAATGTAAAGAACGCTTTCGGTCATGTTGATTTCGTTCCTGTCGGGAAGTTTGCAATCGACTTACTGTGGAGCCAGCGTCTCGTACAGCTCGATCAGTTGCGAGGTGATCGCTGGAAGACTGAACTCCGCCTCTGACCTAGTGCGGGCAGCTGCGCCCATGTACTCTCGCAGGCTCGGATCGTCTGCCAGTTCCACAATGGCGCCTGCGATTGCGGCCACATTGCCGACCTCAAACAGGCGGCCCGTATCCCCTAAGACTTCGGGCAATCCGCCAGCGGTCGAAGCGATTACCGGCTTCGAAAGGCTCATGGCCTCGAGAGCGGTCAGTCCGAACCCTTCGAAACGCGACGGTATGATGACGATATCTGCGGTCGACACTAGTTTGAGAAAGCGCGCATGATCCAGTTCGCCTGTAATCGTTAGCGGGAATAGTAATCCGCCAGCGAGCCGCTGCAATTCCGCACGAAGCCGACCGTGGCCGGCGAAAGTGATCCTTAAGGACCGGTCGGCAAGGCGCGGATCTCGCAGGGCGGCAATGAGGTCCAAGTGCCCTTTTTCTGGCACCAGTCTTCCTGGCAATACAATATGCACGGGCTCATCAATGGCGCGGGGCACCATTCGTATGTTGTTTACGGCTTTCAGATCAATGGGATTGTAAAGCACGCCAACGCTGTTCAGCCTAAGGGCATCACGGTAATGATCAGCTACGGCGTGAGACACCGCCAACTTGACCACGATCCCGCGGGAATAGACCCAGCGCGCCAGCGTCTTGCGCAGCCGAAGCGGCAAGCTGTCCCTATTGGCCCCGGCATATGCTTGATTGTGGAAGGTTACGCAGGTCTTTGCCGAACTTAGGCCGAGAAGCCGCACCAACGCAGTGTTCACCGCCGGAAAATAGAGATGCGCATGCAAGACATCTGCATCTGGCATCGCACTCACAATGTCACGAGCACCAGAAATCAGGTTCCATTTCTTTCGTTTCGGCAGGCGGATTACAGGCACGCCCGACTCTTCCAACTCGGGTTGCAAATCATAGGGACCGCTGCGCACCGCAACTGCGACTTCGTGACCCTGCCGTGCCAGTTCAGGCAACACCACGACAAGTAGACGTTCAGCGCCGCCACGACCCAAGGTCTCGATAATGTGCAGTATTTTCAACTCGCATTTCCCAAGTAATTTGACGTTTACGCATCTCCGATTGCCAGTAACGTGTTATATTTCAGCATGTTAATCGGGCTGGAGGTGGCGGACTATGGATCACCCAGAGGGTGCACGCGAAACGGGTGATGGGCGGCTTGGTTTTGACCGCCGGGTGCGGCTGGAATTTCGTGGCACGCAGCACAGTTCCGACGGCGGTCTTCTGGTGATGCGCGAGTTGGATGCCCTCAAATTATATAGAGAGATGCCAAAATTGCTTTTCTTCGGATCAACGAGAGAGACAAAAGCGGCCTCAACTTCAAGGAAGGCATCGTGGTTGTCGTTCTTCAGCGCCATTCTAAACCGAATTTCGGTTGGTTCAGAAATAGGCCGACCAAAACGTGCGTGACTTTGGCAAGAAGTAGGAGATCTTCGTTCATCGACCAAAGACTTTGACGAACGACATCTTTTCTGAATTTGGGCCGTTTTATGTAAATGACCGGAAGAAGATTGAGGCCTATCGCTTAACGCTATGTCGATCGGATAACGCGCGACAAAAAAGCATCCAGTCCCGAGTTGATGGCGCGCAGAAATTCAGGTTTCATTTGCCTTATGGCTGTACACCAGAGCTGGGGCTCCAATGGCAACGCAATCACCAGGAATGTCGCGGGTAACAACAGAATTGGCTCCGATCACTGCGTTGTTGCCAATCGTCACACCCTTGGTAACCGTAGTCTTGGCGCCTATCCATACATTGTTCCCGATTTTGATCGGCGCTGTGACAAACCCGGCCTGCGCGGTGATAAGGCCGGGGCCAAAGCGATGATCTTGGTCGCGGATGGTGACGTGCTCGGCGATCAGACAATCAGTACCAACGCTAATCGACTCGCGCGCACACAGAATGCTAAACTGCCCGATATAAGTTCGAGCCCCGACGACAAGATTCCCTTTTTTTACAATAATATCGGCAAAACGATCAATGGCCACCTCGTCTCCAAATATGGCAGTGCCGCCGTCGGTCGCGCGTAAGCGGACGTGTTGGGCAATCTCAATACGTCCCTCGGCTATGCAGCCTGAACGAACCGACATTAGCCGTCCTGTTAGAAAACCTTGCACACGTTCCAGCGCGCCAAATATTTTTGCGAGTAATTTTAGCATAGTGCCTCTAAATTTTTCCTTTCGCAGCTTTAGAGCCCAACGCTTTGTGGCTTTGGCGGGGTGTAGGTAACACAGGCCTTGAAAGCGCGATCTAAAACTATCGCGATTGATTATGAGATATATTGTGAATTATCAGCTTAAGGGGAGCGCTTCCTACTTGCTTTATGACTTGCAAAAACAGCTTTGGTGATAGGGGACGTAACCACCAGTACTTTAGTGCACGCTCAATACTGTTGGATATCTGCTCGGGTTTGTAGCGTCCATTTTGTGTTTGCGAAGTCAATCCATCCGATTGATATTGTATTTCCCTCAAGACATAGGGCAAGACTAGGACCCGGTCATCCTTGCGGCAAAGCTCTAGGAAGAACGACCATTCCCTTTGATTGCGCCCGCGCGTTGTAAAACGCACATTGCCAATTAAACTTGCGGCAATGACCGTTAAATTATCGCTGCCCAAACATTGCTTGAGTATGATGTCATCGAACCAGCTCATCTCGGTGGGTGCATCCGGCCAGGAGGTTGAAGGCGTTTCTTCCTTTTTGGAGGGGAAAACAAACCATTGCCGGCTTTCATATCGTCTTATGCATTCAGCCATGCGGCCAGTGCTACTCGGCAGAAGAATATCATCATCATCCATAAAGCACAGGTGCGTGCACGCGTCAGCGATTGCCATTTCCATCGCGTGATTTCGCGCAATCAGGACACCAGAGTTAGATATCCTTTCGGTCTTGAGGTTTCCTGAAAGTTTTTGGAGTGAGTCAAAGACGTCGGAATAGTCAGCCCTTGACCCATCATCAACAACATAGTGGCACCACATCGCATTATCGCCCTGTATTGCCAGAGACCTGTGTAACCGTTCGAAAAGTTCCGGACGGTTATATGTGGCTGTAATAAAGCCAATTTTCAGCATGAGAAATCCGTCTACCTTTTCGTTGCGGCAGCTATAGCAACACGGTAGATGTCAGCTAAAGCTACTCTAGTCGTTTGATGGCCTAAAAGAGCATCTGCGATAATTGGAAGAGCACCGCCAAGACCCTTTTCAATATTTCTCGCGCGTTTGATGGCGTGATCTGCATACACACGGCTTTTATCTACGCCGACTTTCTTGATTTCTGGTGGCAATCCTGAAGTCTTCTCTAACGCCTGCGCCGTGGACTGAAAAATTGTGGCTCTTCGCCGGAGATTTTCAACGACCTTCGCGGTGTCCGCGCTCCGTTTCTTTTTCGAAGGACCTTCAAACGTGTTGAACGTGGATGACGTTGTTGTTTGCGGATGTCGGCGAAACAGTTGCAAGTGTTCCTCGATGATACGTCTTTGCCCGCAAGCATCGGCTAGAATATGGACCCAGTCATCATGTCCAAGCCCTTCCTGTCGCGCGCAGGCGATTGAATGCAACTGATGGCTGAACGAGGTGCAGCAGCCATGCACAAACTCCCTGTCGTCACCCCTGATCTTCCGAATTTCATCCAGCGATGTCCTGCCGCTACGTTCAAGCTTCGGACCGACGATTTCCTGATTGGAAATCACAACCAAAGTCTCAGGTAAGCGCCTGTAGACTTCCAGATGCCGTTCCATTTTCTCAGGCAACCAGACGTCGTCTTGATCACAAAAGAAATAGACATCCGCACGTGCGGCTTTCAGTGCCTCAGAAAAGTTGGCCTTGAAGCCTACGTTATTATCTCCTTGGATAATCTTGAACGGAAAGGGAGATAATGCCTTCAGTCTTTCAAGCTCCGTGACTGTACCATCGTTGGAACAATCATCGCGCACGACAAGACTATCTGGTAAGATTGACTGCCTGAACAGGCTTTCTATTTGCTCACCGACGTATCCCGCTCCGCGGTAGGTGGCCATTACAATACAAGTCGTCAGCGCCATGCGATAAGCTTCAGAAAGGCCGGCTCAACCAATTTCGTAGCTTCGGGTTCTATGTAGGAAGCCAGATTTCGCTTTGCGGCGTCCTTGCTGGCAGCATCGACGTTTGCCGCGTCGAGATTACCAGTGGAAAAAATAACTCGGTGAAAGCCGATTTCCTTGAGCATTGTAGTGATAGCGTTGCGCGATGGAATACAAAGGTGGCGTGGCGCTTCGAGACCCCGCCAGAAACGCCCGTACCGGGCCAGACCGTCAGCCTGCGGATTAGGGTACTCCAAATGCAAAAAAGCGTCAGACTTCAATAAACGATATGCGGTCTTCAAAGTTTGCGGGATGTCAGGAACATGCTCGATCACGTGATTGAAGCTGATTGCGTCGAATTTTTCCGAGAAGACCTCAGAACAGGAGATATCGCCAACAATGACGTTGAGTCCGGCAATCTGGGCCTCGTTTACGGCCTTCTTATCGAAATCAACTCCGAACCCGCGCCAACCCGCGCGCCTTATCCGCTTGAGAAATTTGCCTGACCCACAACCGACGTCGAGTATTTTGGCGCCGAGGAATAATTTGGGAAAATTGCGAAACCGAGATTCTATCCGATCATTCATGAACGGCCGTGCCACAATTTCTGGCAGGGACAAGGGGAAACACGGCTCTAGGCGTGTTCCGAATCGGGCATTCAGTATTGAATTTGTGATCCATTGTCTGGAGGACCTGACACCCAGCGACTCCCCGATTGGCTCTTTTTCAAGGGCTGCGTGAGTGTAATATGAAGTGTAGGCTAAGGGCAAATCTTTTTCAACCGGACGAGGATCGAGGAAAAGTGTAGCGCAATCGGCGCAGACGGCAATATTCCAACTGCCATCAATGCATTCAAAAAACCAATCATGAACGTCTTTAATGGTCTTTGACCGATCTTTTGCGCCACACATCGGACAGTCAGGCACAGGTTCGGACCTGATGTTCAGTAGAGTACTATTCATAAGCATTCGACTTCGTCCCGATAACGAGCGATGAAACCGGAAATGTCCGAATTCAACAGCAGTGGCATAGCTTCTTTTATAGTTTCCTGAGGCCAATCCCACCAAGCGATAGTAAGGAGTGCCTCGCGCGTCGATTCATCGAAGCGATAGCCGATCACTTTTGCAGGTGAACCGGCGACGATCGCATAGGCGGGGACAGATCGGGTGACGACGCTTCCTGCACCTACTACCGCACCTGAACCGATGGTTACGCCCGATAATATCGTGGCTCGATAGCCTACCCATACATCATTTTCAATCCGCACTGGTCCTTTGGATCTAGGATGCCCGGAAAAGCCGGAAAATGCCGAAACGGTTTCCGAAAAAGGAAACGTCGTTACCCAGTCTGTTCTGTGCTCTCCACCGAGAAGGACGTGCACATCCTGGGCGAAAGAGCAGTACTTTCCTACGAAAAGTTGATCATGTGGAGTAAATCGCCTGACGACAAGTCCACCGTAACTCCCAACTCCGATCTCGAAATTTGGGAACCGTTGTTGTAACGGTTTGGGGGTCGTGCGAAGGAATTGGAGAAACCAAGAGACGGTTTTTTTTATCATTCGAGGTCAGCTTTCGATTCTTGTACCTTTGATGAGCGCTTGCGCAAAATTTGCATGCCGCCGAGGCTAATGAATTTCGCTGAAGCAGTTACCAGAGATGACGCAATCAAGACTGTGCCCACGATCAGGCGCTGGGATGCTTCCGGTATCAGGATTTGTGAACACGTTGTCATAACAACGAGGCCGAATAGCAGCAGGTCGGTCCAGACTAGCCGCATGCGGCTAATTATCATAAGCCCAATTGTGTCCGCTACGGTGCGTGCCGACCAGCAGTATGCGGCTCCGATTGGACCCAATGCCTTGAGCGACAGCCACAATGCCACAGCGTAAACAGGAACCTGCATCATGTGCCATATTGCAATTGTTCGTACCCTGTTTTCACTGGTAAGGCGAGTATATGGTCCCTGTGCAATCGATGTAATCCAAACACCAATCGCCAGAATCGCCGCAATCCGGGAGGTCTGTGCCGCGATTTCAAAGTTCATCCAGACAGTGACGAACGGCTCGTAAACCACCACGAATCCGACAACGGTCGGCGTCATGAGCATCGCAGTGACTTGCAATCCACGCGATGAGTGCAAATTCAAGAGCTCGCCCGTTAACCTGGACAGCTTAGGAAGCATTACGTTGCTGACGCTGGTTGGAATAACTAGTAGGCGCGTGCAAAGGTTGTATGCTACAGTATAGATTCCGACAGCGCCCGCCCCGAATGCGGCACCAATCAAAAAACGGTCCAAAATGACAAGCATCGGCGAAAGCAGACCGAGTACCGAGACCCAACCGCCAAACGACAATAGGTCCAACGATCTAGCTCGTGTTAATTTGCTTTTGGTCATCTGACGTAAATCACTTCGGATTCCATAAAGCATTGCTATCACAATCGCCATACGGCTCGTCATAACCGCCATCATTAAGATATCGAATTCGGGTTTGAATGCGAATGCCGCCGCTAAAGGCAAAAGCTGCGCGCCAGCAACATTGAAGAATCGTATGGTCGAGTAGAAATAGAAGCGTTCATCTGCCTGATATACGCCAAGTAACAGCGATACCCAGAAGCCGAGGAAAACTGACGCGCTAAGGAAGACTAAGCCTTTTAAAACTTCCAACATTAAATCCGAGGCAACGACTTCAAATGAAACGCAATAAGTATAGATCGCAATGCTTGCTATGACAGAAGCGGCTACACTTGCGGCCAAAGTCAGCGAAAATGCCGATATCAGAATCGAATTGCGGTCATCCAGCGAACCGATCGAACCCACGCGTCTGGCTGCATTGAGTCTTTGAACAACTGCGCGACCCATGCCCATCTGCAAGAACCCGACAGAACTCGTCACCATCCAGGCGATAGACAAGAGGCCATAACGCTCAAGCCCGATAATTTCTATCAGTAATGGAAGCGTAATCAGCGTGATTGCAAAGGGTGCAAGCCCTGATCCAAGTACAGCAATTAGATTTGCCGAGAATCTATTTGATATATTCATATTTTTTGCTTGTGAATACAATTACTGAGTGCGTACGGCATTCCGAGGTTAGGGGTGGGGATTGTAAAGTGCTAGCTTCACAAATAGCACCAATACCTGCCACATCCCTATTAATCGAAGACGCTCCGGCGGTAGAAATGAAATTTATCTTCATGCCATGTCTCATTATTGCCATCCGAAAAAAATATTTTAAACATGCTTTATTCGTCGGTCGAATTCACAGCCTTAGCGCTTGTCGCTTAATGTCAGATTCGGGATTCCCAAATTGGGATTATTGTGAATCATGGTGTTTGGAAGGAGAACACCATGCCCAAGTTTCATCCTGTTGAGTTGCGGGAGCGTGTAGTTGCTCACGTTGAGAATGGCCATAGCCATCGTGCTACGGCTGAACGCTTCTTGGTTTCGATCAAGTTCGTCAATGACATGGTTAAATTGAAACGCGAGACCGGCTCATTGCAACGACGCCCGCAGCCAGGTCTGAAAGGCCGCGGCAAGCTTGAACCCTATAAGGGCTGGTTGCGTGCACGGGTTCTTGAGCAAGGCGACATCACGCTTGATCAATTGGCGCAGGAACTGAAGGAGCAATTCGATGTTGAAGTCCATCGCTGGTCGATCTGCCGTGTCCTGCATAAGATGAACCTGTCGCACAAAAAAAGACGCTTTATGCTGCAGAGCAGCACCTCAGCGATGTGAGCAGTGCGCGCCATGTGTGGGTCACCAAACGCCTTCCCTTCATGGGGAGGGCGTTGGAAAGGCTGGTGTTCATTGATGAAACCTCCACCAATACCAAGCTTACCAAACGCACCGGTTGGGCACCCGTCGGCGAGCGATTGGTCGATCACGTCCCCTTCGGCCACTGGAAAACCCAGACCTTCATAGCCGCACTGAGATGCAATGAGTTAATCGCACCTTGGGTGATCAATGGACCCATGAACAGGTAGACGTTCGAGCTTTACACCGAAGCCCAACTGGCTCCGAACCTGAACAAGGGGGATGTTGTCATTCTCGACAATCTGTCATCACACAAGAGCGAAAAGGCTGTCATCACACAAGAGCGAAAAGGCCGCTCAGATCTTGAGGGATATCGGGGCATGGTTCCTGTTTCTGCCACCCTATTCGCCAGACCTCAATCCTATTGAGATGGCCTTTGCCAAACTTAAAGCACACTTGAGAAAGGCCTGTGCCAAAACGTTTGACGAGGTCTGGAAGGCGATCGGTAAAATCTGCGACCTGTTCTCACCAAGCGAATGCAGAAATTACTTCAAAGCATGCGGATATGAATTCATTACTTAGTGACAAGCGCTAGTGTCCAACCCGAGATTAATTGAGTTATATCAGTCCTTTGTGATTCATTTGGATTGTCAAAGATTCGAAGGAGGTTACTATGGTTTGGACGAATATCACTCGTGGACGATATGAGCGTATTGGTGGTCGCTATGCAAGTGATTGCAGTGATGTTGGATGGGCGTTGATTGAGCCTTTCATGCCAGCAAGGAAGGTAACGGGTCGCCCGCGATCGACCAGACTACGCGATGTTTGGGATGCCATCCAATACATGGCCTCCACCGGTTGCCAATGGTCGATGATCCCCAATGATTTCCCGCCGCCGTCAACGGTGCAACGGTATTTCTACGACTGGCGTGACCGCGGCCTGCTTCACCGTATCAACCGCGCCCCTGAAATGGTGACATGGGGTAATGGTGGCACGAGAACTGGAAGGGCGCGAAGCTTCACCAACGGCGGGAGTTATCGACAGCCAGTCGGTCAAAACCACCAAGAGTGGCGGGATTTCAGGATATGACGCTGGCAAGAAGATAAAAGGCCGCAAGCGACACATCATCACCGACACGATTGGCCTGTTGATCGGTTGTGTCATCCATGGCGCTGATGTTCAGGACCGTGACGGTGCAAAATGGGTGCTGCGATCCATTAGATACACCCACCCCTGGCTGCGCCATATCTTTGCGGGCGGAGGTTATCAAGGGCCGAAACTTCGGGGCACTCTGGAGGAAATCGGCTGTTGGACAATCGAGATCGTCAAACGGACAGACAAGGCCAAAGGCTTCGAGGTCATCGCCAAACGATGGGGCGTTGAATGTACGTTCGCATGGCTCGGCAGATGTCGAAGACTGGCCAAGGATTGGGAGAAATCTATTCAATCCGCAGAAAGTTGGCTTCTCGTAGCCCATATCAAACGCATAACAAGACACATTGCAAGGCTTTCAATTCATTGAAAGAGTTTCGAGTCGGACACTTAGTGCTTATCTCTTCTGCTAAGATAGCCGAGTAGCACTTTGTCGCCGCTACCATCTGAGCACCAATTCCCATTGGGTTGGTAGTATTCGCAACTCCTTAATTCAGATGCAAACATTTCTTTCACTTCCTGTAGTTTTAACGGAATCAGGCCACAAATAGTAATTACCCACCCCCCCAACATTTGAGCGTTTCGGGCATTGATTTCAGGATATTGTGGTCAACAGGGTCAGAAACGGGGGTTTTCCGGAGAGTTTGCCGGTATCGACCACGGTTCTGACGGCGCAATCTCCTTGTGCTGCCCACATTGAGCGGAAGCCGTTGGTAACCTTGCGCTGAATAACAGCCGGTCGAAGCGCCCGTTCGCAGGCATTGTTGGTTACTTCAACTTCACCTGGATAATCGAGGAAGGTCAGCAGTCGTGGGCTGGCTCTGGCCAGTTTGGCTTGTAGCGTTGCGGCAATCTCACATTTGGAACTGGTCATCAAGATGTCTGCCAGTGTATTCTCAAGGGCGCGCTTTTTGGCCTTCAACGTGCTGGCTGCAAACCCGGTGATGTCGCGGGCAAGTGCAAATACCTTGTCCAGCCAAAGTTTCAGCCGTAGCGGCACCATGTCATCACTGGCTTCCAGCGCAAAGGCCACATCGCGGGCCAGATGGGCAAGGCAGATCTGGTGATGGTGCCCGTGGCCTTGTTGTGCCGAATAGCCATCAGACAACCAAAGCTTTGGCCGGTGATCGCCCATCAGATCTCGCACCACCTGCGCTGCCCGGGAAAGCTTGGCCTCATGGACAATTGCCGTACTGCTCATGAATACCCAGTGATAGCCGTTGAGGCCCTCAATGCGAATGCCGGTTTCATCTGAGGCCACCATGTCAGTGCGGCGCAGGTCCTTGATGATGGCTGCCTTCCTGACTGCAAATGGCCTGTGCGAGCGTTTCAGCATGTTTGCCAATGCACCCTGGCTGATTTGAATGCCGAACAGATCGCTCAACATGCCTTCAAGCCGTGCAAATGAAACCGCCTGAAAGGTCTTCAGATAAAGTGTCAAAGCATGCAGCCGGGGACCGAACGGCGAACCATGGGCAGCTTCCGGCAAAGCAGCTTTCACCTTCGATGAACACTGCGGACAGCAAACGCACAGCCGCCGATGACGCCGTACAAATGGTTTGGTTGGGGCCACTTCGATCTCGTCATATTCGCCAATCACATCGCCCACCAGATCAGCATCCAGCCTACCATGACACTGCGGACAGATATCAGGCCGATGGTCGACGGTCTCGTCCGGGCTCTCATGCAAAGCGCGGCAATGGCCTTCATGTCCAGACTTTGCACCGCCCGGTTTGGCATGCTCCCGGCGGGCTTTCCTGTCTGTGGAGGGTGGTTTGGATGAGGTCCGAGATGTTTTGGGTGGGCGCTGCAACTTCAGCACCAAATCAACAAGCTGTTGCTTGCTCAACTTTTCCAAATCACCTCGTTCCATAGCCCCATAGATTCAGAACATCACCGGTTTGGCAAGGGGGTGAGTAATTACCACAAATACACCGAACCTATTACTAAAATCGCTAAGCGAAATTGTGATCATTCAGGTGTTGCGACAGAACTGCTTGTGCCACCTGGACTTAGTCGCAAGATGCTCAAAACCAGCGTTTTGTCTTTGCTTGGCAGTGTTCAAGTGTTGTGTAAATTCTGGAATTAAGAAAATATACTTTTTAAGCTGCATTTTTTGCACGCCAAAGCGAACGACTTGAAAGCAACTTAAGAACCGGTCGCTCGAACAGCAGGTGGTAGGCAACACCGATTGCCATCCCAGCCAGGCAGCAAGCCGTAAATGTCAGAACCCAATTATCCAGATCGCGGAAAACCCGTGCAACCAGTGACTGAAGCGGATTGTGAACGAGATAAATTGCGTATGAAGCTGCGCCTAGAAGCAGCGCCGGTGCAGGTAGGCGATAGCCAAAATGGGACTCTGCGAGTGCCATTCCCAATACAAGCGGGGCAAGCGCCAGCCCGAAGAAGACACGATCGGCATCCGATGTCATGTAGTATGCAACAGCCAATCCCAGACCAAGAAGCGTAGGTATTGCCCAGGCCGTTGGAGGGAGTCGCGAAAACAGCATTGCCGCGATCATACCTGCAACAAATTCCAAGGTGAGCGGATGAAGGATCACATTTATCGGTGCAATATTAAAAATGTCGGCAAGCCCGTAAAGTGCGAATATTGCGGTCGCGGTCACCCACGCTGAAACAAGCCACCAGAAATGGCGTGTGAAGAAGAATACCAGAAAGAAGAGATAGAATATCATCTCGAAGACCAGTGTCCAGGCCACGGAAAGCACTGGTGGTGACCCCGAAGGCAGCAGCGTCAACGATGTGAACAGGCCCCAGTCCCGGTTCCCCTGCGATATGCCCGGGAAAAACGTGTAGGCGGCGATCATTGTCAGCGCGATAGGGAGATACGGAACATAGATTCTACGGAGCCGCTTGCCTAAGAACCTTTGCGCGGCGTTGAGGGATCTGGGGTCCCGATGATGCACATGGTAGATGATGAAACCGCTGAGAACAAAAAAGAAATCCACGCCAAGCGCCCCAGCACCGAACCAGCGACCGAAATGTTGTGAGGTGAAGGCATCGCTGGCCTGTCCTGCATGATGTGCAACGACAGCCAGCGCTGCAAGGCCGCGCCCAAGCTCCAGACTGCCGAGTTTGGATGGAGGGATGGATATGGGTTTGCCCATCACTTCCCGTAATATTCCCGGAACCATGCGACAAATAGAGCGATCCCGTCGCGAAAATCTGTCTGCGGACGGTAGCCGGTCAGGCTTTGCAACAGATCCGCATTGGCCCAGGTCGCAGGCACATCGCCGGTCTGCATGCACATGTAATTGCGGATAGCTTTCTTGCCGAGGCAATCCTCGATTGCGTCGATGAAATCCAGCAGGCGCACCTTGTCGGAATTGCCGATATTGACAATGCGATAGGGCGCCACGGGCGAAAGGCTGTCTCCCTCGGGCACTATGCCATCCACCGGGCGTTCCGGCACCGCGTCAATCAGCAGGCGGATGGCGCGCACCAGGTCATCCACATAGGTGAAATCGCGGTACATGTCGCCGTGGTTGTAAATGTCGATGGGCCGGTCATCAATAATGGCGTCGACAAATTTGTAAAGCGCCAGGTCTGGCCGTCCCCAGGTGCCGTAGACGGTGAAAAACCGGAACATCGTCGTCGGCAGATCCCACAGATGCGCATAGGCATGCCCCATGCTTTCCGTTGCCTTCTTTGTGGCGGCATAGATGGTCAGCTGCGTGTCGGCCTTTTCCGTCTCGATGAAGGGCATATCTTCATTGGCGCCATAGACCGACGAGGTAGAGGCCATCAGCAGGTGCTTCACTTCGAGACGGCGTGCTGCCTCCATGACGTTGAAGGTGCCGATCACATTGGAGTCCAGATAGGCGCGCGGGTTTTCGAGGCTGTAGCGCACGCCCGCCTGGGCGGCCAGATGCACAATCACCTCCGGCGCGAAATCATCGGCAATGCGGTCAAACAGTGCCTGGTCTTCCAGCATGCCCTCGTTCATCGAGAAATTTGGATCATGGAGCAACATCGCATGGCGGCGTTGTTTAAGCCGGACATCATAATAGTCCGTCATGCCGTCATAGCCATGCACCCGGAAGCCCTCGGCCAGCAGGAGTTTTGCCAGATGGAAGCCGATGAAGCCAGCTGTACCGGTGATCAGGATACGTTTCATGGGATGCGGTTTCTTTTTTCCAGGTTTCATTTTCGCGGCGCGGGCGATATTTCGCCGGCCATGTCCATTTCTTCCTGAAGCGTCTCGATCTCCGCCTGCAGCGCCTCGAATTCTTCCAGCTTGCGCCGCAGGAACCGGCCGGTGAGGGCGGCTTTTTCGGCGACGCCCTTGGGGGTCAGGATATAGGCATAGCGGCGCTTGTCATCGGCGGCGGAAAAATTGCCAAATTTGACAAGGCCCTTTTCCACCAGGGCGCTCAGCAGGTAATGGGTGCTGCCGACGCTGATGCCCACTGTGGCGGCGAGATCGCGCTGGCTCATTTCGGGGTTTTCCTGCAGCAGGCGCAAAACGCGAAACCGCACATCTTCCTGAAGCTTGCTGCGCTGGCCGGCCATCAGCGCGCACCAACCGATGTATTGACTGGGCAGGCTACCGCACAAGGACTGCCTTGATGGCCCCTCGGGTAAAATTCTATTCTGATCTGGCAGGCGTGATTCGACATCGTTCTGAATTGAGCGATATCACGCGGTTGTATCGGCGAGAAGCCCCCAAATGGTGCATATGGTTGCAATTTGCCGGGCGGTTGGGGGGCTTGCGTGAAAAAAGATGCACTCTCCACGTGTAGACAAGCCGATTTTCCGGTGGACAATTATTAAATATTATCAATGGTTTGTGCCGCCACTTTGGCCGCTTCAACACGTGTGCACTAACGAGTCATCCATTGCCTCTTGTAATTGTTCGGTTTTGAGCGATATTTGACGGGCACTTTGCATGTCTCTTCAAACCATGGGTGTTTCATGACCTGTCACGATGGCACAACCAGATGGTTTCTGGCGCAGTTGAAACCCAATTGCCAGCGCATTGCCCATCGCAATCTGGCGCAGCAAGGGTTTCAGACCTTTCTGCCGCTGCGCGAAGAGACACGGCGGCACAGGGGCAAGTTCCACAGTGCGCTGAAACCGCTGTTTCCCGGTTACATCTTTGTTGCCTTCGATGCGGCGCTGGGCGGCTGGAACGCCATCAATTCCACCTATGGCATCACGCGGCTGGTGCGCTTCGGCGAGGCGCCGGCTGCCGTTCCAACCGATATTGTCTCACAGCTGATGCTGCGCTGTGATGAGGCGGGCAAGCTGTTGCCGCCGCGCGCTCTAAAGCCCGGCGATGCGGTGTCGCTCACTTCAGGCCCATTTTCCGAATTTGTCGCAATGGTGGAGCACTATGCGCCGGACAAGAGGGTCTGGGTGCTGCTGGATCTGATGGGGCGGCAGACGCGGATTGCCGTCGACGTCGAAGCGCTTCGTTTGGCCTGATGCGGTGTTGCGCGCGGGTCAGGCTAACGGCCTGTCAGCGCATAGGCCATCTGCCCGACAATTTCCTTCACGGCTGTATTCAGCACGGTGAGATTGCCGGTGAGGTTCCAGCCGATGCCATCCATGAAGCTGCCGGTGCGGTAATCGACCGGGTAGGGCACAAGGCCCGTCCAGCCGGCGGAAGCAAAGCTGCGCATGGCGCGCGGCATGTGGAAGGCGCTGGTCACCAGCAGCCAGGTCTCGCCATCTTGCGGCTGGGCCAGCGCCAGGCTGAGGCGGGCGTTCTCGGCAGTGTTGCGCGCCGCGCCCTCTAGCAGCAGCCGGTCTGGGGCAAGACCCTGTGCGACAAAGAATTGCGCCGCCGCGCCGGCCTCCGGCGCCGATGAACCGCCCAGATGGCGCAGCCGCCCGCTGCCGCCGGTAAACAGCAGGCGCGCTTGTGGAAACCGGCGGGCCAGCGCCAGGGCCGTGGTCAGGCGCTCGGCGCCTTCGCCCAATTGTGTCTGCTGCCAATAGGCCGTGCCATCGGCATCCTCGCCACCACCCAGAACGATGATGCCATCGACCTGCGACAGCGCAGGATCCGTGGGATAGGTCCGCTCGGCAATTTGCAGCAGCGGGTCACCCAGCGGCAGAATGGCGATGGCGAGCATGGCCACAAAGGTCACCAGGCTCATCAGCCGGGCAAGGCCCTGCCGCTTGAACAGCGTGGCCAGGGCAATAAGACCCACGGCCAAGATCATCCATGTGTCAACGCGGATCAGGGCGCCGACCAGCTTGGAGGCGATGAAAAAGAGTGTGTCCATGGCGCCTTACCCTGCTTTGGTCATTTGGCTGATCGCGGCCTGATAGGCCTCGACGATGATGGCTTCGTCGAATTGCCGCTCCATCTTGTCGCGCCCGGCGCGGCCCATGGCAGCTTTTTCCGCATGGGGCATGGCGAGAAACTGCAGGCAGGCGGCCGCCAGACTGTCGGCGCTGCGCACTTCGCACAGCAGGCCGGAGACGCCGTCATCGATAATTGAACGGCAACCCGGCACATCCGTGGCGATCAGCGGCCGCGCCATGGCGGCGGCCTCGATCAGAGTGCGCGGCGCGCCTTCGCGATAGGAGGGCAGCACCACGCAATGGGCGGCGCGAATGAAAGGGCGCACATCATCCGCTGTGCCCAGGTGTTCGATAATGCCTTCGGCCTGCCAGCCGCGCACCGTGTCGGCATTTATGGCCGTGCGGTTTTCCGAGCCGATGGCGCCCAGCAGTTGAAACCGCGCTTCAGGCCATTGCGCCTTGACCTGCCGTGCGGCCTCGACAAATTCCAGCACACCCTTGTCGCGCAGCAGCCGGGCGATCATCAGGAAGGTTGGCGGCTTTGTCTGTGGTGGCAGGTCGCTGGCGGCAAAATGCGTCAGGCCGATGCCAGAGCCGGGCAGGCGGCGTGCCTGCTGCGGCTGCACCAGCCGGCGCGCGACAAAGAGTTGCAGATCGTCATCGTTCTGGAAGAAGACGACGGGCAAAGGCCCGAAGGCCCGGCGATAAAGCCCTTCGGCGACACGCTGCAGGAGCCCGCCCGAAAGGAAGGCGGTGCCGAGCCCGGTGACATTGGGGATGAACGGAATAGCGCAGGCCTGCGCGGCCATGGCGCCGAAAATATTGTTCTTGATCGTGTAGCTCAGCACGATGTCGGGCCGCTCAGTGCGAAAAATGCGCTTGGTGCGCTGCATCAGTTTGAGATCCTGCAAGGGGTTGAGACCCTTGACGCTCATCTCCAGCGGCATGAAACCACAACCAAGCTGTTCCAGTTCGCGGACACTGTCATCAGGCGGCGCCAGCACCGTGACGCGGTGGCCATCGGCCAGCAGCGCCTGGACCACCGCACGGCGGAAGTTCCAGATGTTCCAGGCCGCATTCACGGTCATCATGATATGCATCGTCGCGCCTCACCAGCATTGTGCAAAAAGTTGGTGCCTGTTTAGATCACATCCGTTTCGAATGGAAACCTTTGAAAAAAACATGATGCGGATTTCAGCTGCAAGGCTGCTGCGCGGTCTCGATGCCGTTTTGGACAAAATCAAATTACAAACTCTTTGAGCTGTGTTATTGACGGGCAGCTGCATGCGTGTCCCGCCTTGAGGGCGCCTGCCAACACAGGAAACAACCAATGGCCAATTACCGCTGCGATGTCTGCAACATGGGCGTCACCCTCAATTGTACCGATTGCAATGAACCCCTTGTCAATGATTCCATCACAAGAGACGACGGCTCCTCGGTGCAGGTGTCGCGTTGCCCGAAATGCGAAGGCAAGATCAAATCGCCCATGTGCTGTGGCCAGGATATGACCTGCACCGTCGCCGCCTGATATTATGAGGCCGGATGACTGGGGCTGATGATTGAGCCAGATGACCGGGTGCATGTAAAGGGAGCCTGATGAACGGGCTCCACGTACCCCGCTCCGACTTGGGTTTGCTCAGGGCAACTTCCCCGCGTGATGGCTTCACTGATTCGAAAATCGTCGATCGCGCATCACGTCGGGTTTCTCAATCCGTCAAACTGTTGTGAAATAGCCACAATCCCCTGTAATTCAGGCATCTGACCCGCTTGTGAAACCCCATTTGGGGAATTTTTGTCATACGCAAATAAAGCTATTTCTCTCACTGAAATTCAAATGTGGTGAGGATTAGCCCATGAAATATTTTGTTGCCGGTGCACTTTCAACCATTCTGATGATGTCGCCTGCCCTGGCGGCCGATATGGTTGTCGAAGATGCAATCGCCGCCCCGTCGGGGGCAAATATCTATGACTGGAGCGGTTTTCACGTCGGGATCGGCGGTGGAACAGGCGTTGCCGTGCATGATCTGAGTTCACCCATCATCGGCGGTGTATCGTTCAACGGCATTGGCGGTGACGGTGTGTTCGGTCAGGTTTCCGCCGGCTACGATTTTGTCTTTGACAATGGCTTCCTGCTGGGTGCGGAAGTATCCGGTCGCTACGGCGGCGTCAAAACGAAAGCGTCGCTGGGCGGCTTGAGTGCCGATGTGACGGCGGAATACGGCTTTGATGCGGTGGCCCGGCTGGGTTATTCCGTGGCGCCCAACGTGCTCGGCTATGTGCTCGGTGGTTATTCCTGGCAGCGCTTCGATGTCGCGACTTCGGTCCCGGGCATTGCCTATGATTGGGATGATGGCGGCTATGTTCTGGGTGTAGGCATGGAAACGGTCCTGCGCAACAATCTGACGCTGAAATCCGAATACCGTTATTCCAAATACAACAGCCATGATGTTCTGGGTCTTGGCGGCCTCTTCGTTGATCCCTCGTCCCATACATTCCTGACGAGCCTGAACTATCGTTTCAATGGCGGCCCATCCTCGCAGACCATGGCGCCTGTCAACTACGACTGGACCGGTTTCAAGGTTGGTGCATCCGTGGGCGCAGGGGCATTGGTGCATGATATTGATGTTGCCGGCGGCGTCTTCAATTTCAATGGCATCGGTGGCGAAGGTATCTTCGGTGATATCAATATCGGTTACGACCATCAGATCAACGAACGCTTTGTCGGTGGTATCCAGATTTCCGGTCGCTACTCCAACATGCAGACGGAGCTGAATATCTTCGGCGGTACCGCCGACATCACGGCTGACTATGGCATTGATGTTCTGGCACGGCTCGGCATGCTGGTTGGCGACAGAAGCCTGGCTTATGTCATTGGTGGTTACAGCTGGCAGCATTTTGATCTCAGCACGTCTCCAGCGATCTTCAGCTATGACTGGGATGCCAATGGCTTCACGGTCGGCACCGGTCTGGAAGTGGCCTTCAGCCAGAAGATCACCGGTTTCACCGAATACCGCTATTCGCAATATGAATCCGAAGATTTTGGCTCAGGCGGCTTTCTTGAAGCCACACCCCGCATGCACACGGTGCGGATGGGTGTAAAGTACAAGTTCTGATAGCGCTGCCGGCCACGCCGGCACGTCTATTTGAAACCAGGCGGTGAGGCCGCTTCAACCGGACGTTTCCCGAAAATCGGGGCCGGGTGAAGCGGCCTCTGCGCGTCTGCCGACCTGTCGAGGCCTTTCTCCTGCCGGATGGTCGTAAAGAATATGCTTCCCAACCCATTCACGATCAATTCACGATAGGGATCATAATATCCTGTTGTCATCATGATGCGTGCTTGAAGGTGTTGCCCGGGCATCTGTAAACTTTGTAGGATCCTGGACGATCAGCTTGGGGTGCCAATCAGCTTGGGGTGTCGAGCGTCATGGTCGCGCTTCAAGGGCAAGGGTCGTGATAATATATAATCGTCAAAGGGAGAATAAATACCAATTGGTTTTACGGGCTTTCCATGGCTTTGAAGGGGCTCTATCGGCGCATTTTCTCGGTGGCGGGCCGTTTGCAGTGGGTGTGCCAGAATGTCTGACAACCATGCGGTCTGGCAAAATTGAATTTGCGGCGATCCTTGTCTGCAAGGTGTCTGGCTTTGATACATCATTGAATCCATAAAGCAAATTTCATGTCTGTCGGTATGGCATTACGGAAGGGGTCGAATGGCCGCATTACCCCATTTGGGGGATAGGACCTCTGGTGCGGGCCTGTTAGTTCTTTCGCCAGAATATTGAGAAAACAGGTATGGCAGGCCGTATTGATAACAAGGTGACTTGCGCCAAGAATATTATTTGTGTCGTTCAGTATATTAATAGGGGTTGGAGGCAGGTGCCTTTAACCCTTTGTGCGGTGAAAATTTTCAACCTTTGGTAACGTTCAGGGGCAGCTGCATATGAAATTGCGAAATCAATTGCCAGAAAGCGAGCAGGGTCAAAAGTGCCAAAACGCGGCAGATCCGAATACCTTTGCACGCCGGCAATGGCCAACTGCGCCGAACATCAATTCGGCGGCTTCGAGGGTATGGATGGGTGACTGGAATGACGAAACATATGACAGGATTCTGCGACAGATCTACGAATCAGCCGGCACGCCGGAGCTCTGGTCTCCCACGCTGGACACAATCGCTGAATTTCTGGATGTCGGCTTCATGCATCTTCTCTTCGCCCATCCGGAGACGAATTTTGAATATATAGAAGCCGCGCCGCGCGAAGACCCGGAATTCAACGGCGAATACCTGCGGGATTTTCTGGATCTGGATTTCAGGATTGACAGGTTCATCAAGCAGCCGGTGGGTGTGGCTTTTGACGAACGGCAGATTTCCTCTCCTGAAGAACGCAAGCACTCACCGATTCATCAGGAGCTCTACCCCAGGCACAATGTGCACAAGCTGCTGATGGCCAATATGAGCATTGATGGAAGCCGGGCAGGGGTCAGCATCACCACCCGCAATTGGGACGACGAATTTTCAGACGGGCAGAGACAGGCCTTTCAACGGCTGCTGCCGCATATTCTGCAATCCATGCGCATTACAAAACAGAATATGGACTTGCAGCTCTCCCGCTTCCTTGCATTCGAAGCTCTTGACGGCGTCAACTCGGCAATTTTCCTGTTTTTCAACCAACAGCTCGTTCAGGTGAACAACGCCGGAAAACAGCTTCTCGACGAAGGGTTTTTTGTCATCCGAAATGGACAGATCGCCCTGTCACATGCGGCGGAAGACCGGGATCTGCAGGCTTGGATGCAGCAGGCCGACCCTTTGTCGTCTTCCTCGCTGCTCCTGCGTGATGATGCTGACGGGACGGAATATTCGATCAGATTGCATGATCCAAAGCCGCATTTCAGCCGCGGTCGGTTGCAAAACAGCGGTAGCCACATTGTTTCCATCACCCGCATCCGCCGCACCCGCTCGCTTTTGCTCAGTGAGGTCAAGCAATTCTCACAAATCTATGGTCTGAGCGCCGCAGAAATGCGTGTCCTGCATACGGTGCTCAATCACGGAAGCCTGAGTGACCTGGCGCAATCCAACGGGGTGAAAACGGATACTGTGCGCAAACAATTGAAATCGACCATGTCCAAAATGGACGTGAAGAGCCAGAAGATGCTGTTCCAGCTCTTTGAGCGCTATAACATGCTGGGGTCCTGATGCTGCGCCTGAAGCCCAAAGCATGCAATGGGCCAAACCGCATGCAACCAAATGCACCGGGCAAATCGCCTACCCCATTCAGGGGATATGCAATTTTGGCTCTGTCTGTCATGAGTCATATCGACAAGGCAGTGCGCGTCAGGGTAGAACCTGTGGCAAGAATCATTTTAACACGTATTGCAATTGCCGTGACGCAGGCTGCTTTTTCGCCTGCCTTGGTATGTGGGCGTATATTCCTGCAAACCACCGCGATAAAAAATTATCAGGGGACCCTGTTTCCGACATGACACCCATCGAAAACAGCACACCCGTCGTGGCGCAGCCATCCATGCTCAGTCGCATTCGTTTTCAACTGGCGGCAGGCCTGTTTTTCGCCTGCCTCATGCCGATGCTGTTGCGTTATGACGTGCTCTTTGCCGAAAAACTGACGTCAGCTTCACAATACAATACGCTGGTGGCCACAGTCTGCGCTGTTGTCCTTGGCTATTACGGATTGCGCCGCCTCAACCATTATCCCGGTATTGCCAATATCTCCTACATATTGCCCAGCTTTGCCGCCAGCTACAGCATCGTTCTGGTTGTGATCCTGTTTTTTCGTGCGGATTATTCGCGGTTTTTCCTGCTTTTCAGTTTCATCAGCGCACAGATATGTTTCCATATTATCTGGTTTGTCTGCAGCAGGGTGGACAAGCTCAGTTTCGCCGTAGTGCCTGTCGGCAATACAACCCGGCTTTGCCGCATCAAGGGCGTTCAATGGAAAGTGCTTGAGCGACCGCGCCTCAATGGTGTTTCCATCCAGGGGCTTGCCGCTGATCTAAGGGCTGATCTGTCGCCTCAATGGCAGGCTTTCATTGCCGATGTCGCCGTGCGCGGCGTCCCGGTCTATCATTACAAGCAGCTCAGTGAAACGCTGACCGGCAAGGTGGAGATCGAGCATCTGTCTGAAAACAATCTCGGCTCCCTGCTGCCCAGCTTTTTCTACCTGCATTTCAAAAAATCGCTGGATATGCTGGGTGCGCTGTTGCTCATGCCTCTTTTGCTGCCGCTTTTCGCCGTCATTGCCGTGCTGATCCGGTGGGACAGTGACGGCCCGGTGTTCTTCCGCCAGCCCAGAATGGGCTTTCAGGGCCACGTCTTCGAGGTCTGGAAATTCCGGACGATGGAACATCTGCAAAAGACCACCGTTTCGGAGCTTGAAGCCTCCAAGACATCCAACGGCGATCCGCGGGTGACGAATATTGGGCGGTTCCTGCGAAAAACACGGCTTGATGAATTGCCGCAGGTTTTCAACGTTCTGCGCGGTGAAATGAGCTGGATAGGCCCGCGACCCGAGGCCTTGCCCCTGTCAAAATGGTATGAAAAGGAGATACCTTTCTACCGTTACCGCCATATCGTGCGTCCCGGCATCACCGGCTGGGCGCAGGTCAATCAGGGTCATGTGGCCGAAGTGGGGGAAGTGCAGACAAAACTCCACTACGATTTCTACTACATCAAGAATTTTTCCATCTGGCTTGATATCCTCATTACCATGCGAACGATCGCCATCATCTACACGGGATTTGGTGCCCGTTGACAGATATGTGGGCAGGTGCAAAACGGCTTTCGAACAAAGGGCCGGTTTGCAATTGTATCTGATTTCCATTGGGCAGGCTGACCGAACGTCTGATGTGTCATCAACCCACTATACAAAACAGCAGAACCTGGAGCCGACATGGATTTGAGCACAAAAAAGATTGCCGTGATCGGGCTTGGTTATGTCGGCCTGCCGCTGGCGGTGGAATTCGCAAAGTTCCATGACATCGTTGGCTTCGACATCAAGCCGGCACGAATTGAGCAATTAAAAAACGGCCATGACGAAACGCGCGAGGTAACCTCCGACGAGCTATTGGCATCAAGACGTCTCGGTTTTACCTCCAGCGAGCACGATCTGGAAGATTGCCAGATCTTCATCGTGACTGTTCCAACACCGATCGACGGTGCCAAACGACCCGATCTGACGCCATTGAAAAAGGCTTCTGAGACGGTTGGCCGCGCTCTGAAGAAAGGCGGCGTTGTGATTTATGAATCCACCGTCTTCCCCGGGTGCACGCGAAACGTATGTGTTCCCATTCTCGAAGCCGTTTCCGGTCTGAGGTTCAATGAGGAATTTTATACCGGCTACAGCCCGGAACGGGTCAACCCCGGGGACAAGCTGCACCGTATTCCATTGATCAAAAAGGTGACGAGTGGTTCGACAGCGGAGATTGCCGACGCAGTCGACACGCTTTACGGCAGGATCATAACAGCCGGCACCTTCAAGGCAGCAAACATTGAGGTGGCCGAAGCTGCCAAGGTCATCGAAAATACCCAACGCGATCTCAATATTGCCCTGATGAACGAATTGGCCATCATATTTGAACGGCTCGGTATCGATACAAATGATGTGCTTGCGGCTGCAGGTACCAAATGGAATTTTCTGCCATTTCGACCCGGACTGGTGGGCGGTCACTGCATAGGTGTTGACCCCTATTATCTGACGCACCGCGCCCAGGAGGCCGGCTATCATCCAGAAGTCATCCTCGCCGGCCGCCGGATCAATGATGGCATGGGTCCCTATGTGGCCAATCGGGTCAGCCGCCTGATGATGAAGAACGGCTTTCCCGTGGTCGGAAGTCGCATTCTCGTGATGGGGCTCTCTTTCAAGGAGGATTGCCCTGACCTCAGAAACTCCAAAGTCATTGATGTGATCCGGGAGCTGGACGGCTTCAATGCCAAGGTTGACGTTCATGATCCCTGGGTCTTGAGAGCTGAAGCCAGTCAGGAATACGGCATTGACCTTCTCGATAAACCACCCGAACCCGGTCAATATGATGCGATCATTCTAACCGTTGGTCACCAGGAATTCATCGCCATGGGCGCTGAGCGCATTCGCCAATTGGGCCGGCCCGGCGCGGTGTTTTTCGATGTCAAAGGCATATTCGAGAAAAATCACTCTGACGGCAGACTCTGACGTCCATTGTCAAGGTGTGATTTGCCAGGACAAGCGGTGATATCAGCGGTATCTGACATGAGCGATGTGCGACCCTGCTGAGATGTACAATCAGGGTTCGTTTGAACCCTGCCTTTAAAAGGTCATGTGTTCTGGACTTCGGACAAAATATGTTGGCATTGTCCAACCTTCTGCACGCAGAGAATGGACTCGGGATACATTCATGAAGACTGAAAAGAAAAAGCTGGCATGAAGACTGAAGAGACAAAGCTGGAAGGTGTCCTTGTGCTGACACCCCGCAGATTTGGTGACAACCGGGGCTGGTTTTCGGAGACCTGGAACAGGCGCACATTGCAAAATGCCGGAATCGCCCTCGATTTTGTCCAGGACAACCACTCCTTTTCCGCTGAAGAAAAGACCCTGCGCGGCCTCCACTATCAGGCGCCGCCCCATGCGCAGGACAAGCTGATTTCCTGCACCCGTGGCGCCATCCTCGATGTGGTGGTCGATGCGCGCAAAGGGTCGCCCACCTTTGGTGATTGGGTATCCATGGAACTGACGGCTGAAAATGGCCGGCAACTGCTGGTGCCCAAGGGGTTTCTCCACGGGTTCATCACGCGGGTTGCAGACACCGAAGTGCAATACAAATGCAGCGATTATTATGCGGCTGAAAGCGATGGTGCGGTCCGGTGGGACAGCCTGGCCATCGATTGGCAGGCCGCCGGCGATCCCGTGCTTTCCGCCAAGGATGCGGCAGCACCCGCGTTTCAAGACTGGACATCACCATTTGTTTGGGAGCACAAGATATGAAGATCCTGGTTACCGGAGGCGCCGGTTTTATTGGCTCAGCGGTCATCCGCCTCGCCATGGCGCGCGGCCATGCGGTGGTGAACCTGGATGCGCTGACCTATGCCGCCTGCCTGGACAATCTGGCCAGCGTTGCAGACAGCCCGCTCTATCAGTTCGAGAAAGCCGACATTCGCGATCGCGCTGCGCTCGATGCCATTTTCGCCCGTCATGCGCCGGACGCAGTGATGCATCTGGCCGCCGAGAGCCACGTTGACCGGTCCATCGACGCCCCGGCTGATTTCATCGAGACGAATGTCCTGGGCACATTCAACATGCTGGAGGCGGCCCGGGCCTTTTGGGACGGGCAGGGCCGGCCGGATGGCTTCCGCTTCCATCATATCTCCACCGATGAAGTCTTTGGCAGTCTCGGCGAGACGGGGCTGTTCACCGAGGATACGCCCTATGACCCGCGTTCGCCCTATTCGGCGTCAAAGGCATCATCAGACCACCTGGTGCGCGCCTGGTCCGAGACCTATGGGCTGCCGGTTCTTGTCACCAATTGCTCCAACAACTATGGACCCTATCATTTTCCGGAAAAGCTGATTCCTGTGGTGATCATCAAGGCGCTGGCAGGCGAGGCCATCCCCGTCTATGGCGACGGCGGCAATGTGCGTGACTGGCTCTATGTCGAAGACCATGCCGATGCCTTGCTCACCGTGCTTGAGGGCGGAAAAACCGGGCGCACGTACAATATCGGTGGCGAGAACGAGGCGACCAATATCCATCTGGTGCGCACGATCTGCGCGGAACTTGATCGCCTGCATGCCGATGGCGCGCCGCACGACCAATTGATCACCTTTGTGCCGGACCGGCCGGGCCACGACCGTCGCTATGCGATTGATCCGACCCGTATTCGAACCGAGCTGGGCTGGCGTCCATCGGTGACGATCGACGATGGGATCGCGCGCACCGTGCGCTGGTATCTGGAAAACGAGGATTGGTGGCGGCCCCTGCTGGATCGCAAGGGCGTCGGGCATCGGCTGGGAACGAAAGCATGAATGTTCTTGTCTTCGGCAAGACGGGGCAGGTGGCATCGGAACTTGCCCGGATCGCGCCGGAAGCACGCTTCGTCGGACGCGCGGAAGCCGATCTCACCGAACCTGCCGCCTGTGCCCGCCTGATCGCGGAAAGCGGCGCGAAGATTGTGATCAATGCGGCCGCCTACACGGCTGTCGATCGTGCCGAGAGCGAAGAGGAGATCGCGACGCTGATCAACGGCGCGGCCCCTGCGGCAATGGCTGCGGCTGCGCGCCGGATCGGAGCGGCATTTGTTCATATCTCGACGGACTATGTCTTCAATGGCACTGGCAAGACGCCCTGGCCTGCGGATGTACCTGTCGGGCCGATCAGCGCCTACGGGCGCAGCAAACTGGCCGGCGAAGATGGCGTGCGCGCCGCAGGCGGCACCCATGCCATTTTGCGCACCTCATGGGTTTTCTCGGCGCACGGCAGCAATTTTTTAAAGACAATGGTGCGCCTGGCCGAAACGCATGACACGCTGCGTGTGGTTGCCGATCAGATCGGCGGGCCAACACCTGCCTCTGATTTGGCCCGGGCGGTCCTTGAAATCGGCAGGCAATTGGTTTCGGACCGGGACCTGTCAGGCACCTATCACTTTTCAGCCGCTCCCGACGTCAGTTGGGCTGATTTTGCGCGGGAAATTTTTGCCAAGGCAGGGCGCCCAACGAAAGTCATCGATATTGCCACCGCGGACTATCCGACCCCGGCGCGCCGACCCATGAATTCACGGCTGGATTGCAGCCGAACCGAGACCGTTTTCGGTCTGCAAAGACCAGACTGGAAAACCGGGATTACAAAGATACTCAAGGAAATGGATGCGATGCGATGAAGCGAAAAGGGATCATTCTTGCGGGCGGTTCCGGCACCCGCCTTTACCCCAATACAATCGGTGTGTCGAAACAGCTCCTGCCGGTCTATGACAAACCGATGATATATTATCCGCTGAGCGTGTTGATGCATGCCGGCATTCGTGAAATCGCCATCATCACCACCGCGGAAGATCAGCCGCAATTCGCGCGCGTGCTCGGAGACGGAAGTCAGTGGGGTGTCTCGTTCCACTATATCATTCAACCCTCTCCGGACGGCCTTGCCCAGGCATACCTGCTGGCGCGGGAATTTCTCGCTGGCGCACCCTCGGCAATGGTTCTGGGCGACAATATTTTCTTTGGTCACGGGCTGCCGGAACAACTGGCGATTGCCGATGCAAGGCAGGTCGGCGGAACCGTGTTCGGCTATCGTGTTTCCGATCCGGAACGTTATGGCGTTGTCGGGTTCGATGATCAGGGGCGCGTGAACGCACTCGTTGAGAAGCCGGAAAATCCGCCCTCCAACTATGCGGTGACGGGGCTTTATTTCCTTGACGGGCGTGCGCCTGATTTTGCAGCGCGGGTCAAACCGTCTGCGCGCGGCGAACTTGAGATCACCGATCTGCTTTCGCTGTATCTTGAAGAAGGTTCACTCAATGTCGAAACAATGGGCCGCGGTTACGCCTGGCTTGATACGGGCACCCATAGCAGCATGCTTGACGCCGCAAATTTTGTGCGCACTTTGACCATGCGTCAGGGACAGCAGGTTGGCTCGCCCGATGAAATTGCCTGTCACATGGGATTCATCTCCAAAGAACAACTCAAGCTGCGGGCAGACCTTTTCAACAAAAACGATTACGGTCGTTATCTCAAGGATCTGTCTGAAGACCATTGAGGCCAATTTGCTGTAGAGTGAGCTGCTATCGCCGACCTTCGAGCGCCGACCAAAACCATGAAAGGCATCGCCGTCGCATCGACTGCGATTGCGACGCTTGTCATTGTGTGGCTGGCCTTGTCCCCCACACAGCTTCCCCTTGCCCTGCCAGGCACGGACAAAACGGTGCATCTGATCGGCTTTATTGCTTTGACACTGCCGAGCGCCATTCTCTACCCGCGCACATTGAAATGGTTGCTGCCTTTCGCGGTCCTGTTTGGTGGTGGCATCGAATTGATCCAGCCAATCTTTGGCCGTCAGGGTGCTTGGCCTGATTTTTACGCGGATGTTGTGGGCACGGGAGCGGGTGCCTTGGTGGGGTTGCTCATGCGTCGTCTGGCAATTGGCCTTCTGGAGATTGCCAAGCCCGGATAAAGGCAGCAGCGCCGACTGTTGATAAGCAACGAAAACAGGGGCTCGTCATAATGTAGCCACAACCGCACGTTATTTTGAAGTGATAATCCACATAATTACTTCGCAGTTCACGAAAATATTTAAAGTATATTATTCTAGCCCGCACATGCAATGGCCATGGTGGGAGCCTTTTCGCGATGCCGCTTCGGCTGTACGAAAAATATGCGAATTGAACCCTCACAAGCCCAGAAATATAGGGGGTTAATAACAAACTTATCTCTGCGTGCGTTACGGAGATACCCCAAACAGGGGGTTGATTTTCGCCCGAATTTGTTGCATCAAAGGGGCTAAGTAACAGTTGCTACTTTAAGATGAATGTGGCAATAATTTTTTATGTTGTATGAAGTGCAGTATGAAATTTGAATGCAGGCTTTATTGAAACGTTTTACCTTATGTCGGTCTGCATGTTGGGTGGCGAAATCGGAGAATTTTCATGAATGTGTTGAAAACTGTGTCAATACATAGTCTTGCCGTGGTTACCGCGTTGAATTTCCTGCCCGTGAATGCCTTTGCGCAGTCGCAATCACTGGATGATTGCAGCTGTCTTGTGCCTGCCAGTGTATCCGGGCAGCCTGTTGGATCCATCGTTGCTATTGATGGCCGGGTGCAGGTCTCCGGTGCAACCGGCTTTTCCGATTCGAAAGTGGGAACCATGTTGAACGGTGGGAGCCGGATTATCGTGGGTCCTCGGTCATCCGCCTCTCTGTCTCTTGGCGATAAGTGCCCTCTGCAGGTCAGCGCGAACCAGGATGTTGTGCTCGATCCCGTCGATGCGAAGATTTGCGTCCGCGTCCTTGATCAGACAACGACGGCCGACGTAGAGCTTGCTCCCTTGGAAGCCACATCCGCCTTTGCCGACCCATTTATTCTGGGGGATGTGACGCGGTCGGGGGTCGTGGTGTCTCCGCCTGTGCCGGACGCGGCCGTCCGTGGAGGCCGCAATGTTCCTCTGCCCAAGTCGCCAACCACTCAGGCAACGACATTGGATACTGCCAGAGCTGTTCATGCCGCTCCGAACGACCCTGTGCCAGCCAACAGTGGCACGCCTCCAAATGCTGCTCCAAACACAGCGCAGACTGAAGACAACAACGACAATTCCGTTGCGCTGGTTGTTCTGGGTCTTGCTGGTGTGGGTGGGATTGTAGCGCTTGCCCTGTCAGGTGGTGAGAGCTCCGTATCAGATTGAAGTGGCTGTTGCCTTTCCACGGCCTGCCGGATTCTGGCGGAGACCGATTGGTTCTGCCTGGAGTAGGTCTGTTGATTGCCTTTTGAACCATGATCGATCTTCATAGCCATATCCTGCCTGCCATTGACGACGGTGCGGCAGACCTTCGGGAATCCATGAAGATGGCGCGAATGGCAGTGGGCGATGGTATAAGCTGTATGGCCTGCACACCCCACATTATTCCTGGCCTGTGGGCCAATACCGCTCAATCCATCAGCAGCGCAATGCACATCTTGCAGGAGAGGTTTGAAGAGGACGAACTGGATTTGCGCCTGGTGCTGGGCGCCGACGTGCATATCGCACCGGACCTTCTATCCTCGCTGGACGCCGGACATATCCCCACGTTGAACGGCACACGCTATTTCCTGTTCGAGCCAACCCATCGTGTCCTGCCGCCGCGCATCGAAGACCTGGCGATACAGCTGATTGATGCCGGCTATGTGCCTATTCTAACCCACCCGGAACGGTTGAGCTGGCTTGAACATCATTATGACACGATCGAGCGGCTCAATCAGATCGGTTGTCTGTTGCAGATTACGGCGGGCTCGATCACCGGTGCATTTGGCAAGACGGCGCTCTATTATGCCGAAAGGCTGCTGGATGAGGGGCGTGTAGACATTCTTGCCAGCGATGCACATAATGTCAGTGGGCGCCCTCCCATTCTTTCCGCCGCTCGTGATTCGGTTGCTGAACGGTTGGATGAAGCGCAGGCCATAGCCATGGTCATGACCAGACCGGCGCAGATTCTGGCCGATGAATCGATTGTGCCTCAAGGCCAGCGGAACAGGGTTACCGTTGCGCGAAAAAAGGAAAGCCAAAGTCTTTGGAAGAAATTGATGCGAAAGGACATGCATTGAGCCCCCTGTCCCAGCTTTTGTCCCCGCACCATTTCGCCGACCGGATCGGGCGGTTGTTTTTTCTGGTGTTGTTATGTTTTGGCACCAGTGCCTGTGTTGATACCAATGGTGGTCCCGGCGTCGGCCAATCGCAAACGACCAGCAGCATGCAAACGGCCGCAATTCCGGGCGCCAGCGCTGGCGGACTTCGTGTCGTCAAGGAACTGCCGCCGCCGCCGCCGGGCGAAGATGGCGCATCCCAGCAAATTGCCAAGAATGACGTGCTCCAGGTCGACGTTTTCCAGGTGGATGAACTGGACCGGGTTGTTCAGGTCGATTCTCTTGGCTACATCGCTTTGCCACTGATCGGACAGATCGAAGCTGCCGGAAATTCCGTCAGTGAACTGGCAAAGAAGATTGAAGCGAAATATGGACAGAAATATCTTCAGTCCCCGGAAGTCAGTGTCTTCGTCAAGGAATCCATCGGCCAGCGCGTTGTGGTCAATGGGGAGGTTGCCAAGACAGGCATTTATCCGGTCACGGCAGAATCCTCGCTTCTTGCGGTCGTCTCCCAGGCCGGTGGTTTGACGCAGATCGCCGATCAATCCAAAGTCTATGTCTATCGCAAATATGGCGAGCAGAAACTTGTCGCAAATTACCACGTCGGCAGCATTCGTTCCGGTAAAAGACCGGACCCGTTGATTTACGGTGGCGATGTCATCGTCGTCTTTTCGTCCGCCACCAAGGTTGCCATGCGCAACCTGCTTGATGTCACGCGCCTCGCCGGCAGTGCAGCAATTTTAGTGCCATGATGGGAACGCATCGCATGCTATTCGTGACACGCCACCAGCCTGACTTGGGGAATTGGGGTGATCATGCTCAATAACCCCAATAAGGGCAGGCCACCTGTTCCCGGTCAAATGCACCCCTCGCACGGGGAGATGACGCCCTATGCGCCCTGGTACAACGCACAAGGCTATGGCACGCCGTTCGAAGAGGACGATGACGGCATAAATCCTCTGGCACTGTTGCTGTACCTGCTCAAATATCGCTGGATGATTGCCATACTGCTGGGGCTCGGCCTTGTGGTCGGCACCATGGTCACCTGGATGCAGACACCGCAATACAGGGCAACAGCCCAAATGGAAATCATGGTGCCAGCAGCCAAGGTCTTCCAGGATCTGGAACTCATGTCCCAATCCACCGATTCGCGGCTTTATCAGACTGCCCGTGAGAAGCTGAAAAGCCGCTCACTTGCGCAGCGTGTGGTTTTCGAACTGGGGCTTGCCGACAATGCAAAGTTTATCTTTCCCGCGCCGCAATTTGCCCTGTCCAACATTTTCGCCCGCGCTTTCGGCTTTGAAATCAGTAAGAATCTCGAGGATTTTGAGCCTGAACAGCGTGAACGCATGGCCGTGGGACGTTTGATTGGAAACCTCTCCGTCGATCTGATCAGGAACACCAGCCTTCTGGCCATTACCTATACCGACCAGAACCCGCTCTTTGCCAGTCAGATTGCCAACCAGATTGCCGCAAGTTACATTGATCAGGGTGTCGACCAGACCAGCGAAACCTCGGACCTTGCCCGTCAATTCATGCAGGAACAGGTGGTGCAGATAAGGCAGCGGCTGCAGGACTCTGAAAAGGCACTGGTCAATTATGCCAAGCAGGAAGGCATCACTGTTACCGGCAGTGAAATGTCGCTGATTGCAGCCAATATTCAAGATATCAACAATGCCCTGTCCAAGGCCGTGCAGGAGCGGCTGGATACAGGTCGTCTGGTTCAGCAGATCGAGGCCGGCCGCGGTGCCAGCCTGCCGCAGGTTCTGGAGAGCTCCGGCATCCAGAAACTGAATGAGAGACTCGCCGAATTGAGCGGCGTCTACCAACAGAAGCGCTCACTGCTGAAACCTGATTTTCCGGAGATGAGGCAACTCCAGGCACAGATGACGGAACTGGAAAAACAGGTTGACGAGGCGGTCAAGGTTGTCACCAGTTCCATCCGCATCTCGCATGAAGAGGCAAAAGCCAAAGAGGCGGACCTGCGGACCAAACTTGCCGAACTGGAAGCCGATCAGTCCGCTTTTCAGGACAAGAATATTCAGTATACCATCTTGAAACGCGATGTGGATTCCAACCGGTCGCAATATGATAGTCTTATCGCCAAATTGAACGAAGTCGGGGTTGGTTCAGCGTTGAAGCGCGAAAGCACTGTGATCACAGATGCAGCTGTTCCACCCGGCGGTCCATTCTCGCCGCGCATGTCGATCAATCTGGCCATTGCACTCATGCTTTCCATGGTCCTTGCTGCTGCCATCATCTATCTGCTCGAATTGCTCAACAATACCTTCTCCAATCCGGACCAGATCGAAAGTGAATTGAAACTGCCCGTGTTGGGCATCCTGCCTCTGGTGGAAGACGCCAGTATGGAGCAACAATTGAATGAGCAGCAATCGGCCCTGTCGGAGGCATACCGCTCGTTGCGCACATCGCTGCAATTCACCGGCACTGACGGCAATCCGCGCTCACTGCTGGTGACAAGTTCCGAGCCGTCGGAGGGCAAATCGACAACCTCGTTCAAATTGGCCCAGGATTTTGCCTCGCTCGGCCTGCGGGTTCTGCTGATTGACGCGGACATGCGCAAGCCCAATCTCCATACAAAGTTCGGTACCGACAATGTGGTTGGCCTTTCCAATCTGTTGACAAATACGGTCCTGAAGGGCGATCTGAAAAAAATATTTCGAACGACACGCTTTCCCAACGTGACATTTGTCAGTGCAGGCACGATCCCGCCCAATCCCCCAGATCTGCTCTCGTCGCCAAAGATGGCGCGTCTGCTTCAGGCCTGTAACGAGCGCTATGATATCGTTATCTTTGATAGTCCGCCCGTGATCGGCATTTCGGATGCTCCAATTCTGGCGCGCCTGGTGGAAGGGACCCTGCTGGTCGTTTCCGCCCATCAGGTGTCTCGCAAAGGTGCCGCAGCAGCCCTCAAACGTTTGAAAAGTGTAGGTGCCAATGTCTTTGGAGCGACACTGTCGAAGTTTGCCGTCAACAAGTTTGAATATGCCTATGCATACCGGTATATGTCGGAAGGTTACTACTCCTTGAGCGATGAAAGCGGAAACGCCGCGGCTGCAACTGCAGGAAAAAATCATGTCCATGGCAGCAATCCGATTGAAACAACTCGCGCTCGCATGCGTCGCGCTGGTGACTTTTTGCGCGGTCGCCTTAACGGGGATTAGCAATTATTATGCTGAGTCCAAGCCGCAGCAGGCGCTTTCTTTAAATCCCCTTAATGCTGAAGCAGCCAATCGCTTTCTGGCCAATTGGTTGATCGAGCCCGATTCCGACGTTGATTTTGAGCATGTAGACAGGGTAGCCCGGATGACGATCCGTTATGCGCCCTCCCATGCGCAGACCTATGGTCTTCTTGGAGAAATCCGTCGCGCCCGCGAAGAAACCAAAAACGCTTACGCTCTGTATGATGCTGCCTTGTCCGTTTCCAGCACGGAAGCGATTGCCCTGCAGCGCACTTTGGCAACTGCGATCATCGGTGGTGACTACGCTGAAGCAATGGCCAAACTGGACATCCTGTTTCGCCGCTGGCCTTCCAATTTCAGCACCTTCGCCGTCATCATTCAGCCCTTGCTGCGTGACCCAGAAGGCTACAAAGAAGCACTTGCAACCTTACGCACTGGGCCGCCTTGGCGGAGGCCGTTCCTGGGCGTTTTGAACCGCGATGTCAGCTCTCTGGACCTGGCCTACCGACTGCAGCTGGATTTGAACAGCGATACCGATGTCAGTCGCCAAAATGAAATTGGTGAGACATTGTCAGCTCTTTTGCGCAGCAAGAAATATGACCAGGCCTACCGGCTCTTTCTGCTGACCCTGAACGAGGAAGATCAGCGATACAACGGCTACGTGTTCAACGGCAATTTTATCCTGAAACCGTCTGGACGCCCCTTTGATTGGGCTTATGCAAACCGCCCTGGCGTGAGGATCTCACGCATTGTCGGTAACAATGCTGACGGTACAGCCGGCAATCTGACCCTCGGTTTCCTTGGTAAACCGGTAAAAAATATTTCTTTAAGCCAATATATCTATCTTCCGGCCGGGAAATATCGTCTGAGTGCTGAAACCAGTGCATACAATCTAAAGGCTCCCAGAGGCCTCTATTGGAAACTTGACTGCATCAATCCAGTGGAGACGATTGCGCGCATCGATATCCCGGAGGGGAGCTACCGCAACAGAATGTTGCAGACGGAATTTGACCTGCCTGATAGCAGTTGCCGCATGACGCGCCTGCAAATGGGCACCGATTTGATCGCTGAAAGCTTCCGCTATCCCTATTCGGGCACCATGCGGATACATGAAGTAGCGTTAAGGAATATCGGTCTATGAAAGCGGCAGTGGGTTCTAATGTAGACAAATATTTTCTGGGCATAACGCTTCTGGTTGCACTGGTCTTTGGTGGTGGCACGACGACTGGCCTGTCGACGGACACCGGCATTTTGTTGCTCGCCATCTTTACATCGACTGTCGTCTGCCTTCGACATATGGACCGTGCAATCGACCGCCGGGTTTTCTGGTTCATGGCGGCGGCAGGCCTTGCTATCCTCGTTCAGCTCTTGCCCATTTCCTCTGGTCTGACGCGTTCGACACAGGGCATTCTACCCGAAACCATGCCGCTTCCCGGACTTGATCCACTGACACTCAGCCTTGGTGTCAGTCGCAGTGTTGAAGTTGCCGTCTGGTTTATGACCCTGTGCCTGTTTCTCACAGCTGTGCTCAAATTACGTTTCGAACAGGCCTATGGCCTGATTCCCTATTTCCTCGCAGGTGTTGTCCTGAATATGACTGCGGGCTTGATACAGTACTCCTATACAGGGCGCGCCATAATCACCGATATCTTCTCCTATGACCTCAAAGCGGGGTTCTTCATCAACGTCAATCATTTCTCCGATCTGGTTTTCATCTCGATCCCGTTTGCTTTCGTCTATTTCATTGAGACCAATCGTCTGATCGTCCTGACAGCTTACATAGTCTCGGCGCTGCTCATCCTGCTGGCAGCGGGGTCGACTGCGGGGGTTCTGATCGGCTTTGCCATGACAATTCTCAGTGTCATTATTCTGTTTCAGCGAAGCCAGATCGGCATTCTGTCTATCCTTGGCGGTTCCATCATCCTCGGAATATATTCCGTGGGCGTCTGGGCACGGCTGCAGGTTGAGCAGGTAAATCTTGGCTACGGGCGTCTGGAGTTTGCCTATACGACGCTGGACGGTATCCGTGATAATCTGCCATTTGGCATCGGCTATGGCAATTTCCTCACCGGCTACCCGGCCTATGAGAAGCCCGAAATGATTTTCCAGACCTATGTCAATCATGCACATAACGACTATCTGGAGCTTGTTTTCGAAGGGGGGCTCATTGCCGCCCTGTTGATTGTCGTATTTATCGGCCTGTTTGCCTGGCGGGTAGGGCAGACGCTGCGCTGGCCACTGCACAAGGCGGCGACACTCGCTATACTGTTTGTTCTCGTCCACTCGCTGGTTGATTACCCGCTACGCACGCTAGGCATAGCCTTTCCGTTTGTTTTGTTTATTGGCTTTTTGTTTCACCGTGGTCCCGAGAACCCCGAATCCGCTCCTGCAGCCACGGCGCAAGTCGATCTGAATGGCGACATGATTTTGGTGCCACTCGAGGCCCCGTGACCAAACAGCAGGCAATTCGTCAGGCGGCGACTGCAGCTTTGCTGCCAAGTTTTTCAATAATCGCGCCAACCTCATTTGCTGGCACCCCCTTGCTGAATAAAAACCCCTGAACCTCTGTGCAGCCTTCGCGGCGCACCCATTCAAGCTGTTCCTCTGTTTCGACACCTTCTGCGGTGGTGGTCATGCCAAGACTGGCGCCCAGGCTGGTGACAGCACGGATGATGGCCATTGTATTCTCTTCGCCGTTCATCGCGCGAACGAATGAGGAATCAATCTTGATCTTGTCGAATGGGAATCTCTGAAGATAACTCAAGGAGGAATAGCCGGTACCAAAATCGTCCATTGCTATGAAGACGCCAAGTTCGCGCAAGCGGTGCAAGGTCGACAGGGTTTCTTCCGTCTCGGTCAGCAGTACGCCTTCGGTGATTTCCAATTCCAGACGCCGGGGCAAAAGTTGCGAAATACTCAATGTCGTCATCACGGTTTCCGCCAGGCGATGACTGCGGAATTGCGCCGGTGACAGATTGACTGCGACACGAATATCATCCGGCCAGCTATTTGCATCCTTGCATGCCTGATGCAGAACCCATTCGCCCAACGGGATGATCAGGCCTATTTCCTCGGCAACGGGGATGAATTCAGCCGGAGAAACCATTCCGCGCTCAGGATGGTTCCAGCGAAGCAGAGCCTCGAACCCGCAGACCACATTGGCCTCCACGTTCATCAGTGGCTGATAGTGCAGGACAAACTCACCTTCTGTCAGAGCGCGGTGCAAATCGAGCGCCATTTGGCGACGGGTCTGCATACGTGCGTCCATTTCCGGCTCAAAGAAGTGATAGACACCGCGTCCTTCTTCCTTGGATCGATACATTGCAAGGTCGGCATTTTTCAGCAGAATTTCAGCGGTGTTTCCGTCAGTAGGTGCCATCGCTATGCCGATGCTGGCACCGATGGAAATCGTCTGGCCATCGATCTGTATCGTCTTGCTGATCGTATCAATCAATCTTTGCGCGAGGGCATGGGCTGCAGCCGGTTGATCCGGGTTGACCTGCACCACTGCAAATTCATCGCCGCCAAAGCGGGCAACCGTGTCACTCTCGCGCAATGTTGACTGAAGGCGTTTTGCCACCGTTTGCAACACCCGGTCTCCAATGGGATGGCCAAGCGAATCGTTGACATCCTTGAAGTGGTCAAGGTCAATGCCCAACACGGCCAATTGCTGGTCCTCCGCCAGGTTTGTCAGGGCTTGGTTGACATTTTCGCTAAACAGCGTGCGATTGGGAAGATCTGTCAGCGCGTCGTGGCGGGACATATGAAAAATGCGTGCTTCTGAACGACGGCGGTCTGTAATGTCCTCATGGGTCGCGAGCCAGCCTCCGCGCATCGGCTGAAAAACCACCGAAATGGTGCGTCCGTCATTGATCTCGCAGATGCTGGCTCCATCTATTTTCCCGACAACAGTTTCTTCAATATCGCGCAGATAGGCCTCTGGATCGGGACCATGGAAGGTTTTTTGTCTGATGCGTTCGGCGTTGATGGCGGCATGGCTTGTGCCGGCGACGGTCAGTTCCGGCCGTAATTTGTAAAGGGCTGCATATTTTTCATTACACACGATAAGACGGTTGTCGTTGTCAAACATGCACAGTCCAATTGGCATATTGTCAATCGCCGATGCCAACCGGCTTCTGTTGCCTTCGGCAACTTCTGCGAGCTCCCGAGCCTGGATCACGCTGTCGCGATAGCCCTTTGTCGCAGAAATGAGCGCGGCCATCTCTTCGCTTGCGCCAGCAATGTCTCCCAGGTCAACATTTTCATCGCCCTCCATGAGCCGACGCATGGCGTTGCTGATGCGTTCCAAAGGTGTAGCGACCGCCCGCACTGCACGAAGAGTCCCAACAATGGCCGCCATAGTAGAACCGGCAATGAGCAACAAAATGACAAAAACGGCCTGTCGAACGATGGCCTTGCCACGCGATCGTGCGTCCTGAACCTGTTGGTGGACAATCTTTTCCAGTGCGTCGGTCTTTTGAAGTGCTCCGGCGAATGCATTGCCGCTATTTACGTAGAATTGCTCAGTCTCCGGAGTCGTAATCGCCTTATTCTCGACGTTCTCGGCATGTGCCAGAGAATTATGGTAGTCGGTGATCGCCGTGTTCAGGCGGGTGAACGTCGATATTTCCTGTGACGAGTATGAAACCTTGCCATAATCTTGCAGGGCTATATCCGTTTTCAATTTCAGCATGGCGATCTGACTGCTAACGGGAGCCAAATTCGGAAGATGATTGCTTTGGGTCTGTCGGGCCACAAGCAGGTTCAGCGAAGCTGTCGACTGTCTGATTGTGCGCAGCAATGCGTGCTTGGGCAGGAGGTTTTGCTCCACCTCTTTAGCGATCCCATCCAGTGCACGAACCTGCACAATTCCGTAAAGACCGATGCCGACAACAACAAGCAATGGTATGACAATAGACAGACCAATAAGGACAGCAATGGGTGGCTTGCGGAACTTCATCTCGATTGATCATCCATAGAGATGATGAGTCTTCGTATCGCTGGTTTTAACAACGCATAATACCTTTGTTCTTGAGGGGCAGAACTATGACGGTCCCTATGAATCGGGCAATTGAGCACACCCCTTCGTTTTCGCTGCACTTTGTTGCCGGTGGTCAAATTCGACCCTGTTGCGTCCGTTGTTTTTGGCTCTGTAAAGCAGGCGATCACTTGCATGGTAGAGCTCCGCAAAACTCTTGTTATCCTTAAGCGTGTAGACCCCGATGCTGACTGATAGCGTGTGAGATTTTCCCTCTGGCTTGAACTGGATATCGCTGATAGCCACGCGCACGCGTTCAGCAATGGTCAGTGCAAGGTTCAATTCCGCGCCGACCAGAAAAATGGCAAATTCCTCCCCGCCCATGCGACCCAGAAAGTCAGCTTCGCGGATTTGCATGCGCGCAGTGGCCACAATCCGTTGCAGCGCAACGTCGCCCGCATGGTGCCCGAATAGATCGTTCACGGTTTTGAAGCTGTCGACGTCAAGTGCCAATATGCTGCCAATACATTGTTTATAGCCGCTATCAGCATTTGACAGATGTTGCTCTGTTGCAGCGATGAATGCCGCGCGGTTCATGGCGCCTGTGAGTGAATCCATCGTCGCGTGACGTTGCAGTTCTGCGTAGGCGAGGTTGAGTTCTTCTATCTTGAATGCAAACGTACCGATTACCGGAACGGTCAACAAAATGGAAAGTCCCACGGCCACCATTTTGTCGCGGAGCGGCAGAGCCTGGATCGTTGTGCCGTTTGCGAATGCGGAGCCGGCTATGGCAATCACACATATTATCAATGAGAGGAGAGCAGTCCTGACAACAATACGTTTCCAGCATCCAGCCGGCAAATATAAGTCTGGTAGAAATTCACGACGTTTTTTCATCAGTATTAAATAGCAAGATTGAGTGAAGTTTGAGTTCCCAGATTGCCTCAAATTGTCAGGATAGCCCATGGATGAACCGTAAACGGAGACATTTTCCCCAAAAAAACGGGCCATGAGATGCTTTCACTGTAATTCTTTCTATACTATGCAGCTTTGTTGTATTGGGCGATTTTTATTTGATCGCGGCCCGCGCTTTTTGCATTGTAAAGCGCTACGTCTGCTCGGCGCATGGCTGCCGAAAAGGATTCCTCAGCTGGACGATACTCCACCATCCCGGCGCTGACGGTCAAGTGGAAGCCACCCGCAGGGCCTTCAATCTTCGTGCTTCGTGTTGCCTGTAATATGCGTTCCATACCGTTCTTGGCATCGGGAAGGGACGTGTTTTTCATGAGAATTGCAAATTCCTCGCCACCTTGACGGGCGACCACGTCACCAGCGCGGCTATGCTGACGCATGATGTCGGCGAAAGTCACCAGCGCACGATCGCCTGCATCGTGCCCCCACTTGTCGTTGATCTGCTTGAAATGATCCAGGTCAAGAACCACCAGCGTATGGCGCGGTGAGCCCGATTCCGCCGTGTTCTCCGTGTCCGATGCGGCCATTTGCAGAGAGCGTCGGTTGGCCAATCCCGTCAAAAAGTCATTTTCAGCCGCTTGCTTCAATGACGCTCCAGATGAGATCAGACGTCGCTCCCTTTCGATAAGTGTCCCCAAAATGACGGCACTTGTGACAGAGGCCAGGAAGTAAATCGGATAGACGTCGGAGATCATTTTGATCGCAATTTCGTAGGGGAACAAAAATGCCACAGCAAACTGGAGAGAGATTATGACACCAACTACAACAAGATGCTGAACTTTGACGCGGCCTTTGGGCCGCAGATATCGGGCCCATATCGTGCCCAGAATGGCTGCCACAATGATGCCCGTTGCTCCGGGAAAGGCACCCAGGCCGCCCAGATAAACGCGATAGCTTGCTGCAATGATGGCAGACACGACGGCAGCAGGTATTCCGCCAAAGGCAGCACCAAGACCAACCATGACACTGCGACCATCCACAATAATGCCGGGCATAATGGCTATTGGAGACATCATGGAGATGACAGCACCGCCTCCAAACAGGAATCCTGCCGCGACAGATTTGTGAAATTTGCTCAATCCGGTTCTGAGCAATGTACCCAGAATCACAGAGAGCAAAGCCATCAGGCCCACAGAATCCAGCATGGACATCGCGATATTCAAGCCCGGCATCCTTCCATTACGCAGCTTATGGAAACACTTTTATAAGTGTTCAGTCATGATCGAACCTGCGCTGAAAAAGATTAAATTGTTATTAAATCGGCTGTTTATGCAGTAATAAACTCCAATTGTTGCTAATGTTCGACCATTATTGGGAAATGCAAATCGGGTCATCCACCGCTGGTTTATAGTTTGATTATCTGCCGGAACAAAGGGATCGCCAATGATTTATCGCTGCTTTACAGCGCCTTCAGTTGCGTCGCGTGGGATCTGCTGGTGCATTGAGCCAGCAGGAAACAGAGTGTCCGTCGCCGACAACGGATTGCGGTGGTGCCCATGAGGAACACGACGCAATGGCCCTGGGGCAACGCGGATGAAAGTGGCACCCCGGCGGTGGTGACAGGGGTGAAGGGATTTCGCCTTTGATCGGCTGGTACTCACGATGACCGCCTCGAATGCGGGGAATCTCTTCAAACAGTGCTTTTGTATAGGGATGAACCGGGTTGGAAAACAGTGCTTCCGTTGGGGCCATTTCAACAATACGACCAAGATACATGACGGCGACCTGGTCACACAAATGGCGGACCACGCCGAGATCATGACTTATGAACAGAATGGTCAGTGCACGTTTTTCTTTCAGATCCAGCAACAGATTGATGATTTGGGCCTGGATTGACACATCCAGTGCGGCAACTGGCTCGTCACATATGAGGAAATCGGGAGAAACCGACAGCGCCCGGGCAATGCCGATGCGTTGACGTTGACCTCCCGAAAATTGATGGGGCAAACGCGACAGAATATCCTGTGGCAGACCGACTTCGAGCAGCAGCGCCGCGGCAAATTCATTCTTGTCCCTGCGTTTGATCAGACCGTGATAGATCGGCCCCTCTGTCAGAATGTCGACAATCTTCTGGCGCGGATTAAGTGATGCCATTGGGTTTTGGAAGACCATTTGGGTACGCAGAAGTTCTCTGCGAGAAAGCGGTTCTGCCTTGCTGGCCATGCGGTGCCCGTCAATACGCACCTCTCCGTCACTGACCGGCAGAAGGCTGGCAATCAGGCGCCCCAAGGTCGACTTGCCGCAGCCACTTTCACCGACAAGCCCAAGGACCGATCCCTTTCCAATACGCAAGGAAACATCATCGACCGCATGCACAATCTCATCGGCATAATCCAGCCCCAGACGTGCAAGAAACGCGGCAACGGGTGACATTCTGCGCTCGAAACGGCGGGAGGCATGACGGACATCCACAAACGGACAGTCCTGTGGGCTTACCGGCAATTCGGCGGTCATTTCACCTGCGTCGGACATTTTGAACCTCGGTCAAGGGGAAGAAACATTGGGCTGTTCGACCGCTACCAACGGCCACTTCGGGCGGCTTTTCTGCGCATTCATTTCTTGCGTATTTACAGCGGGTTCTGAAGGCGCAGCCGCTGGGCAGTTGCAAAGGAGAAGGCTGGGTTCCCGGAATTTGCTCAAGACGGCTGCCTGGGAGGCAATCGCCTGGAATCGAATCCATCAGCCCAGCGGTATAGGGGTGGGCAGGGTTTGAAAGAACCTTTTGCACGGGACCTGCTTCAACGATTCGCCCAGCGTACATCACGGCGAGTTTGTCGCAGAAGCCTGCAACGACACTGAGATCGTGTGTGACCCATATCATGGCCACATCACGCTCGCGCACGAGGCGTTGCATCATATGCAGGATTTGAGACTGGATGGTCACATCAAGGGCCGTCGTTGGCTCATCGGCAATCACCACGGAGGGCTTGTTGATGAGCGATATGGCTATACAAACCCGTTGGCGCATCCCGCCCGAAAGCTCGTGTGGATAGTTGCCAAGCCGTTCACGCGGTGCGGGAATGCCCACTTCAATGAGGGCCGCTTCCGCTTCTTTCATGGCTTGCGAATGGCTGCATTTACGGTGGGCATGGATGACTTCGAAAAATTGCTTTCCAATCGTCAGGACCGGGTTGAGCGTGGTCATCGGATCTTGAAATATGATGGAAATATCATTGCCCCGAATTGCCCGCAAAGCGTTTTCAGACAGCGTTGTCAGCTCCTGTCCGTGCAGCAGAACGGATCCTGAAACAACCCGGCCCGGTGCGGTGATCAATCCGGCAATGGAAAGGCCAGTCACCGATTTCCCCGACCCCGATTCCCCGACCAGTCCGAGGATCTCCCCCCGGGCAAGCTCAAAGCTGACATCGGTCACCGATTTCACCTGTCCAATCTTCAGATTGTAAACCGTAGACAGGCCGGAAATATTCAGGACGGGTTGTTGACTTTCAGGCATGGTCGTCAGGGGCCCTGTCATCGTTTCAGCCCCGGATTGAGCATGTCGCGGAGACGATCCCCGACAATATTGATGGAAAGCAGGGTGACCAGAAGCGCGATCCCGGGGAAAATGGATATCCAATAGGCGCCGCTGAGCATGTATTGATAACCATTGGCAATGAGCAGCCCGAGGGAGGGTTGCGTTTCAGGCAGCCCTATGCCCAGAAAACTCAAGGTTGCTTCAAGCGTGATGGCGTGGGCCATCTGAATGGTCAGAACCACCAGTAACGGCGTGAAGCAATTGGGAAGCAGGTGACGGAAAATGATCTGTCCGTGTCCCAGGCGCAGTCCGCGTGCAGCCTCGATATATTCCCGCTCGCGTTCGACGAGTGCAGATGCACGCACTGTCCGTGCGTAATAGGCCCATTGCACGGCAATCAGGGCTATCATGGTCTTGTCGGCTCCGCGTCCCAGGATCGCAAGCAGGATCAGGGCGATGAGGATGGGAGGGAAACTCATCTGCAGGTCAACCAGTCGCATGATGGCAGCATCGGTTCGCCCACCGACATAGGCGGCGCTCAGTCCCATGGTCATTCCGATTATCAGCGCAAATATGGCGCTGGTGGCTCCAACAGTGAGTGATATGCGTAAGCCGTATACAATGGCGCTGAACATGTCGCGCCCCAGGCCATCCGTTCCCAGCCAATGCGTGTAGCCATTGAAATTACTCGTTCCGGGGGGCAGCCGCGCGTCCATGATGGAAAGCGTTGACAGGTCGTAAGGATTCTGAGGTGTGATCAGCGGTGCGCATATTGCTGCCGCAATGACGACGCCGAGCGTCACAATGCCTGTCAAAGCCGCCGGACTCCCACAGAATTCTGCTCCAAATGCAAGAAATTTGGAGAGATTTGACTGCGGCTTCGTTGCATGCGCTTCTTTGGCGCCGCGCAATGGTACGGCTGATTGCTGTGTGTTGGTCCCGGTCATCGACTTGTGCTCCCCAGCCGAACGCGTGGGTCGAGGACCGCATAGAGCAAATCCACGACAAGATTGATGAAAACGAACATGACGACAATCACCATGAGATAGGCGACGATGACAGGGCGATCCAGTTGGTTGATGGATTCGATGATGAGCTTGCCCATCCCCGGCCAGTTGAAAATGGATTCGGTGACAACGGCGAATGCCACAACGGAGCCGAATTCAATGCCGATGACTGTCACGATCGGTATCATGATGTTTTTCAGGATATGTCGCGTCAGGACCCGTGAGGGGTGAATGCCCATGGCTCGGGCGAACCGGACAAAATCCTGCGGCACGATTTCCCGAACGCTTGCCCGCGTCAGGCGAATGAACAGAGCGACCTTGAACAAGGCCAGGTTGAGTACCGGCAGGGCAAGATGTGCAAGTCCGTCCAGGGTCAGGAAACTCCATTCTATACCAAAAACGGCAACCGTCTCGCCGCGACCGAACACCGGCAACCAACCCAGCCAGACGCCAAAGGTAAGAATGAGAATCAGCCCGACCCAGAATGTCGGAAGAGAAAAGCCGAATATCGAACCGGCCATGATCACCCGGGAGAACCAGGAATTGTCAAACAAACCCGCGATCAAACCGAGAGGAATTCCGATTGTGATGGCCAGCAGCGTCGCACCAAGAGCCAGTTCCAACGTGGCTGGCAAACGCTGAAGAATAAGTTCGATCGCCGGGATATTGAAGACAAAGGACGTTCCCAACTGCCCATGCACTGCAGACCACAGGAAGATCAGATATTGCCGCCAAAGTGGTTGGTCGAGACCAAGCGAATGGGCTACGGCATCGCGGGTGAGTTGATCTGCATCGGGATTGATCAGCAGTTCCACAGGGTCGCCAATGGCAAAAACCCCGACAAAAACGATGACCGACATGGCGAGAACGACACCGGTGCCCTGCAGAAATCTCTGGATAATGAATGCGATCATGTGGTGTGTATCCGTTGGGTCAGCAGAAGGCGGGAAGGCTGCTGTGCAGATGATACCAACGTCAGATTTGCCATCTGCCGCTGACCTGGCAGGCCTTGCTGTGCGCCTGTTTGCGGGTTGACGTCGAAATTGGGGAAATTGCTTGCTGCTATATCGACACGGATTCGATGTCCCGCAGCAAATCTGTTTGCGGATGGGTTTGCCATTACAGTGATCAATGCAGGTTTGTCGCGTTCCATCATCTGTGGAAAGCGCCAACTGTCGCGATAGCGAAGCCTGAGTATGCCGTCGCTGATATTCACCGCCGGTCCGTTTGCGGGATAACAATCAATCAGTTTGATGGTGATATCGGCATCCGGCTGATCGCACATGATCCACAGTTCCATTGCAATGGGGCCTGCAATGTGGATGTCGGCGCCGAGTGGTTCCGTAAAGAAACTCAGCACGTCCGTTCTTTGGCATTGGGAAAGACTTGCCCCGTCGGTTGCGGAGCAGGCAAATTGTACATTTTGATCAAACATGCCCCCCGACATGACCGGTTCGCCGGAATTGATGGCCCCACCGAGGGTCGGAACCGGGTTGTGCGGATCACTTGTCCAACGGCGCTCTGTTTCATACTTAATTGGAAAAACGGCACGCAGTCTGTCACCGGCAAGCGTGTAAGCCAGCGCACGCGTATGCGCGGGAGGCCAGGACGTGCATGACTGCCAGCATCCGCCATGGTCGATCTTGCCATTGTTGTTCCGGCAGCCGGTCCCTCCACCCATCTCGAAATAGTCAATTCTGGTAGTCGGCGAGGGGTGGTTTGAAGTCTTCTGTTCACATGCGTACCGCAACCAGCCCAGGCGTTTTTCGAGCAGAGAGCAGCCAAGCCCTGTCTCGGGTATTGCCGTGGGGCCGAAATCGGCTTCGCCGGCAATGCTGGTAAACCTATTGCCATGGGACCAGGGTCCTATGATCAGTTGTGATGAAGCTTGCGGTGATTTCGATTTTGCCTGGAAATTGTCGAGCGTTGAAATCAGTGACGTGTCGAACCAACTGGTGATGAACAGGGCTGCCGTGTCATTGCCGGCGAGCATTTCAGGGGCTTTGTAGAGACCCGGTTGCAGCCAGAAGTCACTGTGGTCTCCTGCCTGCCACAAAGTGGCCAGATTGTCACGGTGAGCCGGTGCTGCCTGCAAGGGAGAGTGGTCCTGGGACCAGGGGCCATCTTCCAGCCATTCCTGCAACGATTGCGATTTGAGGGCGGCGACTGCAGCATCGTCACCTGCGCGGGATTTGTCGCGTATCGCCTGAGCATAGGCCCACGTGGCTTGTTTGAGTGAAAATGCGCCACCCTGCCTGATACCGGAACGATAGGCATCCGAAAAGCCACCGCAATCTATGCATGCAGCATCGATGATTGTTTTTTCGAATTCAAGCGCTGAAACCTGACAGGCCGCGCCATAGGAAAAACCGACCATGCCTATGAACCCGCTACACCAGGCTTGCGATCGTATCCAGTTGATCGTGTCTACTGTATCGGCTGCTTCCTGCGTGTATTTTCTAAAAAGCCCGCCGGACTGCCCGGTTCCCCGGCAGTCCTGAACAACATAGATGAAACCAGCGTCACAGAAACGCACTGCCAATTGCGCGCGCGTCAATGCTCGGGCCATGCCGGCATGTCTTTCCGATTGATCACAGGTTTCTTTTCCATAGGGCGTGCGCTCCAGCACAACTGGAAGAGGCCCCAATGCAGCGCCATGAATATTGGTCGAGAGCATGATGCCGTCGCGTGTCGGGACGGTGATGCCGCGGGAGATATCCGCGGCATCCAGCCCATGCGCTGTTTCTTTGGTTTTTTGCATCACTTCCTGGACAGTCCGTAAACCAGGGTCATCTGATCCTGCCGTGGGACAAATGCGAGCCCCTTTTGGGTGGCCCAGACATTCATCTGATAATGCATGGGTAGAATGGCGAAATCCGCAAAGGCGACTGCTGCAGCCTGCGCAGACAGGCTGGCGGCCTCGTCAACGTCAAAGGTCGACATGGAGGCGATTGTCAGTTCGTCCACCTTTGCATTGTGGTAACGCCCCCGGTTGGATGAGCCATATCCCTGCTCCTTGTCATAGGTCATCAGCACACCACGAAGGCCGTGCCAGGCTGTACCCTGAGCTGAACCCCAGCCGAGAAAGAAAATGGAGAAATCACGGGCACTTGCTGCAGGAAAGAAGACATTTGCAGGCATCGTTTCCACCACAGTGGTGATTCCGACCCGCTCGAACATCTGTGCAATTGCCTGAACAATCTGACCATCGGCGACGTAACGATTGTTCGGACCATGGATTGTCAGTTGGAAGCCATCGGGAAAACCGGCTTCGGCAAGAAGTGCCTTGGCCCGTTCCGGATCATAGGGCGTTGGAAGGATATCCGGATTGTATCCGACCATGGTTGGACCGGCGAGTTGGCCGGCAGGCATTGCAAGCCCCTGAAGCAGTCTTTCGATAATCGCATCCCGGTTGATCGCCAGTGACAAAGCCTCGCGAACGCGAACATCAAGCAGTGGGTTTTTTATTTCCGACCCGTCTTTTGCGGTGATATTGGGTGTCACTTCGCGATCTGTATCGATGTGCAAATAGGCCGTGTATACGTCCTGCGTCATGGCAATATTGATTGCGTCGTTGTTTTTCAGCAGTTGAAAGCTCTCTGGTGGAACGGCATTGATCAGGTCGACGTCGCCGGACAGCAAAGCAGCGACCCTTGTGGCGTCGTTTGGCATGGCAATGACTTCGACGTGTTCGAAATCCGAGGGCCCGGCCCAATAATCGTCGTTGCGTGCAAGCTTGAGCGAACCACCCGGTGACCATGAGACAAATTTGAAAGGCCCGGTTCCTATTGTCGCTTTGCCGTTATTGTAATCGGCAGTTGCGGCGCCTTCGCCCGCATGTTTGGAAATGATCGGGACCTCTGCGAGATCAAACAGGATTTGCGGGGAGGGGTTGCGCGTGGTGATATGCAAAGTGTGGTCATCAATCGCTTTTGCTTCGGCAATTTGAGACAGAAACTGTCCAAAAGGGGCCGGGCTGTTGGGGACATTGGGTGCCCGCTCGAAGGTAAAAATCACATCCCGCGCCGTAAAGGGCTGGCCATCATGCCATTTAACGCCCTCACGCAATTTTATTTCCCACACCCCGTCTCCGATGTGTTTCCAACTGGTTGCCAGTGCTGGCTTGAGTTGAAGGTCTTCGTCGCGCATGATCAGCGTATCGAAGATGTTTGTCACTGCTGCCTTGTTTGTTGCAACATAGGAAAAATGCGGATCCATGGATGCGGACTCACTGCGCACCCCGACCTTTGCATCTTCAGCCTGCGCCATTCCATGGTTCAATCCAGTGGCGAGCAGGATCGCACCGATGGCAAGCCCGAGTTTCTTTGTTTTCATAATTTCCTCCAGTTGGTTTTTGATGTTCACCCTGTCAGTCTTCTGTGCTGACGAGGTTTACTGCCGCCTTTTCAAAGCGTTTCTTGCCCGAGCGCACATGGGATTCTCCGAGCTTCTGCGCTCGCTTCTCATCGCCGTTCTCGATGGCGGCGAGTATCTCTCCGTGTTCAATATTGGATTGCGCCATGTCGGGATGACGTTGCAGTGACACCTGGCGAAACAGATGCGTTTCCTTGATCAGGCCATCCGTCATGGCCTTGAGACGCGGGCTTTGTGCCAGGTTGATCAGGTGTTCGTGAAACTGCAGATTCAAAGTATAATAGGCAGCGGCATCATTGTTTTCCGCCGCATCGGACATCTGCTTGTGCAGATCCCTCAGGATAGATGTCCCGTCCTTGTGTCTTGCTGCGGCACGCATGCAGGCATAGCCGGTCAGCACTGCACGAAGATCATAGATTTCAAGCAGTTCATCCCGGTCGATTGAGCGAACAAATGCACCCTTGTTGGCAACGAATTCGACAAGGCCCTGGCTGGACAGAAGGCGGGCAGCCTCGCGGATTGGGCCGCGGCTGACACCCAGTTCACGGGCAAGGACGGCTTCGTTGATACGCTCGCCTGCCGATAATCGGCCATCCATGATGTAGGTCTCAATTTTCTCTGCCACCAGCGAGGAAAGCGTATTGTTTTTTCGCAGGGCAAGCAGGTCTGAACCATCACTAATCATTCGGGAACCTCGGATTTCTGTTGGTCATCTCATGTGGCAATCATAATAGTTAACTGTTGACAGTTAGCCATTAGAATCGCAAACTGTCAACAGTTAACCAGGAGATGATATGTCAGACTTGTATCCAGCATCCGCAGGCCACGCGATGGACGCGGCCGAAAACGCGGAATTTCTTTCTGAAAACGTCACTGCACAGGCGGTGGACTTCATCATGAATACAGGGTTCTCGGACATTCCCTCGGCCGTCTTGGATATGTCGCGACGTTGCATTGTTGATACGACAGGACTGTATGTCGGCGGATTGCGCGAACGTGCGACGCAAATCATTGTCGAGATGGCGATGTCTGACGGAGGCCGGCCTGATTCATTCCTGTTGGGGGCAGGCGAGGTGTGTGTGCCTGCCCAGATCGCAGCGCGAGCACTCGGCATATCTGCGCATGCCCATGACTTTGACGATACACAGGTCAGTAACGACCCGGCCCATGTCTACGGTCTTCTTACCCATCCCTCTGCCGCGCCGCTGTCTTCGACACTGGCACTTTCCCACAAGCTTGGCGACGTGGCGGGCGAGCGGTTCATGGCCGCATTTTGCATTGGTTTTGAAGTCTCATGCAAAATTTCGGAATGGATGAAGCCGGATCATTATCTGCGTGGTCATCACTCATCGGGTACCGTGGCCACATTCGGCTCTGCTGCATCGGCTGCCTGGCTCCTGGGACTTGATCGCAAGGCAACGCAAAACGCGTTTGGCATTGCGGCCGCGATGGCGGCCGGCATCCGCTGCAACTTCGGTACCATGAGCAAACCCTGGCATGTGGGCAGAGCGTCGGAAAATGGTGTGATGGCAGCACTCATGGCGCAGCGTGGCTTCACCGGAGACCCAAATGCCCTTGACGGCAAATGGGGCTTTGCCAGCGTGCTGGCAGGGGGTTTCTCACAGGAAAAACTCGGACAGGGTTTCGGTTCGGACTGGAGCGTGGTCAATCCCGGTGTCAGCATCAAACCATATCCCAGTGGCATTCTGACCCATCAGGCAATGGATATGATGCGCGATCTTGTTATCGACCATGATGTGAAGCCCGAAAATGTTGAACGTATCGAGTTTTTTGCGGGCGACAATATACTCAATCCCATCCGCTACCCGATCGCCGCCAACCATCTGCAGGCAAAGTTTTCCATGGCGGCGCTCTTTGCCATGATTGTCCTCTATCGTCGTGCTGGCATTTCAGAATTCAGTGACGCGCTTATCTGTACGCCGCAATTCCAGGATATGCAGCGTCGTATCAAGACCGCTGTGGACCCGCAAATCAACGCCATGGGCTTCGATCTGATACGGTCCCGGGTGGTGGTCGTCCTCAAGGATAGAACAGAGATCAGAGCCGAAGCCGACAACCGTTACCGAGGTGGTCCGATGAGCCCAATGAGTGAAACGGATATCGAAGAGAAGTTTTGCGCCTGTTGTGATGGGCTCGATAGGGGGCTTCAGGATCGCATATTGGTAGCCGCCAACCATCTGACGAAGGTCGATGGCCCCACTGAACTCGTTCATGCGCTGCGTGCGATACCGGCGCTCGGCTGATAGGTGAAGCTGTCCTGACCGGTAAATTGCAATTGTTAGGGCAGTCTTCGACGAGATGACTGAACGGGCTGATGTTTGGTCACTGCGTATCAGGCTGCTGTGCAGTGATTAAATTTCGATCATGTTGCCACAAATATCACCATTTCCCTAAAAAATTCAGAGGGCTATCGCACTCATAGCACTTTCGAAATGGCACGGATTTTGCTTATGTTGAGGGCGTTGGGCACGTTGTCCCTACACCAATAACAAAAGGAACTCCTCATGAGTGGAAATTCGGCGCGCCTTAATGCCATTGCTTCAATAATCACCACACCCATTGTTGAATCCGGTTTTGATTTTGTTTCCAGTCCAACCAGTTCCGTCTGGGGCGAAAACGTCTTCAGTCTGGACAAGATGGAGCAACGACTGCCCAAGGCGATCTTCAAATCGCTGAAGAAAACAATCATGTCCGGTCAGGCACTTGATATCACCACTGCAGACGCGGTCGCCGAAGCCATCAAGACCTGGGCCATCACAAAGGGTGTCACGCATTATGCCCACGTCTTTTATCCGCTGACCGGTCTGACCGCCGAAAAGCACGATTCCTTTTTTGACCCCGATGGCGATGGCGGCACGATTGCAACCTTTGCCGGAAAAGCACTCATTCAGGGTGAACCGGACGGATCGTCTTTCCCCAATGGCGGCATTCGCCAGACATTTGAAGCGCGCGGATACACGATCTGGGACGTGACCAGTCCTGCTTATATTATCGAAAACCCCAATGGCACGACATTGTGCATTCCCACCGCCTTTGTGTCCTGGACCGGCGAAGCGCTGGACAAGAAAACACCGGTTTTGCGCTCCATGCAGGCGCTCAATTCGCAGACACAGCGCGTTTTGAAGTTCTTTGGAACGGATGGCCCCTTCGTATCGGCAACCGCCGGTGCCGAGCAGGAATATTTCCTCGTTGACAACCATTTTTACTACGCGCGCCCGGACCTTTTGGCCTGTGGCCGTACGCTTTTTGGCGCACCGCCGCCCAAGGGACAGGAATTTGATGATCACTATTTCGGAGCAATTCCGGAAAGGGTGCAGGCCTTCATGTTCGAGGTGGAACGCGAATGCTTCAAGCTCGGCATCCCGGCCAAGACAAGGCACAATGAGGTAGCTCCGGGTCAGTTCGAACTGGCGCCGGTTTTCGAATTTGCCAATGTTGCCACGGACCACCAGCAATTGGTCATGACCACGCTGAAGAAGGTCGCCACCAAATATGGCATGGTCTGTCTGCTGCATGAAAAGCCCTTTGCCGGCGTCAACGGCAGCGGCAAACACGTCAATTTCTCGATGGGCTCGTCCAAGGCCGGCAACCTCTTTGATCCGGGCGATACGCCAGCGGAAAATACCCAGTTCATCGTTTTTTGCGCTGCGATGGTCTCAGCCGTCTACAAACATGCCAAATTGCTGCGCTCTGTCGTGGCTTCGGCCTCGAATGACCATCGGTTGGGTGCCAATGAAGCGCCACCTGCAATCCTGTCGGTTTTTCTGGGTGCGGAACTCAATGAAATCATGGAATCCATTGTCAATGGCGGCCAGGTGACGTCCAGAAAGGCGCCGCTCAATCTCGGTGTGGACGTCCTGCCGCAGATACCAAAGGATTCCGGTGATCGCAACCGCACCAGCCCGATGGCTTTTACCGGCAACCGTTTTGAATTCCGTGCTGTCGGCTCAAACCAGTCCATTGCCGGCCCGATGGTGGCAATGAATACGATCATGGCGGAAGCGCTGGACGAAGCGGCCACCATGCTGGAAGCGTCGGATACAAGCACGCCGGAACTGCTGGGCAAGGCCGTGTCAGACTATGTAAAGAAGGTCTGGACGGAATGTTCCAGCGTTGTTTTCAATGGAGACGGATATTCGGATGAATGGCAGGATGAAGCTGCAAGACGGGGCTTGCCGAACCTTGTGACAACACCCGATGCTGTCGGTGTCATCAAGGAAAAACGCTACACGGAATTGTTTGGAAAATACGGTGTTCTCTCCGAACGCGAATTGGATTCACGTTACGAAGTCTATGCCGAGCAATACATTCATGCCGTGAATGTGGAATCCAATCTGGTTGTGGAGATGGCCCGTACCATGGTTCTGCCGGCGGCAGTCCGGTACCAAGGCGAACTCGCATCAAGTCTTGCAAATCTCAAGGCAATCGGCATTGAATCAGACCATGCAACCATTTTGCAGGTGACAGATCTGATCGGCAGTTTGCAGGATTCGGTTGCGGAACTTGTCGCGCTCAAGGCGAATGAGAACGACGCTGCGGATGTTGCCGCGCATTGTCATTTTGTCAAGGATTTGATCCTGCCGAAAATGCTTGAAGTCCGTAAGATTGTCGATGCGCTAGAAGACATAGTTGCAGATGATCTGTGGCCACTGCCTACCTATCAGGAAATGCTGTTCATCCGGTAGCACAGCAGTGCCGGTTGCGGCAAAACCCGCAACCGGCAAGCATAACAGACCGCGCGCCCCTGGCACGCGGTCTCCTATTCGGATGAAAGTTCTTTCACAGCCAGATGCTGGCTCAGGAATACTTTGCCTGTCAGGTGAGAAAAAAAGTCACTGCATTTGAGCCTGTCCATGACCGGGCCCTTGATCTCCGTCAGATGAAATTTGACGTTGGTGGCTTTAAGCCGTTCATTGATGGCTTCCAGCGATTCCAATGCGCTCATATCGATATCATTGACGGCCGGACACATCAGAATGACATGTTCAACATTCGGGTTTTGCGCGACCATGTCATAAATCTTGTCTTCCAGAAAATGCGCATTGGCAAAATAGAGGCTTTCATCCACTCTCACAGTGAGGATTTTTTCGCTGGTGATCACGTCGTGCCGGCGCACGTTGCGAAAATGCTCTGTCCCTGGAACACGTCCGACAATCGCCATATGCGGCCGCGATGTACGATACAGGTGGATGACGATGGATATGACGACACCGGCGGTCACACCCAGTTCAACGCCCATACCCAGCGTGATTGCGATCGTGGCGCATACGGCGGCAAAATCTGCCTTTGAGTAGGTCCAGGCTTTGCCGATAATGGAAAAATCGACCAGTGACAGCACCGCGACAATGATGGTTGCAGCCAGCGTTGCCTTGGGCAGGAAAAACACCAGTGGTGTCAAGACAAGCGCAGCGATCGCCAGTCCAACAGCCGTATAGGCACCCGCCGCTGGTGTCTCCGCACCCGCATCAAAATTAACCACAGAACGTGCAAAGCCCCCCGTGACCGGATAGCCGCCCGTAAAGGCCGCGCCGAGATTGGCAGCACCAAGCCCGATCAGTTCCTGGTCTGGATTGATGCGCTGGCGCCGCTTGGCAGCCAGCGTCTGGGCAACCGAAACCGATTCTACAAAACCGATGACGGAAAGCAGAATGGCTGCACCAATCAGATCGCCCCACAGGTCCATCGAGAAGGAAGGAACGGTGAGGGGAGGCAGCCCCTGAGGAACCTCTCCAACGACTTGCACACCCAAACCCGCAAGCCCGAATGCCCAGGTGACCAAAGTGGTAACAAAGACGACGGCCACGGTGCCTGACTTGGCAACGATCGTTGCCATGCGTTCACCCAGACCGGCTTTGAGCAGGACAGGTTTGAGGCCTTTTCGCACCCAGAACAGAAAGCCGATGGCAAAAACACCGATGATCAGCGTGATCCAGTTTGTTTCACCCAGGTGGGTAAGGATCGAGGTGACAAGTTCAAGCAGGTTGTGACCGGAGGCATCAACGCCCAGAATATGTTTCAACTGGCTGACTGCAATGATGATTCCCGACGCGGTTATAAAGCCGGCAATCACCGGATGCGACAGGAAATTGGCAAGAAATCCAAGCCGGAAGACACCGAGAAGCAACAGAAATACGCCTGAAAGAAAGGCCAGTGTCAAAGCCGCAACAATATATTCGGGCGACCCGGGAGAGGCGATATTGCCGATGGCAGCGGCGGTCATCAATGAAACAACCGCAACCGGGCCGACAGCCAGCGCCCGGCTGGTTCCGAAAATGGCGTACAAAATGATGGGGACGATGGAGGCATAGATGCCCATTTGCGCAGGCAATCCGGCAAGCAGTGCATAGGCAAGCGATTGCGGAATGAGCATGATGGTGACGATCACTGCAGCCACAAGGTCATTCGTCAGCGCATCACGATTATAGCTACGCCCCCAGTCGAAAACCGGAATATACTGTTGCAGGCGGGTTTTGCCGTTTGCGGCCATTGTGGTTCTTCTCTCGGATCAATCAGCATGGCTGCGGACATTTGATGCTTTGCACCCGGGTCTGCTGCCAAAATAGGCCTGGAAAATCAGGCAGGCTGCCTTATCGTCTGCAAAGCCGACGATATTTCGTGTCGTTAGAAACTACACAATGCCGGGGAATCTATAGAATACCGGTGCACCCAACATGTGTTCATCCCGCTGGTGCAAAGCGACGCACGACGTCCGACATGTCGTAACCTGCCTGTCTGGTGGCTTCCAGAATATCGGAAACAGGCTGGCCCTGTGCGCCCTGCATGAGTGCCCACAGCGTAGCGGAGCGGGTTCCCGTTCTGCAATAGGCGAGCACCGGACCGGCCATTTCCTTCAATGCCGCAGCAAAGTCAGCCGGATCGCCGGGTTTCATCTGCCCGGCCACGACAGGCAGATACCTGACCTCGAGACCTGCTTTTTTTGCGGCCGTTTCAATTTCTGAAAAACCGGGCTGGTCCGGACTTTCGCCATCCGGCCGATTGCAGATGATCGACCGGAAGCCAATGCCTGCAATATAGGCGACATCGCTTGCGAGAATTTGCGGGCTGACCGACAATTGTTCGGTAATGGGGCGGATATCCATAGCAGTGCTTCCAGTCTTTGATCTGTGCGGCCCGTGCGTTTCATCCTGTGGCAAAAGCCCGGCAATGGAAGACCCGCACGGGCCATGATGTTTTCGCTTCTTGTCTTCTCAAACAGCAGGCGGTTTAAAGCGCGTTGACCGGCACTTTAAGCAAAGGTTTGCCGTCCTTGTCGGTCGGCACCGTGCCACCACGCATGTTGACCTGCAGTGAAGGGATAATCAGCTTTGGCATGGCAAGCGTTGCATCACGCTCCGTGCGGGATTTGACAAATTCTTCTCTGGTTTTGCCGTTTCCCACATGAATATTGTGCGCCTTTTGCTCGCCGACACTGGTTTCCCATCGAATATCCCTGCCGTTCGGGCCGTAGTCGTGGCACATGAACAGGCGTGTTTCCTCTGGCAGGGCGAGGATTTTCTGGATTGAGTCGTAAAGCACGCCGGCATCACCACCGGGAAAGTCGGCGCGCGCGGAGCCACCATCGGGCATGAACAAAGTATCGCCGACAAAGGCCGCATCGCCGATGACATGTGACATGCAAGCCGGTGTATGGCCGGGGGTCGCTATGACGAAAACGTCCAGATTGCCGACCTTGTAGGTATCGCCATCCTTGAACAAAGCATCAAATTGCGAGCCGTCCCGCTGGAATTCGGTGCCTTCATTGAAGACTTTGCCGAATGTATCCTGGACAACGAGAATTTTGTCGCCGATACCGATTTTGCCACCCAGTTTTCCCTGAATGTAGGGTGCAGCGGACAAATGGTCGGCATGAACATGCGTTTCTATGATCCATTCAAGTTTGAGATTGTGGGACTCAATGTATTTGATGATCTCATCTGCATGGTCATAGGTGATACGGCCGGCGGCGTAATCGATATCCATGACCGAATCAAACACGGCGCAGGATTGGCTTGCCGGATCCTTCACCACATAGCTGATCGTATTCGTGGCGGGATCAAAGAAGGCTTTCACCTCCGGTTTGATGGACAGGTCAACATGATGTGTCATTTTCATCTCCTCATTATGCTTTTGCTGTTTTGAAAACGGCTGTGTCGATGCCACGCGCCAGCAACATTCCGCCGATCATGGCGGCCACAAAGATGAAGGTCTCGGAATAGCCGAGCCCCAATGCCGGGATTGCGCCACCCGGGCAAAAGCCGGAAATTCCCCAGCCAATTCCGAATGTTGCGGATCCCAGCACAAGCCGCCGGTCAATGATCCTGTTGCCTGGAACCACAAAGGCGCCTTCAAAAAGCGGTGTGCTGCGTGTACCGAAAACCAACCGGTAACCGATTGCTGTTGTTATCAGGGCGCCGCCCATGACGAAAATCAGGCTGGGGTCCCAGGACCCGGCAATGTCGAAAAAATTCAGAACTTTGGCCGGATTTGCCATGCCGGAGATTGCAATGCCGATGCCAAAAATCATGCCGATAACGAGTGCTGACAGGATGCGCATGGTTCAAATTCCCCCAAAAATATGGCGAACAATAAAGACTGTGATGCCGGTGGAAACCATGAAGACCAGCGTTGCAGCGATGGAGCGGGGAGACAGGCGGGCCATGCCGCAAACGCCATGACCGCTGGTACAGCCTGAGCCAAACATCACACCCACACCGACGATAAGGCCACCTATGACGAGAGCGCCGGTTGAAATGGGAACGGAAAATTCGATTGTATTGCCGCTCATCACATAGATCATCGGAGCGATGATGGCGCCGGCCAGAAAAGCAGCGCGCCAGGGCCAGTCTGACGAAACCGGCGGCAGGATGCCGCCAAGAATACCCGTCATTCCGGCGATGCGACCGTTGAACACCATCAAAAGCGTGGCAGCCAAACCAATCAGAATGCCGCCACCCAGCGACATATAGGGCGTAAATTCGGTGACCATGTCAGTTTACCTTGCAAGTGCTGGCGCCGAAAAGGCGATAGAGTGGACAAAAACGAAAGAGAGCTGTGGCAATCAGAACAATTCCCACTGCCAGGATGGCGTATAAGATGATCGTCTGATCCTGCAGTTGCGCCTGAAAAACAAAGGGCGCTGCGATGAGCAAGACTCCGATAATCATCCGCAAGATGCGATCAATCGACCCCACATTCGCTTTCATGGCCATATTCAGGTCTCCAGATTAAGTGTCGGATAGTCCCTATATATATTCGCAAATGCTAATATGCAATATTCAGAATGTGTTTTTGCGCGCGGATTGAAATTTTCATGTTGAGCTGCCTCGATACTGACGGGGCTATGCCGACAATCCGCGGGAAGGGCGGACTTTTAGTCCGTGTGTATTTCAACAGGCTGCAAAACGTTTCACCGGCATGTGAACTTGACGCCCGCCACGTCATGCGGCATCTTGCTTGAAATATATAGTAAATCATATGTATCGTGGAAACGCTCGTAGAGGGACGGATTTCTTCCCTGGGGGAGCATGGTCATTCTCTAAAACACAAGGATCAAAGCTATGCTCATGAACCGTCGCGACATTCTTTTTACAGGCGCTGCCATACTGAGTGCCGGTGTAGTGAACACACGCCAGGCACAGGCTTCGCAACCGCCAACGGTCGAATTGGGAACGAAGACAATCACGACTTTGAGTGACGGCAATCTTGTTTTGCCACTGAGCTTTTCCTTTCCCGATGTTCCGCAGCAGGAATTGGTAGCGATACTGAAGGCCAACGGCCTGCCGACGGATCGTCTTGAACCGGACTGCAATATTGCAGTGCTGCGTGATGATGACCGACTCGTGGTCTTCGATGTGGGCGCCGGCCCGAACTTCATGCCCACTGCCGGACGGTTGGCAGACAGTCTGGACGCTGCCGGCATCGATCCCGGCGCAGTCACCGACGTTGTGTTCACACACGCGCATCCTGACCATATCTGGGGCCTGCTGGATGATTTTGACGAAGTGATTTTTCCCGATGCAAATTATCATATGGGCCGTGCCGAGTGGGACTACTGGCGCGCCGAGGATACGCTCGAGAAGACACCCGAGGCCCGCAAGAGTTTTGTGATCGGCGCGCAGAACCGCATGGCGGTGCTAGAAGATCGCATACAGCTGTTCAATTTTGGCGACGAGATTGTGCCCGGGGTCGAGGCCGTGGATACACGAGGCCATACGCCCGGCCATACATCATTTGCAATCCATGACGGTTCGCACAGCATGATGGTTCTGGGTGACGTCGTGACAGGTCTTGTTTCATTTGAAAAACCTGATTGGCCAAGCAATTCGGATCAGGATACCAACCAGGCCATTGCGACCCGGCGTCAGGTCATGGATCGCATGGCGGCCGACAGGATGCATATCGTCGGTTTTCATTTGCCGAATTCGGGAATTGGCTTTGTTGAGCGCAAGGATGCGGCCTACCGGTTTGTAGCGGGGTGATTCCAAAGATGGGTCATAATCATCAATCTTTGGTATAAGCAGGCTATTCGGCGGGGCTTTGTTTACGGCTAAAGAGAAAGTCGAAGGCAGAGCCCTCAACGATCACGCCCAGTCCCATGCGCGCGCCCAATGCAATGCTCGCCATGACGATGGGTGCCGAAATGGCCATAAGGGAGACAGCGCTGACGCCCTGACCGATTGTGCAGCCGAGCGCAAAAATACCGCCGGTCCCCATGAGGAATGCGCCAAGCAGGTGGCGCCCCAGTTCACGCGCATCATCGCAGGCCTCCCAGCGCACATCATCCGCCTGCCAGGCCGCCAGAGCGGCGCCGACCAGCACACCCACCACAAGCCCGACGCCATAATCGGGCAATTCATTGGTGACGGCCACGATCTGCATCATCGTGTCGGCAAGGGGGGCGACAAAGGAACCCGCCTGCAATTGAACCGGCACGAACAGGATTTGACTGTAAAGGGATGTGATCAACCAGCCGGCTGCAATGCACAGGCCAATCACGCAACCGGCAACAATTTTCCCGTAGTCACCACGAAAACCGGGATTCTTGAACACCCACCATACCAGGAGCATGCTCAGGATGATTGCCGATGCGCCAGTCAAATCAAGACCCGTGAGCGTACTGATGATGGCCCCAATCGATTGGCCTCCGATGGACGAAAGATCGACGGAAAACGGATCGATGGCAGCCTGACGGAAATGGCCAATCACACCGCGGCTGGCTGCCAGTGCAGACACGGCCATGGCGCCCAGGACAATAAAGGCGCGCAAACTCCCACCGCCCAGACGGACCAGGGCGCCAAACCCACAGGTCCCCACCAGAGCCATGCCGAAGCCGAACATCAATCCACCGACGATGCTACCGGCAAGGGGAAGAGGGCTTGTCAGATAAAAGCTGCCTGATACGTCAATCAGATTGGCCGCCATCAGCGACTGAGTTGCTGTCAGTGCAACGCCCGCAGCGAGCACCCAGGACCTGAGTCCGTGGCTGTCGCCGGCATACCAATATCTTTCGAGGGATGACATCGTGCAAAAATGATTGCGGCGGGCCACGTAACCCATCACGCAGCCGATGATCAGACCAGCCAATGGCAAACCCAGTGGGCTCTCAATCAAGATCAGTTTCTCCTCCAGGGCTGATCTGTGAACCTGTCAGTCTGACGACGATACCAACGGAAAGCAAGCGGGCATTTTGCCCTGTTCAACGAACCGGTGTGCAGAACAATTCGTAAAGTGTCTCGACGACGGAAGACACTTCCTTGTCGGCAATCGTGTAATAGATCATGCGCCCGTCGCGTCTGGCAGTGACAAGGCGGTCGAAACGCAGCCTTGCAAGCTGCTGTGAGACCGTTGCCTGCGGCATGGACAATATGTCCTCAAGGTCAGAGACCGATTTCTCGCCTTCGGAAAGGATACACAGAATCAACAGGCGCGTTTCGTGCGACAGCGCTTTTAAAAGTTCGCTGGCTTTGCGGGCCTGTGCAAGCAAATCCTTGACGTCATCGGCGTTCATGTTTGCTTTGAGTTTTGGAAGTGACATGCCAGGATCCGTAAGTAGATTGTTGTTCGACTATATGCAGCCAATTCAATGAAAAATATATATCAATTCATATATTTTATCCAGTAGGGTGCAATTTTTTCAAAGGCAATCTACAATGCAAGCTTGCCCAGCATTTCATCCAGCAACACCCAGAAAAACTCGTCGCCGGCATAGCCGCGCATGCGTCCGATTTCCTTGCCATCGTCTACCAGAATAAACGTCGGCGTGAACTGATCCTTGGCAATATTGACAAGATCATCGGGCCATGGTTCGTCAATGTCGACCCGGCGAAGCGGTGCAGTTTTGGATTCGGCCGTTTTTGGATAGATCGGGCCGACTTCCTCATCCCATCGCATGCACCAGACACATCCGTCACGCTCCAACATCACCAGTTCTGCACTCCAGGTAACTGGCGTTAATGCAAGGAAAAACAATCCTGCCAAAGTGAATATCTGTCTGGCAATTTTAGGCATCAGCATACAATCTTGTTGGTCGATTTTGATTTGCATGATTGCAATATATACGAAAAACTGCATATTTAAACATCTCCCGTTCTAAATAGGTCGGGAATCCGATCCGGCAAGGCCTGATCATGCAAGACAAAGGGCATTGAAGTGTTGGACATCGGCTTTGGAGCGGCGTTTATTGCCGGACTTTTATCATTTGTATCTCCCTGCGTATTGCCCATTGTTCCGCCCTATCTTGCCTATCTGGCGGGTACCAGTTTCCACGAATTGACCGACGACAATGCTGGCAGCGCCGTTGCCCGGCGAATATTGTGGTCGTCAATCATGTTCGTTGCCGGTTTCACGACGGTTTTTGTGGCATTGGGCGCAACGGCCAGTGTCATTGGTCAATCTCTGGCGCGCTATTACGACATATTGGGAACAATCGCCGGCGTTCTGATCATCATCATGGGGCTGCATTTCCTCGGTGTATTCCGCATAGCCTTGCTCTATCGCGAAGCGCGTGTTGACGTGCAGCGAAAACCTGCCGGGCTGTTCGGCGCCTATATCATGGGGCTGGCTTTTGCATTCGGCTGGACCCCTTGCGTGGGGCCGGTGCTGGCCGCGATCCTCTTTATTGCCGGCGCTGAAGGAACAGCCTTGCAAGGCGCCGGTCTGCTGGCGACCTATTCGCTGGGCATTGGTATTCCGTTCATTCTGGCCGGTGCTTTCGCCAGTCGTTTCATCGGCTGGGCAAACAGATTCAAGAAGCATATGCGCAAGATCGAGATGATCATGGGTCTGCTGCTGGTATTGACAGGAATCCTGTTTATCACTGGTCGGATGCAGGTCATTGCGCAATGGCTGCTTGAAACCTTTCCCGTCTTTTCAACCATTGGATAAAAGAGGCTGTTATGATTCGATATTTCCCCATCGCCGTTTTATTTGCTTTCCTCGGCTTTATGCCAGCAACCGCTGCAACTCTTGGTGAGGATGGCCTGCACAAACAGGACTGGTTTTCCATTACATTCAAGGACATAGCGGAAGACATTGAATCAGCCAGTGAAGAGGGCAAGCGCCTTGCGATATTTATCGAGCAACGGGGCTGCATCTATTGCAAAAAAATGCATGAGGTTCTTTTGAGTGACCCGGAAGTGGCCGACTATATAAAGGCCAATTTTAAAGTCGTTCAGTACAATATGTTCGGTGACGAGGAGGTGACCGATTTGGATGGTGACATTCTGACGGAGAAAGCCGCCATTCGCAAATGGGGCGTGGCTTTTACACCGACAATTCTGTTTATGCCGACCACCAATCCAGGAGATGGTGATGCAGGTCAGGCAGCTGTGGAAAAGATGCCGGGGGCCTTTGGCAAATGGACATTCCTGAACATGTTCCGATGGGTGCACGAAGAGGCCTATGAGGGAGACGAGCATTTTCAGAAATATCATGCACGCATTATCAATGAACTGCGCGAACAAGGACGTATTGGTGCTGAATAGTGGACCTTGGCGGGATACATTCAAATAATCATATTTATGCATTGATCTTTTGCGTGTTATTGCTTAGTTAAAGGGCAAGGGTTGAGAATCTGGTGGAGGCAGGCCCCCGGGAATGGTGCTGTTTCAAGAAGCAACTTATTCTGCCATAGATAAAGAATTCTGTTTTGCTTAAAGAATTCTGGCATAGAATAGAACGCATAAAAGAGCAGGGCAAATCAATCGGTGCGGTATGATGCCGACATGTCCTGAATGATTTTATCACGATTGGGGAGGAGACTGGCAACATGTCTTTGAAATCGAATTTAATGATGGCATTGTTCCTTGCAGCTGCTCCGACAGCCGCGTGGGCGGGAACGATCGCGCCCGATGATGTCAAGTTTGAAGAAGAAACAATAGTGATGTCATTGACCGATGAGCCCGGTGATGCTGCCAGGGGCAGGGAAGTGTTTGTCAATCGAAAACTTGGCAATTGCCTTGCTTGCCACGTCAATGCGGAAATCAAAGAGCAATTGTTTCATGGCGAAGTCGGTCCGCCGCTTGATGGTGCCGCCGACCGCTGGGAAGAGGCCGAGTTGCGGGCAATTGTGGTGAATTCCAAAGTCGTATTGGGTGATGAAACCATCATGCCATCATTTTACCGGGTAAAGAATGGCGCCCGGCCAGCCGAAAAATTTGAGGGCAAAACCATATTGTCCGCTCAGGATGTTGAAGATGTGGTTGCCTATCTGGGTACGCTGAAAGAATAGCAATCGCTAAAGGAGATCGAGAAATGAAACTGACAAGACGACAAGCCCTGTCATTCTCCACGGGTGCAATTGCCTTCACGATAGCAGGCATGCGTATTGGTCCGGCATTTGCAAATGCGGAAGATACCAGTGCTGCTGTGCAGGCGTTCAGTGGAGGGGCGGAGCCCCAAAGCGGAATGATGACACTGAAGGCACCGGAGATTGCCGAAAATGGCAATACCGTTCCCGTGTCTGTGACCGTTGAAAGTCCTATGACGGCTGATGACTACGTGGAATCCGTGGCCATCTATGCTGAAGGCAATCCGAATCCGGAAGTTGTGGTTTTCAACTTTACGCCCATGAGCGGTGAAGCATCTGCAACAACCCGCATGCGGCTGGCGAAGACCCAGAACGTTGTGGCAGTTGCCAAAACCAGCACCGGAAAAGTGTATATCGACAAGCGCGAGGTCAAAGTGACCATCGGCGGTTGTGGCGGCTAACGGCCTCGGAGGAAATTGAAAATGGCAACAGCAAAACCCCGCGTTAAAGTTCCCAAGTCTGCGTCTGCCGGTGAGGTTATCACCATCAAGACCCTGATCAGTCACAATATGGAGTCTGGTCAGCGCAAGGACAAAGAGGGAAACGTAATCCCGCGTAATATCATCAACAAGTTCGAGTGCTTTTTTAATGGTACGCCAGTGTTCTCGTGTGACATTGACCCGGCCATCTCGGCAAATCCCTATTTCGAATTCACCGCAAAGGTGATGGAGGCGGGCACATTCCGGTTCGTCTGGACCGATGATGATGGCAAGGTTTACGATACCGAGAAAAAGATCGCTTTGGATTGACCATTTTGGGCAGGTCCGTTTGACTGACTGATCAATCCAAATCTGGCGTTCCACGGGAGGAATGGAAATGAATTTGATAAGAAAAAGCATGGTTGTCGGAGGTGTGATTGGTTTATCGCTCACCATGGGTCTGGCAGCGCAGGCAGATCCCGATGAAGATCAACTGATCATCGACGGCCAGGAAATCGTGACTGAGGTCACTGCGGCGCCAGACAGCCCATTTGAAACGCTATATTCCGGCTGGCGCTATCGCAGTGATGAAACGCAATCGCTGCAGGCCGATGATTTCGAGAATCCGGCATTTGGCGCTGTTGACCAGGCGATTGAACAGTTCGAGGTCGTCGAAGGCGCGGCAGGCAAGTCCTGTGCATCTTGCCATGAAGGTGGGGCTGAGGAATTTGCCGGACTTCGTGCAAAATTGCCACGCTGGAATGCCGAGACCGGAAAACCGGAAACACTTGAACATATCATCAATGAGTGTCGAACCGAACGGATGCAGGCTGAGCCCTGGAAATGGGAAGCCAAAGCGATGTTGGGCATGACGGCGCTCATCGGATTGCAGTCGCGTGGCATGCCGGTTGACGTGCAGACCGATGGTGAGATGACGCCTTGGTTCCAGAAGGGCAAGGACCTGTATTATACACGGGTCGGGCAATTGGACATGTCATGCTCAAATTGCCACGAGGACAATACCGGCAACATGATCCGCGCTGACCATTTGAGTCAGGGCCAGATCAATGGTTTCCCTGTCTATCGGTTGAAATGGAACGGCTTGGGCTCCATACACCGCCGCTTCAAGGGCTGCATGGATAATATACGTGCAAAACCATACAAGCGTGGGTCCGACGAATTTGTCGCACTTGAACTCTATGTCGCATCACGCGGACAAGGGCTTTCTGTCGAGACACCGGCCGTGCGCAACTAAAATTCAATTTGGGGGCGGCATTTGAAGAAAAATGCCGCCCTTTTTGTATCCGGATTCCGGAAAAGGCGGTGGTTTCCGCAGGCAGATCGTAAACAGCGAGGACGTTGATATGTTTTCCAGACGTGATTTTCTCCAGTGGTCAGCAGTCGTGGCGGCAACAACCGGCTATGCGGGTGGATTGACCCGGGTTGCCGCTCAGCAGCGGCTTACGCAGGATGATCTGCTCAAATTTGATGCCAAGGGCAAGGTAACGCTGCTGCATTTTACCGATGTGCATGCCCAGTTGAAGCCCCTCTATTTTCGCCCGCCATCAGAAAATTTCGGGGTAGGGGCCTTTGAAGGCGTGCCACCGCATCTGGTGGGTGAGGCCTTTCTCAAGCATTTCAATATTCCGGCCGGTTCTCCGTTGGCCTATGCCCACACCATGGTTGATTACGTCAATCTGGCCAGAACCTATGGAAAGCTGGGCGGGCTTGACCGAACGGCAACGCTGGTCAAGGCAATCCGTGCCGAGCGCGGAGATGACTCTGTTCTGTTCCTCGACGGAGGAGATACCTGGCAGGGTTCCTACACGTCGCTGAAGACCAACGGCCAGGACATGGTCGATTGCATGAAGCTCTTGAAACCCGACGCCATGGTTGGGCACTGGGAGTTCACCTTTGGTGAGGATCGTGTCCTCGAACTGATTGACGAGATGGGATATCCGTTTCTTGCCAGCAACATCTTTGATACGGAATGGGATGAGCCGGTCTTTGAGCATACGGCCTTCTACGAAAAAGGCGGGCACAAGGTTGCTGTCATTGGGCAGGCCATGCCCTACACGCCGATAGCCAATCCGCGCTGGATGTTTCCCGAGTGGTCCTTCGGTATTCGCCCGGATGTGTTGCAGGCCAATGTGGATGAAGCGCGCGCCGCGGGCGCCGAAATTGTTGTTCTTCTTTCCCACAACGGCTTTGATGTTGATCAGAAATTGCCCACCGTTGTCAGCGGTATTGATGTCATCCTGACGGGCCACACACATGATGCAGTGCCTGAAGCCATCAAGATTGGCAAAACGCTGGTCTTGTCTTCCGGATCCCATGGCAAATACCTGGGACGGGTCGATCTCGAGGTGAAAAACGGCGAGGTCGTCGATTATAATTCCACACTGATCCCGGTGTTTTCCGATGTGATTACCCCCGACCCGGAAATGGCTGCAAAAATTGATGAGGTCCGTGCGCCCTATGAGGCTGAATGCAATCGGATGTTGGCAAAAACCGAGGGACTTCTCTATCGTCGTGGCAATTTCAACGGTACCTGGGACGACCTGATTTGCCAGGGCTTGATTGAAGAGCGGGACGCTGAACTCTCATTCAGCCCCGGGTTTCGTTGGGGAACGACCCTGTTGCCGGGACAGAATATCACGGTCGATGATCTTTATACACAGACATCAATGTCCTATCCGTCGGTTTACCGGCTGGAATTCTCAGGCGCACAGATCAAGGAAATATTGGAAGATGTGTGCGACAACCTGTTCAACAAGGATCCGTTTTTCCAGCAAGGTGGTGACATGGTGCGTGTCGGCGGTATGGGGTATACCTGTGCGCCCAAGGAAAATATCGGCAACCGCATTACCGATATGACCATGCTGAAAACCGGTGAACCCATTGATCCGGCTCGTAATTACGTAGTTGCTGGTTGGGCCTCGGTGAATGAAGGCGTTGAAGGACCGGCGGTTTACGACCTGATGGAAAATTACATTACGCGCCTTGGTGTTGTGAACATGCCGAAGAATGACGCCGTCAAGGTTGTTGGAATGTGACACGGCAAAGGCCGTGACTGGAGCACATTTTCCCGAAAATCCGAGATATTTTCCATTGATGCTTATCTGTATCTTGAAATATATGAATATTTGAATATATTGGGATCATTGGAGGAATCATGTCCGATCAATCGCAAGATAAAACCCACCCGAATAAAAGCCGTCGCTCGTTTTTGAGCGGGGGCGTTGCTGTCGCCGGTGGTGTCGCCGCCAGCGCACTTGGCGCCCGCGCCGCAGTCGCGGCCACGCCTGATCCATTGATCACCGAGATTCAGGAGTGGAATCAGGTGTTGGGTGATGGTGTTGATGCCGCGCCCTATGGGGTTCCTTCCGAATTTGAGGCTGATGTGGTGCGTCGCGACGTCCCCTGGCTGACAGCCGATCCGATTTCCTCCATCAATTTTACGCCAATCCATCAGCTCGACGGCATCATCACGCCGAACGGACTGTGTTTTGAGCGTCATCATGGTGGTGTGGCTCAAATCGATCCGGCTGATCATCGCCTGATGATCAACGGCCTTGTCGACAATCCGCTTGTCTTCACCATGCAGGATTTGATGCGTTTTCCGCGTGAAAACCATGTGTATTTTCTGGAATGCGCTGCAAACTCCGGAATGGAGTGGCGGGGTTCCCAATTGAACGGCTGCCAGTTCACCCACGGTATGGTGCATAATGTCATGTATACCGGCATCCCGCTGAAGCTGCTGCTGCAGGAAGCGGGATTGAAGCCCAATGCTGCCTGGCTGCTTCCCGAGGGCGCCGATGCCTCCGGCATGACCCGCTCGGTTCCGCTCGACAAGGCGCTTGATGATTGTCTTGTGGCATTCAAGATGAATGGAGAGGCCCTGCGACCCGAGCAGGGGTACCCCATCCGCCTTGTCGTTCCCGGCTGGGAAGGCAATATGTGGATCAAATGGTTGCGTCGCATCGAAGTGGGTGATCAGCCTTGGCATCACCGCGAAGAGACGTCCAAATATACCGACCTCCTGGCGAACGGCAAAGCGCGCCGTTTTACCTGGGCAATGGATGTCAAATCGGTCATCACCAGTCCCAGCCCGCAAATGCCCATCACCCATGGACGCGGACACACCGTATTGACCGGGCTTGCCTGGTCGGGGCATGGCCGCATAAAGCGGGTCGACGTGTCTCTGGATGGCGGCCGCAACTGGCAGACGGCGCGCCTCGATGGTCCGAGCCTGTCCAAATCCTTGCACCGTTTCTATCATGAGTTCAATTGGGACGGGTCCGAGATGTATCTGCAATCGCGGGCCATTGATGAACTTGGAAATGTTCAGCCGACAAAAAATGAGCTCAGAGCAGCACGCGGCGAAAACTCGATTTACCACAACAATGGCATACAAACCTGGCAGGTTCGTACAGATGGAGAGACAGAAAATGTCGAAATCTCTTAAGCTGTTTGGTGCAGTTGCCGGGTTGCTGATTGTAACCGGCGTTCCCTCATTTGCCCAGGACGTGGATGCGGGCAAAAAAGTATTCAGGAAATGTGCTTCCTGTCATGCTGTGGGTGACAATGCCAAAAACAAGGTTGGTCCGCAGCTCAATGACCTGTTCGGGCGAACGGCCGGTTCGCTTGACGGGTTCAAATATTCCAAGTCGATGAAGGCTGCCGGTGCTGATGGCCTGGTCTGGAATGACGAAACGGTGGGAAAATATCTTGAAAAACCCAAGGCCTATATCAAGGGCACGAAGATGTCCTTTGCCGGCCTGAAGAAGGACAAGGATGTCGAAAATGTCATCGCTTATCTGAAGAGTTTTTCGGGCGAAGCAACCGAGGAAGCAGAAAAGCCGGATGATGCTGCTGCGAACGAAGAGAAAAAGCCGCAAACAAAGGTGGCAGCGGCCCCAGTTGCGGATGCACCGATGGCGGACCACGGAACCTATCATCTCGGGCGCCCGGCGCTGCCGGAAGAAATTGCCGCCTGGGATATAGACATACGGCCGGACGGGCAGGGCCTGCCTGCCGGAAGCGGCACGGTCGCCAGGGGTGGTGAGTTGTTTGATGAACAATGTGCCGTCTGCCACGGCTCTTTCGGCGAAGGCGAAGGTCGCTGGCCTGTCCTGGCTGGTGGGCAGGGAACGTTGACCGACGATCGGCCCGTCAAGACCATTGGCTCCTACTGGCCCTATCTGTCCACGGTGTTTGATTATGTGAAGCGCGCCATGCCCTTTGGCAATGCCCAGTCACTTTCCGATGATGACGTTTACGCCCTGACGGCCTATCTGCTCTATTTGAATGATATTGTCACTGACGAAGATTTTGAACTGTCGAGCGACAACTTCACTGAAGTGCGTCTGCCAAATGAAGCAAACTTCATAGACGATAATCGTCAGGACGAGCCGCAATATGCCGCCGGACTGGAACCATGCATGAGCAATTGCATGCCCGAACCTGCAAAGGTCACGATGCATGCACGGGTGCTGGACGTCACGCCTGAAGGCGAGGAAGACGAAGGCGGCGCTGGCGCCATTGATTGATTGCCAAACACATCATCTTCAACTGAAGGCATTTGAAGGTGATGTGATCGCAATGGCAGAGCCACCAAGTCAGGTGGCCCCATTTCTGTTTCAATTTGTGTTCCCGGTTGAGGCATCGCTTATTGCAGGTGCATCAGCCACGGATTTGGCATCTGACCGTGTCCATAACCGAGCGTTCAATTCCCGATCAGACCGGATCATGGCGTTGAACAATGCCTCGCCATGGATATCAATCCAGGATTTCCTTTTGGATAGCATGGAAACGCCAAGTCCTGCCCTGCTGTCGGGCAGGCGCACGCCAACTGCCTCCAGCAGGGTCGGATAGACATCCACTGGCGAAACCTTATTGGTGTGGCTGCGCGCCTCGATACCTTCACCAAACAGGAAAAACAGGTTTCTGCGTTTCCGGCTGGTAAGCTGGCTGTAAATGCTGTTTTTCATGGACAGATGATCACTCTGCACAACTACGATTGTGTTCTCCAGCAGTCCGTCGCGCTCTGCCGCAGCAAGGAATTGTGCCAGCAACCAGTTCGTGCACTTCACTGCACGCAGGACATTGATTTCGATGGCCATAATATCCGTTTGGCTGAAGCAACGTGGAGATAAAAACCCGTCCGGTGCATGTCCGCCAATGGTTTCAATGACGAGCCCAAATGGTGCTGCCTTCGCATTTCGTGCACGCAGGACTTCAAGGGCTGCATCAAAAACAATATCATCCTGCAGTCCCCAATCCTGTTTGCTCCGGGCCAGTGCCATCGGATCGTCACGGTATCTGCGTTTGAAATGGTCCAGATCCAGAATATCATCAAAACCATGTTTGATGTATAAATGATCGACGCCTGAAAATCTTGCATTTGCCCCAAGGATGAAGGAAAGCTGGTAACCCTTTTTGTTCAGGATATCACCCAGGCAGACAGCGGAGGGAAGGAACGCGTCCAGCCAGTCAAAATTGTTGAACGCCACAAGTCCGATCGGTGAAAGCGGGACTCCGCAATTGGCGGCCGTCATCCCGGCAGATGACCAGCCTGTGTTGTGAATCTGGACCATGTTGGTTGCATTCAGGCCGCGCGAAACAAGCGGTTTGAGCGGTGCCATCGTATCGCCAAACTGGCTCTCGTCAAAATAGGTGCCTTCTGTGCTTTCCAGATAGACATGTATGAAATTCTTCAGCGGTGCAGAGTCTGACGAGAGTGGAGTGGGTTCCCTATACAGGTCCGCAAGTCTTACGTCATTGTCCTTCGCCAGAAGATTTGAATTCGAGACAATCCAGAAGGTCAGAGCCGCGAAAAAAAGCAGGGATACAATACGCTCGAAGCCTCTGTATTTGCTGTTGTTTCTGACCAGAATCGCATTTCCTGCAATGAACAGCGCAACCCCAAGGGTTATATTGAAAGCCTCAAGGAAATATCTGTGCACGACATCCGGCGCATCAAGCCCCAGTTGAAGATGGACGGCTATTGCCGACAAGTCGAAGAAACCGAATTTCAGGACAAAATAGCAATAGGTGCCGACAGCAATGATCGGGACGACGGATAATTGGAAATAAGAATTGTACGGTTTGTGGTGGTCGCCGTTTTTGATGAACAGGCCGTATAGAAAAATTGATAAAACAACAGCAAACAGCAAAATCAGGTCAGGCAGCCCATAATATTCCTTCATTATCTGAACGGAGCCGACGGATATGAGTAGCGCCCCGACAGTCTGCTTGAAGACAATCCTGTCGGGAATTCGCTGAATGTCTGTCCGGTTACCAGTCCTCATCTCACGATGTCTCCATCGCTGAATAGATAGCGTCAAATGGTGTGATGATCGACTACAAATAGCAAATTTCCGGCAATTCCGTCCTTGCTGCACACCCATGAGTGCAGCATGCAACAATCAGCGCATCCAACCGAATTACGGGAGTGCAATTTTCCAGAAACGGCTATGCAAGGGAACTTCCGTCCAGGCGTTGCCTGTGATCGCGCTGACATTACTGGTCAGCAGCTTCCTGTGCGATCGCGTCGAGAACATCATTCACTTTGCCCAAGGCGGACTGTGATGCTTCACTGCCGGTTGGATTTTCCAGCCTTCTGAAACCGACATGCACTTTTCCCGGTTCATCGGCCCGCTCATAGACAAACAGCACATAGGGGCAATAGGCTATATTCGCCGGATCTGCTTCCATGGCATCGCGCGACAGAACCGCTGAACAGAATTGTACGAATTCCGCATTGTTGAATATGGTTTTTTTGCCGCCCACATCGTCAGCTGTTCGTTCAAGCATCGCTCCGATCATGGCCTCATAATCGATTTTGTAACCACGATTGACGACCGCATTGCTCAAATCCTGCCGGACATCTGCAAAGGGCGCTTCAACACTATATTCGGTGACGTCAGCGGCCATAGCATTGCCGGCCGTGAAGGCCATGACCGCCGTTGCGGCTGCGATTATGGTGTTGCGCCCTGCCATTGCAAAATTCCAGGTCATGTTTTCTCATCCCTTGCTGGTGCTCAACCGATCGATGCGAAACATCTTACCGGTTTGAGGAGTTTCCTGCTCGAAGGCTTTGGTTCAAGCCCTGATGGATCCGCAGTCTGCCCGGCAAACTCCAAATCCATTGTTGCCGATGACGTGCGGGGCCATTGCCCTTGGAATAAACATCAGACTTGCGTCTGTTCCAATTACATTCAGTAATGTGAATGGGTGAATATTAAAATGACCTGGATCAATCCGTGGGAAATTGGGTGGTTGTTGTGCATGGCATAGGAAGATGCTTGTCGCTTTGTTCGCCTTGGTGGGCACGACAACGCAGAAAATCGTCGCAGAGGCCCAGAGCCTCCTTGACGATCCCGTCGCTTATGCAGCGATGGTGCGGGGTGTTTCACCCTATGGTGACGGACAGGCGTCGCAACGCATCGCCGACACCCTGACACGGGATCTTGCCAGATCCTCCTGACAAGGTTCCCCGTGATCGGCTCAAGCCTGTTTTGCAGGCCATGCCTGGCTGCTTCCCGAAAATCACATCATTCCGCCGGCGCCATAAGGGCTTCGGACCCTGTCTTGCTGGTCCTTGCGTCAAGCACGGAAGCGGTGATTGCACCGGCTATGAAAACGAATATCAACGCCAGCAATGAATTGATTGCAAGCACTGAACCTCCGGTAAGACCGGCGCCGATGGTGCAGCCGACGGCGAGAATGCCGCCGAACCCCATCAGTGCGCTGCCTGCTGCATAGCGCAGAATATGTGGTGTTCCAGCCTCTGAAAATGTGCTGATCCTGAAACTGCCGAATACCAGTGATGCAAAGAGCGCCCCGACAATTGTGCCGGCAATGATGCCGATATCCATGGAGAGGAAACTCTCTTCCCCACCGCTGGCAATATAGTTCAGGCTGTTGGCCAGCGGGCGCATGTAGGAAAGACTTTCGGCCTGGATTGGTTCAAACACCTGCGTCGACAGGGAGAAGGATAAAAACCACCCTGCGGCAATCAGCGCGCCAACGAGGAGGCCGCCTGTCGCAAGAGCAACAGAAAGTCTGGTTCGAATGGCGAAGACCACGGCGACCAAGGCGACCACGACGCCAAGCAGTGGCCCCGTCAGGCTGAAACCGGTCAGCGTGGCCAAATCATTGGTACCAATGGATGCCGAAGAAAGAAAACCGGCAAACTGGTTGCGCAACGGCACGAGCGGTCCCTGATAGGTTGCCCAGGCTACAGCCGCCAGAACAGCCGTTGAAAAGATCGCCCGCAGATTGCCGGATGCGCCAAGCACCAGCAAACGGCTTGCACAGCCGCGCGCCAAAATCATGCCTATACCAAACAGGCTGCCACCGATCACGGCTCCTGACAGGCTTTGCGCCGTAGAAAAGAAGCGGGTTTCTGCAACATCAATCTGGCCGTTCATGATTAGCAATTGTACTGACAGGACGGCAGTGGCAAACGCGATCAGCCACATGGGAAGGCTGCTGGAATGTTTGCCGCGAACCAGTTCAAGAACCGCAGACCGGGTGCAGAATTGCGACCGCTGGAGAACGAATCCGAATGCAACCCCAAGCGCCAGACCCACAAGGGCCAGTGTTTGAGGTTCTCCGATAGAATCAATAAGCGGAACAAAATCCATGTCAGTACTCCTGATGAACTGTGTTCATACGCGCATGGTGGGTCGAAGGCAGCGAATGAAATTCCAAAATTCAGACTGGATATAGATTGAATGGCCTGTCTGAGCGGCCCGCGCGGAAAATTTGGTTTTTGCCGCTCTGCAAGGCCTTGTGTGAACGGCTCTGGCAACCTTGTCGAGGCTGGACAAGCCTTCGATCGGGGTGCCATGCTGGGGTCTGTTGCAAACCGGAGAATGCTATGGGGCTGATGTTGAACGGTGTATACCTCAGGCAGGACCCGGAGCCTGACACCAATGAAGATGGCGAATTTCGCCGGACAGCCAGCTTGATACGCCATTGGATCACCACGGACGGCAGTCCCGGCCCGACGGGCGAGGGTGGTTTTGCCCCGCAGGACGGTCGCTACCACCTGTTCCTTGCCTGGAATTGTCCTTGGGCCCACAGGGCCCTTTTGGCCCGTCTGTTCAAGAATTTGAAGAATTCAATCAGCGTCTCCTTTGTTGCACCGCGCCGCAATGAAGACGGATGGGTTTTTGCCCCGGAAGACGGCTATGGCGACACGCTCTTCGGTTCATCGTCCCTGCACGAAATCTATGCCCGTGTTCGGCCACGCTACACCGGCCGCATTGCGGTTCCGGTCCTGTGGGATATCGAGGGTGACCGCGCGGTCAGCAATGAATCCGCGGATATCGTACGCATGCTTGATTTGTCTTTTGACCGGGGTAGAAAATTGTATCCCCAGGACCTGGCCGCGCAGATCGAGACCTGGAATGATCGTATTTATTCCACAGTCAACAATGGCGTCTACCAGGCCGGGTTTGCCCGCACGCAGGAAGCCTATGACAGGGCAGTGGGCGCGGTTTTTGAAACGCTCGATGCTATCGAGCGGCAATTGCAAGTGACGCGCTACCTGACCGGAGACAGGTTTACCGAATGCGATTTGAGACTCTTCCCCACATTGGCCCGCTTTGACGTTGCCTACCATTACGCTTTCAAGTGCAACATCCGCAGAATTATGGATTACCCGAACCTGTGGGCCTATGCCCGCGAGATTTACCAGATGCCCGGTGTTGCCGATACGGTTTCATTCAATATCTACAAACAGGGCTATTTTTCCCCAAGCCCGTTGCGCAATCCGCGCGGGATCATTCCAGCCGGACCGGATATTGACTGGATGGAGCCACACGCAAGGGGGTGACTGGCCAGCCTGTTGCGCGGTGGCTTGACTTCGCTGTTGGGTGCATTCACATGGCAGCAATCAGTACGTTGTCGTTCCATGCTTGGAGTCCTGCTGTTCATGCGCAGAAAAGCCTACATCATCCATCTGGCTCGGGCGACCGGGCGCAAACCCTATGTGGATCGTTTGATGGCCAACTGTGGGATGACGGCAGAAGTCGTGGATGCCGTTGACGGTCGCCATCTGTCCGCAGCGCTGATCGCCGACGTCTACAAAGGCCTCCTGCATTTGCCGCATTATCCGTTCAGTCTTCGACCCGCTGAAATCGGCTGCTTTCTGAGCCACCGAAAATGCTGGCAGAAAATTGTCGATGAAAATCTCGACTACGGGTTTGTGCTTGAGGATGATGCCATACTTGCTGTGCCAGCTGCTGTCCCGGCGATGGAATTTGCCGAGAAATATATTGCTGATGTCGGTTATATCCAGTTTCCCGTGCGGCAGGCACCAGCCAATGCAAAGGCCATCGCCACGCACAAGAATGTGCGCCTGTTGCAGCCTGTCGTGACGCCGCTTCGTCTGTCCGGTCAATTCATCAGCAGGAAAGCTGCGGAACGTCTTCTGGAAATGACACAAACGTTTGACAGGCCGGTCGATACCTTCCTGCAGATGCACTGGATCACGCAGATAAGGCCAATGATGGTTTCACCTTCGGGCCTGTCCGATTGCACACAGGAGGCGGGAGGGAGTACGATTTCCCGCGACAAATCCATCTGGAATCGGCTTGGCCGTGAATTGCAACGTTTGATATATCGCAGGAAAATTGCGCGTCTGTCCAATCAGCACTCCCGGTGATGATCAAGGTTCCGTGACGTTCAGCGCGCATCCTGCAGCAATTGCTCGGCAGCATTTCTCTCATAATTGGTAAAGCTGAGGGCCGCCGTGCGATTGTTTTCAATGGCCTGCCGTCTGTTCTCATAGGCCTGCGGCGTTGCATCAATGATCGCCTGCTTCAATGCGTCCGCTGTCTGGCAGATGACCATGCCGTCCGTGTCGAAATATTGTGCGATATCTGGTGCGCCCCAGTAAATGGGCACAGTGTTGCAGAGCAGGCAGTCGATCAGCTTTTCCGTGAAATAACCTTCTTCACGGCAGTTTTCGATAACGACGGAATATCGGTAGGGCGCCAGCCCCTCTTCTTTTTGATCAATCGGCTGATAGGCATGCCCCAGAAGATCGACCCCAATATCCTGCTCTTTGGACCATACGGCAATCTCGTGGCGCAGGGCATGCCCCTTCAGTTCGCGTTTCGCGGAGGCGATCAGGGACATGTTTCGAGGTTTTTCACGCGTTGGATCAAGCTCGGGGTCAACCCAGCTCCCCCCGAACGGCATGACCAGCGCATTACCTGTCCAGCGGTGCATGAAAGGACGATGGGTGATGATACGGTGAAAACGCTTTTGCATCGCGATCGCCAAAAGGTATTTGGTGTGATGGATGACGAATGGTTCAGCAATGATAACGGATATTTTGCACGCAATCCCTGTCCGTAGACCCAAAAAATATTGTGACCGTGGATAATGGATAAGGTGATCTTCGGGCCCCAGGTCCCTGATCGTGCCCGAACGCTGTGGAGATCCCAGAGGCCAGTTCAAGGCCTCAAGCGGAACATCCGCCAAATTTCCGGTGAGATGAAATTCATAGGGTAGAATGGCGACATTCATGAAGGATGCTCTTTCGTCAACGAGGCACCGGCTTCATACCCGTATATTCAACATCTGCAAACAGAACCTGCTCCTGGGAGAGGATCAAATCGCATTGCGGCAATTATTGGGACGTGTCAGGAGGCCGCGAGTTGGCGGCTGTGGGTGTTGTGGGCTTCGATAACCGGCGCCATATCCATCGTCACGATTTCGCCGTTATCAACAACAATCCGGCCATTGATCACCGTGTAGTGAGCATTCTGGGGGGCGCAGAACAGCACTGCTGCCACCGGATCATGCAGCGCGCCCGCATAGGCGATCGTGTTCAGATTTATGGTGAAAAAATCGGCGCATTTGCCAGCGGCGAGCGCGCCTATATCGTCACGCCCCAGAACACTGGCGCCACCAATTGTCGCCAGTTCCAGCGCTTCGCGAGCGGTCATCCACTCATCTGCGCGCAGTGGGTGGGATTGAGAAAGCAGGAAATTCTTCCGCGGGCCTTCCGGCGGCAGCAGACCCATTTTCAAACGAGCAAGCAACATCGCCTGACGCGCTTCCAGCAGGATATTTGATGAATCATTGCTGGCCGAGCCATCCACACCAAGGCCGACCCTGATCCCGGCTTTCATGTATTTCTTGATCGGGGCAATGCCCGATGCGAGCCGCATGTTGGAGCAGGGGCAATGGGCAGCACCGCAACCGGTATGGGCAAATTTTGTGATTTCTTCGTCATCCACATGGATCGCGTGGGCAAACCAGACGTCCTCTCCCAGCCAGTCCAGCCCTTCCATCCAATCGACCGGTCGTTTGCCGAAACGCTCCAGCGTGTAGCGTTCTTCGTCCAGGGTTTCGCACAAATGTGTGTGCAGCATCACCTTCTTGTCCCGGGCAAGCGCTGCGGTTTCTCTCAGCAGGTCTTCCGACACCGAGAACGGGGAGCAGGGGGCAAGCACAATGCGGGTCATCGCGCCGCGGCTGGCATCGTGGTAGCGGTCAACCACCCTTATGCTGTCGGCAATGATGTCGTCTTCGTTCTCGACGCAATCATCGGGTGGCAGGCCACCTTTGGATTCTCCCAGGGACATGGAGCCGCGACTGGCATGAAATCGCACGCCCAGATCACGCGCCGCTTCGATCTGATAGTCGACCTTGTTGCCACTGCGAAAAAGATAGGAATGATCAAACACCGTTGTGCATCCCGAAAGGGCCAGTTCCGCAAGCCCGATAAGCGCGCTGGTGCGCGAGGCTTCCGGTCCGGTTTTTGCCCAGATGCGATAATGGGCTTTCAGCCACGGAAACAGATTGTTGTTCTGCGCTGCGGGAAGATTGCGGGTCAATGTCTGGTTGAGGTGATGGTGCGTATTGACAAAACCCGGCAACACGATCTGGCCGGATGCGTCGATCACCTGATCCGCCGTTTGCGGCAGGGACGCCGTCGGGCCTACCATGGTGATCACGCCATCTTCAGCATAGAGGCCACCATCGACGATCTCCCGCCGCTCGCCATCCATCGTAACCAGCATGTCGGCGTTTTTCAGTAAAAGCGTAGCCATGATTGCCCATCATTTTTTGTGGTATGCGGATACTAGCCGATGACGAACTGAAATCCACGTCCATTGGTGAGAAACAGTTTCACGATCTGGGCTGCAAACGGGAAAAAACATCATTTATCGCATCGCGCATTTGAGAAAATTGTCATCGGCTTGGCTGGTATACGTCAATTAAAACGTTATTAAGGGAAATGTAGGCAATCGAATGGAGGGCATTATGGCTACTGATAACAAACCGGATGGTCGAAAATTACGGTCACAGCAATGGTTCGACAACCCGGACAATCCAGGCATGACGGCTCTCTATCTCGAACGCTATCTCAATTATGGTTTGACCCGCGAAGAACTGCAGTCGGGCAAACCGATTATTGGTATCGCCCAGACCGGATCGGATCTTTCTCCCTGCAATCGGCCCCATCTGGAACTTGCCAAGCGGGTCCGCGAAGGTATTCGCGAAGCCGGCGGCATTGCCATTGAATTTCCTGTGCACCCCATTCAGGAAACCGGCAAACGACCGACAGCGGCGCTGGATCGCAATCTGGCCTATCTCGGTCTGGTTGAGGTGCTGTACGGTTATCCGCTTGACGGTGTGGTCTTGACGACCGGTTGCGACAAGACAACGCCCGCATGTCTGATGGCTGCTGCAACGGTCGATATCCCTGCCATTGTCCTGTCTGGCGGCCCCATGCTGAACGGTTGGTTCAAGGGTGAACGCGCCGGCTCGGGCACCATTGTCTGGAAAGCCCGCGAGCTCCTGTCGACCGGTGAAATCGATTACGAGGAATTCACCAAAATGGCGGCAGATTCGGCGCCTTCTGCTGGATATTGCAACACAATGGGCACTGCCACGACCATGAATACGCTGGCCGAGGCGCTTGGCATGTCGCTGCCTGGCTGCGCTTCCATTCCGGCACCTTACCGCGAGCGCGGTCAGATATCCTATCTCACCGGGAAGCGTATTGTGGATATGGTCCATGAAGACCTGAAACCTTCAGACATCATGACCCGTGAAGCCTTTGAAAACGTCATTGCGGTGAATTCCGCCATCGGCGGTTCAACCAACGCCCCCGTCCATATCAATGCGATTGCCCGCCACATCGGCGTGGAGCTTTCGGTCGATGACTGGGAAAAACATGGACTCGATATCCCGCTTCTGGTGAACCTGCAACCAGCAGGGAAATACCTTGGAGAGGACTTCCACCGGGCAGGTGGGGCGCCAGCTGTTATCTCCGCGTTGATCCATCATGGGCTCATCCATGAAAGCGCTATCACCGTGAATGGCAAATCGATCGGCGACAATTGCCGTGCCAGCGTCAGTAAAAATTCTGATGTCATTCGCGAATGGGACAATGCGCTGACATCCCATGCGGGTTTCAAGGTGATACGCGGCAATCTTTTCACTTCGGCCATCATGAAACTCAGTGTGATTTCCGACGTGTTCAGAGCCCGATATCTGTCCAACCCGGATGACCCGGATGCATTTGAGGGACGGGCCATCGTCTTTGACGGTCCTGAGGACTATCACGATCGCATTGACGACCCGGCGCTGGGCATTGATGAAAATTGCATGCTTTTCATGCGTGGAACAGGCCCGATCGGTTATCCGGGGGCCGCCGAAGTGGTCAACATGCAGGCTCCGTCCTACCTATTGAAACGCGGTATTTCGGAGCTTCCGTGCATTGGCGATGGCCGGCAATCCGGAACGTCCGGATCACCCTCCATCCTCAATGCCTCTCCTGAAGCTGCAGTCGGCGGTGGGCTGGCATTGCTCAAGACGGGCGACCGTGTGCGTATTGATCTGCGTGCGGGCCGTGCGGACATGCTGGTCGATGATGCTGAAATCAATCGCCGCCGCGAAGAGCTGGATGCGGCCGGTGGCTACCCCTATCCCAAGTCGCAGACACCCTGGCAGGAAATGCAGCGGGAGGACGTTGATCAATTGTCAGAGGGTATGGTTCTGAAAAAGGCGGTGAAATACCAGAGGATTGCCTCCAAGGGCATGCCGCGCGACAATCACTGAAACAGACTATGTTTCTGTTTGCTTCAGGAAATCCGTGATGATTTGTGGCAACGCGCCGATATGCAATATCGGCGCGTGACCCTGACCTTCAGCCGTATAGTGCTGCATATTCTTGTGGCGCCGCGCCATCTCATCGAGTGTCGCTTCTGAAAACAATGCCGAATTGGCACCGCGTATGGCCAGCATAGGAATGTTCTTGAGGCCATCGAATTGCGGCCACATCGTCGGCAGCGGCACGTTGAGATCCACTGCGCGCAACATGTCGATCAAGACAGGGTCGAAATTGCCAACCAGTTTTTTGCCCTTCCAGGCATACATGGCCCTGGCCAGATCCTCCCAGTCATCGTTCTCCAGCGCACTGAATGCGCCGCCCTGCAACGTTTTGAGTGTCTGTGCTGCCTCGGCAAAATCGCTGGGGGATTTCATGCGGTCATGATAGGCCATGATCTGTGCCAGTCCCGCGCCTTCAATGACCGGTCCGGCGTCATTCAACAGGACGGAGGAAAGCACGCCAGGCCTCATCGCGCCCAATACATGGATGACCAATGCGCCCCGTGACGTGCCGATAAACGCGGCACGGCTGATACCCAGAGCGGCGCAGCCCGAAAGAACATCGTCGGCTTCGGTCAGTATGTTGTAATTTTCCTTTTGCGAATCCCAATCCGACAAGCCGCGCCCGCGGTAATCAAAACAGACGACCCGGCGCGGCTGTTCCTCATCTTGCGACAGGTGCAGAGCCAGTTGATGAAAATCAGCAGCATTGCGCGTCAGGCCCGGCAGGCAAACGACCGGTTTCAGCGTGCCGGTGATCGAATGGTTGCGGCCATAATCACGCACGGCCAAACGAAGCCCGTCACTGGCAGAAAAGAAAACCTGCTCATACCCTGATTCTTCTGCAGTGAGGGGCGCGTCGCCGGCTTTGAGAGAAGTCGTCATTATTGGTCTTCCGATTTGCAGTGATCATTTCGCCGTGGAAATTGGATCGTTGGGCAGCGCTGCTGGCTCTAAGGTCTTCCGAAGCGAAGGTCACTGACAATATCGGGTTTCTGATTCAGCCGCGTTTTGTAAACCTGATAATTTTCCATCACCCGCTGGACGTAATTGCGTGTTTCGGTAAACGGGATGCGCTCCACCCAATCGACCACATAATCGATGGGCTTGCCGCGCGGATCGCCATACTTGCTGATCCACTGGGTCGAACGCCGGGGACCGGCATTGTAGGCAATGAATGTCAGAATATAGGAGCCGCCAAAATCGGTGATGTGTTCACCCAGATAATGCGCACCCAGTGTGGCATTGTAGCCAGCATCAGTGGTCAGCCGGGATTTTGAATAGTTGATGCCGTGTTTTCGTGCAACGAGCTTGGCCGTGCTGGGCAGCAATTGCAAAAGGCCGCGTGCGTCCGCTCTGGATATGGCAGCTTTGTCAAAGGCGCTTTCCTGACGGGCAATTGAATAGGCCAGAGCCTTGCCGGAACCGGAAATATTGGCGCTGTTGGGAATGACGCCGGTGGGAAATGCCAAGGCGGCGACGTCCAGTCCCCGCCCAAAGGCTATTTTTCCGACCTGCAGCGAAACGCGATGTTCTCCCTGTCTTTCCGCCATGGCGGAAAGCAAGGCCAGTTCTCCGGGGCTGTCGAGTTCACGCGCCATATCAAGATAGAGCGTCCGTGCCCTGTTGCCGTGACCCACCGCATTCAACCTTTGGATGGCGCGTGCGCCCTGACGAGCAGCAAATCGGTTTCGCTCACCAGCAGTGGGTGAGGGGTATCGCACATCCAGGCCTTTGCGATTGAGACGTGCGGCGGCCAATTGGCCATAATAGGTCGTCGAGAAAGATGCAGCCTTTGAAAAATAGTCGCCTGCCTTTCCGGGGCCGCCAACTTCTGCCGCCCGGCCCAGCCAATAATAGGCCCGTGACAGAGACAGAGGCCGGGTGGCCGTTTTCAATGCGTTTTGGAAATGCTTTGACGCCGTTTTTCCGTCATTGAAACCGCGAAGTGCAAACCATCCGGCATGCCATTCTGCTTCGATGATGTCCGTATCGCGCGTTGCAAGATGGCTTGCGGCCACTTTATAGGCGGTTGCCATGTCGCCCTGTTCGGCAAGGGCACGTGAAATGATGCGCCCTTCCTCCCACCATTCATGGGTGTCGATCAAGGCATTTGCATCACGCGGCGCCTGAAGCAGCAGTCTAGCCGCTTCCGAATAATTGTCCTTTCCTCTCTCATAGGTGATCCGGGCAAACAGATAGCCGGGATCCTTGTGCCAACTGGGGTGGACTGCCTTGAGCAATTTGGAGGCGTCAGAACTCTTGAGGATGACCGCAGCGCGGGCTTGAAACAGGGATTGTGCGTTGGCCAGCGCATCGACCCGGTCGGCCTGGGCGACGCGTTTGTCGTAGAGCAGCATATCCATTCTGCGTTTGTGGTCGTTCCTGCCGAGAAGGCCTGAGAACTCGCCGAGAATGAGTGTTTCAGTGTCTTTGTCGAGCCGTTGGTTTCGCCAGAGCCTGGATATTGTTGCAGCGGCCTTCTTGCGATCGCCAGACGCAACAAGCGCACGGGTAAGCGCGATGGCACCGTCATCTGTCTGGGGTATGGTATTGCCAAAGGCAGCTACAATTTGCCCCGGTGTCGCATCTTCGCGGGCAATGGCGCGTTCGGAATTGCGTCTGAGTGCATTGAGCCCCGGCCAGTCTTTCAATTGATTGGCTGCCGCCGCTATTTCCGATGAAGGGACACCCTTGGCGCCGGAGACGGCGATCGCCCAGGTCAGGATATCGCGGTCAAGCGAGGACTTGGGCATACTGTCGCGAATGGCGCGGCTTTTTGTTATCTGGTCGTCAGCGAGTGCATCCAGACCGCTTTTAAGGCTGCCTGAACGGGCAACGGGATTATCCGCCCGGGTGATCGAAGCCGTGGTTTCCATGGACGGGACGTTATTGTCGGCAAGCTGATTGTTGAATGCCGGTCGCCATGTCGGCACCGGAATCGTCACACTGCGGCTCTCGGCAAAGCCCTGGTCAACAAGACCCGCGCATGCGCTGGTTACCAACAATGTCGTCAAAGCCAATCTGTTCATGGAAATAGTATCCCTTTAAAATGGGGCATAAGTCGGTCGAAGCGCCGCTCTTTTGCGAGCGGTCCGCCCATTGCCAATCTTCAGTGTGAACAAGATCGGTGAAAATTGGGTTAACCAAAGGTTATTGATGCTCTTTGTAATGAATTTTGCAGCGCCCGCTGGGGCAAGTGAGATTGTCGATAACAGCGCTTGCAGCAACGGTATGCTGGGACTATGGTGCAGCGCTTTTAGTGGCATGCTCTGCCTTGATTGACCGCGTCAGCACTTGTGATGCGGCAGTTGCATGCAATGCCGCCCGATTTGTCAGGAGTTACTATGTTCAAAGGGTCTATGCCGGCGTTGGTCACACCATTCGACGACACCGGTGCACTGGATGAAACGGCATTTTGCAATTTTGTGGAATGGCAGATAGCACAGGGAAGTCACGGTCTGGTGCCAGTCGGCACGACCGGTGAGTCTCCGACTCTGTCGCATGATGAGCACAAACATATCGTCGAGCTGTGCGTTGAAGTCGCTGGCAAACGTGTCCCGGTGATGGCTGGTGCTGGTTCAAACAATACGCATGAGGCGATTGATCTGGCGCAGCATGCCGAAAAGGCAGGCGCCGACGGTGTGCTGGTTGTTACCCCCTATTACAACAAGCCGAGCCAGCGCGGTCTTTACGCCCATTTTGCAGAAGTTGCCAAAGCGGTGTCTTTGCCGATCTTCATTTATAATATACCAGGCCGCTCCATCATCGACATGAGCGTTGAGACGATGGCTGCTCTTGCGCGGGATTTCTCCAATATTGTGGGAACCAAGGACGCAACCGCCAAAGTTGATCGTGCTTCGCAGCAAAGACAGTTTTGTGGCAAGGATTTCATTCAGCTCTCCGGAGAAGATGCAACTGCGCTGGGATTTAATGCCCACGGTGGTGTCGGCTGCATTTCGGTGACGGCCAATGTGGCACCAGCACTATGCGCGAAATTTCAGGAGGCAACGCTTGCCGGTGACTTCGCCACAGCTTTGGAATATCAGGACCGCCTGCTACCCCTGCACAGCGCCCTGTTCATCGAGCCAAATCCCGCTGGCGCCAAATACGCCTTGAGTAGATTGGGGCATATGAAAGAAAGTTTGCGCCTTCCAATGATGCCCGTGGAAAGTGCAACACGATCTGTGATAGATGATGCCCTTCGCCACGCAGGCCTCTTGAACTGACGGTTGGCGGGAGCATTTAACAAGCATGGCTAAAGACAGCGCCAATCCAAAGCGGCATATTGTTGCCGAAAATCGCAAGGCGCGTTTCAACTACGAAATTCTTGAAACGTTTGAGGCGGGTCTTGTGTTGACCGGGACCGAGGTCAAGTCTCTGAGAGAGGGCAAGGCCAATATTGCCGAATCCTATGCCAGCGAGGAGGGTGGGGAAATATGGCTGATCAATTCCTACCTGCCGGAATATCTGCAGGCCAATCGCGCCAACCATGAGACGCGGCGCAGACGCAAGTTGCTGCTGAGCAAGCGTGAGGTCCGCAAATTGATCGGGGCGGTGCAAAGGGACGGAATGTCTCTTGTTCCGTTGAAGGTCTATTTCAATGACCGGGGCCGGGCCAAAATCGAAATAGCGCTTGGCCGGGGCAAGAAATTGCATGACAAGCGTGAAACCGAGAAGAAGCGCGATTGGGATAGGCAAAAAGCCCGTGTGATGCGCGACCGGGGATAGGCTTGCCCTGTTTTTCCTGATCCAGCCATCGGCAGTCTGGATCAGGCTTTGCCCAGAAACGCGGCCGCATTTGCAAATACATCAGCAAACATCTGTTCGGTCAGTCTGCCTGTATTGGTATTGTAGCGGGAACAATGGTAGCTCGAAAACACCGTGAAACCCGCCAGTTCCGACTGACCATTGTGACGAAAAGGATGGGCTGCGACACGCCCGCCTAATGTTCGGATCGTCGATTCATGAGCAATTTTTCCCAACGTGATGATGGCTTTGAGCTCACCCATCGCCGCCAGTGAAGCCGTCAGGAACTGGCGACAGGTATTGATTTCAGTGGCCACGGGTTTGTTTTCCGGTGGTACGCATCGTACGGCATTGGTGATGGCCGTATCGATCAGTTCCAAGCCGTCATCGGGGCGGGCATCAAATGTGCCTTTGGAAAATCCAAACCGCGAAAGCGTGCCATAGAGAAGGTCGCCGGCATAATCACCGGTAAAGGGCCGGCCGGTTTTGTTGGCGCCCCGCAAACCTGGTGCCAGCCCGACAATCAGCAATTGCACGCCGGAAGGGCCTGCGAGGGGATAAAAGGTGCGGACCGGCGCATTATACCAGTCGGGATGGGCCCGTCGCTGCGCGGCAATGAAGCCATGCAATCGCGGGCACAGTGAACATTCTGAATCTGGATCGATGATGTCGCTCATACTGTCCGACATAGACCAATTTGATCACAAAGAAAATCAGCAGGTGCTCATCATCCGGAACTTGATGTCACAGGCGCAACAGGACCAAAACACAATCGGTCAGGCCCTGAAGCGCTTTGACATGCGCGCGCGACAAATCCTGACTGGAATCTTTACAAACTGAAAGCGTTTCACGGCACCAATTGAAGCGATTGAATGATGCTAGTCATCGTGTTCGTCTTCTTCTTCGACAAATTCTTCTGCAGGACGACGCACAGGCCTTTCGGACTCGGCGCGGCCAATCTCTGATTTCAACGATACCAGGTCGATGAATTGATCAGCCTGGCGGCGCAGACTGTCTGCAATCATTGCAGGCTGGGTTGCCAGGGTGGAAACAATGGTTACTTTCCTGCCCTGTCGCTGCAGCGCTGCGACGAGACTGGAAAAGTCACCGTCACCGGAGAAAATCACCAGATGATCAACTGTCTTGGCCTGTTCCATTGCGTCGACGGCAAGTTCAATATCCATATTGCCCTTGATCTTGCGACGTCCGCTGGAATCGGTGAATTCCTTGGCGGGTTTTGTGACCACATGGTATCCATTGTAATCAAGCCAATCGATCAGTGGGCGGATGGACGAGTATTCCTGATCTTCAATGATCGCCGTGTAGTAGTAGGCCCGCAGCAGATATCCACGACTGTGAAATGCGCTGAGCAATTTTCTGTAATCAATATCGAAACCAAGACTTTTCGAGGCTGCAAAAAGATTCGCGCCATCAATGAACAAGGATATTTTTTCTCTCTGATCGAACATTAATTCCTCTGTGCCTTTTGAATTGGGTGGCCGCAAAAAAACGGCGTTATGTGAAATGTTAAATCTTGCGCTAATCGAAATATTGCAGATTGGTGTGCTTATATTGCATAAAATACAAATGTAAACAATTCTATTCCGTTCAATGAATAAAGGTGGCTGTATATGTAAATAATAAATTACATTTTATATCTGTGACTTGGTAATCAGGTTGAATTTTGCACTTTTGTTGCAACTCTGGGGCGGGCTGTGACCGCGTCCTGTGTGTCGCATGACAAATATGGGCGATGTCTCCGAGGCGGTCTTTTCGCCGGTATTATGGCAGTCATCAAGTGCTCTGGTGTCATGTCGGTGCCATCGAATCTTATAAATCTGGCGCAATAAGCTTGAATTTTTTTACTATTAAGGGTATCGGCAGGGCAACCTCTCAATTTTTTTAAAAATAAAGGACAGGCAATGGCCCGTGTCACAGTCGAAGATTGCATCGACAAGGTCGACAATCGATTTGATTTGGTATTGCTGGCGAGCCATCGGGCTCGACAGGTTTCGCAGGGAGCGATGATCACCGTTGATCGTGATAATGACAAAAACCCTGTCGTTGCTCTGCGCGAAATCGCCGACGAGACCTTGTCGCCAGGAGATCTGAAGGAAGACCTCATTCACTCCCTGCAAAAACATGTGGAAGTTGATGAGCCGGAACCCGATCCAGCATCCTTGCTTGTGGTTGAGCAGTCGGAAACAACGATTGAGCTTTCTGGTGAAGCAGCGTCCGGTACGGAAGAAGAGGTTGTTACCTTTGACCGTATGTCCGAGGATGATCTGCTGGCCGGGATTGAAGGTCTGGTTCCGCCGGAAAAGAGCGACGATTATTGAACTCAAAGTTTGAGTTCTTCTGTTTTGAAATGCGCCGTGTCGATCGATACGGCGCATTTTTATTTTGAAGACCACGCAAGCATAACCAGATAGTAATCAAGTCCGTGCACATTTCTCAAAAGCCTCAAAAGGAGTGATCACCACATGATGCGTCAGTACGAGCTCGTAGAGCGCGTGCACCAGTACAAGCCGGACGTCAACGAAGCCCTCCTCAACAAGGCTTATGTCTACGCGATGCAAAAGCATGGCAAGCAGACGCGCGCGAATGGTGATCCCTATATCTCCCATCCGCTGGAAGTCGCGGCCATATTGACCGAAATGCACCTGGATGAAGCGACGATTGCGGTCGCGCTGTTGCACGATACCATTGAAGACACGACAGCAACGCGCGATGAAATCGACGAACTGTTTGGCGAAGATATAGGCACGCTGGTCGAAGGATTGACCAAGATCAGCAAGCTCGACCTTGTTTCCAAGCGGGCTAAGCAGGCCGAAAACCTGCGCAAGCTGCTGCTGGCGATTTCCGATGATGTGCGCGTGTTGCTGGTCAAGCTTGCTGACCGGTTGCACAACATGCGCACATTGGTCTTCGTTCCCCCGGAAAAACGAGCCCGCATCGCGGAAGAGACGATGGATATCTATGCGCCCCTGGCTGGCCGCATGGGGATGCAGGACATGCGGGATGAACTGGAGGAATTGTCCTTTCAGCATCTCAATGCCGACGCCTATGAAACCGTGACGAAACGGCTGCTTGAACTGTCGGAGAAAAACAGCGGCCTCATCCGCAAGATTGAAATCGAGCTGGAGGCGCTTTTTGAAGAGCAGGGCCTGAGGGCGACGGTGACCGGTCGGCAGAAAAAGCCCTATTCGGTCTTCAAGAAAATGCAGTCGAAATCACTGTCGTTTGAACAATTGTCTGATATTTACGGCTTCAGAATCGTCGTCAACAGTATTGAGGACTGCTATCGGGCGCTGGGAATTGTCCACACCCGCTGGTCTGTGGTGCCCGGGCGTTTCAAGGATTACATCTCAACCCCCAAGCAAAATGACTACCGATCCATTCATACCACGATCATTGGCCCGTCAAGGCAGCGCGTCGAGCTTCAGATACGTACGGTCCGCATGCATGAAATCGCCGAATATGGTGTCGCAGCCCATGCGGTTTACAAGGATGCTGATGGGTCGGACAGTGGAATTTTGCCACAGGATTCCAATGCCTATTCATGGCTGCGCAGAACCATCGAACAATTGTCGATTGGTGATAATCCGGAAGAATTCCTAGAACATACCAAGCTTGAATTGTTTCATGATCAGGTTTTCTGCTTTACGCCCAAGGGGCAGCTGATTGCCCTGCCGCGTGGCGCCACGCCGATCGATTTTGCCTATGCGGTCCACACCGATATCGGCGATACCTGTGTCGGCACCAAGATCAACGGTCGGATCATGCCGCTGGTCACCCAGTTGAGCAATGGTGACGAGGTGGAAATCATCCGCTCCGGCGTTCAGGTTCCGCCGCCAGCCTGGGAAGAGATTGTTGTGACCGGCAAGGCCAGGGCTGCAATCCGCAGGGCAACCAGGGCCGCCGTGCGCAAACAATATTCCGGTCTGGGCTATCGCATTTTGGAGCGCGCGTTCAACCGGGCAGGCAAGAGTTTTTCACGCGATCAGCTGGTCCCCGTGCTGCACCGGCTGGGCTTCAAGGAAGTCGAAGACGCCATTGCCGCTGTCGGACGTGGCGAATTGGCGTCCAAGGATGTTTTGATCGCAATCCATCCGGACCATCAGCACGATCGCGTGCCGGTGAAGCAATCAACATCAGATGAGGGCTGGTTCAACCTGCGCAGTGCTGCCGGAATGATCTTCCGAATTCCCGGTCGCTCCAAGCCCTCCAAATCACGGCGTGACAAAAAGGCGGTGAATGCTGCCGATGCCTTGCCGATCCGTGGTGCGGCAAGCGATGTTTCCGTTTCCTTCGGTGCAGCAGGCGCCGTGCCTGGAGACCGTATCATCGGCATCATGGAGCCGGGAAAGGGCATCACAATCTATCCGATCCAGTCGCCGATGCTGACCAAATATGATGACGAGCCAGACCGCTGGATCGACGTGCGCTGGGATATGGACGAGGCTGGCAGCAAGCGCTTTCACTCGCGCATTTCGATGAATGCCATCAATGAACCGGGCACTCTGGCGGAAGTGGCGCAGACGATAGCTGCCAGTGACAGCAATATCCGGACACTGACAATGGTGCGGGTTGCCGACGATTTTACGGAAATGAATGTTGACCTCGAGGTTTGGGACCTTAAACATCTCAACAAACTCGTCACAAGCTTGAAGGATCTTTCCTGTATCAGCACCGTAGCGCGCTTGTATGAATAGACATGTGAAACAGAAAACGCCTGAAGAAGCGAATTTTCTCACGAAAAATATGGGGTGCCGGAAAGGCCATCAAATCACCCCGTTTGTAAGGAAAACTGTAAACTTGTTAGGATATGGTAGCTTCCTGTAAAGCGTCAGAAAGGTTGAAGACGAGGAATGTTGTTTCGCCGCCGTAACCCCGCTGGGGCCTTTGAAAAAATGCGGATATTTATCTGGCCGCGACGGTCCTTTGCGCGTTCATTTCAATATTTCGGCAAACGTATCCTGCGTCTGACAGCCACACCTCATGCGATTGCTGCCGGGGTGGCGGCAGGTGTAATCGCCTCCTGGACACCCTTCATCGGTTTTCACTTCTTCATTGCTGCGGCACTGGCCTATCTGATGGCGGGAAATATCCTCGCGTCTGCACTTGGAACTGCTTTTGGTAACCCGCTGACATTCCCCTTCATATGGACGGGCAGCTACCAACTCGGCAGACATTTTCTAAACGGACGCTTTGACGATTCGGTACCGGGAATTCATCTGGGGCAATTGTTTCGCCATCTTGATGTGCATCAACTATGGGGGCCGGTTCTCAAACCGATGCTGATCGGCTGTTTGCCGTTTGCTCTGGCCTTCGGCCTGCTGTTTTATGTTTTGACCTACGTCAGCGTGCTGACCTTCCAGAAACAGCGCAAACGTCGCCTGAGAAAAAAGCGTGACGTCAATGCAAATTTGCGTGGTGAGCAGACGGTTTGAACGCGATAGCATCGTGCGACGGCCTGTCCCGATGGAGGCCGATCACATGCATTCAATCAATTGAATCTGGACATGGTTTCGCGAACGCCCGGGGCTGTGTTAAAGAGCCGCAGAAACTGGACATGCACAGTTGCGCGCTGTCCATTTACATTGTCCCGGCATCGCTCTAGTAAACATGCTGATAATCCAGCCAGGAAGGTCCACAAACGTGTCTGACAAGGTAGAAAAAAAGGAATCGACCTTCGGGGAAACCGTTAAGGTCATTATACAGGCGCTGCTTCTGGCCTTGGTCATTCGCAGTTTTCTGTTTCAACCATTTTCTATTCCCTCAGGTTCGATGATGCCCACGCTTCTGGTCGGCGACTATCTGTTCGTCTCCAAATACGCCTATGGCTATTCGCGCTATTCCTTCCCCTTTTCGCCAAATCTGTTTTCCGGCCGTATCTGGGGCAGTGAGCCGAAGCGCGGCGACATTGCTGTCTTCCGCCTGCCGCGGGACCCGAAGATCGATTACATCAAACGCGTAACCGGATTGCCCGGTGACCGCATGCAGATGATCGATAGCGTACTCCATATCAATGGTGTTCCGGTCAAGCGCGTGCGTGATGGCAGTTTCCGACCCGACGACAGTTACGATACCGGTTCGGAAACACCTGTTTACGTTGAAACCTTGCCCAATGGCGTTTCCTTTGACACTCTGGATCTGATCCCCAACGCTGTGGGTGACAACACCCGCGAATTTGTGGTGCCTGCCGGCCACTATTTCATGATGGGCGACAACCGCGACAATTCCGCTGACAGCCGGTTTGACGTCGGCTTCGTGCCGCTGGAAAATTTCGTCGGTCGCGCGGAAATGATATTCTTTTCCATCGGTGGCGATTCTTCGCCTTTGGAAATCTGGAAATGGCCAGCCCATATGCGCTTTGACCGTCTGTTCGAGAAGACCGAATGAAGCAGAAAACTGCGCTGTCGAAGCCCGATCTTAAACGGCTGTCCAAGGTTCTGGGGCACACATTCGACAATGCATCGCGACTGGAACGGGCATTAACCCATTCCAGTGCCCGCACCACCGGGCAGGGCAATTACGAAAGACTCGAATTTCTGGGTGATCGCGTTCTGGGGCTGGTGATTGCTGAAGTGCTCTTTCAGCTGTTTCCATTGGCAAAGGAGGGCGAGCTTTCCGTTCGTCTGAACCAGCTTGTCAGCGCCGAGACCTGCGCAGCCATCGCCGACGAAATTGAGTTGCATCACTTCATCCGGACCGGCACCGACATCAAAAGCCTGACCGGCAAGCGGATGGCGAATGTCCGTGCTGACGTGATGGAATCATTGATCGCGGCAATCTATCTTGATGCCGGGCTGGAAGCCGCGCGGGCCTTTGTCTTGCGTCATTGGGAGGCGCGGGCCAGAGATTCGGCCTATGCCCGGCGTGATGCCAAGACCGAGTTGCAGGAATGGGCGCACAGCCAGACGGGTGAAGCGCCTGATTACAAGATTGTCGAACGCGAAGGGCCCGATCACGAACCGATGTTTACCGTCAGTGTCGTTGTCAAAGGGCTTGCAGTTGAAACCGGAACCGGCCGTTCCCGCCGCGCCGCCGAACAGGACGCGGCTACGAGGCTGCTGGAACGGGAAAATATTTGGAGCTCATCATGACTGAAGAGACTGGAAAAGAAGTAGAGACTGGCGAAAAGGTAGAGGCTGGCAAGGAAGCGGCAGCGCCGACCCATTCCGGGTTTGTGGCGCTGATCGGTGCGCCCAATGCCGGCAAATCAACGCTGCTCAACAAACTCGTTGGAGTGAAAGTTTCAATCGTCAGCCACAAGGTGCAGACGACGCGATCCATTGTGCGGGGCATTGTCATGCACAACAACGCGCAGATTGTTTTCATCGACACGCCGGGCATTTTCAAACCGCGGCGCAGGCTGGATCGCGCCATGGTGACATCGGCCTGGGGCAATGCGCATGATGCGGATATCATTTTTCTTCTTGTTGACGCGGAACGCGGATTGGTTGGCGACACGCTGAACATTCTGGAGAGCCTGGCCGACGTGAAGCGACCCAAGGTCCTGTTGCTCAACAAGATCGACCGGGTAAGACATGAGGCGCTGCTGGCCCTGGCGGCAAAAGCCAACGAGATTTGCCCGTTTGACGAGACGTTCATGATTTCGGCGCTCAAGGGCGCCGGTTGCAAGGACCTGCTGGATTATCTTGCCAAAACCCTGCCTGAGGGTCCTTGGTACTATCCGGAGGATCAGATTTCGGACCTGCCGATGCGTCAGCTTTCCGCCGAAATTACCCGTGAGAAACTCTATTTGCGGCTGCATCAGGAATTGCCCTATGCTTCCCACGTGGAGACAGAAAAATGGGAAGAGCGCAAGGACGGCAGTGTCAGGATCGAACAGGTCATTTATGTCGAGCGTGATGGTCACAAGAAGATATTGCTTGGCAAGAACGGTGAAACCATCAAACACATCAGCCAAGGATCGCGCAAGGAGATTGCCGAGATCCTGGGTCAAACGGTGCATTTGTTCCTGTTCGTCAAGGTGCGCAGCAATTGGGGCAATGACCCGGAGCGCTATCGCGAGATCGGGCTTGAATTTCCCACCTGACAGGCGCAATTTCACAGCATGGAATGGCAGGATGAAGGCATAGTTCTCGGTGTTCGACGACACGGAGAGACCAGCGTTATCGCCGAGATCATGACACAGCAACGTGGTCGTCATCTGGGCCTTGTGCGTGGCGGGCGTTCCCGGCGCATGCAGCCTGTTCTGCAGCCGGGAAACAGCGTGTCACTGGTCTGGCGCGCCCGCCTTGATCAGCATCTGGGCATCTATCAGATAGAACCGACGCAATTGCGCGCCGCACGGCTGATGGAGACCGCCATGGCGGTCTATGGGGTGCAGGCAATGGCGGCGCTTCTGCGCCTGTTGCCGGAGCGCGACCCGCATCCGCACCTGTATGAGACGCTGGGAATCATTCTGGAAAACCTGCATCACCCGGCCAGCGCCGGGGAATTGTTTATCCGTTTTGAACTCGCCATGCTGGAAGACCTGGGTTTCGGGCTCGATTTGAACCAATGCGCGGCAACCGGCACGACTGAGAGATTGCGCTTCGTTTCGCCCAAAACCGGACGTGCCGTCAGTCATGAGGCCGGTCTGCCCTGGGCCGACAAGATGCTGGCACTGCCGGCATTTCTGGAGCGGGGAAGCAACCTGTCTGCTGACCAGGAAAGTCTGGCCGATGCCTTTCGCCTCACCGGATATTTTCTTCAGCGCCACGTTTATGAACCGCGCGGGCTGGACGCGCCGGACACACGATCCGGTTTTGTCCAGGCCTGCCTGAAAGCGCTTGCGGCCACAGCGCAATGATCACCCATCTTGCTATTTGATCATGAAACGCTCTATGCAGCCCCGGCAGCAAGGTTGCGTGCGACAGCCTGTTCGCGGATGGGCCAGTGAATGAGCGCGGCAAACAGGCCAAGCGCCACGCTGAGCCACCAGACCGGATCGTAGGAACCAAAACGGTCATAAAAGGCCCCGCCCAGCCAGACTCCGAGGAATGAACCGGTCTGGTGGGAAAGAAAAACAATGCCGCCCAGCATACCCAGATGACGGGTTCCGAACATGATCGCAACGAGACCATTGGTCAGCGGGACGGTCGACAGCCAGAGCAATCCCATGACAATGGAAAACACGATGACGGATGTACCTGTCTGGGGCAGCAGAAGGAACAGCGTCACGGCGATGGAGCGGCTGACATAGAGTGCAATCAACAGCATGGGCTTGGAGTGATTCTGGCCAAGTATGCCTGAGGCCAGGGACCCGAATATGTTGAAAAATCCAATCAGGGCTATGGCCAGAACCGCATAGCTGGCGTCGATGCCGATATCCCCGAGATAGGCAGGAAAGTGAGCGGTGATGAAGGCCACCTGAAATCCGCAAACGAAAAACCCCGCCGTCAGCAGGAGATAACTTTGATGGCCTATCGCTTCGCGCAGGGCCTGCCGGGCGGTCTGGGCGAAGGCATCAGGAGCTTGTGAGCCGGAAGATGCATTGCCGCGAAGCGCAATAGCCAAAACGGGAACAGTCAACATGGCAATAGCCAGATAGATCAGGGTGTCCGACCAGCCGACCGTCTCGATCAGACCCTGGGTAATCGGGGCAAACAGGAACATGCCGGCAGATCCGGCTGCAGTGCCAAGGCCAAAGGCGAAAGACCGATTTTCAGGCGCCACATTGCGGGCAAAAGCAGCCAGAATAATGCCGAATGATCCGGCTGCGACAGCCAGACCGATCAGCACGCCGCCACCGACATAGAGCCAGACCGGAGCGTCTGCGACGGCCATCATGGTGAGGCCGCCTGCATAAAGAATTGCCGATAAAAACAGCACGCGCCACGAGCCGTAGCGATCAGCGATGGCTCCAAAAACCGGCTGTCCCAGCCCCCAGCACAGGTTCTGCAACGCCATGGCCATGGCGAAGGTTGTCCGATCCCATCCAAGATCGGCCAGCATGGGCAGTTGAAAAAATCCCATGGCGGAGCGGGGGCCGAATGTCATGGCTGCGACAAGGCACCCGGCGACAATGATGACCCATGGAAAGGCTGCAGGCGAATTGTTGGCGGCTTTTGCTGCGGCGATGGGCATGGGGCTTCCTTGGTGCCGGACGGACGGCGCTGAATGATACGTCCACATTCAATAGGTGAAATGATCAAAAAATGACGAATGTGGTTGCGAATTAATAGATACCAATTGCAGGCTTTGTCAAAACAGCAATTTTGACCAAGCCATCACGATTATTGATGCTTTTCAACGCCAATGTTCGGTGTGACACGTTGCAGCATGCGCCATCAATGGAGGGATACTGTGAACCCGGCCCACTTGCAATCGGCCTTCAAGCGCCTTAAGTAAAACTCAGTCCGGCTTTTCCGGATTTCATTTTGGTCGACTTATGCTCACATTGAGCAAAAGAATGGATTGAGAACCCGGGCCAGAGCAACGCTATAGGCATACAGGATGGATGCGATGAACATGCTCCAGATGGCGGACAAGATCCGGGACGGCAAACCGATGGAATCAGCCGCAGAACGCTTCGGCCTGCGCGAAATGCCAGACCTCACGTACACTCCGGCCGTGGCACGCGAAACGGCGCCTTTGTATGAGCGTGTCAAAATGCACATACCGGAGATCGAGTGGCCGGTGTTTGCGCCCTATGTTCATGCTATCAACCGCCTGAAGAAAGAGCGCGGTGCGGTCATTCTGGCGCATAATTACCAGACGCCGGAAATCTTTCACTGTGTTGCCGATATTGGTGGTGACAGTCTCCAACTTGCCCGCGAGGCCGGCAATGTCGACGCAGAAATCATCGTTCAGTGCGGTGTGCATTTCATGGCGGAAACATCGAAACTGCTGAACCCGGAAAAAACAGTTTTGATACCCGACATGAGGGCAGGGTGCTCTCTGTCGGAATCCATCACCGGCGCCGATGTGCGTCGGCTGAAAGCCGCAAATCCGGGGGTTCCCGTGGTGACCTATGTCAATACATCAGCGGATGTGAAGGCGGAGACCGATATTTGCTGCACGTCGTCCAATGCGCTGGCGATTGTCGAGAGTTTCAAGGAAGATACGGTCTTCTGTATTCCCGATGAGTATCTTGCGATGAATATCGCCAAGCAGACATCCAAGAAAATCCTGACCTGGAAGGGCCATTGTGAAGTTCACGAGCGGTTCACCGCCGATGAACTGCTGGCCTACAAGGAAGCAGATCCTGGTATCCAGATTATCGGCCATCCCGAATGTCATCCCGATGTGATCGCGGTGTGTGACTTTTCCGGTTCAACAGCCCAAATGATCAATTACGTGAAGGACGAAAGACCGCCCCGCGTGCTGCTTGTGACGGAATGTTCCATGGCGTCCAATATCGAGGCAGAGGCACCGGGTGTCGAATTCATCAAGCCGTGCAACCTTTGCCCGCACATGAAACGCATCACGCTGCCCAAGATCCTCGAAAGCCTTGTCTACATGAAGGAAGAGGTGACGATCGATCCGGCCATTGCCGACCGGGCAAGACTGGCTGTCGAACGCATGGTGAACCTGGGCAAATGACCAAGAATTCGGCCTTCTCGCCGCGCTCATGGACCGGAATTGACGATGTGGTCATCGTCGGTGGTGGTCTGGCAGGATTGTTTTGCGCCCTCCAGATGGCGCCCAGGCCTGTCACGGTACTTGCCGCCGCACCCATCGGTCAGGGCGCATCCTCCGCCTGGGCGCAGGCGGGTATTGCTGCAGCTGTCAGCGAAGGCGATACGATAGAGAAGCACCTGCGCGATACGCTGGATGCCGGAGCGGGCATCGTTGACGAAAAAATTGCCCGCACGATGGTCTCCGAGGGACCGGCGCGCATCAATGATCTTCTGACCTATGGCGTGCCCTTTGACCGTGATCTCGAAGGACGGCTGGCGCTTTCAAAAGAGGCAGCCCATGGCGAGCACCGGGTGGTGCGTGTGCGCGGCGATATGGCCGGCAAGGCCATTATGGAAGCCTTGATTGCTGCTGTACGTAAAACCCCTTCGATCCGGGTCCTTGAGGGCTATGTCGTTGAACATCTGACCACCGAGGGTCGCTATGTGTCCGGCGTCGTGGCGCGTCCCGATGGCGGTAAATCCCGGCGTCGCGTCGCTTTTCCCACACGGGCAGTGGTGCTTTGTTCAGGTGGTATCGGCCATCTCTATGCGGTCACCACCAATCCGCCCCAGTCGCGTGGCGGCGGCGCTGGCATGGCCGCGCGGGCAGGCGCCATTATTGCTGATCCCGAATTTGTTCAGTTTCACCCGACAGCCATCAATGTCGGGCTTGATCCGGCTCCATTGGCCACCGAAGCCCTGCGCGGTGATGGCGCCCTTCTGGTCAATGCCAGCGGTCACCGCTTCATGCTGGATATCCACGAGGATGGCGAACTTGCGCCGCGTGATATCGTGGCGCGCGGCATATTTGCCGAAGTGCAGGCCGGACGCGGGGCGTTTCTGGATTGCACCAGATCCATAGGCAGCCATTTTGCCGAGCTGTTTCCCACCGTCTATGGCTATTGTCAGAAAGCCGGTATTGATCCGGCGCTTGAGCCGATCCCGGTCATTCCGGCCGCGCATTATCATATGGGTGGCATTCTGACTGACGCCGACGGCCGTACATCTCTCGACGGATTGTGGGCTGCCGGTGAGGTCGCTTCGACCGGTGCCCATGGCGCCAATCGCCTGGCCTCCAATTCATTGCTTGAGGCCGTTGTCTTTGGTGGCCGAATTGCCGAGGATATTCAGGGCATGCTGCCAGCGCCAAAGTTGCTGAGTTGGGGTGGCCAGGGTGACGACAGCGACGATATCGTCACCGAGCACGACAGTCCGCAAATGAAGCGGTTGCGCAAGGCCATGAGTGATTATGCCGGCGTGATACGCGATGCCGGGGGGCTGTCGAAGGCCGCACGCATTATCGCTGATATCGAAGCGGGAAATGCCAAGGAAAGATTTGCCAATATGCTGACAACGGCAAAGCTGGTGGTTGCCGGTGCATTACAGCGTGCGGAAAGCCGGGGCGGTCATTACCGCACGGACCGGCCGGATCCTCTGCCCGAATGGAAAAGACGAACATTTCTCTCTTTGAGCCAGGCCGATGAGATCATCGCCGCGGCTGCACAAAAGGCTGAAGCTTGATGACGAACCTGCGTCCGACATTGTCCCCCTTGCTCGTTGAGCAAAGCGTTCGAACAGCCCTGGAAGAAGACCTGGGGCGGGCCGGTGACATCACCAGTCAGGCAACCATTGCAGCGGACCGGCGCGCCATCGTCCATGTTGTATCGCGGCAAAAGGGCATTGTTGCCGGGCTTCCGCTGCTGGCCAGTGCCTTTCGGACACTCGATCCGGCGATGGATATACAGCTGAAATTCAACGATGGAGATCCGATCGAGCCGGGTGACGTTCTGGCGCGGATCGAAGGCAATGCACGCGCAATCCTGGCGGCGGAGCGGGT
>TARA_R110000751_G_scaffold307857_3_pt1 | contig 103937 bp, 87 predicted proteins | sample TARA_R110000751 | Tara Oceans TARA_R110000751 (sample SAMEA4398001) | marine metagenome | biome: Polar Biome; feature: [MES] marine water layer (ENVO:01000295) within the mesopelagic zone...; material: water (ENVO:00002006), including particulate matter (ENVO:01000060) such... | reverse complement strand
TTAATCTCTCACAAAAACTGGGAAAATCATAAGACAAGCATGTCTGGCTTTGATTGGGGCACTCTGTTCGTAATCCAGTGAGTCGATCCGCCATGAAGGCGGTAAAAAGCGTTGTTTTCGCATAGGTCAAGACGTCTGACGCTGCGGGCGGCCACTGGGCGCGAACCCTTCGCTACAGAAGGCCGGAGTGGAGTCCTCCTGTATATAAAGAACCAGCGGCTTGAAATGCGCGCTTCAAGCCGCTGGTCAATTCAGCAATCAACTTTCACAGTTTGCCCCGCATCAGACCCATTTTGACCTGACACGGGTTGCCGGTTGATCATCAACGCCCAGGTTCGCGCAACAGGTTTGTGATGTTGCGCACCGCCACGCGGCGGTTGCTGCGCTCGGCTTCCAGCGTCGGCACCTTGAGATAGGCCTCACCATAGCCCTGTGTGATCAGGTTCTCTGGCGGAATGTTGAAATATTCCGACAGGGCGATTGCGATGGATTCGGCACGCCGGTCCGAGAGCGCAAGATTGGAGATTTCTGATCCGATCGCATCCGTATGACCTTCAATGAGAAAGATCGTGTCGGGATCCTGATCGAGGATCGCTTCCATGGCGAGTGCGAGACGGTCGAGTGTCGGAATCTCCTGTGGGGAGATTGCCGCACTGCCGCTGTCAAAGGTGACCGGCGTATCAATGCGACGCAGTTTGTCCCGCAACCGTTCCGAATAGCGCACCTCTTCCAGCGAATAGGCCCGTTCAACGCTTTCCACCGGCGGTGCCGTCAGAGCAGAACGGATGGCGTTCTGATTGACCCTGTTGCCCATTTCAATGACATAGTCGCTCTGGGGAATCTTCAGCCGGATGGGCGGCAGATTGATCTCCACTCCGCCGCGCGGCCGCCGCTCCTCATAAAGAGGACGATTATCAATCAGTACGAGTTCGCGACCATTGCGCTGCTTGCGCACCCGGTAGATGATATCGCCGTTTGCATCGCGGATCGTGATGACCTGCGATCCATTGGGGCGCGTGACAGTCGTTTGACTGCGTCCGCGTGGCAAATTGGTGACTTCAATATCGTTGGCGCCACGCAAAATGCGATCGGTTTCACTGTCACTGCGAATGATGACCCGATCACCCAATTTGAAGATCGTCCGATTGTCGCCACCACGCACTTCGGATTCGTCCTTTCGATCCTTTCGATCCTTGCGATCCTTCTGATTGCTCTGCCGGGATTCCAGTTCGCGCACTTTCTCGCGCTCAGCGGCAAGCTTCTTGCGCAATTTGTCGACCTGAGGATCGGCCTCCTCGCCCTGAATGCCCGTTGATTCCGGGGCAGCAGGCTTGGCTTTGAGCTGCTCTTTCCTTGCTTCTTCGCCGCCAGTGGCAGATTCAGCTTCCGCCCTCGCCTTTTCACGTTTCTGCTTTTTCGTCAGTTTATCCTCGGCATTGCGTTTGTTGGGCTTTTTCTCCTCGGCAGTTGCTGCGGCTGCCTTGCCCTTCTTTGCATTGCCATCGTCATTTGCGATAACTGCTGGTGCGATAGCTGCCGGCTTTTCTTCCGGTTTGGGTACATCCGCAACAGCAGGTGCAGATTCGGCAGAGTCTTCCTGTGGCTGCGCTTCTTCAGCCTGCTTTGGCGTTGCTTCAACGGGCTGTTCGGCAGCGACGTCGGCCTGCACAGAAGCCTCCGGCGCCTTATCGGGTGTAACAGCTTCGGCTTCTGCTTTTTCAGCAGACTGCCCGGCAAGCGGCAGTCCCGCGTCAGCCAGCGCCTGCGCCAAACCGCGACGGGCCTTTTTCACAGACTTTCGTGCGGCATCAACGTCACCATTGTCGGTTTCGGCAATGCTTAGAGCTTCCTCGGACGCCAACAGATTGGCACGTGCATTGAGAACGCTTTCGGGCTCGCCTGCCTGTACCAGCAGGACATGGCCTGTGTCATGCCCACGCGTTTCCTGGGTTACTGTGCCGAGGGAACCCGGCGAAAAATAGGCAGCCATCGTCGGCGAGCTGGCCAATGGAAACAACGACGCCAAAGCGACGACGTAGTGCGGACGAATAATTTTCATACCAATGCTCCTCAAAGCGATAAGACCGCAAACCCTTTGGCGCGCGATCAAACAAGTCATATGGGGGACAACGCGCGCCACGCCTTCTAGTTCCGCACAATCACGGCTTATCCATGTCAAATGGAGCGGCGGCATCGAATATTTTTGATGGGAGAAATGGTCTCAAATAAGACCCGGGGAACAGATTTGCAGCCAGCGCGCATCACCATGACAAAGCACGCGTCGCCTCTCGAACCAACCGTTGCGGCGCGCGCCTATTTCCGCACCTGTATCCATGGCGGTCTTTTTCGCAAAGTGCGACAGACCACGCTTTTGCTCATGTCTCAAGAACCTGATGATAGTGAATATTGTCGCCGGAATCGCCGGCAGAAGTGACTTCTGCACTCGTCATCGACAACGGCTTGGGAAAATTGACCGGGCAACATCACGGTCGCAGGCTGTGTGTCAGGCTACGTTGCAGTAACCGTCGCCCAACAGCAAGGTGGCAAAGGCTTCGCGACTGATTGGCCGCGAAAAATAGTAGCCCTGAAGACAGGTCACACCCAGATCACGCAGCGCCAGTGCCTGCTCTTCCGTTTCGATACCTTCGGCGATCGTGCGAAATCCGAGATTTTCACCCATGTCCACAAGAGCCTTGACGATGGCATCGGCCCAAACGACCTTACCGACATCCTGAACAAAACTGCGATCAATCTTGACCGCATCAAATGGCAGATCCTTCAGCAGGGATAGTGATGAATAACCGGTTCCGAAATCATCAATCTGGACCCCCACACCGTAGTGCCGGATCATCTCCAGATTGGTCTGCACCACATCAATGCTATGGACAAAACTGGATTCAGTCAGTTCTATATTGATATATTGCGGTGGTATCGCATGACGCTCGATCGTGTTGATGAACCGAACGGCAAACCCCGGATCACGGGCCTGAATCGGCGATACATTGATGGAAATCGGTATGACGACGTTTTTCTGGTCAGAAAAACGTTTGCTGATGCACGCGCAAAGGTCGTCAAACAATCGGCCTCCCAATGTGGCGATCATGCCGCTCTCTTCCGCAATGGGAATAAAGGTAACCGGGCCGACAAGAACCCCGTCTTCACCACGCCAGCGAGCAAGACCCTCTGCTGCGACAATCGAATGATTGCGAGCGTCGACGATCGGCTGAAAATCAAGAAAGAAGCGATTTTCCTGAATATCCGTTGCCATCCGCTGCTTGAGCAACTGCTTCTCGTTAAAAGAAGCATCCATCTGGGCGTCATAGAGGACAACAGCGGTGTCTTTTGTTTGTTTGGATTTGTAAAGCGCATGGTCGGCACGCGAAATCAGCGTGCTCGTTTCTGTCTCTCCATAGGAGATCAGCGAGACACCAACGCTGAAATGTACGCCGAACCGGCCGTCATTGAGCATGCAGATTGCTTTGAGTGCTGCAAGAATCTCATCGGTTCTGCGAAACGCGGCTTCTTCTGTTGCAACATGACGCAAAAGCACGGCGAATTCATCGCCACCAATTCTGGCGGCACTGTCATTCTCGGACAGGACTGTCTTGATGGCATCGGCAATTGCGACCAGAACCTCATCGCCTGTTTGATGCCCGAAAAGGTCGTTGATATCCTTGAAGCGGTCCAGATCGATCAACAATATCGCGCTTTCTGACAGGCCTTCTGCAGCCTGAAGGCGCGCCACCTCCACGTTTGCAAGGAAGGCACGGCGGTTCAGCAGGCCGGTCAGCGAATCCGTCTCGGCAAGCTCAACCAGACGACACTCCATTGCCTTGCGCTCTATGGCGTACCGCAGTGTTCGCAGCAATGCCTTGGGCCGCATATCCGATTTTTCAAGATAATCACCTGCGCCGGCTTCCAGCACACCCATGGTCAGCGATTGGTCAGAAAGGCCGGTCAGGACAACAATGGGAATATCAGGATAGGCCGCATGCAACCTTCGCACACCATCCAGCCCCTTGGCGTCGGGAAGATCGAGATCAATCAAAATCACACCGCAGGTCGCTTCTTGCAGGCAGGCCAACCCTTCAGCAAGGGTACCGGCCGTCCGCAAATCACAGATCAATTGACCTTCCATAGCAGCTTCATCGAGGGCAATCTCCGCCAGACGTCTGTCTGCCGGGTTGTCCTCAATCAGCAATATGGACAGTGTTTTTGGACTGTTGTGGATCATAGTCATTCCGCTGCATCGATTCAGCCTATGGTAGCACAACAACAGTGAACCAAAAGTTATCGATCGCTTTTACAACGGACATCAGGCCCTCGAAAGTAACGGGCTTCACTATATAGCAGTTTGCTTGCAGTTGATATGACTGGGCAATATCGTTTTCAGCCTCAGAGGAGGTCAATACAACGGTTGGTATTGTCTTCAGATCTGGATCGCCTTTGATTTGCTTTAGCACTTCATGCCCGCTGAGCCCCGGGAGATTGAGGTCGAGAACAATAAGATCAGGCCGCACTGCATCGACGTGGTTGGCGCGCTTGTAGAGAAAGTCGAGCGCCTCCTGACCGTTCATGACGGCTGTGAGATTATTGGCGATTTTCGCTTCCTTGAACCCTTCGATCGTCAGCCGAATATCAGCGGGATTGTCTTCAACCAATAGTATTTCGATTGGTCCTGATCCTCTAGCTGCTTGCATGTCGAGCTCCCCTTGGGTTCACAGTTCTACTTACTTTAGCCCTTCGGCAGGGTAAATCTGAAAATGGATCCGCCGCCTGGGGCCTGTTCGACCGTTATCTCTCCCCCATGACGTTCAACAATACGGCGGCATGATGCCAGACCTATGCCCGTACCTGCATAGGCATCGCGGCCATGCAGTCGCGTGAATATACCAAATACCTTATCTTTGAATTGAGGGTCAATTCCAATACCATTGTCACGAATTGCAAACGCCCATCGATCACCCTGTGAATTTGCCTCAATATGAATTGATAGTGGATTTTTTGATCTGTACTTGACGGCATTGTCAATGAGGTTGCGAAAGAGTCGCTCAACCTGAACGCTATCGGCAAGCACCACGGGAAGCGTACCATGTTCTAATTTGCCGTCCGCTTCCTTGATCCGATTGGCCAGGGATCGCTCAATGCGTGCCAGAACAGCACCGGTATCCACCTGCTCCTGGCTGATCGGATTGTGGCTGACCCGCGAATAACCCAGGATATCATTGATCAGGGCCTTCATGCGCGTCACACCATCGATGGCATAGGCAATGAACTCGTCAGCTTCGGCGTCCAATTTGCCCTGATAGCGACGCGCCAGCAAATCCACATAACTGCCAACGACCCGCAGCGGTTCCTGCAGATCATGGCTGGCCACATAGGCAAATTGGCTCAATTCTTCGTTGGAACGCCGCAGGTCTTCAATAAACCTCTGCTCCTTCTGTCGCTCGATTGCCTTGCGCCTTGAAAGGTCACTGGTCATGCCCAGGAACATGCGTTTTTTGCCGACAAACATCGGCGAGATTCCCAACTCTATAGGAAATTCCGTACCGTCCTTTCGTCGCGCCAAAACCTCACGACCGACTGCAAACATACTTGCATCATTGGCTGAAAGAAGTTCCTGAAGGTAGTTCTCGTTTCTGGTTTGGAAACGCTCCGGCACCAACAAAGAAGCATGCTCGCCGATGACTTCCTTGGCTGTGTAGCCGAACATGTGACAGGCCGCTGGATTGAAACTTTGAATGATCGCCTTTTCATCAATGACAATCAGACCATCAAGAGCATTTTCCATGACAGCAGTGAGCTGTGTATTCAGAAGGCTCAATCCGCTGTTGGATTGTGAAAGCGCCTCAGCCTGCTCAAGCAATTGGGTTTCCCGGGCATGTATTTTATCAACCATCTGAACAAATGACTGCGCCAGATCCCCGATTTCATCGTCGCGTTTTTGCAGATTTGACAAGTCAATGTCCTGCGCGCCCTGCCCAAGCCGCCCAGCCGCCGCTGCAAGTTCTTTCAAGGACCGAACAAGATGTCCTGTCCTGAATGCGGAAAAAACGGCTCCAAGCAACACCCAGGCGGCTGTAATGAAAATAACAAGTCCGTTGTATTTGCCAAAAATCTGGTTGAATGGGCTGTGAACCGGCGACAGCAGGCCAATGGTGAGAAACCGATCCGGTTGGTCCCGATCAAAGGCGACCTTTTGCGAAAACAGATGTTGTTCGCCCCTTTGACCCTGCACTTTGCCTGCGAAATCAAACCCGGCAGATTCAAGCACCGGGAATTGTTCCTGGATACGATGTCGCTGGCCGCGTTGGAAGCCGAATGTAAGGCCTTCGTCGGGGTGATACAGATAGTCGCCTGCATCATTGGCCAGCAGCAGGCTTTGGCCCTTTTGAAGGACCGCAGCTATGCGCGAAAAATACACGCCAGCATCGGCATTGATGACAATCATTCCGACGAATTTACCTGCATCAGAATAGATTGGTGTCGCAGCCCGGATCGTTGGACGGTAAGGCGTTTCCAGGACTCCGAATTCCTTGTTCAGATCAATTCTGCTAAGATAGACCTTTCCCTCTGCCAATACTGCAGTTGCCCTGTAGTACGGTTCGACGGCCTTCTCCTGCAAATCTTCAGCCGGAGAACGCCGGATAACATCGCCTGATTGTTCGACGCGAACGATTTCCATCCCGCCACCGGCATCAGCAATGAAACGCACCTGCAAATATTCCTGCCTGGTCTCAAGAAAACTTTCAAAGATCTGCGCCAGACGATCTTGCCAGAGCTGCCTGCTGGATCCATCAAATGGATCAATTCCGTCATTGCTGATTGAACGCAGAATCCCCTGGATGGGTGGCGTTTTTGAAAGGATCAGTGCATCCTGCCGAAATTGTTCAGTGGTGGCATTCAGCCGAACGGCTACCCGTTGCATGGCTTCCGTATTGGCAAGGGTCTCGATCTCGGAAATCGTCCTCGCGCTTGTATTATACATCAAAATAACAACGCCGATGGCCGTAACGAAGCCGAAGAGCATCGTCCAGATGCTGATTTTGGCGGATAGACCGAAGCGGTGCTTCTGACCACGTCCTCTCCCGGCCTGTAATGCGTCTTCGACAGGCGGCTGCAAATTGGAACTGGGCTCGACTTGAATCGTCAAAACAATCTCCAATTTTGCACTGCTTGCAACTGCTGTTCACATCGCTGACTTCTAAAGTTTTGAAGGATGTTTTTCACCTGGGTTTGCACGGAGACGAAGCCACAGAACCAATCATCGGCTGCATGGCGCGATAATTGGTCCCAAGTCCACAGGGAGTGTTGTTTCGGGTCATTGTGATTGGTGAAATTGCTCACCATAGAAAACCACGAGAAATTTCAACCTTCGCATAAACTGGTATCGACGAGGGTTTGGCAAAATGTATCTTTGCCAGTTGATTGCGGTCACGCGGTTTGAACGTATTTTGAAATTCTTCCGGAAGCGCTTCTGAAAAGGGCAGAATCTCAGTGATGATCCCGTTTTCTGAATGTCTCCCGCTGTTCAAGCGGACACGCATTCCCTTGCGGATCGGGAAAAGGTATTTGGTCGGCAAATAGGCCAGGATATAGGGCTCACCGGAGTAAATAGAAAGGATCGGTTCGCCGGCGCGGTAGACGTCACCGACGGAAGGGACCTTTCCCCCGATCGTACCCGAAATCGGGGCGCGGACAATCCCGCTGGCATAATAACCCTTCAGGTCTTCCAGGGCTCTGGCCGCATCCTGATGCGCCAACTCAAAGGCCGATATTTCGGATTTGAGTGTCGACGTTTCATTGACCAGTAAGACAAGCTCTTTTTGCGCATCAAAATTCGCGCGCATGGCTTCTTCCTGCCGCGCTGTCGTGACAAGACCTCGAAGCGCCATATTGTCAAATCTGACCAGCACATCGCTGGCCTCGTTGGAACGGCGACGCGCCAATGGCAGGAGTTCACTGGCCAGTTCAGAACGTGAATACAGTGACGCTCTTCTCTGAGAAAGCTCGGCGATGCGCGTAGACAAATCTGCTATGCGATCAAGGGTTTCGATGGAACCAACACGAAACAATATGTCGTCTTTTTCAACCGCCTCTCCCTGATCAACGCTGGCATCCTCCACCCGCACAATGGAGGTCGCAGCCACAAGATTGCGCTCGCGAATGACAAGACCATCCGCGTGAAGCATCACGGCATCGCCCCACAGATAGTTCAATACGGTCAGGCAGACGACAGCAAGAATCAGCAGATAGATGCGACGGCCCCAGTTGCCACCACCGCGTCTTCTCTGATTGACAAGCGTATCAGGCCGCTGGCGTTTATTAAGTTTACGAATCAACGATCAACCTCTCACTCGATGGACTTTGTCGGGTACATAGGTGTCTTTGTAGGACGCCTTGAAAACCCATTCCTGCATATAGGCAGCAATGCGAATGAACCGCATCAGGAAGCCATTAAAGATGCTGTAGCCGAGCAGGTAGGGCAGCAGGGTTCTGCTTCGAACCTTCGGCGTTGCAATGGCCGCCAGGGAAAAGGTGAACACATCCATCACCACAAGACCTGCCTGAGCGGCCACCAGAACGATTGGAGCCAGATCTCCATAGGTGAAAAACAGCCAGACCAGGTAGATCGGCAACGCAATCGCGGCGACGATGTGAAAAATGAAAAACTCCACCTCATGGACCAGTTCCACCCAGTTGAATTGCGGTGAAAATGGGTTCATGAGATCAATGTGCTTGCGGTAGCGCAGACGGACCGCATCCCGTTCCCAGCGAAATCGCTGCCGGGTAAGAGCCGTCAATGTGTCAGGCACATCCGTGTAACAGATGGCAGATTCAGCAAAATCAATTTTCCAGCCAGCCTGCCGCAACCTCAAAGTCACATCAAGATCCTCGCCGCCACCGGCATCCATGCCGCCAACGCCGTGCAAAGCAGTCTGACGAAAGGCACTGAAGGCACCAGAGGCGCAAGTGACCTGCCCGAGCTGCGCTGCCGCCTGTTTGCCCATCGATACACTGATCAGATATTCTATTGCCTGGAACGAGGTCACCAGGCTTTTTTGCGGATTGCGGACCAGGATATTTCCGGAAACCGCCCCTATATCAGGGTCCACAAATGGCTTGACGATGTTTCTGAAAGCATGACGATCAAACGAACAGTCACAATCAATGTTGATCATGATCTCCCCGGTGACCGACCGGTCTGCAAGATTGACAGCAGCGGACTTGCCTGCACGCAATTCAGTGGCATGGGCACTGTCGATCAGGCCGCGCCTGAGCAAAGTGCCTATTTTTTCCGCCATGCGATCTGTTGAACCGTCACTGACAACGATAATCTCATCGGGCGGGCGGCTTTGCTCATGAAGAGCAAGCACACATCGTTCAATGGCGTCTTCCTCGTTATGGCCGGCAACAATGACACTGATCCGCTCATTGTCGAGCAGGTCAGGCGCCATATCTTCAGAATGTCTCCTGAAAAGCAGCGCAATCGCGAAATTGACCGTGTAGCGCGGTATCTCGAAAATGAAAACGTACCAAAAGAGCAACAGCAAACTGAGTCCACTTTGGGACTGCAGATAGCTAAATCCGTCAGCTATGAGAGCGTACATCAGCCAAAGTCCTTCGGGCCGAACACGGTTATGGACGCTCCTATATCAAGACGCATATGTGCGTTGGCCTGCCTCAGGATACCAGCCAGATCGCGACGAACATCGTCCGGACTGCTCTGGTTCATGAGCGCATAATCGTAACCTCTGCCCCTGAACACCTTGCTGTGAGGGCCCAGCGCTGCACGCAGGTTTTCGAGAAAAAGGTCGCGGGCTTGTGCGAACTTGCGCGGGCCATTCTCAATATCGATTTCGCGTTCATTGACATAGGCAATGTTCAAGAGAGCAAAGCTGGTCTGGTCCTGATTGAATCGCCGTGCTTCTTCGTTCAGGGCAACGACGAGATCGAATGGCAAATCAGCAAAACGCAATGATTTTTGCGTAAAGCCGAGGAACGACTCTCCTGCCTCCAGATAGCCAACGGCTTTTTCTGTCAACGCGTAGGAAAAAATGTCCCGCGTGCGAACCGCTTCGCCATCGGATCTGGCGGTGCAGTCAACACAAACAAAGCCGACGGTCGGCTCCGATGTTGATGTTCCGCATGTTGCGCAGGAAACCATGATACCCGGCTTGTCGTAATCCCTGCCGAAATGCGATAATTCACGACGACATTTGGGACAGATCAGATCATCGCCGCTGCGAAAATCAGACTCAGGCCCCTGATAGGCGCATCTGAAATGATGAAGATAGGGTTCTTCGCTGAGATTTGCCGAATGGCATTCCGGACATTCCTCACGTACGTTCAGGCGCGCAGAACCGCATTGGCCGCATTCATGCAACCGATCAAAAAAAATGGGGCGCAAGAGCCCGTGTTCTGTCAGCCTTGTCGCTTCAAGACCAACCGTGGCAGCATCTACGATGGTGTTGTATGCTATGAAGCTCGTGTCTGCGCCGTCGTACCGGGCGATCAGATCCTTGCCACTCGTGAACATCCGACCCAGCAGCTTGTCGCCAAAACTGTCCGATTGCAGAAGATCATCATGAATACAGGCGCGCCTGTCATGAAAAGACTCAATGACGTCCCTTATCTTGCCTGTTTCCCCATAGGACAGGGTCACACCGCTGACATCGGTTCCAGCGCTTCTTTCGCCTGTAAGATCGATAATTGGCAGAAGATGCAAATCATGGCTCTGCAAGAGTTCTGACAGATCCTGCATGCGCACCGCCTCACACAACAAAATAGCATCGGCTTCACCCGGCTGTGGCGTTGCCAGCAATGATCGGGCTGATTGCTGCATCGGATCAAAATCATCAGGCCAACGCAGGAATGTGTAACCCAGATCCTCAATCGCTGAGCGCACCGGACTGACTGTCTTTTGAGGCTCTCTTGATGGGCTCACCGGTGTCTGGGTGGCCGGTGTCTGGGTGGCCGGTCTCTGGGTGGCCGGTCTCTGGGTGGCCGGTCTCTGAATGATTTCTCGTTGCGTGTGTGCTGTTCTGGCGGGCGGCAGAGGCTCGGCTGGAGCTGCCTTCACCAATTCGACAACATTGGGTTCCTCCGCATCACCCGTACCGGAAGATTCAGTCCCGTTTTCCACAATCCCGCAGACCACATCAATATTCAGCGGCTTGGGAACAACCTCATCGAAATGTTCACAATTCTCCGGATGTTTGAGCAAACCTTCCACATCACCGGTAATGGCCACAAACAATGGCCGCGAAAGGCCTTTGCGTTCCGCCAAAAACTGCGTAGCAACCTGCAGGCCATCCATTTTGGGCAGATGAAAATCGAGCAGGGCCACATCATAACTGCTGCTCCGTAGTGCGTGAAGGGCTTCCTGTCCGTCATTGGCAATGTCCACCTGGTGCCCGCGCTGCGTCAACACAAGCTTCAACAGGTCCTGGGTAATGGAACTGTCCTCAGCAACCAGAACGCGCCTTCCAGCAGCCTGTTGTCCTGCAAATTCTACCTGCACCTGGGCCACGCTGAACCCCTCCTGTTTATTCTTCCGGGCAGTGCCCGATTACTTAGACGTCCAAAACCGTTGCATTGTGCTTCGGAACGCATTTTTTGCCGCATAAGGGCAATTGCACTTTATAAGTGTCGCAAATTAATACTTAATGAAACGACGCCAGCGAACCTGACAATGGCAAAACTAAGTCTTCAAAATTTTAATTATTCCGCCCTTATGGAAACATAAAGGGTAATTTCGAGCAAAGCAGGCTATTTGATTTAAGAATATATTATATTTGCGAAGCAAATTAATGGCCCATAAAAAGTTTGATCGCGCGTGTCAAACGAGTGATAGACAAAGTGGCGCCAACGCTTTAACAGCATGAAATTATTGCAATATTTCAAAATATTGCTGTTTGCCGAAAACCCCGAACCGGTAAAAATCATCCAAAGGTTGCATTTTGGCGACCGAAATGTGCTTTTGCAATTAATACTTTATTTAGCGGCTGCCTTCTTAAGTGCCAGTTAACGCGCCAACTCCGACAGAATTTTTCGGTAATGGACGTGCCGCCCGGTGGCCAAGGACAGTGGAAAATGAAAAAACTGACACGGATTACCTACATTGAAGATGACCCCGACATCCGCGCTGTCACCGAAATGGTTCTGGAAAACCTCGGAGGCTTTACCTTGAATGTCTGTAGCGGCGGTCTTTCTGCTTTGCAAAGCACTCCGCTGTTCAAGCCTGATCTCATTTTACTGGACGTCATGATGCCGGGCATGGATGGAATCGAAGTACTCAACAAGTTCAAGAATATGCCTGAACTTGCGTCAACACCCGTTATCTTCATGACAGCCAAGGCCCAAAGGCACGAAGTTGACGGCTACAAAGAATTGGGCGCTGCCGATGTCATATCCAAGCCCTACGATCCCATGAAGCTCGTCGACAGAATAGTGGAAATCTGGAATCACTATCAGTCGGAGAAGACCGCATGAGCCATCAGGATCAGCTTAGAGCCCTGATAGAACGCCATTGCGTTACCTTGAACGATGAAGCAGCCGCCATTGGAGCACACATACGGCAGTTGGAAGATGCTGCAATTGACAGTTCTGATGCCATTTCCAATGCGATTGCTATGGCGCACAAAATCAAAGGAAGCAGCGGCACGATCGGATTTACAGCGATCAGTTCTGCCGCTGGATCGCTCGAGAGCTATTTGAGTGCGCTTGCCAGCATCGGCATGGATCCGACAGCCGCACAGATAAATACGGTCGCAGGACTTTTTGACGAATTGAATACTTTGGTGCGCACTGTTTCTCCTGAGAGTTCCACACTTTACAATGCTGGAATTCCCGGCTTGACAGATCGCATCACGGCGTCCTGAATTGCCCTGTCGTCACCCGTCAGACTGTAAAACAACCTGCCCCAAGCAGTACGGCTTCAGCAACAGAACCAGGGTAGCCAAAAAGGTCAGATCATATGAATTTCCGCTCCCTGCTCAAATTTGACAAGAATTACTTATTTGTAGCCGTGATGCTTTCAATATTGCTGGCGCTTACTTTTTACGCCTGGAGGATCACCCTTGATAATATTGATACCACCAATCGGACAAGATTTGAATCTCTTGCAAATGAAAGTGACAGAGCGCTCGATTTCAGAATAAAAACCTACGAGCAGGCGCTGCTGGGTGGCAAGGGTTTTTTCGAGGGTTCGAGTCACGTCGAGCGGCGTGAATGGAAGGCCTATTCACAGTCGGTCGATATTCTCAACAATTTTCCAGGCATAAGCGGCATCGGCAAAATCGACAATGTCGAGGACGGGTCCCTTGAGGCTTTCCAACAAAGCGCACGCGCTGATGACTACCCCCACTTCACCATTCATCCCAAGGGTGAATTTCCGGCAAACTTCATCATCACATTGATTGAACCTGTCGTGACCAATGCCCAGGCAGTCGGTCTCAACATAGCATTCGAAGCCAACAGATATGAGGCTGCCACCCTGTCACGGGACACCGGAAATGCAGCCATCACACGAAGAATTCTTCTGGTTCAGGACGCGGAAAAGACACCCGGGTTTCTGCTGTTGCTCCCCATGTATCAACAGGACATGCCGACAGAAACCATCGAGCAACGCAGACAGGCGTTGACTGGCTGGATTTACGCGCCATTCATCGGAAAGAATTTCATGCGGGGGCTCACCAGCAGCCAGGGAGACACTTTGCATTTGGCCGTTTATGACGGCACCAAGGAATCCCCTGACGATCTCATTTTTAACAGCAACGTGAATGCATCCGAGGCTGGTCAGCCAAAATATGTGATCCGCAAGGAAGTGGATATTCTGCAACAAAAATGGTTGCTGGTCTGGTCAAGTTCGACAAAATTTGAAGAACTTGAAAAAAGCAATGAGCCGCTGCTTATACTGGTCTCCGGCCTTTTGTTTACCGCGCTTTTCGGCGCTTTCCTGGTTGTCATGCTGATTGGCAACAGCCAGAAAGGCAGTCTGACGAGAAACTATTATATTTTGCCACTTGCCGGTTTCTGCATCGTTTTGACCGGCGCCTATTTTTTGCATGAGAAAATTGCGCTGAAAGAAACAGCGCTCGTTGCCAATGCAACAAAAATCGAAGCAAACACGATCAAGGAAAACATACTCCGTACTGTGGAAAGCCGTATGCTGGCACTCAATCGCATGGCCGAACGCGCCGGCTTGCGGGAGACCATGCAACAGGAGGAATGGCGAAATGATGCCAAAAACTACATCGGGGACCAGCCGGGACTCAAAGCGGTTGAGCGAATAGAAAGCAACGGTCAGGTAAGATGGATTGAACCTCAGGAGACCAACCTTTTGGCTGCCGGGCTGACAGAACAGTTCCTGAAAAACAGTATCCGGGAAAATGCGGATGGCCTTAAGCTGCCGACAATAACCCCTCCGATCGATTCCGCGCGTGGATACAAGGCATTCCTGTCCTACTCCCCCATCTATATCGGGGAGCGGCTTGATGGCTACATTGTCGGCCTGTTCGGCATCAAGGACACCGTCCTTTCTTCAATGCCGCGCGCCGAGGACCAATATTATGATCTCCGCCTGCAGGCAAATGGCTCGACACTCTTCAAATCGACCAACTTCAACGATCCCATCGACAACCAATGGATCGTCGAGGACACGATCGAATTATTTGGTCAGCCCTGGACTTTGACACTGTCGCCCAATCAGCAATTTCTTGAAGAGAACATATCCTTTCTTCCAAAGCTGACCCTCGTCATCGGCATCATCTTGGCCGTCATGGCCGGTCTGATCATCAACTTTGCCCAGCGCTTCAAGAACAAATCAGACCTTTTTGCACAGCATCAGAATCTGCTTTCCACCTTCGTCAAACATGTCCCGGCTGCCGTTGCCATGTTTGACGAAAAGATGCGCTACGTTGCCGTCAGTGATCGCTGGTACCAGGATTACAGATTGTCACAGCCCGATGTGACGGGCATGAGCCACTACGAAGTGTTCCCGGAGATTGAACAAAACCATCCCGATTGGGTTGAGCAGTACCAGCAAGCCATGAAGGGAGCCGTTATCAGGGTCAAAGAGGATATATTTGTCCGCGAAGATCACGAGAGGGAATGGCTGCGCTATGAGCTTCACCCATGGAAAAACGTACAGAATGAAACCGGTGGGATTATCGTTTTTACCGAGAACATTACTGCGCGCAAGGAAATGGACATCATGAAGGATGGCTTCATCTCAACCGTGAACCATGAATTGCGGACACCACTGACCGCCATTCAGGCTTCGCTCGGCATGTTGAAGGCAGCATGGAACAACAATGCCGATGAAAAGAGCACCAAATTGCTGGATATTTCCTATCGCAATTGCGAGCGCCTGACCGATCTCGTCAACGACATCCTCGATATGGAAAAAATTGCCGCCGGCAAAATGTATTATGATTTCGAATCGACCGATATCAGCGGGCTGGTTGAGGAAATCATTGTACAAAATCAAAGCTATGCGGATAAATACGGCGTCCGCTACGTGCCCGGAAAAATTCAGGAGAATTTGCGCGTTCAGGTCGACAAGAGCCGGTTCAATCAGGCCCTGGTCAATCTTCTCTCCAATGCAGCCAAATTCTCGCCGGAAGGTAGCCAGGTCACAATATCGGTCGCCTTGGCGCGAAACCATCTGGTGAAAATATCGGTGAGCGACAACGGATCAGGCATCCCCGCGGATTTCCATGACAAAATCTTTCAGAGATTTGCCCAGGCAGACGATTCCTCTACCCGCCACAGGCACGGCACCGGATTGGGGCTGAACATAACGAAATCAATTATTGAAGCTTTTGGCGGCACCGTCAATTTCGAAGCAAACCCGGGCGGCGGAACAACCTTCTATTTCCTGCTGCCCATCAGCGACGGCAGAAAAAAGTTACTGGACGCCTGAACTGCAAATCGAGTGGAGCGTTTCGAGTGCTGTGTTGTATGACTGGCAAGACAGCAGGACACCTGCTATCACCAGCCAAAGACAATCAATCCGCATTGGTACACGATGACGCTCTACTCACTCCTTGACCTCGCCCCCATTCCAGAAGGCGGCACCGCACAAACCGCCCTGCGCAACATGGCCGAGCTGGCCCGACATGCGGAGGCCTGTGGCTATAACCGCTACTGGCTCGCAGAACATCACAACATGAGTGGCATTGCCAGCGCAGCCACATCCGTGCTGATCGGGCACGTGGCGGGCGTTACGAAAACCATGCGGGTTGGTGCCGGTGGCGTGATGTTGCCGAACCACGCACCACTGGTGATTGCGGAACAGTTCGGAACCCTGGCCACGCTCTTTCCCGATCGCATTGACCTGGGCCTGGGCCGTGCGCCGGGAACAGACATGGCGACCGCCAGAGCACTGCGCCGCAATCTGCAATCGGGAGACAACTTTCCCCAGGATGTTATCGAACTTCTCGGCTATTTCGCCAATGCGCAGCAAGGCGCACAGGTAAAGGCCATACCGGGTGTCGGCACACATGTTCCCGTCTGGATTCTCGGATCAAGCCTCTATGGCGCGCAACTGGCCGCACATCTTGGCCTTCCCTATGCATTTGCCTCGCATTTCGCGCCCGCCGCACTTGAACAGGCCATCGCAGTTTATCGCGAGACATTTCAACCTTCCGACTATCTGAAAAAGCCCTATTTCATGCTGGCCATCAATGTGTTTGCCGGATCTGACGACAAGGAGGCGCATTACCTCATGTCATCCATGCAGCAGGCATTCGCCAATCTGCGCAGCGGACGTCCAGGCCCTCTGCCGCGACCGGTTGAGGATATCAACGCCCATCTCGACCCCGCCCTGCTGGCCGGGGTCAATGAGGCGCTTTCCTGCTCGGCAGTCGGATCGAAAGACTCAGTTCGCAGCGCAATTGCATCGCTTTTAAAGCGCTATGAACCCGATGAAGTGATTGTGACCGGTCAGATCCACGATCACACAGCGCGCATGAGGTCCTTTGAAATTGCAGCGGAAGCCTTGCAGTCCCTGACAGTTTGAAAACAGCCGACCCCTGATTACAATTGATAAAAATTGGAGGACAGCAAATGCATCAGGCAATTCACCAAGGTCATGTCGCAGTGATTACCGGAGGCGCATCCGGCATAGGCCTGGCCGCAGCGCACCATCTTGCAGCGCAGGGCCTGAAGGTCTGCATCGCCGATCTGCCCGGGGAAAAACTGCAACGGGCGCAGGAGGCCCTGCTGAAAGCGGGCTCCGCAAAAAGCAATGTGATGGCGATCTCTACCGATGTGGCCGACGCGGACCAATTGACAGCGCTCGAAGCCCGCGTGACGACAGATTTCGGCCCGGTCAATGTCCTGATGAACAATGCCGGGATGCAGAGCGGGAGCAGCATTTTTGACGAGGAAAAAAACTGGCGCCGCATCGTGGATGTCAATATGTGGGGCATCATACAGGGTTCGCAGATCTTCGCGCCGAGCATGGTTCGATCCGGGCAACCGGGCCTGATCATCAATACAGGTTCCAAGCAGGGGATCACCACTCCGCCGGGCGATCCCGCCTATAATATCTCAAAGGCTGGCGTAAAGGCATTCACCGAAGCGCTACAGTATGAATTGCGCAATACGCCGGACTGCAAGGTCGAGGCCCGATTGTTCATCCCGGGTTTCGTATTTACGCCGCTGACCGCTGGTAACCGAACGGAAAAACCACAAGGTGCCTGGACTGCCGAGCAAACCGTCAGCTATCTCTTTGAGGCTGTCGAGCGCGAAGATTTCTACATTCTATGCCCGGATAATGACGTGGACCGTGCAACGGACGCCAAACGAATTCTGTGGGCAGCCGGCGATATCGCCGAAAATCGCCCTCCCCTGTCTCGCTGGCATCCGGACTTTGCCGATGCCTTCGCCGATTGGCTGAAACACTAGAGTATGTCTTGGCAGCCCTGCGCTTGTCCGCGTTACCAGTGCTGCATCAGAATGTCGTGAATACCACTGCCTGTCATAGATTGGGTGCAGCTTACCCTATTTGTATGGACAAAGCCGGCAGAAACCGAACTGGTTGTCTTGACCATAATCCTGCTTTCTATGTATCGTTCAGCCAATGTGATACGGGGCGGGAATTTCGATGCCGTAAAACGAACGGAACTGCTCCGATGCAGCCCCCAATCAACAAAGGAAGAACAATGACCAAACCCAGCCTTCGCAAGGCCCTTGATGCAGGAGAATTTGTCTGCGCCCCCGGCATCCACGACATGATCGCCGCCGTGATCGGCAATCATGTCGGTCTGGATTTTGTCTATTCGTCGGGCTACTGGGGCACCGCCTCGGCACAGGGCATTCCCGATGCCGGCATCACCACCTATTCGGAAATGCTGACACGGTTGCAAACCCTTTGTGCGACTTCACAAGCAAGCGTCATTGCTGATGCAGACACCGGCTTTGGCGGATTGCTGAATGTGGACCACGCGGTGCGCGGCTATGAACAGGCTGGCGCTGTTGGAATACAGATTGAGGACCAGGAATTTCCAAAAAAATGCGGCCATACGCCGAACAAACGCGTGGTAGCGACATCAGATATGGTGGAGAAAATCAAGGTGGCCTGTGCCGCACGGGAAAATCCCAGCGAAACATTGATCATCGCGCGCACCGACGCACGCCAGATCGAGGGCTTTGATGGTGCGGTTGAACGCGGACTGGCCTTTCGTGATGCAGGTGCCGATGTGGTCTTTCTCGAGGCGCTTCAGAGCGAAGACGAAATGCGCCTGGCATGCGAAAGAATAGACGCACCGATGATGGCCAATATGGCTGATGGTGGCCAGACCCCCATCCTGCCCACAGCAAAACTGCGGGAAATCGGCTACAGCATGGCAATCTTCCCGGCGATGACGGGTCTTGCGGCGGCGGCGGCAATTGAAAAATCACTGCGATTGCTCAAAAATGAAGGCACATCGCAATCACCCGATCTCGACCTCTTCAGTTTCGCAACCTTCAATGAGCTCATCGGCTTTCCCAAGATCTGGGAATTTGAGAAAAAGTGGTCAGCCCCCAAATAATCCTGGAACACCTGGCCGAAACGGCATGAAGGCCGCCCCTTTACCGGAGGCGGCCTTTTTATGTGGTCAGCGACTGCAGATTATTCCTCAATCTGCAGATCAAGCAGACATTGCGTCCCACCGGCAACGGCCGTGAGCGCCTGGTCGATGGCTGCAGGAAGGGCAGATATATCCTTGACCGTAATGCCCTGCCCGCCATGCGCACGGGCAATGGCTGCATAATCGGGCGAAGGGGACAGATCCGCAAGCAACATGCCATCGTCACCCGCCGCTGCGCCCTGCGGATACATGGCAAGGGTCGAATTGCGCACGGCGCCCCAACGACGATTGTTGAAGATGACGGACAGGACCGGCAATTTATGAGCGGCCGAGGCCCAATGGCAGGCAACCGGATTGTTGAACATATAGGCGCCGTCACCCAACATGGCGACAACCGGACCGCTGGCCTTGGTGCTGCGCGCATTCGCAGCCGCGACACCCAAAGCGGCACCAAAACCGAACCCAAGCCCACCAGCCGGCGTAAAGCCATAAAACTGACCTGGCCGTTCAAATCGCGCCAGCGCGGTGCGGAAGGTATATTCATTGACCACAACCGCATCACCGGGCAATTGCGCTGCAAGGACCGCACTTGCAGATTCGGCTGTGAAACGGCTCATATCAAGCATCTCTGGTGTCAGCCGGAACGCCCTTTGGCGCGCAACTGCAATGCGACGACGGTCGATCCGTGTTGTATCATCGCGACCCGGTTCACCCAGGGCCAGAGCCAGTGACGTCAGGGCAGCTGTCGGCCCGGCGATAATCGATTCAACCGCAGGAAAGCTGCGCAGGGGATAGCGTGTGAACAGCGGATCGTGATCAATTTCCCATAGCTGTGCCGTGGGACGGGGTCTGGTGACACTTGGAACCCACGGCACATCACAGGCAATGGAAATGATCAAGTCGGCAGGCGCCAGCAGGTCCTTGGTGTCAAAGCCAACGGCCATCGGATGATCAAAGGGAAGATTGACCGAGCGGGCATTGTACTGGATCACCGGCAAGGCCCATAGTTCCGCCAGCGCGGCAAGCGCCTCGGTTGCACCCGGATCACGCCCGCTATTGCTGGTGACGATCATCGGATATTCGGCCTTGCGGATCGCATCTGTTAGCCTGTCGATGGCCGCTGCGTCCGGTGCCGGGGCGGACACATGCGAGCGTCGACGCGCCGTATCATTGGGGCTGACCTCACGCGCCAGCAATTCCCGTGGGAGCGAAAGATAGACAGGCCCCGGCGGTGGTGCCTGTGCAATATCCAGCGCACGAATGGCCACATCTTCGACCTGCTCGGAGTCGCGCAACTCATAGTCCCATTTGACCGCCTCGCGGATCATGCCGCCCTGGTCAAACATCTCCTGCGCCCAATGAATGAAACGCGACCGGGTACCCGGCGCGCCATCCTCGGTCAGCGGCGTACGTCCGGCACTGAGAATGACAGGCACGCCATCACGGATTGCGTTGAGTGCGCCGCAGACCATATTCGCTGTTCCGACACTGACATGCACCATCGCTGTCTGCGGGCGACCCGTGTGCAAGGCGTCACCATGCGCCATGGAAACGGCCAGATTTTCGTGCGGTACAGTATAGGGACGGGGCAATTTTGCTCCCGTTTCGGGTGCACGGGCATAGGCTTCTATGACGGATGGAAAATCAGTACCGGCAACAGCGTAAAGCGCATCAACGCCGCCATTGGTCAGTGCTGTCAGATATTTCTCGGCAGCCAAAATCGGAGGCTTGGTTTCGGGGCGTGCTGTCAAGTCAAATTCTCCTTCGATGAGTTGTCCAAACAATATGTGGAGTAATGACCTGCAGCAAGTCCCAAGATCGAACAATCAAGTAAAATTTGTACGAGACACCGCAGAATTTTGCAGAAAAAACCCTACATAATGGGGAATTTCTGTCGATTAATCACCAAAAGAGTTTGTCAGGACAAATCAGTCGGTCTAGGATATGATCAGCTCCGCACGGCAATGTACGGACAGACGGCAAACAATATCTGGCCAATGATATGTGGCCAACATAATTTGGAAGGACACAGATCGATGACAAACTTCTTCGCATACGGCAAGACGACCCTGGCTGCTGCCTTGGTTCTGGGAGCCGCCGCATTCGCCGCACCAGCCTCCGCCCAGGTATTGGGACTGGGCACGACGAAGGGTGGCGCGACCGCGCAGATCAGCACGGCACTTGCCCAGGTGATCGCGCTCAATTCCGACCTGCAGGTAATCCCGCAGGTCAGCGCAAACTCTTCGCAATATATTCCGCAGGTTGATTCAGGTCGGCTGGAAATGGCAATTGCCAACTATCCCCAGACCTACTTCGCAGTCACTGGCACGGGCATGTCTACCAAACCTTCAGAAAACCTGCGCCTTGTGGCAACACTGTTCCCGTTCAAGATTGCTTTGGTTGCAGCCGAAGCCGACGGCATCAAAAGCTACGCCGACATCAAGGGACATAATGTGCCCCGTTATGCAGAGAACTCACTGGGGGATTTCATTGTGCAGGCCGCACTTGCCGCCGGCGGTTTGACCTATGACGATGTGACAAGTGTACCGGTTGCGAATTTCCCGCAGCAGTATGAGGCGTTCAAGGACAAACGGATTGACGTCTCCATTGCCACGATCGGCTCGCAGGCTGGCTTTGATCTGGAAGCCTCACGCGGCGACATTCAGTTTCTTCCGGTTCCCGAAAGCGGGCTTGCCGGGGTTCAGAAATTCCTGCCCGGGGCCTATCTCGAGGATGTTCCAGCCGATGACGTTCTGCCTGGCCTTGACGAAGCCACGACCATTATTGCCTATGACTATCTGCTGTTTGCCAACGCCGGCGTATCAGACGAAATCATCGGCAAAGTCACCGAAGCTATCTACAACGGCACGGAGTTTCTGAAAGGCACGGGTCCGCTTTGGAAAGAATTCAATCCGCAAACGATCGGCAAGAAGGGCGACATCGCCTATCATCCCGGCGCAATTGCCTTTTTCGACAAGGCCGGTGTCCCACACTGAGCTGAAAACACATTTTTGCTGAATGCAACCGGGGCCATCGCGCCCCGGTTTTTTTTTGCGGTTTTGTCAGATCCGCTGCTTTCAATTGAAAACTCTTGCGATCGAAAAGTTCGAGGTCAAAAGACCACCGACTTTTTATCAGCGTTCATCGCGGGGCAAGCGAAAAACCTCACTGGTCAATGTTGAACCCACAAATAAGTCAGCCTCACGTCACCTTACAGATCGGTTGCGCCTATCAAAAGTGCGGGCGCAATCTGCAAAGGCAATCTATCGTGCGATGCAACTGTGACCGCGGAGCGCCTTGCCTCTGCAAACCGCAGAGACGCATTGCGGTAATTTCCGGATACCATTCAGGATCTTGCGGAACGCACTCGGATTGATCAGCCTGTGCCACCATTGTCTGAAGCGACAGTGGCGCGTGCCACCCAGAAATAGGCGCCCAGAACAGCCAATCCAAAGACTGAAACGGCAAATTCCAGCCCGACCGGACCAAATTCGTGTAACGGTGCGATAATCAGCAATCCCGTCACCACCCAGAGAATCCGCGAAGCACTGCCAAGGCGCACGCGCGCAAAACCGATCAACCCACCGGAAACCAGAATCAAGGCAACCACCGCACTGATGAAGACATAGGCAATATCCTGCCATGTGCCGATCATCAGCAAAGCGGGTTTGTAGATGAACAGGAAAGGCAGAAAATATGCGATCCAGCCAAACCTGAACGCCTGCACGCCGGTCTGAAATTGCCCGCCACCCGAGATCGAGGCCGCAGCGAAAGCTGCCATCGCTATGGGCGGCGTGATCATCGAAAGCATGCCAAAATAGAAGACGAACATATGGGCAGCCAGTGGCCTGATTCCCAATTGAACCAGCGCCGGCGCTGCCAGCGAAGCCAGCAACAGGTAGACACCGGTGGTGGGCAGCCCAAGTCCCAGCAGTATGCCGACCAGGGCAGTGACAATCAGCAGCGCAAACAGATTCTGTCCGCCAAAACTGATCAGGAAGAACGACAGGGAAAAGCCCAGGCCTGTCATGGACAGGAGACCAATGATCATGCCCGCAGCAGCCGTGATCAGCAGCACGTCGCAGGTTGAACTGCCTGCCCGCGCAATGCTGGCAGCAATATTTCCCACACTCTGCCGGGGCGTGCCACGACCGAGAATATTCAAAAGAAGCGGCGCGAAGATAAGCGCGCCCATGCCCCAGATAACGGCAATCTCCGGACGCAGATTAAACGCAAATATGCCGCCCAGCAGAAACACGAATGCGATCATCGGCAACCAGCCTTTTGACAGCACCTTACGAAATTGCTCACGTTTCATCCATCCGGCGGCGCCATGTCCGTCGCGCCGCGCGATGAAGTCGATCTGCGCATAGAGTGACAAATAATAAAGCCCCGCAGGCATGACGGCCGCCAGCAGGATTTCGCGGTAGGGTATCTGCAACAGTTCCGCCATGAGAAAGGCCGCCGCCCCCATAACAGGTGGCGCCAGTTGCCCCCCGGTGGAGGCCACCGCCTCAATCGCTCCGGCCTGCTCGGATTTAAAGCCCGAGCGCTTCATCATGGGTATCGTCAGAACGCCTGTCGACATGACATTGGAAACCGCGCTACCGGAAATGGAACCAAAAAGACCCGATGCGACCGTGGCGACCTTGGCCGTATTGCCCGGTCCGTTTCCAACGATCCGCATGGCGATCTGGGTAAAGAACTCGCCCCCGCCAACGGCCAGAAGCAAGCCCCCAAAAAGAACAAAAATCACGACAACGAAAGCTGCGATCTGCAGCGGAGCGCCCCAGGTTGCAGCGCTGTCGGTGCCCAAAAAGAGCATCACATCCGCAAAAGGCAGGCTGCGCCCCCGAAGCGGACCGGGTACATGGCTGCCGAAAAGAGCATAGAGAAACATCGCCAGCGTGATGAACACCAATGTCAAGCCAACGACACGACGCAGCCCCTCAAGCACCAGGATCGACACGATGATCCCCAATATCAAACCTTCGGTGGGATGCAGATGAGCACCCTCCGTCAGCACCGGAAAGCGCACAAAGACATAGAGGCCAAGTCCGATGGACGTGAGAGCAAACAGCGTGTCCAAACTGCGTTGCATGGGGCCCTTGTTGGCCATATTTCGGGCATAGACCACGCATAGTGCCAGCCCCAGCATGACGGCGGCCACCTGTTCGGGATAAATCAGAAATCCCATTCTCTGCGGCACGGCCAACACCCATGCGACGGCCAATAAAGGTACGAGGAAGGACAGGAAAGCGGCCAGCCGATCAAGATATGCCGGAGAGGAATTTGTCATCGTTCAAGGGTGTCCTAATCCGTTCTGGTAACGACCGCCCCCACCATGGCAGGGACGGCATTTCGTGTCTACTGAACCTTATTTACATTCATCGGCGGGTGCCGAAGCAAATTTGGTCCATTCGCCACCCTTGATTTCGATGACATAACCTGGCAGTTCGGCATCATGTCCGTCGAAACAAATGTCATCGGCCAGAACGCCTGAAAAGCGAACGCCTTCCATGGCATCGACAATGGCTTCGCGTTCTTCCGCCAGCTTGGCCGGATCACCCGTTACACCAGCCGCTTCCATCACCTGCTTCAGCAGAAATACGGCGTCATAGGCCTGTGCATCAGAGTGATGCGCGCCGAGTTTGTGGATACCGCGTTCGGCCGCACGTTTGATGAACGCGTCGTCAAAGGCCTGACTTTCTGGTGTGCGTCCCTGCCAAAAGCCGGCAACAACAAGCGTCCCGTCACCGGTGTTACCCAAAAGCTCCACCAGGTTTGGATCGGCAAAAATCTGTGAACCGATAACCCGGCCTTCAAAGCCCTGACGGTCCAGTTCAGCGATCAGTTTGGATGCGGATTCAGGCAGTCCGGCCAGTGCGACAATATCCGGCTTCTTCTGCATGATCTTGGCAACCTGCGCCGACATGTCGAAGGTTTTATACTGAACCGGGATTGGGTCGCCAGCCTTGATACCGGCTTTTTCCAACAGTGCAGGATAGAGCTGCTTGCCTGCCGCATTGGACACGACTTCTTCCGAAACAAAGACGATCTCTGCAACATCGGACTTGATGCCCTTTTCTTTCATTGCTGCCAGCAAACGGCTGAATTGCTTGCTCTCGTCCTCGGTCAGGCGCCAGCCATACCGATGCCCCTCGGTCAGACCAGGCTTGGACGCTGCGGTTGGTATCATCAGAACCTTCAGACGATCCGCATCATTGAAGGCAACAGCCGATTCACCCGAGGAGAACGGTCCGAGAATGGCCAGAACACCTTCGTCCTGCGCCAATGTTCGTGTGCCGACCGATGCCTGTTTCGGGTCAGACGATGTTTCAAAGCGGATCAGTTCAATGGGCTTGCCATTGATGCCGCCAGCCGCATTGATTTTTTCAACGGCCATGTCGAATGCCACAAGGCTGGGTTCTGAAACGCTTTTCAAAAATCCGGCCGTTGCGACAAGATTGCCAATTTTGATGGTGTCCTGCGCCAGCGCAGTGGAGCAGCTGATGGCCAGCGCCGCTGCCGCGGCAAACCATTTTGTTTTCATTGTTGTCATTGTCCGTCCCTCTTGGGTTCGTCTTGGTTTATCGGGCCGGGGCCCGCTCGTGTTCCGATCCTTCTTGATCGGTATTTTGCCCGCCGCCCAGATAGGCCTCGGTCAATGCAGTATTGGATGAAAGCGCCTCGGCGGTATCTTCAAGCAGAACAGAGCCAAGTTCGAGGACATAACCCCGCGACGCGACGTCCAGAGCCATGCTGGTATTCTGTTCAACCAGCAATATGGCGATATCATCGCTGTTCAGTTCGGCCAGCAGATCAAACAGGCGCTCGACAAAAAGCGGCGACAGGCCCAGTGAAGGCTCGTCCAGCATGATCAGGCGCGGTCGACTGACCAGCGCACGACCGATGGCCAGCATCTGCTGTTCACCACCGGAGAGTGTTTTGGCGCTCATGTGCCGACGCTCGGCCAGATTCGGAAAGCGCTCATAGATCGCTTCGATATCACGCACTATATCCGCATCGCTGCGCAGATAGGCACCCATCTGAAGGTTTTCATGAACGCTCATGGAGACAAATATCTGCCTGCCCTCGGGCACCATCACCATGCCGGAGCGCACGCGCGCCGCCGAGCTTTGGTTTGTCATGTCCTTGCCGTCGAAACGGATTTTTCCACCAGATGGGCGAACCGCCCCCTGGAGTGCCCGAAGCAATGAGGTTTTCCCCGCACCATTGGCGCCCAGCACGGCGACCACTTCACCCGCAGCAACGGTCAGGCTGACGCTTTTTACCGCCCGGGTTCGGCCATAGGTCACATCCAGATGACTGACTTCAAGCATGGGCATTCTCCTGCGCATGACGCGAGCCGAGATAGGCCTCAAGGACAAGCGGGTCCTCCTGAACGTCGCGGGTCAATCCATCATAGATCTTGCGGCCAAAGTTCAGCACGACTGCCTGATCGCACAGGCTGCGCACCAGACCCATATCGTGTTCAACGATCAGGATGGTTGTGCCGGCCTCGGAAATGCCCATCAGAAAGTCGCGCAGACTGGCGGTTTCATTCGGATTCAAGCCGGCGGCGGGCTCGTCCAGCATCAACAGTTTGGGATTTGAAGCCAGGGCGCGCACCACTTCGATTTTCTTGCGGATACCATAGGGCAGCGTGGCGACCACCTCCCCCGGATAGGTCTCCAGATTCATCCGCGCCAGAAGATCCTCGGCCTCACGCCGCCAGCGTGAACGACCCATCAGCGGTGTTGCCATGCTGAGCAACCCGCCAGCCTGGGACTGTTGGCCAAGCATGATGTTCTCGACCACAGAAAGATGCGGCATCAACCTGATGTTCTGGAAACTGCGCGCCAGCCCAAGGCCAATGCGTTTGCGCGAGGGCACCAGGCTGATCTCCTGCCCGGCGAAATTGATTTGGCCCTTGTCGGGCGTATAGACGCCTGAGATCAGATTGAATATCGTCGTCTTTCCGGCGCCATTCGGTCCGATCAGAGCCATGCGGGCGCCTGCAGCGATGTCAAAACTGACATCCGCAATCACCTGCAGGCCAAAAAATCCCTTGGACACATCCTTGAGGGAAAGCAGCGGAGATTGCACACTCATTGTGTCACCCCGCGGTTGGCAGGACGCCAGAATTGCAGTCGCTCGACCATCGTTCGGGTGACAAGCCCCTCCGGACGGAAGACCATCATCAAAACCGTCAATGCGCCAAGAATGACAAAGCGCCAGGACTCATCGGGCGGCGCGACAATACCCGTCTCGCCAAACAGCGTCACAAGGAAGTTTTTCGTTGCAGGAAGCACCGAACGCAGCGCCTCGGGAAGCAATGTGAAGAATGTCGCGCCAACCAGCGGACCCCAGGCTGTCTGGGTGCCGCCGAGCAGAACATACAAAAGCACATAGATCGACACCAGTGCGTTGAAACCCTGGATCTCGATATAGGAGAATGAGTGGGCGTAAAGACCCCCTGAAAGTCCGGTCAAGGCTGCACCGATACCAAAAGCGGCAACCTTTACATTGCGGACCGATACGCCCATCAGATCTGACACGTCCTCATCATCATGAATGGCGCGTATGGTCAGGCCAAAGCGGGTCGCCATCAGATAGAAAACGAAGACAGTCACCAATCCGGCAAAGATCACCGACACATACCAGTCGATATAGCCGGGCACGGAAATTCCCATTGCGCCGCCAAGCGGCTCGGAACTCAGGATCGCCCCGGCAATCACCTCGGCAAAGGCAAAGGTCGCAAGGACAAGATATACCCCTTTCGTCCGCAATATGGGAAAGGCGATCAGCACGCCGATCACCCCGGTCATGATAACGCCAAAGGCAATCGTCACCGAAACCGGCAATCCGAAACTGGCCGACAGCCAGCCGGCTGAATAGGCGCCAACGGCCTGGAAGCCCGCACCACCCAGATTGAGCTGCCCCGATGCAACAGGAATGAAGATCCCGTAGGCGAAGATAATGTTGATTGCGAGGATCGAAAGGATCCCGGCCCAATAACCACTCATCTCAAAGTTTCCCTTTGCCAATGGTATTGTGGCCAAGCAACCCGCTTGGATAGGCAAGCAGCGTCAGCAACAGGGCGCCCCAGACCATCACCTGCACGGTGTCAGCACCAAAAAAGTGCACCGTCATCATTTCTATCAGCCCGACGATCAGGCCGCCGAGGACCGCGCCCCAGATGGAACCGAGCCCGCCAATCACCATGCCTGCGATGGCCTTGGTTCCGATATCCTCACCCATGGCAGGTGACACTTCGCCATAATTGATCGCGAACAATGCGCCCGCCAGACCACACAGAAGGCCGGTCAAAATGAACACCACCGGCACGATACGCCGTGTATCCACGCCCAGAATATTGGCCGCATCCGGGTTCTCGGCGATGGCACGCAATCCGCGCCCGATGCGCGAATGCTTGATCATCATGGTCAGCCCCAGCACAATCACCACCGTGACAGCAAGACTGACAAGCTGCGGGACACGGACAAATATGCCGCCAATGTTCATGGTGAGGTCGGCGTCAGGCCCTTCAAAACGACGCGAGTCCGTGCCGTAGCCGATGCGCACCAGATTTTCGAGCACAAGCAGGAAACCCAGCGAACTGACCAGCGGAATCGCGTGTTCAGTCGAATCGCCATATTTGGTCTTCAGATAGCGAAAGGTGAACCGCTCAACGATCAACGAAGCAATGATCGTCAGTACAACAGCTCCTGTCAGCGCAATCGGCCAGGGCAGCGGACCGGACAGGCCCAGCGGCAGCCCATAATAGGAGAGCGCCCAGCCCATCATGCCCGCAATCATGAAGAGCGTCGGGATGGTAAAGTTCAGAAAATTCAGAATACCAATGGTCAGCGTAAAGGCTACGGCAACGGTCACATAGACACTGCCAAGCATGATGCTGTTCACGAACTGCTGCAACAGGAGCATTAAATCAGATCCCCATACGATATTTGTATACAAAGTCACGTCGATTGCGAGAACTTTGACACTTTGTCTGGTCAACCACAATCGCAGCGCGATGGCCGGGCAAACGATACAGAACACACCTGTAGCGTACGTTTTCTGGAACCATTTTCGTATCCCCGTTATTACCAGGCGCTTCTTGTGAGGCCGTTTGACAAATTTTATTCACATATTTGGACAAAAGTCTATTGATTTGTCCGTATCACTTGTACACATTGAAAGCCGTTCAGTTGCTTGTCAAGAAAAATACATGGAGGTTCAACAAAGATGCCTGACGCCAAAGAACGCGTATTGATCGTTGGGGCAGGTCCCGTTGGACTGGTGGCCGCTGCAAATCTGGCGCAGGCGGGTATCCCGTCGATTGTGCTGGAATCAAGCGATGCCCTGCCGAAGGATCTCAGAGCATCGACCTTCCATCCGCCGACACTCGACATGCTCGATCGGTTCGGCATTTCGCAAAAACTCATCGACCGCGGGCTGATCTGCCCACAGTGGCAGTTCCGCGACCGCAACGAAGGCGTTGTTGCTCAATTCGACATGGGCATGATTGCCGATGAGACAAACCACCCCTATCGCCTGCAGTGCGAACAATGGAAGCTGACAGAAGAACTGCGCGAGCAGATCGAAGCTTCCGACATGACCGAATTGGTCTATGGCGTCGAAGGCATATCGGTCGCACAGGATGATGACAGCGTCTCTCTTGGCCTGCGTCACGCCGATGGATCGGAAGAAATTGTCCAGGGCAAATATCTCATTGCTGCGGATGGCGCTCACAGTCAGGTGCGCCGTTCACTGGGCATCGACTTTGAGGGTCAGACGATCCCCGAAATCTTTCTTTCGATGTCCACAACCTTTGAATTCCCCGATGCCATTCCCGATCTTGCCCCCATTGCCTACGTCACGGATCCGGACGAATGGGCCGTGCTGCTGCGCACACCGAGCCTCTGGCGCGTCCTGCTGCCGACCGACCCGACGCTGAGCGATGCACAGATCAAGGATCCGGACGTCATGGAACAGCGGCTGCAGAAACTGTGTCCCAAAGAGGGGCGCTATGATCTGGTTCATTCCACCGCCTATCGTGTGCAGGAACGGGTGGCCAAATCCTATGTTCACGGCCGCATTTTCCTCGCCGGTGACGCGGCGCATGTCAACAATCCGCTGGGCGGCATGGGCATGAATGGCGGCATCCATGATGCCATCAACCTGTCCGAGAAGCTTGCCGAGGTCTGGTTTGGTGCACCTTTGACACTGATGGGTCGCTATGAGCGCCAGCGGCGGAAAGTTGCCATCGAAACCGTACAGGCCCAGACCTTGCGCAACCGCAAGATGATGGCAGAAGGCGACCCGGCAGCCCGCCAGGCCTACCACGACGAATTGCGTGCCGTTGTCACCGATGACAAGACACACAAGGCCTATCTCATGCGTTCTTCAATGCTTCAGTCACTCAAGGATATGGAAACGGTCGCTTGATGCGATCAAGGCCATAGGGGATATATCATGACAGACAGTCTCGGCTATCGGATGAAATTCGGTGTTATCGCGCCATCAACCAACACATCGGTCCAGCCCGAATTTGATTCGATGCGCCCGGTGGGCATCACCAACCACTTTTCGCGCATTGTCATCCCGGACAATCCCGTTGGCAGTGATGATGATTTCAATGCATTGATCGCCGACATCCGCAAAACCATGATGGACGCCGTCGACTCTGTCATGAGCGCCAGCGTGGATTACCTGGTCATGGGCATGTCGGCCGAGACCTTCTGGGACGGCATGCAGGGGTCGATCGAGCTGCAAAAGCGGGTCGAAGAGCGCGCTGGCGTCAAGGTCGCCATGGGATCTGATGCCTGTCAGGCCGCCTTGAAAAATTACGGCGACATCAAACGGATTGCCGTCGTCACGCCCTATATGCCGGTGGGTGACGATCAGGTGAAACGGTTCTTTGCCGATTGCGGTTATGAGGTCGTCCATCTTATCGGCCTGAAATGCCCCAGCCCCATGCAGATCGCCCATGTGAGCGAAAGGGAACTGCGCGATACCTTGATCGAATTGAACGATCCTTCGGTCGAAGCCATTGTTCAGGTGGGCACAAACCTGGCCATGGCGCGCCTCGCCGGAATAGCGGAATTCTGGTTCGACAAACCGGTTATTGCCATCAACACGGCAACCTACTGGTGGGCTTTGCGCCAGAACGGCATCAATGACAAGATCCAGGGCTTCGGCTCACTCTTGTCGCATTATTGATCGGAACTGCCATGCATTACGATTTCACACCCATGCCGCAACGCAAACCGCTGGTTTGGCCGAACGGCAAACGCATGGCCGTCATTCTGACGATCAATTTTGAATTCTGGGACAAGGTCCAGGAATCGGACAAGCCCTATTATCCGGGCGGTCCCGGCATTGTCGGCGGTAATCTGCCCGGCAATGTCTATGACAATCCCAATTTTACCTGGCGTGAATACGGTCAGCGGGTCGGTGTCTGGAGGTTGTTCGATGTATTCGATGCCGAGGGCGTTCCCGCAAGTTGCACCATGAACGCAAAAATGGCGACTGAACGCAGTCAGGTGATCGATGCAGCGCTGGAGCGTGGATGGGAGATCGTCGCCCACAATTTTGTGCAGGATGAACTTCTGACTGACTATATGTTTGATGAGGCCACAGAGCGCGACGTCATCCGGCGCACGCTTGACACCTACGAACAGGCTGTCGGCAAAAAGGCAAAGGGCTGGCTTTCCAGTTCCTTGCGTTCAACCCTCAACACGATTGATATTCTGGCTGAAGAAGGTCTAATTTTCACCACCGACCTGCTCAATGATGACCAGCCCTATCTTATCAAGACCAGATCCGGCAAACCCATGGTTTCAGTCTCCTATACGTCTGAAGTCAATGATTTCAGTTTCCTCAGGCAGGGGCTGTCCGTGGATACGGGTTTGCAGATGTTCAAGGAACAATTCGACTGGCTCTATTCAGAAAGCGAGACCAGCGGCCGGTTCATGAACATCGGGCTGCACCCGCATGTGATCGGTCAACCTTTCCGCATCCGGGCAATCCGGGATTTCATCCGCTATGCCAAACAGTTCGATGATGTCTGGTTCGCAACGCGCGAAGAAATCGCCGAATGGTACCTGCAGACACATCAGGACCATATAGAGCCGCCGGCATGAGCCTGAACGAAACAAACAGCGCCATTCAGGACGCCGATTTTGCCGATGACCTGAATATTGGTGACATCGAACGCCCCGCTGAACGGGCCTATCAGGGCATTCGCCGCGCCATTTTGAAAGGCATATTGCCCAGTGGTGCGCATCTGCGCGAAGAAGCGCTGGCGCAGATGACCGGGACAAGCCGCACGCCGGTGCGCGAAGCATTGCGGCGCGTGGTGGCCGAGGGACTTGCCCGCGCCGATAACCGCCACCGCTATGTCTCCGATTTTTCCTTCAAGGAAGTCAGCATCGTCTTTGATATCCGCATCCGACTGGAGAGTTTTGCAGCACGCGTTGCCGCCGAGAATATAACCGACAGCGAACTGGCGGAGCTCGACCATATCCTGGCCGAAATTGATCGCATCGAAAACGTCGGGCAGCCGGCCGCCACCGAACGGTTTGCTGAACTCAACTCGCGTTTTCACAACACCATCATAAAGGCAACCAGGTCAATGCAGATGCAGACCCTGAGTGCCCAGGCCGTGTCGCTTCCGCTTGAAGTGATCAAGCAATTTGTCTGGGAACAGACGGTCAATATAGCGCAATCAAATGATCAGCACCGGGTTATCGTTACGGCTCTGAAACAGCGCAACCCCGATTGGGCGGAAAACGCCATGGCCGGCCATATTCTTTCCACCAAACCACACCGACCGTCGATCATGCCGCGTGGATAAACCGAGGAATTCCCATTGAACCAATTTAGAGCTGATCTCGAGCGCGCACCCCGCCAGGTGACAGGCTATGTCGCCGGTTCTTTCGTTCCGACAGGTGGTACGGGAATTGACGTGATCGACCCGGCAACCGGTCGCATCGTTGCAATTCTCAACGAATCCACACCCGACGATGTCGACCGGGCCGTCGGCGCCGCGCGCAAAGCCTTTGAAACCGGCGCCTGGGGGAGCAGCTCTGTAGCTGAGCGCCAGACCGCCCTGATGGCCATTCATGATGCCATCCTGGAAAACGTCGACGAACTGGCCGCGCTGGAGACGATCAATACCGGACTGCCGCTGAAGCAGACGCGGACCATCCACATAACCCGGGCTGCTCAGAATTTTCGTTTCTTCTCCGAATTCATCAATCAGGATGGAGGCGATGTCTATACCCAGGAAAAGGGCTATATGAGCCTCGTCACCTATGATCCAATCGGGGTCTGCGCGCTGATAGGTCCGTGGAACATGCCTTTGGGCCTGACCGCCATGAAGATCGCCGGCGCCTTGGCTTTCGGCAATACCTGCGTGGTCAAACCCTCAGAGATTACCCCCTTGACCCTCGCCCGGCTCTTCCAAATCATCGATGAACGCGGCATCCTGCCTGAAGGCGTGCTGAACCTTGTCAATGGACGCGGTCAGGTCACCGGTGACGCCATTTCCAGCCACCCCGATATCGATATGATCTCTTTTACCGGCGGAACCGAAACCGGAGCACGCATTCTCAAGGCGCTGGCCCCCGGCATCAAGGGCGGCGCGATGGAACTGGGCGGCAAGTCTGCGTCCATTGTCTTTGCTGACGCTGATATCGAGCGCGCCCTGGACGGCGCCATGCTTGGCAGCTTCATGAACAATGGACAGATGTGCCTTGCCGGCAGCCGATTGTTTGTCGAACGCAAGATCGCCGACCGTTTCATCGAACAATTCGTCGCCCGCACCCGTGCGCTGCGCATCGGTGATCCATTGCTCGAAGCAACTGAAATCGGCCCGATGATCAATCAGGCCCAGATGGACCGCGTCATGCGTTATGTCGACAGCGGCAGCGGCGAAGGCGCGCAACTTCTGGCAGGCGGGCGGCGCCATGGTGAATCAAATGATGGCCTCTACATTGAGCCGACGATCATGCAGGCCCCGTCCAACAGTCTTGCCATCTGCCAGGAGGAAATCTTTGCGCCATTTGCCACGCTGCAGATTTTCGACGACGAAGAGGACGTGATCGCCCGTGCAAATGACAGCGCCTTTGGGCTTGTTGGCTACGTGTGGAGTCAGAATCTTGAACGCGCCATGCGCAGCGCCGCGCGGCTTCGCACCGGCACTGTCATGGTCAACAGCCCGATCATGCGGGATCTGCGCACCGGTTTTGGCGGCGTGAAACAATCCGGCCTCGGCCGGGAAGGCGCCAAAGGCTCACGGGCCATGTTCACCGAAATGAAGTCCACCATCATCGCACTCGAAGCGCCCGCCCTTCCCCGCATGGGCATTGCAGACTAGGAGAGCAGCCTATGTTCAGACATCCTTCGCTTGAAGGCCGCGTGGTCATCATCACCGGCGGTGCCCGCGGGCTCGGTCGCGAAATGGCGCTTGAACTGGCTGAAGCCGGCGCCAGTCTGGTGTTGACGGCGGCCTCGCAAAGTGACGCCATGGACGAGACTGTGGCAGCCATTGCGCCTGACCGCGTACTGGCTCAGGTGGCCGATGTCACCGACTTTGCAGCCTGTCAGCGGGTTGTCGAAGCCACACAGGCCAAATTCGGTCCTGCCGACGTATTGGTCAACAATGCCGGGCGGGGCATGCGGCTGATCAGCGAAACCTTCAACACGGTTCCCACGCCCTTCTGGGAAACCGACCCCGAGAGCTGGCGCTCGATCATCGACATCAACGTCAATGGCGCTTTTAACATGGCCCGCGCCCTGGCCCCGGGCATGGTCGCCCGTGGCTTTGGCAAAATCATCAATATTTCGACATCGGATCAGACCATGGTACGCCGTGGTTATTCTCCCTATGGGCCATCAAAAGCGGCTCTGGAAGCGGCGTCGCGCGTCTGGGCCCAGGATCTGGGCGGCACCGGCGTCGATCTCAATGTCTACCTGCCCGGTGGCGCTGCTGATACCGACTTGCTGCCGCCTAGCCCACAAAAGAAGGGCGCGGACGGAAATCTGCTGCCTGCATCCATCATGCGCCGGGCCATCGGCTGGCTATGCTCGGACGCGTCCAACGGGGTAAGCGGCGCCCGCTTCATCGCCCGTAACTGGGATCCGGAACGCGAACCGGAGATGGCCGCCAAAGCATCACAGAGCCAATCGGTCGAACGTCCGGCGATCATGTGATGGCTGCGCAGGCTCTAGGACGTGCGACACTCAGCAGGATCATCGATATTGATCCTTTTGCCCTGCCCTTCACCTTTCTGCTGCCAGAGGGCAATATTGATGCATTGCGCCATGAAACCGCGCTGCTTTCGCCCCATCATGTGGATTTTGAAACGGACACAATCCTTTTGGCTCTGCACAGTTTCGTTCTGCGTGTCGGCGGACTGACAATCCTGATCGATACCTGCGTCGGCGAACACAAGCCACGCCCGCGCCGCGCCGATTGGCATGAGCGCCGCGCCAGCGGCTACATGGAACGGCTCGCCGCCGATGGCCTGACCCCGGCTGATATTGATATCGTCATGTGCACCCATCTTCATGCCGATCATGTCGGCTGGAACACGCGGCTGGAAAACGGCAAATGGGTGCCGACTTTTCCCAACGCGCGCTATGTCATGGGTCGCCATGAACTGGACCATTGGCTGGCCGAAGAAGCCGTCGCGCCGAACGTGCACAATCATGGCGCCTTTGCCGACAGCGTAAGGCCGGTGCTTGATGCCGGTCTCGCGGAACCCGTGGACGACGGCTTTGCCCTGTCGCGCGGCCTCGATATCTTGCCACTGCCCGGTCATTCACCCGGGCAAATAGGGCTATTGCTGGATTGTGGCGGCGGCGAGCAGGCGCTGTTTTGCGGCGACGCGATTCATTCGCCGGTCCAGGTTTTTCACCCCGGCTGGAACAGTGCCTTCTGCCATGATCCGGCACTTGCAGCCAGTCAGCGCCGTGACCTGGTCACAAGAGCCGCCAATGATGATCTGCTGCTGTTTCCGGCTCATCTGCGCATGGCCGATGGCATGCGGGTGCACCGCGATGGCGATGGCTTCCGGCCAGTGTTTTCATGATGGAAACAAGAGAGCATTTACTCGGACGGCTGCCGATTGCGCTGGATGCGCATGGTGTAAGCCATACGTTCGGCCGGATGCCAATTGACTGAAACGATCAGAACACCAGAAGCGGTGAGATAGCGGCGCATCAGTTGCAGCGACCAATCCCCGGGTCGAAGACCCATCAGCCGGATGAATTCGTTGGGCATCGGCATGGCCCGGATTTCCTGTTGAACCTCCTCGATCGCTTCATGCGATTCGCGTTCAAGCATCGCAAAGAACGGGCCCTTTGGTGCGGCAAATTCCGGTACAAGCTTTTCGAAGCGCTCGGGAATGTAACTTTGCACGAAACAAAGCGGTTGGCCGCCGGGCTCTGTCCAGCGCACACCATCAATCCTGATCCAGCGTTCTCCGGCCTGTCCGCCCACCAGTACGGCGAGTTTTTCATCCAGGGTAATCTTTTCGCTGTTCATCAGAACGTAATAGGTATCGACAGCAATCTGGAACAGCTCTTCCAGTGAATCGAATGACTGGAAAAAATTTGACTGCGGCTCGACCGAGATCACCCGTGTTCCAACGCCCTGGCGCCGCTCCACATAGCCCTGTTCGGTCAGATTGCGCAGTGCTTCGCGCACGGTGAAGCGGCTGGTATTGAATTCTGCGGCCAGTTCGACTTCCGTCGGCATCAGGCTCCCGACAGGAAATTTCCCTTCCATGATCCGTTCGACGAGGATCCGGTGAATGCGCGAATAACGCGGCTCCTGCAGACCTTGTGATGCATCGCCCTGTTGTCCCGCCTGCGAAGGCAGGACCTTCGAGCTTTTCACTTTTCGACTCATGCATGTTTCCTTGGGATTGAGAACGCTTCCAGTTATCTATTAACAGTTCACCTGTTTGAGTCCAATCCACCCGAGGCTGTCGGTTCAGGGCATGAACCCTCCGCCGTTGATCCACAGTGTTTGTCCGGTCATGAAACCGCTATCGGGGCCCAGCAGAAAGCGAATGGGTCCGGTGATGTCTTGCGGTTGCGCCAAGCGGGCAAGCGGCGTTGCCTTGCGATAGGCTTCCAGATCGACAATCGACTGACCGTCTTCGTTTGAACGCCCGGTACCGCCGCGCAGAAAAGCGGTATCGACAAGGGCCGGCGCAACGACGTTGACGCGGATGTCCGGCGCGCACTCAAGAGCAAGTGTCTTGGTCATCGCGATCACGGCAGCCTTGGACGCCGCATAGGCCCCATAGCCCGGACGCACATTGGTCGCCAGGCCAGAGGCGGTCATCACCATGCTGGCGCCCGGTCGCCCGCGCATCTTTGGCAGCGCGTAGCGTGCGGCAAGATAGGCGCCGCGCAGATTGCCTTCGACAACCTCATCAAAATAGCCGGTTTCCATCTCTGCCAAGGGTGTCAAAGCGGCATTGTAACCTGCAAGATTGACAAAGCCGTCAATGCCGCCAAGCTTTTCCATCGCTTGCCTGATGGACTCTTCATCACGAACATCACAGGCCAGGGCTTCGCCATCGCTCATGTGACGTGCGAGCGAAGCGGGCAGGTCGAGAACCACAGTCTCGTGTCCCAGCCCGCGCAATTCGGCGATCAGCACCCGGCCAATGCCACCGGCACCACCAAGCACTGCAATGCGTTGCAAACCATTCATGTCGGCTCCTCCATCAGTGCGACCCCAATCAGTGCGACCCCAATCATTGCGATCCCAATCATTGCGATCCCAGACAGAAGGCCGATCACCACTCTTGTTGCATCAATCCTGTGCGAATTTTTTCTCAAATTCCCAGACATCCTTGAAACCAAGCAGCTCGTTGAATTCCTGGAAATTATAAAGATCGATCTTGTCGGTTGTTTCACCATTTTCTTTCAGATCGCCATAGGCTGAACGAAGCGCTGCGCCCATCGACAGGAACCCGATGGCGGGGTGTATGCCGATGGCATATCCCAGTTCCTTCAGCCGGTCGGCAGACAGGAGCGGCGTGCGGCCGCCATTGACCATATTGGCAAAGAGCGGCGCGTCGATGGCATCGGATACACGCTTCATTTCCTCTTCGGATTCCGGCGATTCGACAAACACCACATCAGCGCCTGCCTTTGCAAACGCCTGCCCGCGGCGGATCGCTTCATCCAGACCCAGGCCTGTGCGTGAATCGGTGCGCGCGATGATCAGGAAGTCATCGCTGCGACGGCTGTCGACGGCAACTTCGATCTTGCGAACCATGTCCTCCAATGGAATGACCCGGCGGTTTGGCGTATGGCCACATTTCTTTGGAAATTCCTGATCTTCAAGCTGGATGGCGCTGACACCCGCCTGTTCGTAACCGCGCACCGTGTGACGCACATTGAGCAATCCGCCATAACCGGTGTCACCATCGGCGATGACAGGCGTCTTGGTGCGCTCGACAATGGTCGAGATACGATTGATCATGTCCGAATAGGTCGCGATGCCGGCATCCGGCAGGCCAAGATAGGACGCAACGGTGCCGTAACCGGTGACATAGAGCGCCTTGAAATCCATACTGTCGGCAATCAATGCGGAAACCAGTTCGAATACGCCCGGTGCGAGAATAAAATCGCCTGAGGAAAGTGCGGATTTGAGTTTGGGATCGGCCATATGGGTATTTCCTTCGTTCTCTGATTGAAAATGCTTTAATGGTCGGCCAGAAGACGGCCGAATGTTTCGAAACGATCATCCACCCCGGCCGCCCTGAGCATCGCCCAGAAGGTGGCCTGGTTCGAGGTGACAACGGGAACGCCGAGTTCAGCCTCGAGGCTTGCAATGAGGGTCAGCGCCGGGAAATCGGTGCAGGTGATCAGCAGCGCATCACTGCCGGGCACAAAGGCGGCGCGGGCATGGTCAGCAACCGCCTGTGACGCCGTGCGGGCGATGCGGGGATATTCCTGCGGTCCACCGGCGCCGATACCAAGACCGATCAGCCTGAGTACCTCGAACCCGTGCGCCTCCAGAAAATGCTTTTCATGGGCATTCAATGCATCGGCGTAAGGGGTGGCGACCGACAATTTGCGAACGCCCAGTGCGAACAATGCGTCAACAATCGCCGCTGAAGTGGTGATGCAACATTGCCCAGTGCGAAGACTGAGTTCTTCGGGCAGCGACTTTGCCGGTGTCACCATTGAGCCTGCCGTGCACGCATAGGCCACGGCGTCGACATTGGCCTGCGCCAGCATGCCCACGGCGTCATCGAGATCGGCAAGAAGCGCAGCCCGCCCCGCAGTGCTCTCGGTATCGCCATGCAACGCCATGCGATGTGTATGAAATGTCACGCCATCGGGCACCATCCGCATCCATTCAGCTTCGTTCACCGTATTGGTTGGCGGTACGATCAATCCGAGCTTGGCACGCGCAGAATAGGTTGACTGGTGTTTTTGGAGCATCTGGGGTCGTTGTCCTGTGTAGATCAAGACCAATTGCCATGCATGAGACCCATTTGTCCAGACCAATCAGCATTTAAAAGCCCTCGGCCTCTTCAAGGGGCCGGTCATTATTGGATATTTGAGGACAATTGGCACCCGTTGCATTGCCAGGATTGAAGACCGGGACTGAAGCAAAGACCGACCGTGAGCAGAGACCTTGTCGGGGTCGCATTTGCATTACGGTCCTGACTGCGGCATCATTCAATGCGGTCGCAGTCTTTTTAGGTATCACATCGCGATACGCATGGCTGTCAGACCTGGCAACGAGGAGTGTTGAAATGCCCGCTTCCACTGGTGTTTTCGGAATCTGTTCGACAGTTGATCGCAAATATGCAGATCCCGTGCAATGGCTCCATCGAAGCGGAAGGATGTTCTCCTGCCTGCTTTTCAGCCTTTCTTTGGTCACAATTGCCAGCGCTCCAGCCAGCGCCCAGACGCCGGAAATATTGACCGGGGAAGCCATTGTCAGCCAGTTTTCAGGCACACGATTGCCGCCATCCGGCGGCACTGAGCCTGTCCTTGATCCGGACGGCATTGTCGCACAAGCCGTTGATTTGCGCGATCCCGCTACGCCGCCAATGGGTCGCCCCTGGCGCAATGCGCCGAAAAAACTGCAGATCAGCGCTGCACAGGTGGGCCAGGTCTTTGGCATTGCATTTGACGATCAATCGCCCCCCAATGTCTATTTGAGCGCCACATCGGCTTTCGGCCTGCATTGGGACGAAGCGGCGGGAACCTGGATGGAAGGCCAGTGGGGTCCTGGCGGCGATCCAGGTACAATTTACAAGCTTGACGCAGACAATGGCTACCAGCCTGCCATCTTTGCCTTGCTTGATGTGGACGGTCGGGCAAATTCCGGCGCCGGGCTTGGCAATATCGCCTTCGACCCGCAAAGCAGCAATCTTTATGTCAGCGATCTTGAATCCGGGCTGATTTTCCGGCTCGATCTGGACGGTAATATTGTCGGCACCTATGACCATGGCGTCGAAGGCCGAGCACAATTCACCGATATGGCCACCGGTCAGGCAAGCAGCCTGCCGCCGATTGCCTTTGATCCTGCTTCTGATGCGCAGGTGCAATCATGCAGCACGGGCGTCTTTTCCAATACGCCGCAATGCTGGAATATTGCCGATTTCCGTCGGCGCATCTGGGGTCTGGCCCCGCACACGGATCCCGGCGATGGCCAGACGCGGCTCTATTACGCCCTGTGGGCCAGCCAGGGCTTTGGCAACCCGTTGTGGGACGTTGACCCGACCGAGCAACAAAACAGCATCTGGTCGGTCGGCCTTGCCGCAGATGGATCCTTCCTGACGGATGATGTCAGGCGGGAATTTTCCATGCCCGGATTTTTTGCCACTCAGGAAGATTATACACGCGCCGGCGGCAGCAATCCGGTGAGTGACATTGCCATTTCAGCAGATGGCGAAATGGCTCTTGCCGAACGTGGCGGCATGCGCAATCTGGGGCTTGCCGCAGACGATCCCTTTGCCTGGCCCGATGAGTCCCGCACCGTTCGGGCAAAAAAGAACGCGGATGGCATCTGGGTTCCAATCGGCCGGCACGACATCTCCTGGTACGATCGCAAGGACCTGGGGCACCCATTTTACAGGGCCGCCGGCAGTGGCGGTGTTGACTTCGGTTTCGGCTATTCCCCCACAGGAACCCTCGAAACGGATCAGCGTGATGCCTTTGTCTGGTCCTCCGGTGAACGCCTGTGTCGACCTGAAAGCCCCTGTGACGATGCATCCGGCGATGGCGCCGATATCCTCAACGGCCTGCAGGGCCAATACGCCGATATGATCGACGAACTCTACCCGAATGCTGCCTATGCTGATTATCCCGTTTCCGGGCCCGCTACACCGGCTGAAGGTCCTGCCGGGTCCTATTTTGTGCACGTTTTATCCGATGAAATATCCGGTGGAATGGGCGACATTGAAATTTACAAGGGCGCAGGCTCTCCCCCCCTGCCAGGTGAGCCCGAACTTGCCATCTCCAAGGATATGCCGGAATTCTGCTCACGTGGCGGCCTGTGCACCGCCCGTATTGAAGTCACCAATCTGGGTGGCGGAGATTGGAATGGCCCGATTTATCTGCGAGACGTTACAGCCCCACAAGCGCTCGGCTTTGTCGCTGCCGGCGCGCCATGGGAATGCGCAGTCATCGGTGGCGAAACCATGTGTTACCACCCGCAGCTGACCTTGAAACCCGGCCAGAGCCTGCCTCTGGTTCTTGACATGGCCATTGGCGCCGCATTCCCCTATACCAATCTGACCAATTGTGCCGCCGTCGACTGGCCCCTGTCCGATGCGGATAATCCGGCAAATGTTGTCAGAGCGGTTCAACACACACTGACGCTTTTTGGTTACGACCCGGGGCCGATTGATGGCGCAATGGGACCGAAAACAAGTGCGGCCATTGCCGAGATGCAATCCAATCTCGGCATGGACGTGACCGGTGTCATCGATGCCGATCTGCTCAATGTGCTCTATGCAGGAAATGCCTATTGGCCCGGCGATGCCAATGCCGGGAACGACGAGGCCTGCGACAGCACGGAAATCATCGGCACGCCTCCGACAGGCGGCATACATCTGCCGGTCGGATCGCGGCCCGGTCATTTGGCGCCGGCTTCCATCCATCTGCCCATGGGCTCGAACCCGGGACATCTGTTCCCCAATTCCGTGCATCAGCCCATCGGTTCGGGACCAGCCCATGTTTTCCCGAATTCCATCCACCTGCCGATCGGATCAAATCCGGGGCATCTGTTCCCGCAATCCATTCATTTGCCGATCGGCTCCATTGGCGGGCATCAATTCCCCAATTCCATACATTTGCCATTGGGATCGGGTGGCCATCTCTTCCCGCAATCCATCCATTTGCCGATTGGTTCTTTTGGCGGACACCAGTTCCCACAATCGATCCATCTGCCGATAGGATCCAATCCGGGACATCAGTTCCCGCAATCCATCCACCTGCCGATCGGCTCCAACCCGGGGCACCAGTTCCCGCAGTCCATCCATCTGCCCATTGGTTCTTTTGGTGGCCACCAATTCCCGCAATCGCTGCATCTGCCAATCGGATCCAATCCGGGACATCAGTTCCCGCAATCCATCCATCTGCCCATTGGCTCCAACCCGGGACACAAGTTCCCGCAATCCATCCATCTGCCCATCGGCTCCAACCCGGGACACAAGTTCCCGCAATCCATCCACTTTCCACTTGGATCGAATTTCGGGCACAAGTTCCCGCAATCGGTGCATCTGCCGATCGGCTCCAACCCCGGGCACAAATTCCCGCAATCGCTGCATCTGCCGCTGGGCTCCAACCCCGCGCATCAGTTCCCGCAATCAATCCATTTGCCCCTTGGTTCAAATGCCGGGCATAAATTCCCACAATCGCTGCATCTGCCGCTGGGCTCAAACCCGGCGCATCAATTCCCGCAATCGGTCCATCTGCCGATCGGCTCCAACCCCGGGCACCAGTTCCCTGCATCTCTGCACCTGCCGCTCGGTTCGTTTGGCGGGCACAAATTTCCAAATTCAATCCACATGCCGGTCGGGTCGAATCCGCAGCATCAATTGCCCAAATCCATCCATTTGCCCATTGGCTCAGGTGGCGGACATCAATTCCCGCAATCAATTCACCTGCCATTGGGCTCGGCCGGACATTTCCCGGTCGGTTCCACCCACATGCCGGTCGGTTCGGCTTTCACCCCCGTGCCACCGAACCCAATACACAAACCTGTCGGCTCCAAACTGAAGCCAATCAAGCCACTGCAACCAGTTCACAAACCGGTCGGATCGAAAATCAAGCCCATCAAACCGCGGCCACCGATCCACAAACCGGCTGGCTCCATTCAGATTCATCAGCCAATCGGATCCAAACCGCTGGTCATCAAACCGCAGCCAGTGAAACCAAGACCACAGGTTCATAAGCCCCGTGGTTCAGTGCAGGTCATAAAACCGCAGCCGGTAAAACCAAGACCGCAGGTCCACAAGCCCCGTGGTTCAGTCCAGGTCATCAAACCGCAGCCGGTAAAACCAAGACCGCAGGTCCACAAGCCCCGTGGTTCAGTCCAGGTCATCAAACCGCAGCCGGTAAAACCAAGACCGCAGGTCCACAAGCCACGTGGTTCAGTCCAGGTCATCAAACCTGTAAAACCCAGACCACAGGTTCAAAAGCCAAAGCCGGTGAACCCCAGACCCCAGGTCCACCAACCCCGCGGATCTGTTCAGGTGATCAAGCCCCAGGTTTTGAAACCGCTGATTCTGCAACCCAAGCCGCAAAAAAAGCAGGATACGAAGCAGGAACCAATCATCTTGTTCGAGTTGAAAAAGAACTAGATCGGCCGACATCTTTGAGAACCGGTTTGGCCGGTCGGCAAACGCAACATATCGCAACTTGTCGACCGGCCCGCTCCGATCCTGAAAGCCGGAGTTCATGATTGTCTCACAGACAAGGATGGGCTTTGGTGAGATCAAGGAAAAATTGACCCCAATTGAACCTGCGATATAGTTGGTCGCAAGACCGGCTGGCTGCAACATGGACACAGTTCTGATGAAAGCATGGATAATCTCGGCAATGGCCCTTGGCCTTTTTCTTTGCGGATCGGGCAGTGCTGCCGCGCAGGCGCAAAGTGCCGATTCCGGACCAAAGATTGCAACCAATCAGCAGTTTCTGGAAAACCTGGGCATGGATTCAAACATGGATATCGATGATATCGGTGCGGTTTTTGGCCATATCCTGGCCGAACTGCCGGATCGGGTGCATGTTCTGCCTACAGAGAACTACTATTATTTCCGCTTTTTCCACAACGGCATTGAATATGCCGGCAATATCCGTCTGGCCGCCTCCGACCGTGATGAGGGGCTGGTGCATTTCGCCTATTTTCCGGCCGCAAATGCGGGGCGCCCGGAAGGAGAGATGAATTACAAGCTCCTCGGCGCGGATGATGGCGTGGCGATTGCCCGCCTCAACGATCTTTCCTATTCCATCAGCTACCAGGGACGAACTGTCGTTTTCGATCTGAACGACCTGTCAGACGTCACGCCACCGGCTGACAAGCTGGCCGATGCAGAGCTATATCTGGGGCCAGTCTATGATGAATCCGGCATTCAGTTTTATCTCGTCTACAACCCGCTTTTGAAAATATTCCATTATGTACTCAACGAAGCACAGACGGTCCCCGATCAATTGATCCCGGCCTCCTATACCGACCGCATCGTCATCGGCAGGCGCAGCGGTTTCGCCTTCTACGGCGATGCCCGACTGGATCGCAAAATCCTTATTGGTGTTCTCGGCGCCAATGTGGCTATCAACAATTATTATGACGGCCCGTTTGACCAATTGCCCGACAATTTCAACCACGACGACAAATTGCAGATGGCGATAGAGGAATCAGACCCTTCAACAGCTGGCCTGATCGACCATTTCGGCTACTACAAGAGCGGCATTGGGCGCTACCTTATCGGGCCCTATACGCAATATTCCAACGAACAGGAGCTGGTGAATTTTCACCTGTGCGCCACCAATCCGGAACTGGATGAAAGCCTATATTACAGCTGCTTCGCCATTCAGGGCGGCGGCGGGCGCTAACGCGCCCTGCCCGAGATCTCAATGCTTATTTTCTTTGACTGTCATCAGAAAGACAAGCAAAGCCCGCGCAGACCCTGTAAGCTGCCGACAACCTGATTCACGTAGGCAAAAGGCCATTGTTTGCATAGAGCGCTTCATGATCAAATGATTCCATTTGATCATGAAGCGCTCTATTATCCTGCAGGAAGCCTGGCGACAGGAAACAACGTGTACGCGCTATTGGTTTGATGAGGCAACGGAATGACGACCACATTGAGATCCTGCCTGTCGGTCCTGTGCGGATCGCTCTTGCTGAGCGGCTGCACAAAAAGCCCGCAGTCCATCCAACCGGCTCAGGTCGCACCATCGATCTATGCCGACCGGGACTGCGCTTGGCTGGATGCCGAGGCAAGACAAGTCAGTGATAAACTTGCTGCAGCCTCGCAACAGCAACAGCGCGCCCATGATAATGAACGGGACGGTTTTCTTCTGTCCGGCTGGCCGATCTCGACCCTTAGCGGCGACGACATCGCCCCGCAGATTGCCCGCCTCAAGGGTGAGCAACAGGCCGTACAGCGGGCACGGGAACGCAATGGCTGTGAAATCGCCCCACCGGGATGATTGCCATCATCCGCTCATCGGGTGATTAATCCAATCGTCAAACCTCCAGAGCATTCACACCAAACCGCGGCATTGCCCTATCCGGCGCGGACCATGGCGTCTGCACCCAAAAATCGCCCACGCCAGCCGGCTTTCCGCTCGTTACAAGCCATGCAAGACATAACATTTTGTTATGTCAGTTGCAGGATTACTCATTGGATCGCGACAATCTGCCCGGCTAAGCTAAAGCACAATCTTTGAAAAGATAACGTTTTGGCATGCCTGCTTGGCGGCACAGAGCGAGAAAAAGGCGAGGGACGAGACAGGATGGCGCGCAGCCCCAACGAAAATATTGTCATTATTGGCGGCGGCCCGATAGGCATGAGTCTGGCTCTCGATCTGGCCTATCGCGGTGTATCCAGCACGATTATTGAAAAAACAGACGGGCGAATTGAGACACCTAAACTGGGTCTCATCAGCGTGCGTACGATGGAAATCTTTCGTCGGCTGGGTCTCAACAATTATGTCAAGGATACGAAGTTCAAGCGAGACTACGGGCTTTCCATGGTCTATTGCACCTCGATCGCGACACATTTTCTGGGGAAAATACCCTACCCGTCTCTTCAGGATGAACCATCCTACCCCGGCAGCCCGGAAACCAAATGGCGCTGCTCCCAAATTTTTCTCAATCCGATGCTCGAAGAGCGGGTCAACGCCTGTCCGCAGATAGATTACCGGACGATGACACAGTTCGAGCGCTTTGAAGACAAGGGCGACAAGGTCATCGTTCATGTGCGCGATCTGGAGAATGACACCACCAGCACCCTTTCCACACCCTATCTGATTGGCTGTGACGGCGCCGGGAGCCGCGTACGCCGCCAACTCGAAATCGACATGCTGGGCGAAGGCGCACTTGATCATTCAGTGGCGATTTTCTTTCGCTCTTCAGCCCTGGCATCCGACCACAAAATGGGTGAAGCCGAACGCTATTTCTTTGTTGATGACAATGGATGGTGGGGCAACATCAGCGCCATGGACGGCTATGAGCTGTGGCGCTTGACCGTTTCTGGCGCAGACGGAAAATCAGAAAGTGTCGTCAAGGACGCAGCCGCCTGGGTGCGCCGGGCGCTTGGGTCGGACGATATCCCTTTCGAACTCATTTCCGCACTGCCCTGGAGGCGGAGCCAATTGACCGCTGCCGAATTCAGCAAGGGACGCGTATTCATAGCCGGTGATTCAGCCCATACGATGTCGCCAACCGGCGGCCTGGGCATGAACACAGGCATGGGCGATGTGAACAATCTGGCGTGGAAAATAACCGCCAGCCTGGAAGGCTGGGGCGGAGACACCTTATTGAATTCCTACACCATTGAGCGTCGCCCGATCGCCGAGAGAAATGCATCCGTATCAACGCATAACTTCAATCAGCTCAAATCTGTCATCAATTGTACAGGCATCCTGGAAGAAACCCCCGAGGGTGAGCGCATCCGTGAAAGGATCGGCGCCCAGATTACCGGCGCGACAAAAACCGAATGGGAAACCATGGGCGTGCATCTGGGCTACCGCTACGAGGCCTCACCGATTCTGGCCTCCGATGGCACTGATGAACCCTACGATGATCACCGCTACTATGTCCCGACAGCCCGTCCTGGCCATCGCGCGCCGCACGTCTGGCTGGGTGGAGGGCCGCCCAACGGCCTGTCTACACTGGACCTCTTTGGTCCCGGCTTTGTTCTGCTGCGGCTGGGGACATCACCCCAATCCTGTGACACATTCGAAAGGTCTGCACGCAAGCGCAACATACCTCTGCGCGTGATCGACCTGGATCAAGCCGATATACTGGAACTCTATGAATCGCCGCTGGTTTTGGTGCGACCGGATGGACATGTGGCGTGGCGCGGGCAGAAGCCACCCGAAGATGCAGAAAAATTATGGGACATTGTCACCGGCGCTTGAGGTTTCGCAATCTGGAACCGAACGAACGGAAACGACCCTGAACAACAGCAAAGCAGAATTCAGCAAAACGAAACAAATACCCAAATGAAACCCTGGAGGAGGACGAAATGAAACAATCAATCAAAATGGGCCTTGGCATCATCGCTGCCCTGAGCATGACAGCGGGTATCGCCGCGACAAGTCTTGCCGACGATTATCCCTCATCAGCAGTGACGATGGTTGTGCCTTTCCCGCCTGGCGGCGGCGCCGACATCATCATGCGCGCGATGGGCAAGGAGCTGGCAACCCAGACCGGCCAGTCTGTCATTATTGACAACCGACCCGGAGCAGGCGGCACCATTGCAGCCATCCATGCCAAAAACGCCAAGCCGGACGGCTATACGCTGTTTTTTGGCAACACCAGCACACACGCCACCAACCAGCACATCATGGCGATGAAATATGATCCGATTGCCGACTTCAAGCCCGTCAGCAGTCTGCTCACCATTCCACACGTTCTTGTGGTCCCCGCAGACAGTCCGGCAAACTCCGTTGAGGAGCTTGTGGCGCTGGCTGACACCAAGCCGAATGGCCTGAGTTTTGCTACCCAGGGCCTGGGTGCCGGTGGCCAGATTCTCGGCGAGCAATTCAGCAAGGCAACAGGCAAGAACATGCTTGCCATTCCCTACAAGGGCGGCGGCCCGGCTCTGCTCGACACATCCGCCGGCAGAACAGATTTCATGTTCAGTGGCCTGGCGCCGGTGCGTTCCTTTCTGGCAGACGGCACATTGCGCATTCTTGCCGTTGCCGGACCGGACCGCCTGAGCATCCTGCCTGATGTCAAATCAATGGGCGAGCTTGGTTATCCCGACGTCAATCTGAACTTCTGGATGGCCGTTTTTGCCCCAGCCGGTACACCGGACGAGATCACGGACAAGATCTACAAGGAACTGGTTACGGCTGCCAATTCCGAAGCAATGACGGAATTGGTCAACAAGAGCGCCATGCAGCTTCATGTCAATGGCCCCGCAGCGCTCGCCGAACAGATCAAGGCCGATTCTCAGGAAGTGGGCGAACTTCTAAAAGGCGTCGGTTTGAAAAAATAGTGCCTGAACAATGACACGCGGCTACTTCCGGCTATTGTCGGAAGTAGCCATTTTTTTAAGAATTGACGGATTGGTATTGTGGATCAAGGTTTCCAGATCAAGAGACCCGATCTTGTATTGGGATTGGCGCTTATAGGCATTGGAGCAGGCGCAGCCGCACTCAGTGCAAGCTACGATATTGGCCATCTCAATGATGTTGGGGCAGGCTTTTTCCCGCTTATAGTCTCTGCCTGTCTGATGTTTTGCGGCCTGTTGATTGGGCTTTTCAGCTTCACGTCCGAGCAAACGACACTGGTGCTGCCAAAAAATGGCGTGCGTGCACTCTTTGCGATCCTGTGCGCCATCTTTGCCTTCGCAATGACTATTGAACCCCTGGGCCTCGCGCCGGCAATCATCCTGACCGTGGTTGTCAGCGCCTTCGGCTCGCACGAGGTGGTGGGAAAACACATTCTTCTTGTCGCCATCGTTCTTCCCATCTTGTGTTATCTGACCTTCATTCTGGGACTCGACATGCGCGTTCCCGCTTTCCAATTGGGGCGCTAGATCCATGTTCAGTGATTTTCAGCTGGGACTTCAGGTTGCCCTGTCCTGGGATGGATTGCTCATGTGCGCTCTGGGCGTGACCCTTGGCACATTTATCGGCGTTCTGCCGGGCGTTGGCGTTCTGGCAACCATCGCGATGCTGCTGCCCGTGACATTCGGCATGGAACCGGCCATCGGACTGATCATGCTCGCCGGGGTGTTCTATGGCGCTGCCTATGGCGGCTCTACCGCGAGCATTCTGCTCAATCTGCCCGGCACGGCCAATACGGCAGTGACCTGTCTGGACGGCTTTCCCCTGAACCAGCAGGGCCGCGGTTCAATGGCACTCTTCGTCACGGCCATCGCATCGTTCATCGGCAGCATGTCCGGTGCCATTATTCTGGCGGTGCTGTCGCACCCGCTTGCGGAACTGGCCAGAGGTTTTGGCTCCCAGGAGTATTTCGCATTGCTGCTGTTGGGTATTGTCGCCGCCTCCAGTTTTTCCACCGTGGGTCTGGTGCGCGCCATTGCGATGACGTTCCTCGGCATTCTCATCGGCCTTATCGGCGTTGATATCAACACCGGCACCGAGCGCTTCACCTTCGGTTCCCAATTTCTCTATGATGGCATGCCGCTTGTGGCGCTGGCGATTGGTCTGTTCGGTATACCCGAAGTCATCAAGAACCTGGCAGACAAGAGCACACCTGAAAATATTCAGCCGCATCTGTCCTACCGCGCCATGCTGCCCAGCTTTGCAGAATGGAAACGGGCGCTTCCGGCCATGGGTCGTGGCGCCGGGGTTGGCTCTGTTCTCGGTGTCCTGCCGGGGGCTGGAAGCCTGATTGCCTCCTTCGTTTCCTATGCGATCGAACGCAACATCTCCAAAACGCCGGAAGCTTTCGGCAAGGGCGCGATAGAGGGCATATCCTCCCCCGAAGCTGCCAACAATGCGGCAATCCAAACCGCTTTTGTGCCGACGCTGACCCTGGGCGTGCCCGGAGATTCCACAATGGCCATCGTGCTGGCGGCATTGCTGGTGCACGGCATCAATCCCGGTCCGGAATTTGCCAGTCAGCATCCCGACATTTTCTGGGGCCTGATTGTCAGCTTTCTGATCGGCAACTTTCTTCTGCTCATCATCAACATTCCATTGATTGGAATATGGGTGCGCCTGCTGTCGATTCCCTACACGGTTCTGTTCCCCAGTATCGTCGTGTTCTCCTGCGTTGGCGTCTACAGCGTCAGGTATGAAATCATAGACGTTCTGTTCATCGGCGGTTTCGCTGCCCTGGGATATGCCTTGCGCCTCTTCAGACTGGAGGCTGCGCCCTTGCTCCTGGGCTTTGTCCTCGGCCCCATGCTGGAGGAGCATTTCCGGCGAACCCTGCTCCTGTCGCGCGGTGACCTCGGCGCCTTTGTTGAGCAGCCCATCAGCATCGCGCTCTATCTGGCCTCGGCCGGCATGATCCTGTGGGTCGCAAGGAACGCTTTGAAGAAGCGCTATCGTTAGAACATTCTCACGATTTGATGACCGAAGGTCTGGTCTGCAGTGCGGCGCGCACCATCGCGGTAAAACTGCGCAAAGCGGGCAATGTCTTGGTGGAGCGGCGGCGCACGATACCTGCCTCAAAATCCCAGAATGTACCCTCGGAATCGATACCGATAATGCCCATTTCCTTGAGGGTTGTCAGGCCCTGCTCCGCATAGGTCGCCAGGAAATCTGTCTTGCGCAGAAAGGCGACACCACCCAGAGTGCTTGTCTCAATGGCAATCTTCGGTGGCTCAAGGCCATGAAAGGCAAAATAGGCGCCGATCCTGCTGGTGCTTTGAACGTGATTTGCATGCACCAGCCATGGATAGGAAGCAAGGTCCTGAGGCGTCACGCGCTTGAGCGATGACAAGGGATGCCCCTCGCGAGCGATCACCGTGTGGCGAATCCTGAGAATGGACTCCTTGATGATTTCAGAGTGGTCCGGAAAATCCAGGGTGCCGCAAACCGCATCCAGTTCGCCAGACAGCAATTGCTCCAATTGCCCTGCGTAGCCGCCGGAAACAACCGAAATACGCACATTGGGAAATTGCTCGTGAAATTCCCTGATCACCGGCGGCAAAAATTCCAGTATCCACACAGGACCGGCGGCAATGCGCAGGCGTCCGCCAATCCCCTGGTTGAGGTCGACCATCTCGGCCAATGCGTGTTGATATTCAATGTTCATTAATTTGACACGACGCGCAAGGACCCTGCCCTCCGGGGTCAGGATGACACCGTTCGCCCGGCGCTCGAGCAGCTTGACACCGAGACTTTCCTCAAGCTGTTTTATGCTTCGGCTGATCGCAGGCTGGGTAATCCCAAGCTCGCGTGCCGCCGCAGAAATTGACCGTGTTTCAGTGATGGTCAGGAAATGAAAAAGTTGCCTGGTATGCATCATGCGTTGGTTTATCTCCTCACAGCGCAGTCTACACGCGTTTTTCAGCGATAGAATTTTTTTCGGCCTGCCGGTCAAGTGTTCAATTGAACCCTTCGCCTGTCGCCCTTCAGAACAGGTTGCTGTGCGCCATTTCCAAAGCGCAGCGGCGCAGATCGTCGATCATTGTTTGCCGGGCGTCACTGCTTTCAAAAAATGCTGTCGTGTCGGAAATTCCCAGAACAGCCTTGACGTCGCCTTCTGCCTTGAGTGGCACCGCCACCCCTGTCACACCGGCTTCAAATTCACCATGAACCACCGAGAACATGTCGTTGGCGCAGGTGCGCACGATGGCGCGCAGCGCATCAGGGTCAACCACTGTCTGCGGCGTATGTTTTTCAACATCTGCACTGGCAAGGATCGCCGCTGCCACATCGGGGTTTTCACACGCAAGCAGCATGCGCCCGATGGCTGTTTGAAAAAGAGGCAGTCGGCTGCCGACCGTAAAGCCGAAGGAGACATTGGACGTGTCCAGGGTCGATTGAGCAACGATCAAGGCGCGTTCCTCATCGCGTATGGCCAATACAATGGCCTTGCCGATAAGCGCGGCATGCCGGTTCAAGACAGGCTGAACCAGACGGCCAAACTGGTTGGCGCCCAGAAAGCTGCCGGCCAGGACAAGAACCAGCGGACTCAATGAAAAGGTCCTGCCGGTTTTTCGCACGTAGCCGATATGCACCAGGGTCAGCAACAGCCTGCGGGTTGTCGCAGCATCCAGATTGGTTTTGCGCGACAGGTCGGCGATTGTCATATGCCTTTGGGAATCATCGAAAGCCTTGAGCACCGACAATCCCTTGAGAAACGTCGTTGATATATTGCGATTCTGTTCCATCATGCTCCTCCCGGCCTTGTCCTGCGGTCGCTTGATCAAATTCCCTGCAACGAGAATGACGCTATAGCGCAAATCCGCCTACAAGGATAAAGCAATTGTTGAATAGTCCCAATTTGTGCGTTATACGAGATATATGTCAAATAACGCACATATGAAGATTCTGCAAAACCATGTTCAAGGATGTTTTACTGGCCCTGTCTACCAAAGCCCCGGTTGCGACAAACACCCGCAAGGACTGGACTGATGCTCTGTGGCAAGACGATAGCGCCGTCGATGCAATGCCCAAGACGACCGCTTCACCGCGCAGCAATCGCACGCGCCTAGGCAGTCGGCTGCATGCACCGGCACGTATGGAAAATGCAGCGGCCCGGGTGCCGGACGACCGATGAGATGGACGAAAACAACTGGATTGGGCAATGCCGTCTGGCAAATCCCGCAGGCTCGTCACTGCCGGCCACAGGCCGCAATATCCACCATCCTGTCTTACGCCGGTCCCATCGCGCCACATCTCACGACACGCGATCATGCCGACTTTGCCATAACGTCCTATCACCGATTGAAAAACATCTCTGAAATAACCGGGGTTTGACCCGATAAGCGATTCAACGAGATTGAAAGGTAGCCAGATGATCAGCCAGGAAATGAACGACAAACTCACCCTCACCGGCCCCAAGGACCCAGCGGGAAGGGTGCTGCGCCGATACTGGCAGCCGGCTGCGCTCTCCGACGAATTGCAGGTCAAACGGCCCGTCGTTCCTGTCAAATTGCTGGGAGAAGACCTGGTGCTCTTTCGTGACAGTGACGGAGAACTCGGATTGATCGATCGCGGCTGTCCGCATCGCGGCGCCGACCTTTGTTATGGACGCCTGGAAGACAATGGCCTGCGCTGTCCGTTTCATGGCTGGCACTTCAATCGGGACGGCCAATGTGTCGAGCAACCAGGTGAGCCCGAAGGCTCCAGGATGCACGAGAACATAAAGACAAAAAGCTATCCGGTGGTAGAAAAAAACGGCATCATCTTTGCCTATATGGGGCCTGGCGAACCGCCGGAATTCCCCAATTTTGATTGTTTCCGTGCCCCTGAAACCCACGTTTTTGCCTTCAAGGGACTGTGGGAGTGCAATTGGCTGCAGGCCATGGAGGTCGGCATCGATCCGGCGCACGCCTCTTTCCTTCACCGCTTCCTGCAGGATGAGGATCCGGCCGACAGCTATGGCAAACAGTTCCGCGACAAGGCAGCCGATACCGACATTCCCATGACCAAATTGCTCCGCGACTACCCGCGTCCGGAGATCAGTGTCGAAGAGACCGAATACGGTATGCGGTTGATTGCCTTGCGCCACCTGGACAATGGAAAAACCCACGTGCGCATCACCAATCAGATATTCCCGGAAACCATCAGCATTCCGATGTCCCGTGAGATGATCATCACTCAGTGGCACGTGCCGATCGATGACACGCATTGCTATTGGTATGCGATGTTCACCAGCTTTGACAAACCGGTCAACAAGCAGCTGATGCGCGAACAGCGTCTGAAAGAACACCGCCTGCCCGATTACGCACCACTCAAGAGCAAGCGCAACGGCTATGGCTTCAATCCGGAAGAGCAGGAAACCGAAACCTACACAGGCATGGGCCTGGACATCAACGTCCATGACCAATGGGCGGTGGAAAGTCCCGGACCGATATTCGACAGAACCAAGGAACATCTGGGCAAAACCGATGTGGCGATCATCAAATACCGCCGGATCATGCGTGCAGCGATTGATTCACTTGATGCAGGTACAAGTGATGGCCTGCCGATGCTCAATGGCATCGATGTAAAAACCATTTACGGGCCGATTTCCAATGATACGATTGGTGGCCGGGAGAGCTGGCGGCAGGATTTTGAGGAAAATGACGCCAGCCGGCGGGCAGCCTGTGCGGGCTGGGATGCAAAGGTGTAGATGCGGTGAACAACACAGCAGACAAGATTTCCCGGGGCGCGCTTGCCAAGGCAGGCCTGCTGGATGAACAAACCATAAAGGCCGCCACCGAACTGATCGCGCGTGTCGAAGGCAGCGAGCTTGAAACGCTGCGTGTTCTGTTTGCCGATCAGCATGGCGTGCTGCGCGGTAAAACCATTGTGGCCGGAGCGATCGACTCCATTTTCAGCTCTGGTATCGCAGTGCCTTCGACATTGCTGTTGAAAGATACCTCGCACCGCACGGTCTTTCCCGTCTGGTCATCAAGTCCGGGCGTTGACGGTGACGCGATGGTCGGGGCCAGTGATATCCTGATGGTACCGGATCCGGCGACGTTTCGCGTGCTGCCCTGGTCACCCCATTCTGCCTGGATATTCTGTGACACACGCTATAAATCAGGCGAGCCCATGCCGTTCTCTCCACGGGACATGCTGAAAAAGGCCATTGCCCGCCTTGATGGGCTGGACATGAAAATGCTTGTCGGGCTGGAAGTCGAATTCCACGTGTTCGACATCGTCGATCCGAGCCTCGAGCATGGGCAGGCGACCATGCCGGGGCAACCGGTTCGCACCCGCAATCTGGCGCAGGGATACCAGTTGTTGACCAATGAGCGTTATGGCGCCCTGGAAAACGTCATGGATGATCTCAGACGCAATTGTCAGGCTCTGGGCCTGCCCATCCGGTCAATGGAGGTGGAGATGGGCCCAAGCCAGTTCGAATTCACCTTCGACCCGGCAGACCCGCTGACCCATGCAGACAACATGATGATGCTGCGCGCCATGGTCAAAGAGGTCTGCGCAAAAAAGGGCCTGCATGCCACATTCATGTGCCGACCCAATATCGACAATGTTGCCGCCAGCGGCTGGCACCTGCATCAATCGCTTGTCAGCACCACGACCGGCGAAAACCTGATGATGCCGCTGGCCGATGGCAGCCTGAGCGATACGGCGCATGGCTGGATCGCCGGCCTGCTGGAACACGCCTCGGAAAGCTGTTTGCTGACGACCCCGACGGTCAACGGTTACAAGCGCTATCGTCCGCATCAACTTGCCCCCGACCGCATACAATGGGCCCGGGACAATCGCGGCGCCATGATCCGCGGCCTGATGACGCCCGGCGACACGGCCAGCCGCATCGAGAACCGGGTGGCCGAAACAACCGCCAATCCCTATTACTTCTTCACCAGCCAGATAGTGTCGGGCCTGGACGGGCTGGAGCGCGGCCTTCGTGCACCGGAAGCCGTTGAAACCCCCTATGACAGCAACGCTATCGCCCTGCCCGAGAGCCTGCTCAGCGCCATTCAGTCCTTCGAGCGCTCGGACTTCTACCGGGCTGCGCTGGGCGATGTCTTTGTCGACTACCTGTCGCGCATCCGCCGAGCCGAATGGGACCGCTACCATCTGACTGTCTCGGAATGGGAACAGGCCGAATATTTCGGTCTCTATTGAGATGCCGCATTTCATCATTGAGCATGGCAATGCTTTGCTGACTCAGGCGGACATGCGGGAAGCAATGGAGATTGCCGCCGCCTGCGGCGCGCAATGCGGCTTCATTCAGCCCGACGACATCAAGGTGCGCCTGACACCCTGCGCGCATTTTCTGGCGCTGGATGGACGCGCCAGTTTTGTCCATATGACGGTGCGGCTGCTTGCCGGACGCACCGGCGCGCAGAAGGAAGCCCTGGCCATTGCCTTGCGCGCTGCCATGGTCGCCCGGTTCCCACAGATTGAAAGCATCAGCGTTGAAATCTGTGACATGGATCCGGTCAGCTACAAGAAACATCTGGCCTGACGTCAAAGCCCTCTGTCGATCAATCAGTTTTGCGCCACCACAGCGCGTGCACGTAACCGATTGAGCACACCCAGAGCAACCGCCGCTGCGATTGCGATCCAGTGAACCATTGCGACAGGCGAAATCAATGCAGCTGCAATGGCCAGTCGCAGAGCGGTTTCCGGCCAGCCCAGCCGTTGCGCATCAAAACGATTGGCCGCCGACATCAGCATCCAGATCAGCATCAGGGTGCGGATCATCACCATCACGACACCTAAGAATCCAGCCTCTGAGGCCGCTTCCGTCAGCAGCAGCATTTCCGGATTATAGGCGAACATGAAGGGCAACGCGAAAATGGCAGCGCCAATCCGCACAGAGGCAACGCCGGTGGATATCGGATTTCCGCCGGAGATTGATGCGGCCGCATAGGCAGCGATCGCCACCGGCGGCGTGATCGCCGAGGCCACACCGAAGTAGAATACGAAAAAATGCGCTGTCAGCGGCGCAAGACCCAACGTCATCATGGCGCTGCCGCTGATCACTATGATGGTGAGATAGGCCGGAAGGGTCGGCATGCCCAATCCCAATGCAATGCAGCCTATGGCCGCCATGATCAGAGTCAGGAGCAGGCTATGGGATGCAAAGGCATCCAATTGCAGGGCCAGCATGGTTGGCAGTCCTGTCGACGACAGGGATGCAACAACGATGCCGATGGCACCGACAGCCATCATCAGTTGCGCAAAGCTCAGACCACCGCGGGCAAAAGCCTCGATGAGAGCAAAAGGCCTTTGCCGAACAGCAGGATTCATGAAGCTCATGGGGATCAGCACGGCAAGCGCCGTCAAGGCTGCGCCCGAGGGAGATGCCCCCTGGACAAGTGCCATGATGACCACGGCGAGCGGCACGCCCACCAGCACAAGATTGCGCCAGTCCTGAGGCGTGACCTTCATGTCTTCTTCGACAACATCCACGACATCGACATCGAGACGGCGGCATTCAAAAACGACCGATGCAAAGAGCGCCGCATAATAGGCGAGCGCCGGAATAAGTGCAGCCACGATCACCGTGAGATAACTGACGCCAACGAGATCCGCCATGACCAGAGCCGCAGCACCCATGACCGGCGGCATGATTTGCCCACCGGTTGAAGCAGCCGCTTCCACGCCACCGGCAAAGGCTGGTGAAAAACCGCGTTTCTTGATCAGTGGAATGGTGATGACGCCGGTGCCGACAACATTGGCAACCGCCGATCCGGAAACCGCACCGAACAGGCTGGAGGCAAGAACGGCCGCATGCGCCGGGCCGCCGCGAAACCGCCGCATGGCATGCAGGGAGACACGGATCAGCGAACCGCCCGCCCCGCAGCCCTCAAGCATGGCGCCAAGAATGATGAAGGGGAACACGGTGCTCAGCACGATGTCCATGATATTGCCCAGCACGCCGTCGTCCAGAACCATCCAAAGGTTCTCGGTCGTCGCCTGAACGAAATCGCCACGAAAATCCCAGAGAAACCATGCCAAAGCCACACCGGCAACCAGTGCCAGCGGCGCGCCCCATATCCGCCAGGTCATGATCAGGATGACCATGCAGCCGGCCATCGATGTCCAGGCCTGTGATGGCTCGAAAAAAACGATACTGGTATGCATCGCCCTGACATCAACATAGAAGCGCCAGCACGCCCAGGCGCCAACGGCAACCAGGGTGATATCAGCCAGTCCGCCGAGCCATCTTGCCTTGCCTTTTGCCTGTAGTCCGAATGAGGCCCACAGGACGCAAATCAGGATACTCAATGCGAGCACACCACCTCTGAGTGGTTCAGCCTCAAAGGGGCCGATGCTTGGCAGCGGCCCGAAGGACGGCATCTTGTGGCCAAGCGGTATCAACGCCATGAAAAAGGCCAGTACAAGAGCAACCCGCCTGGCAAAAGCCAGGCGGGTATTTTCAGAGACTGTGTTGTGCATGACGGTCAGGTCCGTACTGGCTTCTAGACTACTCGCTCGGTGCTAGTGATGCGGGAATGGCAATGCCCATTTCCTTGTAATAGCGCGCCGCGCCGGGATGCAATACGATATTGTTGCCCGCCATCGGCTGATCGGTGGGAAGCTGCGCCAACACCGCCACGGACTTTTTGTAGCCCTCGACATTGTCCCAAAAGGTTTTGGTTATTTTATAGGCCAGATCGTCGTCCATCGCCTTGTTCACGGCAAAGACCATCGCATAGGCGGCGGCATGGACGTCCATGTCGTTATTGACCTGCCCATCATAGGTTCCTGCGGCAACAGTCGCATTGGTTTCGCCCATCCGGTCGAGATAGTCGGCCCATGCGTCTGTTGAAAGCACATCTTCAGGTACGCTGATCAGCCTGATCTTGCGCTGCAGGCTAAGCTGCTGGACAGCCGCCGCACCAATCGGGAAAGCCCCGATAAAGACATCGAATTGACCATCCTGGAAGGCCTGAACGCCTGCGCCCCAACCCAAACGGACCGGATCGTAATCCGTGTCGACTTCCAGATTGCTTGAAAGTTTGATCAGGCCAGTGATCTGGCGGTTGGCGGCACCAGCCGGTGGGCCGATGTATATCCGCTTGCCCTTCATGTCCTCCCAGGTCTCAATGCCTGAATCGGCCCAGACGATGGGCTGAAAGACACCACCGGCGAAAGGAAAGAGAGAGCGAATATTGGCCGCTGCCTTTGTCGCCTGTTCGCCGGCTTTCTTGTAGGGGCCAGCCGCGTGAACCATGGCATTATAGGCGGGCGGCGGGACGATGGCCGCATCGATGCGCCCCGTTCCAAGGCTCAAGGCCGAACGTGTCAGCGTCTGGTCGGCGTTGATCTGCAACTCGACATCCATGGGCGCCAGAGATTTCGCCATGAGTTGGGGGATGAGCGTTGTCAGTCCGGCGGCATTGCCGGTTTCGATTTTCAATGATTGTGCTATGGCGCTTCCGGCACTGACGGAGAGCGCAACTGCAGCCAGGACACCCAGGGTGCCACGATAAATACGATTCATGTTTTCCTCCACGTAACGCGGTCTGTCTTCGACCGATGCGATCAACGAAGCGTGGCACAGGATTGCACGCAATTCAATTGTTTTTTGTTGCAAAACCCTCAGATATCAGCAAAATTGGGCTCTACAAGATTACAAACTGAGAACATTGCATGCAATCTATGGAAAGCCGCGCATCAAACAACACTGAAACCGTGACATCGCGTCTGCGGGCACTCATCATGGATGGCACGCTTCCGCAGGGCGAAAAAATAACGGAAACGGGTCTTGCAGCGCTGCTTCATGTCTCGCGCACGCCCGTGCGGCTGGCGCTCGCTGCACTCGAACAGGAAGACCTGGTCAGAGGTGCGCCGAACCGGGGTTTCCATGTCCGCCGTTTTACCATCGACGATATGCGCGATATTCTTGACGTGCGTGCCACGCTGGAAGGCATGGCGGCGCGTCTTGCGGCGGAAAAAGGCCTAACTGGAGACGAAGAGGCGCTGCTGCGCAGCTGCATAGAAGAACTCGCCGCGCTGATTGCCACGGGGCAGCACGATCAGGCGGCTTTCCGCACATTCTCATCAATAAACATCCGCTTTCACACACATATCGCCCGCATCGCCGGCAATGCGGAACTCATCCGGCTCATGGAGCGCAACCCGTTCCGCTCGGCTCCGCTATTGCATATTCTTCCCGCCGAAGAGGCCCTTCAGGTGCTCCGGGAATCGCAGCGCGACCATATCCGGTTGTTGGAGGCGATTTTGCAGGGACAGGGAACCCGGGCCGAATTTCTGATGCGCGAACACGCACTTCTACCGCTTTCAAAGGCAACACAGCTTTTTGACCATATCAATACAAACACAGCTATGCGCTCCATTCAACAGGCGGGCTGACACTTGAAGGAGCAGGCAATGCGCAAGCCGAATTTTCTGGTATTCGTGACCGATCAGCAACGGGCTGACTGGCTGGGCTGTTATGGCCATCCGGTGGTGAAAACACCCAATATCGACGCACTTGCCGCGCGCGGCACCCGTTTCGACGAGTTCCACACGGCCATGCCCGTATGCATGCCAAACCGAGCTTCCCTGCTCACCGGACGTTACCCCTCTGTGCACGGCCTGCGCCACAACGGCTGTGTTTTGTCGGAGCGGGCCAATACATTTGTCGAGGTATTGGCAGCCGGTGGTTATCACACGGCTGCCATCGGCAAAAGCCACCTCCAGCCCTTTACAGACTTGCCGCCGAAAGGTCGACCGGTCTTCGAGACCGGCCCCATCGCAGAAGCATGGAAACCCGAAACATCCACCTACAGCCAGGAGCAGCCGGCAAGCTATGCGGACGACAAACCCTATGCCGTCGACACGCCCTACTATGGCTACCAGCATGTGGAAATGGTAACCGGCCATGGTGACCGTTGCGGCGGGCACTATGGTCAATGGTTCCGCCGCCACCATCCGGACTGGAAAGAATTGCATGATCCGGCCAATGCCCTGCCGCACAATTACACATGCCCGCAGGCCTATCGAACACCGGTTCCTGAAGCCAGCTATCCGACCGCATGGATCGGCGATCGCGCCGCTGCATGGATTGGCCAGCAGGAGAGCGCCGAAGAGCCGTTTTTCGCCTTCGTCTCATTTCCAGACCCACACCATCCGTTCAATCCGCCGGGCCGCTATTGGTCAATGTACGATCCGGAGCAGTTCGAGGTATCGCTGCCCTATGACGCCCACAACAACCCGCCACCGCCACTGCGCCACATGCGGGAAAAATGGGAACGACACGAGGTTGAAGCCACCTCACAGGCCGCCTTTTACGCGGATGATCAGGCCTTGCGCGAGGCCATGGCGCTGACTGCCGGCATGATCACCATGATTGATGATGAAATCGGCAAAGTGCTCGGGGCACTCGACGCATCCGGTCAGGCCGACAATACCGTGGTGATTTTCACCTCCGATCATGGCGATTATCTCGGCGACTTCAATCTCCTGCTGAAAGGCTGCGTACCGACCCGTGCACTGACACGTGTGCCCTTCATCTGGGCAGAACCGAAAGCCTCACAGGCAAAGACCTGTAATGCCCTGGCCTCGACAATCGACATTTCGTCCACCGTGCTGGACCGGGCGGGCCTGCTTCCCTATTGGGGTATGCAGGGACGCAGCCTGAAAGATTGCGTGGAGGCCGGCAGCGCTGCAGAGAGCGCCCCTCGTGATGCACTTCTGGTCGAGCACCATGACGGCGGACCGCGCATGGGCTTTGAAAAGGCCGCACGGGTCCGTTGCCTGCTGACCAATCGCTGGCGCCTGACCATCTACAAAGATCAGGATTGGGGTGAACTCTATGATCGTGAAACCGATCCGGGCGAGACCCTCAATCTCTGGGAGAGCCCGGAGCATGCAACCATACGCGCCGAATTGACCGAACGTCTGATCCAGGAAATGATCGCCACGATGGAAGAAAGCCCGAGAGCCGACCTGCTCGCCTGACCCTGGCCATTCAACCGGTACGGGGCAGCCGGTACGGGCCAGCAGCTACGGGGCTACAGATAGGTGAGCGGGAAAGGTGAAGCGGTGAACTGCCCATCAATTGCGTGAGGGGCAGTTCAATTGCGTCGACGCATCCTCAAACTACAATATGGTCTTTACCTTCTCGGCAATCGCCTTGCCCAGATCGGCATTGTTCTGTTCCGTGAAATGGATGCCATCGCAGCCATCCGTGGTGACAAAATCACTGGCATTGAGAAACGCGCACTTCATGAAATCAGCCATATCCCGGTATTGCTGACCGAGTTCCGCTGATTTTTCATGGCCCCCGCCAAACATGCCCTGAAAGTATGGATGCTGCATGGGTGTCAAGGGCGGCGGCGCAACGACAAGGGCCTTTGGTGCCGGATAGGGCGTACCGATACCGCCAGCGCTGGTGGCGATCTGGCCAACCAGCTTGGACATGCCATAGGCGATATCATAGGGCGTACGGTTGAAAAACGGCTTGGTATCATTGGTACCCAGCATGACAATCACCAAATCGAGCGGCAGGTGACTGGCCAATGCAGTCGGCAGATATTCACTGCCGTTCAAACGCGGATCATTGGGATCATCAGCGCTCGTTGTACGCGCGCTCAGCCCCTCTTCGATGATATGGAAGCCATCGCCAAGATGGGACGCCATCTGACCGGTCCAGCGCTTCTCATAAGGGTATCGATAGGTGGGCGCCCCCTCGACAACGGGGATCCAGCCCCAGGTCAGTGAATCTCCAAAGCAGAGAATTGATTTTTTCTCAGACATTCCTATCTCCTCGATGTTCAAGCGTTCAAGTTCTGGATTTTGCTGTTCGCAGACCATAGAAAATGGCTGCCAGCAGAATGATAAGCCCCTGCGTGATCAGCTTTCCCGATTCGCCGATACCAAAGGTCGTCATGACGACGAAAAGCAGGGCGAAGGAAAGAACCCCGAAGAAGGGACCCCAGACACCGCCCTCGCCTCTGCCGAAAACCACACCGCCCAGAATGGTCGCAGCAACGGCCAGAATGGGCAGTTCATGACCCACCCTGACACTGCCCACGGCAATCGATGCCGTCTGGACGAGCGATGCCAGTGCAGTCATCAAGCCGGCGATCGTGTGGGCGACAATGACTGTTCTTTCGACAGGCACGCCCGAAAACTGAGCTGCAACCGGATTTGCACCAACCGATGACACATAGCGACCATAGACAAATCGCGACAGGAACAGCGACATGATGAGCGCCAAAGCCACCCAGAACAGCACCGGTGTCGGTATCATCCAGAGTTTGGTATTGTAGATATCACTGAATATCGACGGCACGTCGCCTGGCGGTTTGCCACTTGCCAGAAATTGCACAATGCCAACCAGCACGATGTTCACCGCCAGGGTTACGATGACAGCCGAGACCCGTCGCTTTCCAACCATGTAGCCGTTGAACAGCCCTACAGCCAGGCCGGTTGCCAATGAGATTGCCACGAAAAAGGGCAGTGAGGCGCCCGGGAACATGCTGGACGAGATATAGAAATTGATCAGAAGCAGAACGCCTGCCCCCGACAGATCGATCGAGTTCACCCGGATCACCAGCATCTGTCCGAGCACCAGAATGCCTAAAGGCACGACCTGCCGGATGAATATGCCCATGATGTTGATATTGAGCATATGCGGCCGCGAGATCCACAGCACGACCAGAAGAACAGCAAACACGAAATAGGCGGGCGGTATTCTGGAAATACGATTGAAATTGATCCTTTTGAATAGAGCTGCCATGTCACAGCCCCATCTTTTTGCGTGACTGCAATCCGACAACCAGCAGGAGGATTACACCCTTGATCGCTGTCTGTACGAAGGCCGAGATATTGGCGCTGTTCATGCCGTTTGCCAGCAAGGCCATGACCAATGCGCCAATGACTGTTCCATGAAGACTGCCGACGCCGCCGGAAAGCTGCGTGCCGCCAATGGCCACTGCCGTTATGGCATCCATCTCGAACAGAAGGCCGACATTCGGATCGCCGGAAACAATCCGGCCAGCCAGGAATATGCCCGCCAGCGCTGCAAAGCAGGAGCAACCCACATAGGCCAGCAGGATCTTTCGCTTGTCGGCGACACCAAAATTGTGCGTGGCCTCATCGGTGCCCGAAGCAATGCCGCCGCCAATCGCGAAGAGATGCAGCCCGAACCGCGAGCCGTGAATGATTTTCCAGGCGATCAGCACCGTGACAATGCCCCAGAAAACCGGAAGCGGTATGCCGTAAAACGAACCCGCAACGGCATCGATCACGATCTGCGGCACATCGCCTCCCGATACCGGGCGCAGAATTCGGGTAATGCCCAGCACAATGAACTGCATCGACAGGGTGGCGATGATCGGGTGGACATTGAGACGGGTAACCGCAAGACCATTGATCAGCCCGATGAAGGCTGCAAGAGCAAAGACCCCCGGTATGGAAATCAGCGCAGGCGCCCCGAGGGCCAGGATCGCTGTGGTAAAACTGATGACCGAACCGACGCTCAGATCAAGACCACCAACCAGCACGACAAGCATCATGCCAATGGCCGTGATGATCAGCGGCATGGCCTGTGCGACAAGATTGAACAGATTTTCCGAAGTCAGAAATCGCTCGGTGGTCAACCCCAGCCAGAGGACAATGGCCAGAGCAATCAACAGAGCGAAAAACCAACGCCCCTGCCGACTGTCCTTTCCCGTTAGCAGTCTTTTCATCGTCCGGTTCATGGTGTGGTTTCCAATCTGACCTGACCGGCCTGACGGCTCAGAGCGGCGTCCAGAATTTTGTGTTCAGTGGCATTTTCCGCAGCCATTTCGCTGACGATTGTATCCTCATGGACGACATAGAGACGATCACACAGGCCAATCAGCTCAATGGTTTCACGCGACAGGACCACGACGGCCCCACCCTGGTTCGCAAATTCCCTGAGCAACCGGTAGATTTCCGACTTGGCCCCTATATCGACACCGCGCGTCGGCTCTTCGACAAGCAGGATCGACATTCCCGCAGCAAGGTAGCGGCCAAGCAGCACTTTTTGCTGATTGCCCCCAGACAATGCGCTGACCGGTTCCGCCGGACCACTGGCCTGCACGGACATGCTGGCCATCGTTTCGCGAATTTTGTCCCCATAGCCCTCGGCGAGGGAGAATTCGGATTTTCTGCTGTGCAACCCAATCGCAATATTGTGACCGATGGAGAGCGTCAGAAAAAGCCCCTCTTCCTTTCGGTCTTCAGGAACCAGCCCGACACCCAGAGACTGCAGATAGCGGATGCCGCCATCCTTGCTGACAGGGAATTTCAGTGCCTTTCCACGCACCGAAACCTTTCCTCCGAAGGGTTCGAACTGGCCGACAAGAGAGCGCAGAAACCTCTGCTGCCCCTGTCCCTCCAGGCCCGCCATACCGACAATTTCACCCTTGCCCACAGTCATGGAAAATGGTGCGGAACTGTCCGTGATCCTGAAATTTTCAACATCCAGCATTGCTTCGCCCGGTTCCGCATTGCGTTCGGGAAACAAATCCTTCAGTTCCCGTCCCACCATCATGGCGATGAGCGAATGCGGGGTCATTTCGGCAAGAGGTTTTGTTGCAACCAGTTCACTGTCCTTGAGGACGGTGACCGTGTCACAAATCTCGAAGATTTCATCCATCCGGTGCGAGATGTAGACAATAGCCTTGCCCTCATCACGAAGCCGTCGGATATGCCTGTTCAGAACCTCGACATCAGCGGCATTCAGCGCGGCTGTCGGTTCATCCAGAATAAAAATACTGGCGTCGGCTTTGATGCCGTGCGCTATCTCGACAAATTGTCGCTCGGCAATCGTCAATTCGGAGACCATTGTTTTCGGATTGAGGTCCAATCCCAGTTCTGCCAGCGCCTTGGTGGTTTCCCGGTTCATGGTCGCATAGTCAACGGTGCCGAAACGCAAGGTTGGCTCGCGACCGAGAAACATGTTTTCCGCAATCGTCAGATTTGCCAGAAGGGAGAGTTCCTGAAACACGGTGGAGATACCAAAATCCAGCGCCTCTTTCGGCGTGGCGAACGTCACCACCTGTCCGTCCCTGCTGATTTTGCCGCTGTCCGGTTGGTGGACCCCTGCAAGAATTTTCATCAAGGTGGATTTGCCGGCACCATTTTCGCCCATCAAGGCGTGCACAGATCCCGCCAGCAGTTCAAATGAAACATTCTTCAGCGCAACACTGCCTCCAAACGCCTTTGATATCCCTGACATTTCAATGCGTTTTTTCACGTCGCCCCCAATCCTTGTCGCCGCGACCTGCTTAAGGCTCTTGATGTTCCTGCGGGAGCTTTTGCCCCCGCAGGAATGGTGTGGACCATAGAGTCCTGGGAGAAACTACTTCTTGCTGTAGAGTTCCTGCAGCTTTTCTTCCGGCAATTCCGTTGGCCACCAGACATTGGCCGACAGGTCATCACGATAGTAGGTTTTGGCCTTTTCCACATCCCAACCGTCGGGATTGTAATCGTAATGTTTCTTCAGTTCCTTGCCTTCAAGCAAGGCCACCGCAGCACGTACACCGGCAGCACCCTGGGCCGGAGAGTATTCTGCAGAAATCGAGGCGAAACCGTCTTTGATCCACTGACCAAAATAGCCATTGTTGCCCTCACCGGAAATCGGCGGGATCGTGGCGCCGAATTGCTTGAATACGTCGACACAGGCACGGGTCATATCCGCTCCCGAAGACCAGATTCCATCGACGTTCGGATTGTTCAGGTAGAGTGTTTCACAGAGCTTTTTGGTCTTGTCGTATTGCCAATCACCATGTTCTTCCACCAGGATTTCAATATTGGTGCCTTCAAGGGATTGCTTCAGACCATTGTAGCGGTTGGTGTCCTCGGGATGGCCAGCAAGACCGCGTAGAACCCAGATCTTTCCATCCTGGCCAACACTTTCCACAAGCCAGTCACCCATGACTTTGCCGAAATGCTCGGCGCCACCCTGAATCTCTGTTGTAAAGGCATCCGATTCAATGCGACCTGTGTGCAGGACCACGGGAATGCCGGCAGCGATGGCCTTGGCAATGGAAGCATCGGCGGATGTCGACGTAACCGGCTGAACGATGATGGCGTCCATTCCCTGGGCAATCAGATCCTCGATATCAGCCACCTGTTTCTTCTGATCAAAACCTGCATCGAGCAGAACGAATTTCTCGATGCAGTCGACAGCGGCGGCAGCACCTTGCGATTCATGCGCAACCTGAACGGTCCAGGTGTTCGCATTGACGCCGAAATGGCTCATGCCAATTTTCCAGCCGCAGTCTTTTTTGTATTTGCCGGCGGGCACCACCGGGTTGTCACCGGCGCGTTCCGTGACGCCATCCATGATATTCACGCCTTGCGCAAAGGCCGGAACCGACAGTGCCGTTGTTGCCAAAAGCGCGACTGCGGCAAATGCCTTAATTGAATTCTTCATTGAGCTAACCTCCATGTTGGTCTCAGATTTCCAATCCCGTTCCCGGTGGTCGAAAGATCTGAAGACCCTCTTCCCCGGATGCCAGATGGCCCGTTCCAAACAGATTGAACGCCACAATCGGCAACGATGTACTGGTTGTCAGGCCTGATCAGTGCGTTGCGCGTAAGCAACCGAACCAAAGCACAAGAGCAAATTTCGAGCTCGCTCCCTGCGTCTGAAACATCATTTCAGGACCTCCTCCCACCGTCAAAAAATCACGCATCAAGGCACCTGTCAATAGATATTCATGTAGAATGATTATTATCCAAAACCCTCTCGATGTTGCTATTTGTGACGATAGCTGCCATCATGAAAATGAATAAATCACTCATTGAGCACCCGTAACACACTCTATTTATTGCCATTTTAGACAGGAAGAAAATGCGCTCTGTTCTTTGCTTCGGAGATTCCAATACCCACGGGCAGATGCCGGGTGGAACGCCTCTGGATCGGTTTGGTCCTCAGCAGCGCTGGCCAGGCGTGATGGGTCGTGAGCTTGGTCCAGGCTGGCACATCGTTGAGGAAGGCCTGAGTGGCCGGACCACGGTGAGAGACGATCCGATTGAAGGCGCACACAAGAATGGCCGGACCTATCTGACGCCTTGCATCCAGAGCCACACGATCCTTGATATTGTCATCATCATGCTCGGCACCAACGACCTGAAGGTGCGTTTCAATCAGCCACCCTCTGAAGTGGCCATGGGCCTGGGTTGCCTCATCTACGACATCAAGGAGCTGAGCCCCGGCCCTGGAGGAACAATCCCGGAAATCATGATCGTTGCTCCGCCTCCGATGCTTGATGACATCAAGGAGTGGGAATCAATCTTCAAGGGCGCACAGGAAAAGTCGCGAAAACTGGCCCTTGAGTTCGAGATCATTGCGGATTCCCTTGAGGTCCATTTTTTTGATGCCGGCTCCGTTGTGGCCTGTGATCCGCGTGACGGATTTCACATCGGCAGGCAAGCCCATGAAGATCTGGGTGTCGCTCTGGCCCGCGAAGTCGAAGCAATCGGGTGGGCAAACGAACATGTTTAGGCCATCTGAATTGCGCAGCCGCTCGATGCCTGGCGACAGGTGCCAACAAGCCAGCACGGGAGGTCGTGCTCTTGCCTGACATGAGATTTGCGCCCCCCAACCCGCTGCGCATCGCCGATCGTGCAAGTGGATTGAACGCGGTGAGTGTACGCAGCTATAACGAACGCTTGCTGCTGTCCCTGCTGTTGCAAAATGAATCGATCTCGCGTTTCGAGATCGGTGTTAAGACCGGCCTGTCCGCCCAGACGGTTTCTGTTCTGGTCCGATCGCTGGAACAGGAAGGATTGGTTGCCAAAGGAGAAGCGCAAAAGCAACGGGGCCGGGTGGGGCCACCGACCGTGCCAATTTCTCTCAACCCGGAGGGTGCTTTCTCTGTGGGGGTGAGTGTTGGTCACAAACACACGGATGTCGTACTCATCGATTTCGTCGGAAGCGTCAGGTTCCACGCCACGTTGCCCAATCCGGCACCCGATCAAAACAGCAATCATTCCGATTTCCTCGAAACAGTCAAAAAGGCCATTGAACTTCTGCCCGGTGAAACCCACCAAAGACTGGCCGGCATCGGCCTGGCGCTGCCTGAACCGGGCGACGGGGCACACAATGATCCCACGCCCCCGGACCTGAGATATTCAGCCCTGCAGGAGGAGATGGAAAAAGAGATCGGCTTTCCCGTCTTTGTGCAAAACGACATCACCTCGGCGGCCGGCGGCGAAAGCATGTTCGGGGCGGCCAAACCTCTGTCCGACTATCTCTTTTTCTATCTCGGAGCCGAGCTGCACAGCCGGCTTATCTTGAACCATCAGATTTACTACGGAAACTCTTCGTTGAGTTTCGACGTTGGCATTGCCAGCCTCGAGCGAAATCTGCAGGAAATCAACAAACCAACAGAACCCCTTTGGGATCGGGCTGGCACTTGGCCCGACTATGGCAAGATCAAGGAAAGCTGGGAGGCATCACTTGTCGAGCAGATGAAACGCTCTTTCAATGCTCTGGCGCAGTTCGTCGAAATCAAGACGATTGTTCTGTCATCCTATGCACCGCAGGACATTTGCGGCGCCATTTGCGAAAATCTTGAAAGCAGCCTGATTGGCGTCAAGGCCATTGCCGGCAGCATCACCCCCTCTCCCAAGGCCATAGGAGCTGCCAGCCTTCCCTTCAGTTCCCGTTTCATGGTCGAGAACAAAGAGAAGTAATTGATTGGGGTGGCGTCCCTTTCCAGCTTTACCATTTGAATGACAATCGACGCAGGCATTGCCCCTGGGTTTCCCCTCGTTGCACGGATTCCCGCAACCTTCACTACGGGATTGTCACGTACTGACAGGCGCATTTCCCTGCCCGGGCATGGCCCGACATGCCTGCGAAAAACCGATCCACTAGCAGCCTGTCTTGCTTCGGATTTTCGCAAATTTTCCTGTACCTCTGCGTGATCTGATGCAATAGTTAAGGAATTGCTCCCGGCACACGACAAGGGGTGCAATGGTTCAGCATGCGCGTGACGATACGTAATCGATCAGATTGGCGGCCTTGGGGAAGACCGTTGATTGTCATGGAGCGCCTAGAGACAAGCCGTGCAGGATCAGATCTATCAAGGGACTGTCTCCAGGGATGGGAGACGAATCTATCGAGTTCAAAAGAGAGGGATATGACGATGTTTTCACATTTGAAGTGCGGTTTGCTGGCGTTTTGTCTGGTTTTGTTCAGCCAGGCAGCTTCGGCGCAGGTTACAGAAACCGTCTACGCCCACGTGCGTGGATGGACAGTGGTGACAGCCACGGAATATGGAAATTTTCAGGGTTGCGGGATGTCACGTGGCAATGGCGCTTTTGACATTATTCTTGGCATTGACAATGCGGGCAACTGGAACATCGGCTTCCCCTCCAGCACACGGGAAGGCGGACGCGTTAACGTCGATATGGATATCGATCGGATGAGCGACGTGGTGACCCTGCAGGCGAAAGTAGGCTTCGCTTTTGGACTGACATCTCCCGATTGGGTGGGCGCAATAGCCAGCGGACGCCACATGAGTGTGCTGATGGAAGGCCGCAGGCACGACATTTCCCTGAACGGTACAACCGCTGCCATTCACAAGGTTGAAGAATGTGCCGGCCGATATGTCCGGGTGGCTTCGATTGCCCGCAACAACCGCGCGGCAGCACCAAAGGCCCCCCAGCAGCGCGCAGTCGCCCCGGTTGAACGTGATGTGGCCAGGATGGGGTCCGGCTGTCCTGCCTATGGCAGCCTGCGTTCACCCAATGTACAGGACTGGGGTGAGGTCAACTTCACCAACCGCACGGATCGCGCCCTGAACATCGCCTGGCTCGACTACCAGGGAGACAATGTTGATATGGGTGGAATTCTGCCTGGCGAAACACTGTCGCTGAACTCCAATGCCGGCCACATGTTCATTGCAAAAGATTTCAGTGGAAGTTGCATCGGCGGCGTGTGGACATTGGGAGTTGGTCAAAATCAGTTCGATATTTACCAATAGGTCCACCGCTCACTCCGCCTGAATTCTGGCTGGACCCTATCACAAGGACCAGCGCGGCTTGGTATGAGCCGCGCTCTGTTTGCGTTCTGGACTGTATCGACAGACTTGGTCCGAAGAGGATCAAGGATGCGATATTGGCGAACGCTGAAAGGACCTGGTGATCGCAGACGCGCAAGCGTGGATTTATGCCATACTCGGTGATTGACGTTTGATGTTGCCTCATCTGTGACGCTGAAGAAGATATAATCAGTTTTGCCGCAACCAACTTGCGCTCGTTTGGTAGGGCGAAAGCAACACCCTATCACGATAAGTTGTGCGATGTTTGCGCGAAGAATGGGCTGCTGATCCACTTTTATCACGATCAATTGCGATACGTCGCCAGCATCAAGATGCACTTACTCCGCCTGCGCGCGGCACCGCAGTCTGATCGCATCTGCTTTGGAACAAGTGATTGATTAATCAAATTGAATCCCATGGCGTTATCGATTGACTCTTGACCCAGGATACTCAACTACTGGCCCTTGGAATATTATTGTGGGGGAAAGTGCGTGAAGCGCTATGCTGTTGTTTTGTCTATTCTCCTCATGTCCGTGGGGTGCGCCAAGCGCCCAGACGCGATTACGCCTGTGTCAATGCCCAGCGATGTCTATACATTGATGGAGTGCAGCAAGCTCAGTGATGAACTCACCCGAGAACAGCAGAACCTGGATACGCTTTCGCGCGCTCAAAACGATGCGGCCACCGGCGACGCTCTCGGTGTGTTTTTGGTCGGCCTGCCCCTCGCAAGTGCGACTGGCGGCGACAAGGAAGGGCTGATCGCAGTATCGAAAGGCAAGGTGCAAGCGCTCGAGAGCGCGAAGCTGCGAAAAGGCTGCTGATTGCATCTGCGTGATCGATGCATCTGTTCACGCAATCACCTTGAAATCAACGGACAGTGCCTCTCTCGCTCTGCCAGATCCTGGTAAGCCCGCGCCTGCATTTCTGTCAAAAAGCTCAAAGTTCCGGCCACTCAGCTTCCTTTTGCGAACGATCAGGTGAAAATTCCAAGCGCCCTACGATCATCCTCTGCAAGCAAATAGGTATCGGCGCCAGACCACGTGTTCCCAATATCTGAAAAATAGCCAAGTGCCTCCAAGACAGGACTGGCTGCCAGGACGCGAGCAACCATTTGCTCTACGGATCGTGCGTAATCAGATGCAACAAATGTCTTTGATGCCCAACGCTGTGCATTTTCCCCATACGACATGATCAGGTCACGATCATGCAAGAGTTTTGTCAGGCAGAGCGAAAGATCATCTATTTCGTTTTGTGGCAAAATTTTGAAAATGCAATCATCAGGCAGCTCCGCATAAAAGCCTGCGTCTGTGCATATCACTGCCTTGCCATAGAGCATTGCTTCAATCGCCGAAGCAGATGCCGCTTCAAGCGTGGGCCATCGCAAACAACTGACGACATCGCTGTTTGATATCGCTTGAGCCAGCTCCGTGTCGTCGACCTGTCCCGAAATAACGAGTTTGACACCCAACCGCCGGGCAAGAGAAGAAAGTGCCAGTTCTACTTCCTGTTCAATAAATCCAACCAACGTGTACGTGATATGACGTTTGAGATCAGGGTTCGAACTGATGGCCCGGATAACACTCTCGACGCGCTTGTTGGCATTGACGTGCCCGATTGTCAGCAGGTTCAATGATTGATCCAATTCCAACCCTTCTGTCTGAGCAGGTGCCAAGGCAGTGAACCTGTTATAGGCAAGCGGAACGACGCACACTGGCCCCGCGCAAGCACTTAACACCCGCCTGCAACCCCATTCACTGTGCGTTATCACACCGAGCGCCATGGAGGATATCCATTCCGTCATCGGCGAGATTTCATGCGTGTCTGCGATAAATTCAGCAGGATTGGCCGCGTTGAAATAACTCTCTGCTGCAGCATCTCCATAATAATACCTCAGGATGCTGTCTGCTTCGTCCCGCCGCGATTCAGACCATGCCCAGAACAGGCTACCCAGAAAAAAATCATGCAAACAGACAATTCCCGGCAACTTTGGCATCCAGTGCAGGCATCCTTCATGATAGCTGTAATTGTCACCAACTTGATATATGAATTGATCGGCTGTCTGAATTTCCTGGGTGCGGTCGTGCAATTCATTCCACGGAACGAGAGATACACCAAAGTCGTGCGTTTCCTGGTCTTGCAGCGAGATCGATTCAGTGCGAACAACCGTCACCGCATGACCTTGCGCAATGAGTTCTCTAACAACCAGTGCCGCCATCCGGCCAATTGCAGAACGCTTTATCGTCGGGGTAAAAAACAGCAATTTCATCGCAGAAGTTTTTCCACGGTTGTCGGCCAGTTCGCTTCCATGCTGTCCCATAAATCCTTTGCTGCCATGCCAAAAGCCAGTGTTTTCGTGTCATTTTCATAGACGGCGTTCATCGCAGCCGCCAATGATTCTGCGTTGGGCTGCGCAACCCAACCTGTTTCGGCATTTTTCACCAATCCCAAAACACCGCCGCTATCGGTCGCCGAGATCAACGCCTTTCGGGCCGTAGCAGCCTCCATGGAAACGTAACCCAGGGAATCCTCGTCAATTGGCAAGTATGCCACAGCTGTCGCATCGTTGATGTAGTTGGCGTATTCGGCGCGTGGAAGAAACCTCAGGTCAAGTTTTACGCGGTCCGATAGTCCAAGCTCTTCAACCCTGCGAATTAGCTGCTCGCGGTCATTTGGAGCGTCAGGTGGGCCAGCTATCACCAATCTGACACAACGATCAGCTTTTGCCATTGCGTCCAATAAAAGATATTGACGTTTCATGTCGTTGATGCGGCCACCGGCAAAAATATATCCCTGCGGGGCACCCCCCGCAAACAATTCCGGATCATTGATCGGAGGCAATAGAACCTCTGAGTCGAAGCCATTGTATTTTTTCAAACGTCGGCGTGTCACTTCCGAGATTGTGAAAATACGGCGACTTTCCGAGAAGCCTTCATTATCCGCTCGCCGTATCATTTCCCTGAGTGTCCGACCTTCGGAATCTGCAGTGAGATTTGTATGCCCCGCGTCAAAGAGATCAAAAGCCTGTCGATATTGATGCACCAACCAGAGCGTCTTATGGGGATGACGAATTAGGTAAGCCGGGAATTTCAGCGCGATAACATGGTCGACGTTCCAAAGTTCAAAGGCACGTACCATCATCATCTGTGATGGTATCCGGGTTGCAGGCTCCCATTGAAACGGAATACGCAGTACCTCGGCCTCGTGCCCCGCGAGCACGAGGTTTCTTTGCAGATGAACGGCCAACTCTTCAGCTCCACCCCAAATAAAGGGCGCCATGTTGGTAACGACAAGAACCTTCACGCCAGCAACCTGTTGAGAACATGGTGCCAGCTGATATTCAAGGACTCCAGCTGGTTGACAGCATTTTTTCCCATTTGAACGGTTTTATGACGGTCAAGATAAAGTCTGTCCATCGCTTCAGCGAGGGCTTTGGCGGTCGGCTCAACAACATATCCATTCAAGCCATTGCTAACCAGCTCCAGCACCCCGCCCGAGTCCGATGTCGTCAATATGGGCTTGGCTGCATGGCTGGCTTCGACGGATGGATATCCATAGGAATCTTCGTCAAATGGCAAATAGGCGGCGGCAAGGCAGGATGCCAATTGCTTCACTTTTTCTTCCTCGGAAATCCAACGGTTCTCCAAAACGATCCGATTGGCAAGCTTCAGTGCGCGAATTTTCTGCACAAGTGCGCCAGCATATGCCTCGCCAGAGCCGACCCCAGACAATCGAAGTCGAACGGGTGTCTTGGTATATTGCATTGCCTCTATGAGAATATCCTGGCGTTTGTGGGGTTCCAGCCGGCAGATACACACTATTTCGTCGGAAAATTCCGTGCAATGGAAACGGTCTGATTGGTAGACTGGCGGGTAAAGCACTTCACTGGAAATATTGTTGTATTTTTTCAGGCGGTTGGAAACCACACGACTGTTGGTGAATATTGCGCTGGCTTCCGTGAGAGCAGCTGTATCAACACGGCAAAGCGCGTCACGCACGCCTCGGTTTTTCGCATTATCTGCCAAGCCATATGGGCTATCCCACAGATCGTAGTAAGCGCGAATATGGTGGATAAACCAGACAATCTTGCAGCGATGCGAGATCAAATGCGCTGATGGGCGAAAGCAGATAACCCGATCTGCCGCATCAAGGTCTATCCAACGAAAAGCCATGAGCTGCTTGAACAACAGTTCCGGAGCATCCATCTGCGGAAGATATACGCGTTCAACCGAGTGTCCCTGCCTTTCAAGCATGGCCTGCAGCCATTCAACTATATTGCGAGCACCGCCATGCAGAAAGGGTACATAGGTGGAAACAAGTGCAATTTTCATGAATCGACACCCAATGCCTGGTCCAGGGCATCGCGGACTCTTTCCACGTCAGCCAGTCTCATATGCAGATGGGTGGGCAGATTTATTCCCCGCTGAGACCACAGGTCTGCGACAGGATAGCCGGACTCCTCACGATAGGGTGGGAGAACATGCATGGGATAGAACACCGGACGCGTTTCGATGCCCATAGCATCCATCCGCAGCATCACTTCATCGCGCAGATGCGCGTCCCCCTCACGCAGAAAAATATTGTACATCCAATAAACGTGCCTGGCCCATGGCGCCTGCGATGGCAGAACTATTTTTTCACGCAATGATTCAAGAGCATTGTTGTACCATCCAGCCAGGCGGTGGCGTTCTGACAAGGCACAATCAATATTTTCGAGCTGCGCCAGACCGATGGCTGCCTGGATATTGGTCATCCGGTAGTTAAAGCCCACCACCGGAAACCAGTATCGGCGCAGCGGGTCCATTCCCTGTCCGCGGTACAAACGCAAACGAGCCTCCAGCGCATCGTCATTGGTGGTGATCATGCCACCTTCGCCTGTCGTAATGATCTTGTTGCCATAGAAACTGAATGTGGCGCAGGTGCCAAGGCCCCCAACGTTCTTGCCATGCACTTGCGCACCATGCGCCTGCGCAGCATCTTCGAGTACCCATAATCCGTGCCTGGCAGCCAGGGTATTGATTGCATCCATATCGACCGGATGGCCGAAGAGGTGTACCGGGATAATTCCTTTTGTTCTCGAAGTAATCTTTTTTCGATCTCATCGGGGTCGATATTCACAGTCCCGGCGCACACATCCACCAGAACGGGGGTTGCACCGCAGTAATGCACCGCGTTGGCGGTCGCGATGTAGGTTACTGTGGGAATGATGACTTCATCGCCCGGCTGCAACCCGAGACCAACCAGCGCAAGATGAAGGGCTGTTGTTCCATTGTTTGTTGCGATGGCATGTTTGACGCCGCAGAAACGGGCGAAGCCCCTCTCAAACTGCTCAACATATTTGCCATTGGAAGAAATCCAGTTTGTATCGATACAATCGAGCACATACTCCTTTTCTCTGGTGGATAATTTTGGTTCAGCAACTGCAATCCGTTTCAAGAAGAATAACCTATTTGTTTTCAATGTGTTTGGCTGGAACGCCAAAGGCTGTTGCTCCGGCAAGTATATGGGAGAGAACAACGCTCCCGGCACCGATTACCGCATTGTGGCCAATAACAATTTCAGGAACAACTGTCGTCCCGATCCCCAGGAATGCACTATCTCCCACCTGAACATTGCCCGCCAAAGCAGTTTGTGGGGAAATATGCACTGCGCGCCCAATGATGCAATCATGATCTATTGATGCACCCGTGTTTACGATGGATAAGTCACCGACAGTGGCATCGGCATTGATTACGGCGCCGGCCATGACGGCTACACCGTGACCAATCTTTGCACTGGGAGAAACGACGGCGCGGGGGCTTATTGCATTTTCCAGAACATAGCCCTGTTTCATAGCAAGATCGGCCAACCGATTTCGTATTTGGTTGCAACCGATGGCAATAAATATTCTGGTATAGCCCTGTGAACGCAAGCGGGTGATATGTTCATCACCTTCAAGCACTGGAATACCAAGACATTGCTGAGGGCTGCCCTTTGCGCCGACACAAAAGGCAACATGTTTCCCCATTGCCCTCAGCAGTTCGATACAGACTTTTGCATGGCCACCCGCGCCAACGAGTACTAATTCTTTCATGAATCTAGTAATTTACCCCACACATCAGAGTCGGCCTTGCTGAACAAAAGGTTCGTAGATTCGCAGGAAAAAAGCGTGCTGTCCGGCCACGTCTCCAACGCTCCTGTTTGATCGTTAATGACCTTATATTGCAATCCCAAGCCATGAAAAAAGCCCAGCCAAGCGTCGGGTGATTGTATGTGACGCGGACAAAATTCTGCTATAATCGCCAAATTGTTGTTGTTTTTCAGAAAAACAGCCGCGCTATCCATGACTTCCAATTCTGCACCCTCAGCGTCAATTTTCAAAACATCAATGGACTTCGTTCTGGCAAAAAACTTGTCCAGCCTGACGTTGGCGACATCTATCGAGGCTTGAGCGCTGTGGTTCTCTTCATTCCTCTCGAAAAGAGAATGGTGCCCGGATGTCTCACCAAGAAACAGGCTCCTATTCCCCGTTGTGTTGGAGACCGCTGCCTCTTGAATTTCGACCATATCGGAAAAGCCGTTGAGCCAGATTGTTCTCTCAAGCAGGCGTTTTGTGGGTTCGAATGGCTCGAAGGCTATGATCTCCCCCTGTCCACCCATGGCGCGCGCAGCAGCCAGCGTATGCAGACCAATATTTGCACCCACATCTATGAAACAATCCCCGGGCTTGATCAATTTTTCAATCAGCAAACGTGTGCCTGGCTCCCATTCGCCAACTTCAAGCAGGCACGCCAAAAGAGCATGATCACGTGCACTGCAAAGTACATAGCCAACGCTGGTACGCAGCAGAACTTCGTCCTGACCGCAATTGACAGCTGTTCTTCTGGCAGCTGCGCAACTGTAACTTTCTATTCGGTCCAACCGCTGTAGAATTTTTTTTTCCAGTTCCTCAACGACAATGGCCCTTTCCGTCAGAACCATCGCCCTGGCCTCCCGCGCGGCCGTTTCGACCGCCTGTTGAAGTTCGCGACGCCATGCCTGTTGTCTTTCATGGCGCATTCTTTTCCACCGCGTTCGCAGACCAAGGATATAGGGCAATCTGCGTGCACGATCGAACAGCATGGACATCTTTTGTTTCATCGGCCGCATATAACGTCTCACCCCCGGCTCGATACCGGTCTCGTCTTGATCCATGCGTTTTGCTGGTTTCACCGGTTGACGACGAGAGAAATGCTGGAAGGCAACGTCGATATCCACACCATCTCTCAAAGATTTTTTCATCTAAATGTCCCGGTCATAAGGGCAACGGCAAAAGGGCAAGTGTCATGAACAATAAGTCCTACACTGTCACAAGCACGAACGCTACATGCACACCATTGCCAAAAGGACAGCATCCCCGAGCACAAAAATCGCCCGATAGCGCTCGCAACTGTTGGCGCTCTCTCGTGACAGCGGAAATTAAAAGGCTGCGTTCAGGCAACATTCCAGATTGCGGAATTCAGGGAAGTCAGAATTTTTGCGCACCGTGCGCCACCGATGATTTTTGACAAAATGGAAACGTTCCCGCGTCAGTGAGAATGTCAAACCTTGTCGGCGACCGAGCGACCGAAATCGGCGAGTCCGCGCTGACGCATCCGCAATGGCCAGAGTTCGCTGATCTCTTGCGAAGCCTGCCGCAACGCCTCGGCCAGTTCTGTCCAACGCCCCTTGTGAATGCGAACCAGCGGACCGGCAATGGAAACCGTTCCGGCGATCGGATCATCTTCGCCAGAGCCCGAACGGAACGGCACGGCGAGTGCAGCCGTACCCGCCTCAGCCTCTTCCACAGAGATGCCAAAACCCAAAGCACGGGTTTCGTTCAACCGCCCCCGCAATTCGTCAACATTGCGCGCCCTGTTGGGACCAAGCACGCGGTCCGTTCTGAAGCCGCGCGAATAAACGATGGAAAGCGCTTCTTCCTCGGGCAAGGTCGCCAACCAGGCTTTACCGTTTGCCGTTGCATGGAGGACAACCTGCTGGCCCATGTCGGGATCATAGCGCAGCCCTGTGACGGCGCCCTGCGCCCGCGCAACCCAAACAAGATCTTGTCCTTCCAGCATGGCAAGCCGACAATATTCCTGAGTGTTTGCAGCCAGTCGGTTCAACACCGCCTGTATCACGTCAGGGACATTCCGGCTATCAAGATCGCGGAATGCCAGAACGCTCATCTTCAACGACAGTGCATATTTCTGGCTGGAGGGCTCCTGAATCACCCATCCATGATTGGCCATGGTTGTAACAAGACGGTGGGCGGCGCTGGGTGGAATATCCATGCGAGCAGCCAGATCGGAAAGCTCAAGCGCATCGCGTGCGCCGGCGAGAATATCCAACAAATTCAAACATCTGGAAACGGCCGCTACAGTCACTGAAATTCTCCCTGTCTTGATAAGATATCAGTTTTATTCCAATTTGGAAACTATTTCTGATTTCACTTTATGGGTTTTCAGGGAGTCGTTTTCCAAACAGCAAAACACGAGGCAAATTACACATAAACCACGCAATAAATGGTATTCTCGAAATAATTCACTCTATATATTGATGCTAATGAGACCAAGTTCAAACTCTACCGGTTTCCACTTTTGCGTTGACAGGCATGGGTGAATCGTCATTATGGAATGAGATTCCAAAAATGAAGGGTGGAGACTATGAAAATTCGTAACATACTGGCTGCAGCCGCATTCATTGCGTTGCCCTGCACCGCATCAGCAGATCCGATCAAGTTGGTCTGGGCGGGACCGGCGCCTGAAAGAGACTCTCAGGTCCAGGCCATCGAACTCATGGGGGATTACCTGGAACGGGCTGCGCCTGGCGAATTTGACATAGAGGTCTTCGCCGGCGGCACATTGGTCAAGCAATCCGGTGTCTTGCCTTCTCTGCAGACCGGGGCCATCCAATTGGCCTATATCAATGCATTTGACGTATCGTCTCTGGTCCCGGAATATGGCGCGCTGACAGCGGCCTATTCAGTGCGTGACCCATTGCACATGTGTTCGGTCCTGAACGGCAAGATTGGTGATGATTTCAGTCAGGCTCTGGAAAAAAATGCCGGCGTGGTCTCCCTTGGCGCGACATTGTTCGGTTTGCGTCACGTGGCACTGCGCAAGGCAAAGGAGGTCAATACGCCGGCAGACCTCAAAGGCATCAAGCAACGCGAGCCGAATTCAGAAGCCTGGCAGCTTCAAGGTCAAGCCGTTGGGGCGAGCCCGACACCGTTGGCACTGGGCGAACTCTTTCTGGCGCTTCAGACCGGTACGGTGGATGCCCATAGCCTGCCCATTCCGTCCAGCTACAATTTCAAACTCCACGAAGTCACCGAGCAGATCGTGCTGACCGGACATTATGTGAACCATCTGGTCCTGGTGATTTCTGCCGACAGTTGGAATGCACTGGACAAACGTCAGCAAGAGCTACTGCGCGAGGCGGCCGATGTCGCACGCATATTCAATGACCGCGCCAAGGTGAGGGGCGAAGAGGCACTGAAAGCGGTCTTCGAAGAGGCTGGCGTTTCGTTTTCCGTTCCGGACATTCCAGCTTTCATGGCCCACGCTGAGAAAGTCTATGCCGACTCGGATTTCTCCAAAACCTGGAAAGCGGGGCTTGCTGCAGAAATGGCCGCGACGCCCAGCGATAACCCCCGGTGTTTTCATCTGATGCCCTGAAAATATCCAAATGGCCCGGCCGCGATCAGCGTCCGGGCACGTCTTTCCAAAGGGCCGCACAATGTCTTCGCTACAATTTGTCTCCCGGCTGATTTCAGCATCCTTCTTTGCTGTTTCCATCATTGCCATTCTGCTCCAGGTCATCTTTCGCTATCTGCTTCAGTGGCCATTGGGGTGGACAACCGAAGTCGCGATCAATGCATTTTTGATTGGGTCCTGGTGGACCATCTGCCTGAATGTGCGGTTGCAGGATCATGTGAAGATCGGACTGGTTTTCGATAATCTGCCCGTCTGGGCACAACATCTCAGCCAGATTATTGCCTGCACATTTGCCGGTTGCATGTTGCTCGTGGCCCTGCCCGGAAGCCTTAAATATCTGGAGGTCGTGAACCGTCTTGTCACGGGTGTGCTGAAGGTTCCGCTCTCATGGATCTACGTTGTTTTTACATTTTTCCTTATTGTCGTCGGCCTTAGGCTCCTGCTGAATGCTGCACGATGCCTGCGCCTGTTCTACATCGGAGCCACAAAGTGAGCGTCGAATTTGCTGCCATGCTGGCATTGCTTGTTGCAGGCGCGCTCATGCGCTTGCCGATCGGTATCGCGCTGATCTCCGCCTCGATTGCCTATCTCTGGATGCGCGGCCTGCCATTGGTGGCAGTGACAAACACAGTCATGCAGGGTTTTAGCTCGAATTTCGTTTTTCTGGCGATACCCCTATTCATATTTGCCGCACAGGTGATGAACGTTGGAACGATCACCGACAGATTACTGGGTTTCGCGGTGGCTGTGGCTGGACGCACCAAGGGCGGACTGGCGCAGGTCAATGTGATCACCAGTCTGATCTTTTCCGGAATGAGCGGAAGTGCAACCGCCGATGCTGCGGGTGTGGGCACCGTGCTGGTCAAAATGATGCGCAAAAATGATCGCTATCCGGCAGGTTTTGCAGGTGCGGTCACCGCAGCATCCTCTGTCATCGGTCCGATCTTTCCGCCCTCGATACCCATGATCTACTATGCAATCTCCGCCGATACATCGGTTGGCGCGTTGTTTTTGGGAGGGATCATTCCCGCGCTGTTCATCACAGTGGCAATGATGATCCTGAACAGCGTCATAGCCAGGCGCCGGAATTTCCCGATCGAGCCTGCGCAATCGTCTGGAGAAATTTTCACCCAGTTGCGCATTGCGACGCTTCCGTTGCTGACACCGTTCATATTGCTGGGTGGTATCTATTCCGGTGTGATGACGCCAACCGAAGCGGCCGCGGTTGCCGCAGCCTACGCCATTATCGTTTCAATCTTTTACCGGGCGCTTGGATTCAAGGCCTTTTTCCAGGCATTGGAGGAAAGCGCTCGAAAGTCTGCCGTCGTGGTGATGATCATCGCCGGCGCTTTCATGTTCAGCTATGTCATCGCAATTGAGCGGCTTCCCAACACGCTTGTCGCATGGGTTTCTGATTGGGAAATCTCGGCGACAGCGTTTTTGTTGCTGATCAATCTGATGATTCTGCTTTTGGGAATGATCATGCCCGCGGCAACAATCCTGCTGGTGATCATTCCGGTGCTGGTTCCAGCCACCATGGCCATGGGTATCGATCCGGTCCATTTCGGTGTCGTTATCGTGATCAATACGATGATCGGTCTCATTACACCGCCCTATGGGGTTCTTGTCTTTGTAACGTCCGCCGTCAACGACATCGATGCATGGAGCATCATTCGCGAAATCGTTCCCTATATCGGTGTCTTGCTGTTTTGCCTGCTGACCCTTTCCCTCTTTCCAGAGATCGTACTTTATCTGCCGAAAACCTTTGGATACAGGCCATTGTGATGGATCACAAAGTGACCGCCCCCATCACAAGACCTTTCACACCGTTCATTTGCCCCCTGTGAAAGGCAGCACTGCAATATTTTTACGCATTGAATTCAAAATTGGAGAGATTTGATGACCAAGCAACCGAACATCGTCTTCTTGATCACGGATCAACAACGCTATGATACGATCAGTGCTCTTGGATATCCGCACGTGGATACGCCGAACCTTGACCGACTCGTTACCGAAGGCGTTCATTTTACCCGGTGCTATGCGGCGGCTCCCTCTTGCGTTCCGGCGCGTGCGTCGCTTTTCAGCGGCTACTACCCGCATACCACCGGCGTTCTCAACAATGCCGCTTCCTGGCAGAAGGGTTGGATAGAGGATCTTTCAGCGGCGGGATATGATTGTGTCAATGTCGGCAAGATGCACACCCAACCCATGGACGCACAGGCCGGTTTTCGCGCCAGAATGATCGTGGAAAACAAGGACCGGTCAATGGCGAAGCGCGGCCGCGATTTTATCGATGAATGGGACAAGGCCATACAGAAAGCGGGTTTTGAAAAGCCCGGTCTTCCAACCTATAGCAAATTGAACGATTATGCTGATCGGCTGGGTGCCTTTGACTGGCCGCTACCGCGCGACCTTCATTCAGATGTATTTGTGGCCGATCTGGCAATCGACTGGATAGAGAAATCCCGTCTCGAGGCACCGTTCTTTTTGCAAGTCGGATTTCCCGGCCCTCACCCGCCCTATGACCCGACAGAAGAAGACGTCGAACCCTATCTTGGCAGGGATCTGAAGATACGACCCGTGTCGGATGGTGATCTGCAAAGCCAACCGGTCGCCTTTCAGCGCCTGGCGGCCAAACATGCAGCGGGTGACCATGACGCGGTTCGCCACAAGATCGATGCGCCCGAACAGGAGAGGCATCGTCAGCGGGCCTATTATCTTGCAAATGTCACCATGATCGACGCTCAGGTTGGCAAGATCATCGATGCATTGGAAAAAGCCGGCCAATTGGACGACACAATCATTGTCTTTACCTCCGACCATGGGGACAGCCTGGGAGACCATGGCCACAGCCAGAAATGGACCATGTACGAAGAGGTCATAAAGCTGCCCCTGATCATATGGGGCCCTGGCGCATTCGATGCCAAAGGCCCCGTTGACGGGCTGGTCCAGCATATGGATGTGGCGCCAACATTGTTCGAATTGGCCGGAATCACCTTCCCGGAAGGCAGAGAGGCCCTTTCATTTGCCAAAGCGCTGAGGGGCGAACCATTTGAGGGCCGAGAGGCTATTTACTGCGAACAGGGTCTCGATGTCGTTTTTCAGTTCAGCAAATTTGTCTCCATGGTTCGAACATCCCGCTGGAAATATGTCCATCTTCTGGACGAAGATTTTGGACAACTCTTCGACTTGCTGGAGGATCCGCTTGAAGAGAACAACCTGTGGCGTGATCCCGACAAGATTGCAATTCGCGAGGAGATGCACGAGCGACTGTTCAACTGGCGTCTGGAAAGCGGCTATCAGACACGCGATTGGGCAGAAACGGCAAGATGACCAAAGAGCCCATTTCCCGCCAGTTCGCACCTTGAACTGGCGGGATGTGAGGTGCGACAGAACGTTCCACTGACCGGCTAGAGAATGCGCTGGTTTGGATTGATTTGCCCTTGGCAGTTGCGGCTGGCGGCAACAAAACCCTGGGATCAATCAGGTCGCACGCGGATCTGGGCCGTTCCCGATGCCGGATGCAGCGACGACATGAATGCACTGGCATTGTTTGGGAACTGAAATTTCACAAAACTGGCCAGCGGAACGCAACAACGGCAAGTCTTCCAATTCGTTCACCATTTTTATGTAACATCGAAACCAGCGGTCACTGGGGAGAGTTGCACATGTCGTTTTTCTTTGGATTTAAGGGACAAATTGGCAGAGCAAAATACTGGCTCCTACTGCTTTTCTGGGCGGTGGCCATCGTTTCAACCGGACCCTTTCTGATCAAGCTGGTTGATCAGGAATCCACCACATTGCAATCAGTCATTTTATTCGCCCTGTTTGCCCTGGTATCAATTTCGATCATGTCCATGGTCGTCAGACGGCTGCACGATTTGGGCAAATCCGGCTGGTGGTACGTGCTTTATATACTTGTCCCCAAGACCGGAATCGCTTTTTCCGGTGCCGATCCTGGAACCGATACGCAAACCGCTGTTCTCGCCGTTTGCAGCATCATTGCCCTATGGGCATTTTTGGATCTGGGTTTCGTCAGAGGCAAGATGGGTGACAATAAATATGCCTTTGCCAGTGATGTGATTTCTGTGCGCTCCTAGGGCCGGTCAGCCCCTCGGCGAATTGCGCAGGGATCTTGTGGCGACGTCATCGACAGAGCGAAGCCCGCTCCCATCTGGGGCGTTCAGGGCAACCTTGTAGACGTCACGTGCTTTTTCTGCCGACAGCCAACCGGCGTTGACCGATGTTGCCACACGGGCCGGATCCCTGTCCAAAGGGTCCCCATAACCACCACCACCGCAGGACAGGAACATCATTTTTTCTCCATCCTTGCACAGTTCCTGATTGAATGCCGGAAGGTCAACCACCTGACCGTTCGCCAGCATTTTCTGGCTGGCAGTGGGCGCGGCGTCCTGGCCGCCCAGCACACCGCGCGGCGGAAATGTCGTTGCATCCGCCGCATACATGATGGTCATGTCATGATCGATGGGATAATAGGCTCCCTGCACCCCCGGCGCACCTTCAAATTCGCCATAGCCCTGACTGTCGGGACGCACCTCGCGGCTTTCGATGATGAAGGGGTACATGCTTTCATCGACCTCGATTGAATCAAGGGTGATCAGACCGCCATTGGCCGGGCCGCAATAGGTCAGCCAGCCATCATGACCGTTGTTGGCCCCGCCACCGGCATAGCCGACAAAGATCTGGTTTATATAGACCTGCTCCTCCTTGAGCGGGTCCTTTCCTGAAATAACCGCCATGCCAACCGGCAGGTGCGGCCCGCCCTCGGCCTGGCCATAGGGTTTGCCCATTTGCGAAAAGACTGCGTTTCCAGCCGTGGTCAGGCGGTCGTTGACATTGGTCGTCGCCACCGAAGTGCCCGCCGGATAGATCGGCTTGCCAATGGCAGAGCCCTCGCGCATCAGAACCTTGATCTGATTGGCGCTGCCGTGGCAATGGGGCAGGCTGGCGTCGAGATTGTTGAAAACGCCGATCCTGCAAGCGCCATTGGTGGTGTTCTCCGACAGGTTCAGGCCGCCGGGCACACAATCAATGTTATCGCGCACATCGACGGTGATTTCGCCGGCTTCCGGATCAACGATGATCTTGAGGTTGATCGGTATGCCCGCATCGGCAACACCTGGAACCGGGTCATGGCTGATCCGATATTGATATTCGCCAGCGGGCAATTTGCCAATTTCGGCTTTGGCGCGGCGTGCCGCGTAGTCGAACCACTCCTCGACAAAGGTCTGCAACGTGTCGACACCGTATTTCTCGCACAGTTCGATCAGGCGCTTTTCACAGGTGCGCACCGCCCCCATCTGCGCGCGCACATCGCCCAGCCACAAATCCGGCACGCGATTTTTCAACATGCCCATGCGCAGAATATCCTGCTTTTCCTTGTAGTTTTCTGCGATACGCACGCAGGGCCAGTGCATGCCCTCTTCATAGACACTCTTGGCGTAGGGCAGATAGGTCGAGGGTTCCGGCGCGCCGGTGTCGGCGTGGTGTGACAGGGCGACAGCCCAGAACAAGGGCTTTCCGTCAAAGAACACCGGCATCGACAGGATCAGATCAGCATGGTGCGTGCCGCCGGTGAAAGGCGAGCTGTTCACAAACATGTCGCCCTGTTTGATATCATCAAAAAGCTCGGTCAAAGGGCGTGTCGCCACATCCATCGAAGTGACATGGATCGGCAGTGCATCTTCGGTCGTGACCAGACGATGGTCATAGGTCAGAATGGCACAGCTCAGATCCTTGGCGTTCTTGATCACCGCCGAGCGACTGGCCTTGGTGACAACCAGGGTCATTTCACGCACGATGCTTTCGAAACGGCTTTTGAGCACCGACATCAAAAACGGGTCAAGCTGTCCGGCAGCCTTTTTCTTTGTCGTATTCATTTCCTCATCCCCCGTTCCGGTTTTTGTCGACAAGCAGATTGCCATAGGCATCAACCTCGACATCGTGACGCGCAGGCAGGAAGGCGGTGTAGGTTTCAGCCTCGATCAAGGATGGTCCTTTGACAATCGCTCCCGCTCCCAGCGACATCAATTCATAAACCGGCAGATCGATATAGTCGCCCTTGATATTGTCCTGAACATAGGCCTTGCGCATCCCCTTGGGTTGGGCTGGTCCATCCTGCGCCTGCAGCTTGAAGTTACGCCAGATGTCCTGATGCGGACGCTTGCCGATCGCCCGAACATTCCAGCGCGTGAACTCGATCAGATCGTCATTGTTGCGGATGGAATAGATGCGTTCATGGATCTTGTGGAACCGTTCGCGCAGGTCATCGATATGGGCCGGTTTGATCCCACCCGCCGGCAGATCAAAAGGCACCTCGATGTCCCAGGACTGGTATTCATAGCGGCCAAGGAACGACAGCTCAAAGGTCTGGTTGGCCGGATCGACATTCGCACCATTGAGAAAATCACGGGCCTCGCCGATCAACATCGCGATCAACGCGTTGACATCATCATGGCGGAACCGTTTGGCATCGGTGTGCAGGGCGCGGCTGGTTTCCCAGCGAATATCCGAGATCAGGCCGCCAAATGCAGAAAGCCCGGCCATGAAACGCGGGATCATATAGCGTGACAAACCCAGAATATCCGCCATTTCGGCGATATGCAGCGCTGTGCCGCCACCACCGCAAACGAAATAACTGTCGCGCGGGTTCAGACCCTCGCGGATGGTAATATCCTCGATTGCTCCAACCATATTGTGGTTGGAGGTGGTGTAAATTGCATAGGCTGCCTCGGCTACGGATATGCCCAGAGTATCGGCCAGTGGCGCAATCGCCCTTTCAGCCAGATCACGACGCAGAGGAAATGTGCCACCCAGAAAATACGCCGATTCAATATAGCCAAGAACAAGATTGGCGTCAGTGACCGTCGGCTGGTCGCCGCCCTTGTCAAAACAGGCCGGTCCAGGCCGGGCGCCCGCCGAATGAGGACCGACATGCAACATGCCACCGGCATCCACATAGGCAATGGAACCGCCGCCGGCGCCGATCGAACGCACATCCACCTTGGGAATGCCAAGCGCGTCATTGTGGATCATCGAATCCGCTGTGATAATCAGCTGGCGATCACGCAGAGCCGACACGTCAAAGGTCGTGCCCCCCATATCGCCGACGATCACGTCCGCTTCCTCCGTCAGCGCCATTGCGGCCATCGGCGCAAGTGTCGGGCCGGACATTACGCTGTAAATCGGGCGCCTGATCATGTCGGCCGTCGGCATCATGCCGCCCACGCAATTGGCCAGCAGCAGGTCGCCCTTGAAGCCGGATGCCTCCAGCCTGTCAACCAGCCGTTCCACATAGCTGGTAATCACCGGGCTGATTGATGCATTGATGACCGTCGAAATTATGCGTTTGTATTCGCGCGGCAGCGGATTGACGATGTGGCTGAGCGAGACCGGCAGGTCCGGGGCCATTTCGGCGATGATGTCTCGCAGCCGCAACTCGTGCGCCGGGTTGGCGATCGACCATAGAAGGCCGACGGCGATGGCTTCCACGCCGCGTTCCAGCAACAGTGCGACGGCGCGACGCGCGTCATCCTCATCGAGGGCAACATGAATGTTGCCGCGTGCATCAATCCGCCCCTCAACAGTCTGGGTCAATGTGGCCGGAACATAGGGCGCAGGATAATCCAGTTTCCATTCAAAAGCACCCTTGCGCGGTCCTTCGCGCAGCGTCAGCACATCTTTGTGGCCACGGTTCAGGATCACGCCGGTTCTGGCAACCTTGCGCTCCACCAGCGCATTGGTTGATACGGTCGAGCCGTGAACGATTTGCCCAATGTTGGATATAAAGGCTTCGGGACTTTCGCCAAAACCCTCGGCGGCCACCTTCAGCACATCGATAAATCCGGTCTCGAAATCCCCCGGCGTCGTTGCCGACTTGAAAATGCGGATGGAGCCGTCTTCGCAGGCGACAAGACAGTCGGTAAAGGTTCCGCCGATGTCGATACAGATTTGATATTTCATCTGGATTTTTCCGATTGAATTTAACGAAGTCTGCGGCAGCCGCGCCGATCAAATGCCAAGATGGCAATAAACACGAAGCTCAGGATGATGTCCTGAAACAAACCGTCGATGGACATCAGGTTCACACCACTGCGCGTCCCCGTCCGTCGGCGAGGCTTTCAGAACAATGGATTTAGTCCTTCGATGCAGAATCCTGTCGATCATCCTGAGGATATTAGTCGGCTTGCTTGCGGCATTGCAAATGTCATTGTTTGAATGTTTAGCGTTATCCCAAGGGCCTTCCGACAGGATGGGTTCCCACCGACACTTAACAGACACCATCGAATGCCTGATTTTGCAGACTGTAGTGATGTCGACAGTATTTCCAATGTGGAAAAGGGCTTTGAATCACTGCCCCTCATTATTGTGGTAAAACGGTGTTCCAGCAGGATTTGGTGTTCAGCTTCTGATGCCAACGCGGATGATCACCCTCGCTTGAACAGCGCCGGCAAGTGCTGCATATTTTGGTTCACCGTATCAGGAGAACACGGGTATGCTGGACATCAAACCCTGGCTGAGGGAAGTCGTTGCATTCGAACAATTCATAGCATGCAAAAAGAGCAGTCAGTCACACGTTCATCAGTGCCGCACATCACTCATTGACGAAGATCGATAGATTGAGCAACTCCGGGATTTCCCGAGGCGCCATTGTCGCCGCTCCCATAAGGGCAACAGCAGCCACCGGATTTTCAGGCGCTGCAACGATGCGTAAACTCTGCGGATCTTCCAGAAACGCTGCCACGGCAGCCATAATCATGCTGGAAAATTCGGCGTTGCCGATTTTTGCCAATTCTGCCTCAAGCTGTTTGAGGCCCACCTCAACGATGATTTCCTCCGGCATATTTTGAGACATGGCAGCCACCGACAATGCCGCCTTGAGGCCCCCATCATCCACCAGTTCAAACGCCGCAGACTTGAAGCTGGCCGTAAAGATTGCTGATTGCAGGATTTGTTCCGCCTGATCAGGGTTTTCAAAAAGTGCCCGCGGTACACCACCGAGCCTGACACTGGCGCGCACCGTTGCGATGTCGCCCACATCAATCATCACATCCTCAACAACCAGATCTTCGCTCGCCTCGTCCCAGCGCAAGCTCAGGTTCTGGCTCAAACGGATTTTCTCCAGCCCCATCAGCTGAAGCATGGCAGCCACATCCGGCTGCTTGAGATCAGACAGCGGCATTTCCCATCCATGGATCGACATGTCCATCGTCGTCGGGACCGGTGGCAAAGTGCTGTTCAATTCCAGCGCATAATGATCCAGCCTGATATCAGACCCCGTTTCCGGATTGATGGCAAAGAGATCGGACAGCTCAAATGCCATGGACGTCGGTGTGAAGAGACGCGCAACCGCCATCGGATCAGGCTTACCATCCACATCAAAGTCGGCAATATAGTCGCGAATGGGCCCATAGGCTGGAAATTCTATTGGACCGATATGAAACCCGCCAATGGAGGCAATTTGATCTGCCCCGCTTGTGACATTCACATCGCGCACCGACATTTTGCCCAGTCCGCTGGAACTCACATCAAGCCATTCCATCTGGCCCAATTCAACGCCGAACATGAACTCCGGCAAATCGGCCGAGGCTGTCATTTCCTCCACATAGACGCGTTTGACAGCAAATGAACGATAGAGATCAAGAACCGCAATCAGCGCCTTTTTGAAAAGCACCTCTTCCGGCTCACTCCCCTGCGTCGCCGCCAGATACAACGCATCAGCCATTGCCATCATGTTCGTTTCCGGCAGTCGAATGGACGCACCTTCAACACCCAGCCGTTTTATCCCGGTTGTCTGCGTGCCATCGTCCGTTTGCTGGTCCTGGACCTCGTAACGATCGATATAGGGGCGGTAATCCCGCGTATCCGTTCCATCAGAATTCAGCACATTGACAAAGGCGAGATAGTCCAGGCCCATCAGGCTGGTCTGGCCCGTCTGCGTTTTACTTCTGACAGGTTGACCATCCGGCACCTCGATAATGGTTTCCTGAATGGACCCGCCATCGCGGTATTCTGCAAGGCGTCCATCAATCATGCCTTTTGCAAAAGCATCCCGGCTTTCAATATGGCCCATGATTGCGGCCACATCCTCACCCAGACTGGCAAAGGTGAAGTCTATGGTCAACAGACTGTAGCCGCCCAGATCAAGCCTGTAGTCCTTTAGGACCTCCAAATAAGGCATCCACCGGCTGATAGGCCGCTTGGGGTCCGTGTCAATTTTCGGGATGCGCGGCCAGCCATAACCATTCAGCACATAATCTTCGATCGTGCCTTGCATGTCCAGAATGGTCTCCTGCGCCTGCCTGACCTCAAAACCGAATATCGTATCGCTGGAAAGCGCCATCGTGTCGGCAAAAAAACCATCATCATCCGCAGTGAGGCCGGTTGCTGTCAGCCGCGGCGTGCGCCACCGAAACACCAGATCGACCGGCCCCTGCAGGTCAGCAGTCGCTTTCGCGTCAGGCAATTCAAATGTCGTGGAAAAGGAAAAGTGCAGCCCTGACACAATCAGCGTATCTCCTGCTGATTCAACCGCATCATACGAGGATTCAACCCCAAAAGCCCGCTGATCCTCCAGCCATTCATCCAGCGCCGCTTTTCCAGATTGCTGCGCATGGGCGGGGGTCAAACACATTGCCGAACCGAAGATAAGCGATAGCACCCGAATTTTCATGGTCATCCATTCTCCATTTCCGCGATGAAGATTGCAGATTTTGGGGTGCTTCACCACCCCTTAATACAGCCTCCTGATGCAACCCATGCACGGGCGGGTTTATCTGTTCAATGCCTTCAGGTCTGGCCATATCGGGTTGTGCCAGGACAAAACGGCCTGGCTCAACCAAAAATCGAGACAATAATTTCCTTACTGCTGCAGAAGCCGCGCGCCTTGTCGAGGAGAAGAAATCAAGTCAACCAATGTTGCGGTCGAGATCGAAAACCTCGCGCTGATGGAACTTGTAGCCAACTGACGCGTTTATCGTTTGAAGGTTACAGACGCCGGAAGAACGCAAAAGGAAAACATCATGAACAATATTCTCAAAGTCGCTGCTATCGCTTCACTGGCATTTACGTCGGTGACAACAATTGCCAATTCCCAGGATTCGGGCATTCAACTCGGACAGTTGACCTGTGAAGTGGAAGGCGGCGTTGGTTTTGTTTTCGGCTCATCAAAAGACCTGACCTGCACGTTCATGCCTGCAAACGACAGTTTTGCAGAGGAAACCTACACAGGCACAATTGACAAATATGGCATCGATGTCGGCGTCACCGGCAAGTCGGTGATTGCCTGGACAGTGGTCGCTGCAGAAGAAGAGATTTACGCGCCACGTGCTCTCGCAGGCACCTATAGCGGCGCCACCGCATCTGCAGCATTTGCCGCCGGGCTTGGAGCGAACATTCTGGTTGGTGGCTCTGACAGCTCCTATGCATTGCAGCCGCTCAGCGTCTCTGCCTCTGAAGGGGTCAATGTTGCGGTCGGCTTTGCACAGATCAAACTGAACTGAACGAGAAGCACATCTGAGTGCTCCCGATAGCCTTAACTGCAGCCCTACAATTCGGGCCCCATCAATATGGAGCCCAGCAATATTGGCAAAGCAGTCGGGCCATTGGTGATCAGATTGTATTTTTCAATCTCAATGAACGTCACTCTTCGGGTATCTGACCGATGAAGGATACAGATATGACCGTTATCAAGAGCGGCTCTGGTGGCGCAGCCTGGTTTCGGTGGAGGCCTTGTTGGTCATCGTCGCTATCGGTGGCTGCGTCCTTTACGACGGCGGGCTTTCAGGCGGTGATGCAGACATCAGCATTGACCTCGATCCACCTGCAGCCAAATAACCTGGATTTTTCGTGAAACCGGCGCAATGGGTGCGTCGGTCTTTCCGCGACAGGAGCAAGCATTGGGGTTAATGGCAAATGCCACCAAGCCAGTTTTTTGAGTTCAGCTCCTACCATATTGCCGTGACGTTCATCGGTTTCATCATCATACTGGCATCCTGGTTGCCGCGCATTTTTTCCAAACGCGAGCCTGCCGCTGCGCCATTGATGATCATATTCGGCGCCACCGCCGCTCTGCTTTTCCCCGATTTTCCATCCTTGCCCGATCCACGCCGGAACCCATTGCCCTGGGAGCTGGTCAGTGAGCTTGCGGTGATCATTGCCCTGTTCGGCGCTGGACTGCGGATCGACAAGCTCAAGCCATGGAGCCGCTGGTTTCCGACGCTGCGCCTGTTGTGTATCGCCATGCCTCTTACAATTCTGGCGATCGCATTTGCAGGAACGATCATCACGGGCCTGACGGTCGCAGGGGCAATATTGTTGGGCGCGGTCCTCTCGCCAACAGATCCCGTCCTTGCCGGCGATGTACAGGTTGGGCCGCCACAGGAGGGTGCGGAGCATCCGGTTCGCTTCACACTCACAACGGAAGCGACCCTGAATGACGGCCTGGCTTTCCCCTTTGTATATCTGGGGCTTGTAGTGGCCGCCCAGGGTTTCAATCCGGGTGCCTGGTTTGTCGAGTGGATGGTGTGGGATGTATTTTACCGGATCATCGTCGGTGTCATTGCGGGATCGCTGGGCGGCCGCGCCTTGGGATACCTGCTGTTTACCGTTCCGAAGGGCGCTTTGCTTGCGGACACCGGTACAGGGGTCGTTGCTTTTGCAAGTGTGATCTTGTGTTATGGATCGACTGAAATTGTTGAAGGTTACGGTTTCATCGCGGTTGCCGTCATGGGCCTGACACTTCGACGCATCGAAGAACATCACCCCTTCCATCGCCGATTACATGACTTTTCCGTCGCTATCGAGCACACAATCACTGCCCTATTGCTGGTGGCTCTGGGTACGGTCATTCCGGCGCTTTTCATAGATCTGTCCTGGAACCATATTCTATTGGCACTCATATTGATCATTGTGGTGCGCCCCCTGTCTGCATGGGTTTCCCTTGGTGGCAGTTCACTGGACCGCAAGAGTCGCGCGATCGTGTCGGTCTATGGCGTTCGTGGCATCGGTTCAATTTACTACCTGTGTTACGCCGGGTCTCACATGGAATTTGCCAACGAGACACAGATCTGGTCGCTGGTTGCTCTCGTCATTCTTTTATCGACGATCATGCATGGATTTACAGTTGGCTGGGCCATGGATACCCTCGGCGCTGATGATGGGAATTCCAATGGTGGATGATACACATATAGAGTGCGATGCCCCGCTCGACATCACCGCCAAAGCCAGATCCAGCAGCGCCGCCGACGTGGTCGCCGCCCATGGCGAGGCCTGGGAGGAACTGGCCGAGGTCATTGCCAAGGCCCTTTGACGGCCACGCGAGCACCTTACGGCAGAATCGCTCTATTCAGCAGCGAGCATCTCTTTCGTATCAACCAGAGTGCGCCAGTCGACGTCCTTTGAATACACACCTTCGCGCGAGGCTATCCGCGCCTGGGGTACACGGGGTTCCCTTGTGCCGATCGCCGGGCCGCCTTCAGCAACCTGGCGCGCGGCATCAACCATCAGGCGTCTGAACTCGACAATGGCCAGGTCCGAGGCACCAAGCACATCGTTCGTCCGATCGACGATCGGCCCCATGCTGACCCACATGATGATATCCTGATTCGGGATACCCGGCACACCGGTAAAACTCCCCTGCTTCATGGCCTCGCGGTCCTGCAGGAAATCGTTTTCCAGAGTGCGCTTGGAGCGCCATTTATGGTCAACATCTTCACCGGGAACGGAGTGGTTGAACCGCCGCCACTCCTCGGTGCCTGGCACGTTCGGTCCCCCCCACGCTATGAAATGAAAGGCCGTCTCCTCATCGCTGATCGGCACGATAACGCTGGCGACCTTGTAATTGTTGTTCGGTGGAATCAGCGAATAGTAAGGCGCGACGAATTCGGTAATGCGCAGATAATGGTGGGTTTGCGCATTCTTGATCGGCTTGCGGATTGCGGCATAATGAAAACCGTAACTCGTTGTTTCGGTCTGCATTTTCGGTGCTTTGTCGGTGGAAGGACGGTACCACGCCTTCTCGTCCGCCGACGCGCCTTCCACCCGCGCTGGCTTCATGTCTGAAGAATGCAGCGAAGACGAATGCGCGCTGTCAATTTGCCCCTCATGGATCTGGGCCCAGTTTGCCGGGACACGGATTTTGAGAATCGAGAGCGGCGTATCCTCTGTCGGAGCAAAGGCGGGCGGCTCGAATTCTGCAACCTGCTCCTTGTCACCCAGCCAGGCCCAGACAAAGCCACCCCACTCGCGGGTCGGATAGGCGCGGTGAGTCACCTTGTTCATCAACGGACTGCCTTCCGGCTCCGAAGACATCGCCACGATGTTGCCATCGACGTCCATTTTCCAGCCGTGATAAAGGCAGCGCAGGCCACATTCCTCGTTCCTGCCATAGACAAGCGATGCCCTGCGGTGCGGGCACAATTCATCCAGCAAACCGACTTTTCCGTCGCTGTCGCGAAAGGCGACATAGCGTTCACCAAGGACTTCGACCAGCAGCGGTTTGCCATCCTTCTCCAAAACCTCCTCGATGAGGCAGACCGGCGTCCAATGTTGGCGCATCAGCTGTCCCATTGGCTTGTCGCTGCCGACACGCGTGAGAATTTCGTTCTCTTCTGGCGTGAGCATGAGTCCTCCTTGAGAAATTCATTAGATAGCAAAGGATTTTTATAACACCTTGTCGCCCCCGTCCAGCTCTTGACACTAAATAGTTAGCTTTCTAAGTACATACCCACACGCAAGCAGGAGGAGCTCCGTGCGATGAGCGAAAAGATCGAAGCGATCAAGATGACAGTGAAAGGCCGCCGGTCGCTGACGCCATCGATCATGGAGTTTGTGCTGACGCCGCAAGAAGGCGCCGATCTGCCGGAATATGGGCCGGGGGCGCATGTGACCGTGCAAACACCTTCAGGCGCCATGCGGCGCTATTCGCTGACCGGCGCTGGTGAGAATCCGCAGCAATACGTCATTGCAGTCAAGCGCGAGCCAGCGTCTCGCGGAGGCTCGCAATCAATGTTCGACGATGCGACCGAAGGAACGGCGCTCCTTGTCGAACCACCGGAGAACGACTTTCCGCTCAAGAAGGCATCGAAATACCTGCTGATAGCCGGCGGCATCGGCATCACCCCGATCTTCGCCATGGCGCGTCACCTTGACAGCGCCGGTGACGATTTCAACATCATCTACTGCACCAGAAATGCCGAAGAGACCGCCTATCTCAAGGAATTGACCGAGGCCTTTGGCGACCGGGTTCTGCTGCACCATGACGATGGAGACCCGGAAAAGCTCTACGATTTCTGGGATCATTTTGCTGAACCGCAGAACATGCATGTCTATTGCTGTGGACCAAAACCGCTGATGGAGGAGATCAAGGCGATATCCGGGCACTGGCCCGAAGGCCGCGTCAATTTCGAGGACTTCAAGCCTGTCGATGTGATCCGCCCCGATGACGTCGCATTCGATGTTGAACTGGCCCGGTCTGGCAAGACCATCAGAGTGCAAAGCGATCGTTCCATTCTTGAAGCGCTGCGCGATGCCGGCGTGCCAACGGTGAGTTCGTGTGAAAGCGGCACTTGCGGCACCTGCAAGACAAGGTTGATATCAGGAGACGTCGATCACCGCGATATGGTGCTGATGGACGAGCAACGGCAAGATCACATCATGATTTGTGTCTCACGCGCCCGCAGCGGAGGTCTGGTCATTGACCTCTGACCGGTCACCCGTGGGCATTGGGGTCATTGGACTGGGGCGTGGCTTCGTGCTGATGCTTCCGGCATTCCGCGGCGATCCGCGTGTGCAACTGGTCGCCGCCTGTGCGCCGCGGGAGGTCTCGCGCGCTGCGTTTCGCAACGAATTTGGCGGCAACACCTATGAAGACGTGGAAAGCCTCTGCGCGGATCCACAAGTCGAGATCGTCTATGTCGCCACGCCGCACCAGATGCATTGCGCGCATGTCATCGCCGCAGCCAGGGCTGGAAAACATGTTCTCGTCGACAAACCGCTTGCCATCACGATCGAGGACGGCATGCGCATGGTCGCAGCCTGCCGGGACGCTGGCGTCCATCTTATCGTCGGACCAAGTCACAGCTTCGATGCGCCGGTCAGGATTGCCAGAGAGCTGATTGAAAGCGGCGAACTGGGCAAGCTGCGCATGATCAACGCCTTCAACTACACAGATTTTCTCTACCGGCCGCGCCGCGCCGAAGAACTGCGCACCGATGCGGGTGGCGGCGTCCTGTTTTCGCAAGGCGTGCACCAGATCGATATCGTTCGCCTGCTGGCGGGCGGCCTTGGCGAAACCGTGACTGCCATGACGGGAAACTGGGACCCTGCACGGCCCACGGAAGGTGCCTATAGCGCACTTGTCTCCTTTGCCGGCGGAGCATTCGCCTCGCTGACCTATTCCGGCTACGCCCATTTCGACAGTGATGAATGGATGGGCTGGACCGGCGAATTGGGATCGAAGAAGCCCCCCGAAGCTTATGGTGATGCCCGGCGGAAGCTGGCGGGCATCCGTTCTGCCGAAGAGGAAAAAAACCTCAAATCCGCGCGGACCTATGGTTCAGGTGACATGCCGAAACCTGCAACCCATCACGAGCATTTCGGCCCGATGATCGTCTCGCTGGACAAAGCGGATCTGCGCCTCGCCCCTGAGGGCGTTCATGTCTATGGCAATACAAGGCGTGAATTTCTGACCGCACCAACAATTCGCAACCCGCGCACCGAGGTGATCGACGCAATTATAAGCGCCGTCCGCGATGGAATGCCGCCGGCGCAGACCGGTGCCTGGGGCCTGGCAAGCCTCGAAATCTGCCTGGCGATACTGGGGTCGGCAAAATCCCGCACCACGGTAACGCTCGAACATCAGACCGGTATAGAGGGGAAAAGCACATGAGCACCTTGGAACTTTCAATCGCAATGGGAGACTACGACCGCACACGTGCAATCACCGACGGTCGTGTCGCAATTGACGGCGTCGACCCGAACTGCATGTTGCTGTCGCCCGAGGAGATGTTTTTTCGCGCCTTCAGGCATCAGGCTTTTGATGTCAGCGAACTTTCACTGTCTTCCTACGCAATCTCCGTCGCCCGCGGCAATCCGCACTATATTGCGGTGCCGGTCTTCCTCTCACGCGCCTTCAGACACACGTCGATCTATGTGAGAAAAGACCGCGGGATCGATCAACCTTCCGACCTGCGCGGCAAGCGAATTGGCATTGCCGAGTACCAGCTTTCAGCCAATGTCTGGTTCCGCGGTATTCTCGAGGACGAGTACGGCGTCAAGCCCTCCGAAATCCAATGGGTCCGCGGTGGCATGAACACCGCCGGCAGGCCGGAAAAAATCAAGGTCGAACTTCCTGCCGATATCCAGGTGAGCGATGCACCCGAGGGCGCCACCTTGAACCAGATGCTGATAACAGGCGACATTGACGGCTTCGTCGGGCCGCGTGCACCGCGCTGTTTCGACGAAGGCCATGTTTCCGTCGGAAGACTGTTCAACGACACCGTGACGGAAGCTGAAAACTACTTCCGCAAAACCGGGATCTTTCCGATCATGCATGTCCTTGGTGTACGCCGATCGCTGGCTGATCAACATCCCTGGCTTCCCGGCGCGCTGTTGAAGGCGTTTACAAAGGCCAAGATCATGGCCGAAGAAACACTCGCAGACACCTCGGCGACCAAGGTCACGATGCCATTCGTCGAGGACAACCTCGCCCGCGCAAAGGCGCTCATGGGCGACGATATCTGGTCCTATGGTCTCTCGGGCAATCGCAATGTGCTTGAGACTTTTCTGCGCTATCATCATGCTCAGGGACTCTCACCGCGCAAGGTCGACGTCGACGAACTTTTCCATCCGGCGACCGTCGAGGCTTACAGCCTGTGACCGGTCCTGCGCCCAACAGGATTGAGGCATGAAATTCTCACCCGGTGACATTATTGAAATCGAAGGCGCAAAGGGTCTTCATTATGTGCAGGTAACCCATGACCACGCATCCTATCCCGAGGTGGTGCGGGCCCTTGGCGGGACACACGACAGCCGGCCTGCAGATATCCATGCACTGGCCCGCTTTGAAACGGCGTTCACAGCAATGACTGCGCTGGGAAGCGCGATCGAAAACGAACGGATCAGCGGATCCAGAATCGGCAACGCCGCCATCCCCGAGCAGGACCTGGCGTTCCCGATATTTCGCATGCCGATCCGCAACAAACAGGGTGACATTGCCTATTGGTGGCTGTGGAATGGCCAAGGCCTGCGATATGAGACGGAGCTCACGCCGGAGGCGGAAAAATACCCGATGCGCGAAGTGATGTCGGCAGAGGCTTTCCTGCGCAGGCTGGCCGAGAGCCTCTAGTAATTGCGTCACCCGCCAGTGGGCAGAAGCCTATTCGGTGGAGTCGTCGCCATCTGCGGCGCCGGCAAGCAAATTGTCCTGGATGACCTTGAGATATTCGAGCAGCGTGGAACGCTCGCGATCGGAAAACCCGCGCACCGAGCTGTCTACCACCTCCTTGGCCAATGGCATCAATTCCGCTCTCAGCGCTTTTCCGCGCTCTGTCAGATAGATATTGATCTTGCGCCGGTCGTCCTCGTTGTTGACCCTGTGAACCAGTCCGCTTTTTTCCATCGACTTGATAGCAGTGAGCGTTGTCGGCTCCATGGTGCCGACGACCAGCGACAGTTCACGCTGCGTCATGCCATCCTCGTGCCAAAGCGCACGCAAAAAATACCACATACCGAGCGTCACGCCATGCGGTTCGATTTTGTGCTGCAGACTGCGTTGAATCAAGCGGGATGTCAGACGAATTTGATAGCCGACACTTTCGTCGAACGGCAGTGCAATGTCTTCCTGGGGGGCATTGGGTTCTTTCACTGTCGACGCGGCCATGTTTCGTTACCCCTCGAACGCCGCACCGATCGTGCGACTTCGCCTTTCGCAACCTTCAGCCGGACTGATTTCCGGCCTCCGGTTTGGTCTCTATCTGCTTGAGATTCCCTTGGAACCTGAGCAGGATGGTGCCTGCCGCAAGCGCTGTCAACGCCAAGGCAACGGTGAAATAGCCGGCTGCCAGAAAGAGCAGCCCGGAAACCGCATAGATCAATCGGATGAACCAGGGGATATGCGCCTTCCAGTATCCCTCTGCGGCGATCGCGATCATGACCAGTCCGCTCACCGCGCTGGCCGTGGTGAATACGATCTCCCACAGGCTGCCCTGCATGAGCAGGCCATGATTGTAGACGAAACAGAACGGGATGAGAAATGCGCCGATTGCAATCCTCACCGACTGCGCTGCGATCTTCAGCGGATTGGCATCGGCGATGGCACTGGCCGCATAGGCGGCGACCGCCACAGGGGGCGTCAACGCCGACATTACCGCAAAATACAACAGGAACAGATGCCCCGGAAGATCTTCCACGCCGAGAGCCCGCATCACGGGTGAGATAAGCACTGCCGCGAGAATATACGCACTGGGTGTGGGCATTCCCATGCCGAGAAGCGTGGTGAGGGTCGCTGCAATCACCAGCGAGGAGAAAAGATCCGCACCTGACAGCAGGAAGACCAGCGTCGAGAATTTCGATGCAAGGCCGGTCATGGTGATTCCGCCGATGACAAGACCGGCCGCGGCACATGCGCCTGCAACCGGAACGGTGCGCAGGCTCGTCTCGGCGAGGATGTCATAGATCTGTAGCGGGCCCAATCGTGTCGACTTGCGAAACAACGACACGGCAAACACCGCAACCACGCCGTAGACGGCCGCATACGTTGGCGTGTAGCCTTCCACCAGCGCCCAGGTAATGGCGACCAAAGGCACGACGAACAGTCCGCCCTCGCGAAGAGTCACACCAAGCGTCGGGATCTGGGATCGATCGACGGGCGCCAGATTCTCGCGCTTGGCACGCAGATGAACCTGAAGATAGATCGGCACGTAATAGAGCAAGGCCGGGATCAGCGCTGCAAAGGCGATGTCGATATAGTCTATGCCCGTGTATTCCGCCATGATGAACGCAGCAGCGCCCATGACCGGTGGAAGCAGGCTGCCGCCAGTGGATGCAGCCACCTCCACGGCACCGGCAAATGTCGCCTTATAGCCCATCCGCTTCATCATCGGGATGGTAATGGCGCCGGTGGTGACAACGTCGGATGTCGGGCTGCCGGAAATCGTGCCGTAGAGGCCTGACGATATGACGGCAATCTTGGCTGGACCACCGGGCGAACGCCCCGTCAGGTAGGACGCGATGTTGAAGAAGAAGGCAGAGCCACCGGCTTTCGCCAGGGTGGTGCCGAAAAACACGAAGAGAAAGGCGTAGGTCGCCGCGACACGCAAGGGTACGCCAAAGAGGCCATCCGTGGTGAAAATGGTGATGTCGAGGAAATGCTCATAGGTGATCAGGCCGTGTCCGAGGACGCCGTCGAACCGGTCTCCAAACAGATTATACGCCAGAAAGACCAGGACGATCAGCGTCAGTCCGACCCCGACGGTCCGCCGCATCGCTTCAATCGTAAGACCAAGGATCAGCGAGGCGAACACGACGTCATAGGTCGACAACGGATCCAGCAGGGTAATGCGCTGGGCGATGATGCCCGCCTGCGAAACGAAATAGATGCCGGTCACGCCCGACAAAAACGCCATGATCCAGTCGAAAGGCGGAATCCGTTCGCGGTCGGAATTCGCCCTGGCTCCCGTCATGACAAAGGTCAGAACGAGCATCAGAGACAGAAAGGTCATGATGAGCGTCAGGGAATCGGCGCGCGAGAATGCCGCTGCATAGACCGTCCAGACGGCAGTGCCCGCAGCAAACGCCTTTACCAGATGTCCAACGGCACCTTCCGGTGTGCGACGCGCCCCGGTGTCAAAAAATAAACTGATCATTGGCTAGGTGCCTGTCCTTGCAGTCTCGAAGAGATCATGCCGGGGCGAATGCGCGTCCCGGCATGTCGGTGTTGGTCAGTAACCAGCTTCTTCGTAGATTTTCTTCGCAGCCGGATGATAGGGCACGGTCTTGGCGCCCGCCATCAATTCCACATTGAGCGGAGCCATTGCCTTGTGCACGGCCTGAAGCTGATCGGCATTGTCGGTCATCGCCTTTGCGATGTCGTGGACCATTTGCGCGTCAGCGTCGGCATTCACAAAAAGCTGTGCGGATACGGTGACAGTGAGGACGTCCTCATCAGTCCAGTCATAGGCATCGTTGGGGATCGTGAAATTCTTGATATCCCATTCGTCGACAACCTTTTTTGCAGTCTCCTCGGTAATCGGCAACAATTTGACATCAATCGCGGAAGCCAGTTCCCGGATCGAGCTGTGATTGACGAACAGCGAGTTCAGGATCATGTCGATACGCCGATCGCGCATCAGATCGCCCTGCTCACCGGATGCCGCAAACTGAACGTCACCGCCCCAGGAGCCGATCTCTTCCGGGCTTGCGCCGATGGCATTGAGCATCGATTCGCCCACCGAACTGACGACATTGCCGCGACGGTTGAGCGCAATACGGATCGGCAGCTTCTGCTCGGCAATATCTTCGAGCTTGGTCAGATTGTGCTCTTTGGCATAATCGGCATTCACGATCGCCTGCATCGGCGCCCACGTATAGAGTTGGGCAATGGTCGCCATACTGTCGATTGGTGCCTTGAAAGGAGCCTTTCCGCCAAGCGCCAGCTTGGCTTCGGCATCGTGAATAATCGCCAGATCACAGGTTCCCTTGTCAAGCAGCCCGACATTGGCGAGTCCGCCTCCGGACGTTTGATAGGTGATTGTCGATCCCGGGAAAGACTTCTTGACGGCCGCATCAATGCCGGCGCCAAGCAAGCTCCAAAGTCCGCCAGGGCTCGCTCCGCAAAGCGTCAGGTTATAGGTTTGTGCCGAAGCTGTTGCCGCCGAAGCCAGCAAGAGCGCGGCCGCACCAGCAAGGGTGCTCTTGATCGTTATCCTCATTAAATTCCTCCATCAAGTCGCAATCTTTAGATTGCTAACTGATTCAACATAGAGGGCGCTTATTGATATTGTCAACGCACCATGAAGGGGCTCCTCCCCCCTCGACAGCGACCTTGAAAGCAGGCTAATAGCTATTCACTTAGAATACTAAGGGGTTTGCACGGCGTCTCGCAAGATGACAGGTCCGCAATTGGTCGAGATGCCTGCAAAAGATGATCGCCATTTACCAGGGATGCAAGAATGCACATGACCTGCCAACACTTCAGGATGAAATTTCCGGGACTTCCCGCTGTTGACCCGAGACCTGCAAGGGCGCGCGTCGCAATTCCCGCCGTCTGCAATTTCAAGGCAGAGCCAATGCCCGGGCCGTTTGATCATCATCGCCTCCATCGGGTTTCAACAGGCGTAACGCCGATAGTGGTGCCTGACTGGATTTTAGAAACATGAACAGGAGAAAAACATGAGTGAAGCGACACTGCTGGATCATTCAATCCAGCAACTCGTCCTGGCCAACAGGGTTCTTGCCAATGAGAACGTCATTGACGGCTTCGGCCATGTCAGCGTGCGCCATCCGACCAACCCCGATCGTTTCCTGCTGTCGCGATCTCGCAGTCCTGAGGTCGTCACGCGCGACGACATCATGGAGTTCGAGCTCGACGGGACGCTTGTTTCAGACGATCCGCGGCGGCCCTACGCGGAACGCTTCATTCACGGCACGATCTATATGGCCCGGCCGGACGTCAATTCCGTGTCTCACCACCATGCCCACGCGGTGATCCCCTTTTCCATGACCGACGTTCCCCTGCGACCAGCCTTCCACATGGGCTCGGTTATGGGCGCCCATGTCCCGGTCTGGGACAGCCAGCCGGAATTCGGCGACACCAACATGATCGTTGATACACTCGACATGGGACATTCGCTCGCCCGCACACTGGGTAACGGCAGAACCACCCTTCTGCGCGGACACGGCGCAATCTGCGCTGCCTTTGATCTTCGCGCCATCTGCATGGTGTCGATCTACATGAAAGACAACGCCGAACTGGTCCTCAACACTTTGCCCCTGGGGCAGCCGAAGTATCTTTCCGAAGGCGAAATCGAAAAGGCGAGCAACATGCTGCTCAGCGACATGCCCCTGGCGCGGGCCTGGGACTACTGGACCGCCAGAGCCGGTTTCCCGGGCATTTAGTACCCGACACTGCAAAGCCTGACCGCAGCGCCAAGGCGACAGATCGTGACCGTCCGGCGAACCCGCTGCGGCAAGGTGACGCCGGTTATGCGGCTTGAGCAGCGCAACGGCAAGGCAGCAAGGCATCGATACGCGTGATCTTGGATCACCGATGCAGCCTAAGGCCCAGGTGA